>Ga0265798_10002817_pt1 | contig 25287 bp, 28 predicted proteins | sample P3T30metagenome_FD_192430 | JGI IMG/M metagenome (GOLD analysis project Ga0265798, IMG submission 192430) | Plant litter microbial communities from East Loma Ridge, Irvine, California - P3 T30 | ecosystem: Environmental > Terrestrial > Plant litter > Unclassified | place: USA: California...
ACGGTGAGAGACCTCCGACAGTATGATGAAGGAACGCCGCGACTGAGCCCAAAGCGTAATGATTGAATGAAGTCATTTGGCCCGGATTGACGGATCCATCGGGTAGCAAGCTGTCCCAACGTTCCCACTGAGATCGTCAGCTCTATCCCGTCAAATTGACTCACTATTGTAGTAGCGCCCATTCCTACCGAGTACAGCCAACTTGGATTATCGTGCTCTTGCAACATCCGATAGGCTAGATGAAGCTTTCCATGTTTCGCGAGATTGGGCAGAATGAGTGGTGTTCCTGCGAAACCTGTCGAAATCTTGAAAAAGTCCCACTTGATGAGCCATTCGAGTCGCTCGGCTGTATGTGCTCGCTGATCTTCATCTACTAGATCGAACCATAGAACAAGAGTCAGGGCTGTCTGCGTGTCGGAGGAGACCCGTCCATTTTTGGTAATGTACTCGTCTCGGAAGAGCTCGCGAAGTCGCTGATACTCTTTGGTGTAGTGTGCCGCGACTTGTGATCGACCAAGATGTCTGGCGATTCTAGCTACTAGACCGGTGGTAAAGACCAAGTATGCATTTGCGGGCAGGAGATAATCTGTGCGACCGTGAGCAGGGTACTGAGGTGGAGCTTTTGGGTCCAGCCAATCGCCATATTGAGCTCGAGCACCATCCCACATTCCGTTTGCCAGCCTTGGAACTCCTTTCTCCAGCCAGAGCTGCATGCTTTCGAATTGTTGCTCGAGTATCGTCTCGTCTCCAAACGCCTGGTACATGTCCCAAGGAGTGATGGCGACTACATCGGCCCAGGCGCCATGTGGCTTGGGCTTGTGACCTCCGAGAGGATTGACAGCGTCTTTGGGCGGAGGAGTCCACGGCACAAAGATCGGCGGTACACCGTCGTATTTGATCTGTTCGGCAGCAACATCTTTCAGCCATCCGTCAAGGAACGAGTAGGTGTCGAACAGGTAGTTGGCCGTAGGTGCGAATACCTGTATATCGCCAGTCCAGCCAAGCCTCTCGTCCCGCTGAGGACAGTCGGTCGGAAGTGATACAAAGTTGCCCCTCATTCCCCAAACGACGTTTTCGTGGAGCTTTGTTATCATCTTGTGCGAGCAATCGAAATGCCCAGTACGACGGAGATCGGAAGCGATCACAACTGCGGTGTAATCGCCCATGTTGATCGGGCCCTCATAGTTGACCTCGACATACCTGACATCAGTTCATGGACCCATAAGTGGTGACTTGCCGGAACCCAAAAAAGGTGAACTTTGGCTCCCAGCCCCTAGTAGATCCCCCAAGTTTGAGAACTGCTCTTGCCAACGCTGTTCTCAGAGGCCTTACTCCCAATTCCCCATTCTCCAAGACCTCCGCATGCCTGAACGATAATTCCGATCCATGTTTGAGATCCGACTCGATTCTGACATGTCCCACCAGATTCTGTCCAAAATCGAGAATCATCTTGCCTGATGGGGTAGTGATGAGCTCGATGGGCTTGATTTCCATGACTCGTCTGACGGGAGGAGCCTCCGAGGAAATGAGCTGAGCTCGAGGAAATGGCAGGATCTCGGCGGGTCCCAATGCGTCGTCGACTGTGGGTGGGCTGTTGGTGTCCAAAACTTCTCCGTTGTAGATCTCGGATTCTAGTACGTGACTGGCCAAGTGTGACCAGGTATCGTCAGTGACACAAGTCACACTTCCCCCAATCTCCACCTGGCCCATAAATGCGGGTCTCTCACCCCAGACATTCCTGTTCGTTTTACCCAATCGGCCGGCGTACCAACCTTCAGCGACGTGTGCGATGATCTCGTTCTCCCCGACTTTGACATATTTGTCGATATCATACGTCTGATAGTTGAGGTGATAGTCGTAAGAAGTCCATCCAGGTGTCAAAAGCTGTTCACCGACTCGATGTCCATTGATTGTCACTTCGTAAATCCCGAAGGCAGTCGCGTACAGTCTGGCATTCTTGGCGCTTTGGGCGGTAAAAGTCGTCCGTAGCCGAAATGGTTGTTTCGGCGCCGCTGGGTTCTGCTTCGCCCCACTTATCATCGAGCAGGACCAATCGTTAGGTTCCAGCAAGGCCGCTTCTAACGAAGCCTCGGCCCAAGGGGTCGAGGTTCCATCTTCACCAATAGCCTGTACTCGGATCAAGGCCGATTCACGTGACTTCAAAGGGTTACTTGGCCATGGAACTAGTACTGAGCGAGACGACTTTTCGGTGTACGACTTTTCTACCCCGTCTCGAATGATTGTGATCTCGTAAGCATCCTGGATCCAGTTGTTCGCGTCGGTCTCTGCGAAACGCCACGACAGTCTTGGCTGAGATTTGGCAATACCGAATCCCGACTCGTGATGCTCGATACTGATTTGAGCGATCCGGACAGACATAGTGGTGTTGATGGTCAATTGAGACTCGATCTCGAAGTCGAGTGGGGGACGGCATCCTAGCGGCCCGCTTCGCGAGACTCGTAACAACATAATACCGAATTAGTGGGATAAAGATAGATGCCGAGAACAAAGCCCCCGCGAATGCCCCGAGGTCCAACGTCACGCCGGTCGCCCGGCGCTTATCCGGGCCTTGTTCTCCGATGAGCTTCAGAGACTGATCGATTAGTGAAAGCTATGCCTGACTCGGATCGCATCCATCGAGCCAGAATTACCACCCTAAACTGCATACCTGAGAAATGAACGGTTTCCTACAGGTGAAGGGTGACAGGATCGTCCTCAACGGAGAACCTATATTGCTGAAAGGTGGGCAGACTCTACCAATGGGTGTGACGCTGACTGGCTAGGTGCCGCACTTGCAGGATGGAGTGAGTACAACTGCATGTACCTTGCTGATGAGAGTGAACATGGAGAACTTCATCACGTGAGGGTCTGGTATCTGCTGATGTAGCTCAATCTGACACCTAGCGGATACACCGGCCATGAGTTTCAGGTGCGAGCGGAGCTCAAGAAAAGGCTAGGACAAGACAACTATGATTTCTTCTTTGATAAAGTAAAGTGTCGGGCATACTTGCGCTGACCGTAGTTTCTCGAGTATTTCTTCACCGACGAGGACGCGATTCTCTTTTCGCAGCTTGGGCTGAACTGCATCCGAATACCAGTATGTCTGCCAAGCCAAGCCACCTGACTCTGGCAGATCAATTATCGGCATTTCGAAGATGATTCCAACCCGAGGGTCATCAAGGAATCTGGATTCAAGCATTTAGATCGAGTCATCGACATCTGCGCCAGGCACAAGATCTACACCGTCATCGATTTACATGCCGCCCCAGGAGGTGAGTTTCATTGAGCAGCAGTGTGACTTACCTCCCAGGCCAAAATAATGATTGGCACTCCGACGCAGGGAACCACCAGGCGAATTGTAAGCGATGACTGTTTTAAAGTCTAAAGATTTCAGTCTGGGTTCACAGGGACTTTCAGGATCGAGCCGTCGTACTATGGCAACACCTAGCGAAGGTAAGCTAGTCTCCAAACATCACTGACCTCAGCGTTATCGCGACAACACATGGGTCGCCGGATATAATCCTCTCAACGAGCCAACCGATGAGGAGCATACACGACTGCTCGATTTTTACGGCCGAATCGACAGCGTAATTCGAGAGATAGACCCACATCATATCCTGTTCCTCGAGTAAGTCTGAGAATAGTATGAGATTGACGGTCAGCGGAAACAACTACGGAGCGGATTTCTCCATATTCAAGGAAAGACCTCTTATCCAGAATGCTGTGTATGCGTGTCATGACTATTCCTCGTGAGGCGCCAGTGATGTATCATTCCACTGATGACAGATATGGCTTTCCATCATTCACTGGACGATTCACCGTAAGCATTGTCAACTCGAGATCCGCTGATCGAAAGCGGACCCCAGAGCAAATGGAAAATCACGAACGTCAATTCAACCGAAAGGTCGAATTCATGCTGGAAGTCGGGGTGAGTCGATGAATTGAGATGAACACTTATTCGACAGGCACCCATCTGGAATGGCGAATTCGGGCCCGTGTACCAGAGCACTGATGATGGCAAGCCGGATTGGGAAGAGATCAATGACTCCCGGCTAGAGGCATTGAAGCACCAGCTTGAGATGTACGCCAGACAGAACGTGTCTTGGTCGATATGGCTTTGGAAAGGTGGTGTCTATCTCGGAGATGTTGGCCTGTGCTGATCGTACAGATATCGGATATCAGGGAATGGTATATGTGAATGAGGACACTCCTTACATGAAGTTACTGAAGCCCTTTGTCGAAAAGAAGAAGGTGTGCCGAATACGGAAACGACTTGCTGATCACCAGCGTCTAGCGGCAGATTCGTGGGGAAGTGACGATAGACATGTCCGGCATATATTCGAGCCAATCGAGCAATGGCTCCTGGATGAAGTACCTGGAGTAGTCAACCGGTACCCAAAGATGCAACGACAGCCAAAAAGATCGCTCGCAAGGGTCCTCCGGGAGATCGTGCTATCGGTATGTGCCGTCTGAGTTCAGCCCTGACGGAATAGGAAGAGCTAGTCCACGAGTACGGCGAGTATTTCGAGGGCAAAACCAAGGTCGAGCTCGAAGAACTGGCCAAGAGCTTCTCCCTGAGTGAGACTACATGTGCCAACCAGTAGCTGATTGCCATAGCCAACTGCACTCAGCGAGCCAAGTTAAATGCGGTCTTGACTGAAGATGCGTTGAAGAGGTGACGGACACTGAGCTAGAATCTCGTTTGTTAAAACACCTCTTCAGGGTTGCCGGGACAGGGCCGGAGGTTGTCGGTAGAATTGCTTCCGTAGACATGTTGTTGATGTCATTTGTCCTTCATGTCCGAAGCCGGACCATCTCGACCGAGACTACGTGCAAACAAGGCCTGTGAGAACTGCCGACTCCGAAAGACCAAATGCTCTGGAATTACACCATGCGAGCCGTGCAAAAATGCTGGCATAGAGGGCCAATGCTTTGTGCGGATCAAAGCTCGGCCAAACAGGTTAGTACTGTTCTTTCGGCCACGCTTATCGTAGACCCGCGCCCGCCATAATAGCTCGTACTAGAGTCGGAATATCGAGCCCGTCTCCTGCGCCAGGTCGATCATATGAGAAGTCTTCATCGCTTCACGATCTTGCACAATCGCATTCCAATCCAGTACCATTACCTCGGCAGAATCCGCTGGATTACCTCAAAGAGTTTGTGCAGCAATGGGGTACCGAGAATGGTGAGTCGCCTGCAAGGAAGAGTAGTTCTTGGCTGATGCTCTATAGGGATCAACGCGGAATTGCTCCTATTTCATGATGGTCCTCGCTTATCAACACTGGCTACACCAACCCTGCCGCCATACCCGATGCGTTACGACTTTGAAGATAGCCTTATGGACTCATGCCTCTCTGAGGAGCTTCCTTATCTCAAGTGTTTGGACGATTTCAGGCTCAGAGACCTGTATTCGAGATATCGAGCCTTGCCAGAAAGTCTCACTGGGGATGAAAACGCTCTGATATACGCATCACTGTGCCTCACTCGCTACAATCAGCTACGTCGTGCGGGAGCTTTGAAGGAAAAAGACCCGGCAGGACCATCACGGGAGGATCTGACATACTACAGTATGGCCAGGGAAGCGCTGGAGTCAAGAGAGACGCCTAGCAATACCGGCATGTGTGAGTTCTGATGTCTGGGCTGGCTGACGTCAGGGGCTTTATCTTGTCTTGCCATATATGTCCAATCCAACGGGAGCCCAGGGGAGTATGGGGATGTCACATCGCTTTGGGGACAATACATCAAGGAAATGGGACTCCACAAACGAGACGTCGCTCAACCAAACTCAAATCATGATTTGAGCGAGACGCTTCTAGCGTCGTACCGTTATGGCGAGACGTGAGCGACAATGCTGCCTAAAGAGGTGGACTGACGACGCAGGTTACGCTCGATTATGATAGATCTGACTCCTTCAATCCCCTTCGGCCAGATCGAATGGGACACCGACCTTATCCCGAACGGTATCAGTCACAGTATGTCTCGAGCCTCAAATCATGCTGTCAGATATTTATGCGATTACGCCAACACTTCGATTGATTTGGGGGCCGATGCTTATATCGCGGTTTCTGAGGACGAATGGTCCAGCGACATGGCGTTTCTAAGGGCCCAGCGGATGAGGGGAATGGACCGAATCAAGCAGGGATGGGCCGAGATGCGCCTACATTGGTGAGCCCTTGACCGAGAGTCTGGCTGACGGTATCAGGTTACGCATCTTGCTATATATTCCTCGCGTAACAGGTACTCAGAGCCAAAGCGGACCAGCTCTTATGATTCTCGCTCGATCGCTAGTCAACATCGTAAATATCCACACCGAGTCAGCCCAAGCCGGGAAGCTTAATCCGTCATGGCCGCAGCTGATCCGGATCATGACATGCGGCCAACTACTCGTTCTATGTTGCGCTCGCGGGGAGCTTCATACGCTCGAGGCAGCTGCCATGTTTACTCGGCTCATTGCGTTGCTCGGAGCGCACAGGGCCTACTGGCCGTCCGTGCAGGACGCAATCACTGGTTTTCGACATGCGGCCCTGAGATTTGGTACGTCACGAATCAAAGCTGCACCTGACGTTGTAGATATCCACGTGCCCACATCGCAGCTTAGAGCTGAGAAAGACTCGTCAGACATCCAGACGGGAACCTTTGACGGCACAAACTGGTCATCGACAGTCGTGGATCCTGTGATAGACGCTGGTGCCGACCTCCCAGAGCAAGTAACGCGTTGGTAGCCCAAGTGTCTCGCTGTTGATCGAGTCCTGACTAGAGAGTCATTCGCTAATGACGCGCTGTATGGATCGGTGAAGTCTCAAGGTGGATGCATCACAGCATGAATAGCTTAGACTCGTTCATACATGTTGCACCGTTGGACATCCAGTCAGTGAGGCAAATCTGGCTGACGACGGACTCGGCTCTCGGACCGCGTGTGCCGTTGTATTTCCATCCGGCAATATCCCACCTACATCCGTCGCAGCCCGGCGCGATATGTATTGCTCGGCAACGATGATCTCAGTCTTGCTTATAACAAAACCCGCGTACTCATCGCATTCTAGACCTGCTTTCTTGGATGACAATGAGAGTTGGTAACCAAAACGAGAGTTCCCTTCCGCACGGACTGCCCGGACTTAAACCTATCGAGACAGCAACGCGAGAATGCAAGTCGCTTAACGGCCTTTGGCGTTTCGTTCCAGATTCGAGTGATCTTTCCACACCATGGTCTTCCGCCTTGCCCGGTAGTCTCGAGTGTCCGGTACCCGCCTCGTACAACGACATCTTCTTGCACCCTTCTCTCCGTAACCACGTCGGCAAAGTCTGGTACCAGCGACAGGTCAGGATCCCAAGGGGCTGGGCTGGAGAGCGGATCTATATACGGGTAGAAGCAGCGACACATGAAGGAGCTGTCTACGTTGGAGATGAGCTGGTGGCAGAGCATGTCGGAGGATACACCCCTTTCGATGCCGATATTACCAAGCATGTCCAAGCAGGCGAGGAGATCCGAGTGACGATTGGGGTCAACAATATCCTTACGTATCATACAATTCCACCGGGTCAAGTGGTCACGAATGATCTCGGTAAGAAGCAGCAGAAATACTGGCATGACTTCTTCAACTATGCTGGTCTGGCGAGATCGGTCAAGCTTTGCTGTGAGCCTCGTATCCGGATACAGGACATTACCATCAACACCGACATTGAAGGGTCGACGGGGGTTGTTCACTACGAGGTCAAGACGTCCTGCCAAACAGAAAGAACAGAAGTGGATTTAATTGATACCGACGGGAAAGTGGTAGTGTCAGCTACATCGCTTTCCGGAACACTACAAGTCAAGAACGCAACACTATGGCAACCCGGGAAAGCATATTTATACAATCTTCGAGTTCGCCTTCTTGACACTCGACTGATCGACGAATACACTCTCCCTGTCGGTATTCGTACTATACGGGTCTCAGGTCTGCAAGTGCTCATCAATGAGAAACCATTCTATTTTACAGGGTTCGGCAAACACGAAGATACTCCAATCAAGGGCAAAGGACATGACGATGCCTGGATGGTCCATGATTTCGAGTTGATGAAGTGGACAGGTGCCAACTCGTTCCGGACATCTCATTACCCGTACGCTGAGGATGTACTCGAGTATGCGGATCGACATGGATGGGTGGTCATTGACGAGACTGCTGCTGTAGGTCTAAACTTGAGGATTGGAGCTGGTATATTCGGGAAAGCGCCATCAGCCACTTTCGGGCCAGATTTTGCAGATGATCAGACTCGAGACGCGCATGCTCAGGCGATTCGAGAGCTTATTCATCGAGACAAGAACCATCCTTCGGTCGTCATGTGGTCTATCACCAACGAGCCCGACTCGTCCGACAAGGGCGCTTTGCCTTATTTCGAACCACTGGTAAAATTGAATCGTGAGCTCGATAGCCGACCCGTCACCTTTACCAACGCTGGTCTATCGAAACCTCACGAGGAGGTCATTGCTCATCTCTTTGACGTGATCGGTATTAATCGATATTATGGGTGGTACGAAGATACGGGGGATCTGGATCTGGCTGAAAAGCACCTCGATGATGAGCTCAACGAGTGGCAGCAAAAATTCAGCAAACCTATCGTGATCTGCGAATATGGGGCCGATACCGAGAGTGGGCTGCATTCGATTCCCGCTTCGCCGTGGTCCGAGGAATACCAGTCGGCATACTACGAGATGTATCACCGAGTCTTTGACCGAGTAGAAGCAGTAGTTGGAGAGCAGGTATGGAATTTTGCAGATTTCAACACTACACCTGGAATCGTCAGGGTGGATGGAAACAAAAAAGGAGTGTTTACTCGGAGTAGAAGGCCAAAGATGGCCGCTCATACCCTACGAAAGCGATGGTCCAAGTAGTTTCTGTGATCCAGGGTTCCGGTTGGTAAACGATGCACACGTTCTGACTTCGGCGGGACATCTGTCGCTCCGAAAGAGCAGCAAAATACCTCATCATCATGACTCATTCAAGTGCTCATCTGCCGGCGGTCCAGCATGCCAAGGATGATTTGGCCCCGAGCGCAGTTTGCAGCTACTCAGTCGACAAGCATGTGCCTTGCGTCAGCGGCGGAGAAGTTTCCTTGGCAACGCGTCGTCGGTGCGACTTCGGATTCGCTTACGTATTTAGCGTGTACTTGACCGCACCAAAAGTTTGAAGTAGCCAAGAGATACCTTACCTTTACCGAGACTTTTCGAAGGATCCAAGGACCTCCTGAGAACTGGGGTGATCTCATTGGCGAGCCGAGGTCCCGAGGATGCGGCGAGTAGACTGAGGGGCAACACCGCAAGATCGACGCCTAGCAATCTCGTAAGCTGGGCACGGCCAATGGGGCCTGTAGACCGTAAACAGACCGAGTTCAGGCAAAGATTGGGGCCGCAATTCAAGTATATAGGGGAGTCTCCTCTTCAAGCAGATCCTCAACTCCACGGCACAATGAACAAAGTCACTGCGAATACCGATCATCTCGAAATCATTAAAGCCGACCTAGGTGGTGCTGGCGATTATGGAGCGCTCTCTGCCGAGGCGCAACTTCACCAGGATGCTGAGCATACCATGGGTCTTAAGGAGGCTCTTCGACGATATCCCAAAGCCATCATGTGGTCCGTGATCCTGAGTGGTGCCATGTAAGTCGTGACGGCATTCAGTAGAACAGGGCTGACGACCAGTATTATGGAGGGATTCGATCTTGTCCTCCTTAGCTCCCTTTTCGCTCAACCCCAATTCCAGCGCAAATATGGTGTTCAGCTCGCAGACGGCTCCTACACCATTGAGTCGCGATGGCAGATTGGACTGAATTTAGCTGTTCAAGCTGGTTCGATTATCGGTCTACTCGGAAATGGATGGGCTTCTGAGCGGTTCGGCTACCGAAAGACTATCCTCGGAGCAGTGGGTTACTAGTGACCCAGAGACTTTGGCTGACGTCTAGCTTGTAATGATGATTGCAGTCATCTTTATCCCTTTCTTTGCCCAGAATATTCAAACTCTCTTCGCAGGTCAACTACTTGCAGGGATCCCATGGGGGATCTTCCAGACTTTGACCACCGCTGTAAGCTCCCGGCTCGTATATTTAGAGCATCAGCTGACATGTAGTACGCATCCGAGGTTGTCCCTGTCGCACTGCGTCCATACCTTACCGCATACGTCAACTTATGCTGGGTCCTGGGTCAACTTATCGCCTCCGGTGTCCTCCGAGGTGTTCTTGACTGGCAGTCGGAGTGGGCTTTCCGGGTACCTTTCGCCTTGCAGTGTACGCATATAAACTTTTTATCACGACAGAGCTGATCATCAGGGTTCTGGCCTCCCCTCATTCTCGTTCCTTGCTTATTTGCACCCGACTCCCCATGGTGGCTCGTTCGAAAAGGCCGACTCGACTCTGCCCGGGATGCGTTACGAAGACTACGAACTGGCCGAAGCGAAGAAGAGATCGAACAGGAAATCTCGTTCATGCAACATACCAACGCTCACGAAAAGGCGGTCGGAGAAGGAACAAGCTACATCTCGTGTTTCAAAGGTGTCGATCTTCGACGTACCGAAGTCGCAATGGGGGCTTGGATCTGTCAGAATTGGTGTGGATCTTCTTTCATGGGTTGGTCGACTTACTTTCTTGAAAGAGCCGGGCTCGCTACTAGTAACGCTTTCACCATGACTATTGGTCAATATGCCCTTGGAGCTGTCGGCACCGTCGTTTCATGGTTCTTGATGACATACATTGGTCGACGAAAGCTGTATCTATCCGGACTCAGTATTCAAACCGTCATTCTCGTCATTATCGGCGGTCTCGGATTCGCCTCGCGAGATTCGATGGGCGCCTCATGGGCTATCGGAGCTCTGCTACTCGTCTACACTGCCGTTTACGATGCTACCGTCGGACCCGTCTGTTACGCCATCGTTGCTGAATGTTCCTCCACTCGACTCAGGGCCAAGACTATCGTTCTCGCTCGAATCGTTTACAATATCGCCGGTATCATCAACTTTATCAAAATGCCCTACTTCCTCAATGCTGATGAGCGTAAGTCACTTGTTTTCAGAGAGCGCTATGCTGATGTATAGTCGATTGGGGAGGAAAAGTCGGACTTTACTGGGGCGGGCTCTGCTTCCTCTGCACCGTCTGGACCTATTTCCGAATCCCAGAATTCAAGGGCAGGACATACGCAGAGATCGACGTTCTCTTTGAGAACAAGGTCTCGGCAAGAAAGTTCTCATCGACTCATGTCGACCCCTTTGCCCATGGCACTCAGGAATCGACAAAGACCGACGATCACACAATCGAAAATGTTGACACACAAAGGATTGATGAGGATTTCAGTACTGTGAAGGCGTAATTGCTAGACTTGCCATGTATTTTGACATTTCAATACCATGCCCAATCATAGTGGGACGCATGCATCATGCACTTGTATCGAGACTCTTGATCATGATGTGGGTCAGGGGTGAAAAAGCCTATACCACGTGCAGCACTCTCGGACGCGCCGACGCGACGGAGCTTTGATGTTCTGCTTGGAGATACTTTCGCTTTTACGATCAAGGCGCATTTTACACGAAGAAAGCTCGGTGTAGCTATTCACCGATCTGCCGTCAGGTACCGATGTCGACCGATGTCAGCTCCCGATCCTCCTCTGTCCAAAGGCGTTTCAAGTTTCATCCCTAGGCACAGATGTGTGTATTCGGTGTTCGAACTCGGTCTCTCGGTACCAAACCATCCAAAGGACTCGTAACAGACGTGCCCAAGTGCCAAAGATTGCCCTGAAAAAACGGGCCGGATTGGATCGCTGATTATTGGCTCCTTGAAAGACTGGAATAAGGGGTTGAAACGATTGTAATGACGGAAGTAAGCCTTATCGCAGCTTCACCCTCCTTCGACACTATAAAGAGGGTACCGTTACTTGGATACCAATTGTTCTTCGTATCCTTTTCATCCAAGCGGAGTGTTCATCCCCTCTAGGAACGATGGGAAAGTGTCCTCTGAAGAGGTCCAAACGTCCGCTGACTGCGTTCTTCTCCTTGATTCTGCACGTTGATCCTCTTGGCTATCGGGTCATTATGTTTCCTCTATTGTTCACTCGAAGGTATATAAGGTGTTGATATTTCTCAGATCATTGAGTCAATTACAATCTTCAATTCTTTCTTTCATCCCATTCACTCACCCACTTCATTAGTTTATAGTATCGGATTGATTCCTACTACTACTACCTACCACTATCACTCATTACATTCAAAGACTCGACTATCACTACTGTGTCTGTCAAGAAGTCTCACATTCCTACAATGTTTTCCAAGGTGGGTCTTGTCTTGTTCCTGTCTGCGTCCACAACTAACGATCAGATCCAACTGCTCTCTGCCCTCGGCGCTCTCGCCATGGCCAACATGGTCTCTGCTCACGGTCATGTCATGTCCTGGGTAGTTGACGGTACCGCACACGCCGGGTTCAACCCTTCCAACCCCACCCTGTACGGAGCTACCGCTGAAAGACCCACTCTCAACAAAGACCAAGGCGAGTTTGTTGCTCGGCTGTGGAAACCCAAATCTGATAATCAGGTTTCACCGACTTCACTTCTGGCATTGTTGCTTGTGGTGGGACCGATCCTGGCACTGGCATTCAAACCCTAGATATCAAGGGCGGGTCCAAAGTCGTTGCCAAGTGGGATACCTGGCCCACTTCCCACAAAGGTATGAACATGGCCCTTTTCTTATTGGATTCCGACTGACAACCAGGGCCAATCACTCAGTGGATGGCAAACTGTGGTGCCGCCAGCTGTGATGGTATTGATGCCGCTTCCCTTGACTGGTTCAAGATTTCTGAAGATGGGTTTGATGGTACCATCTGGGCTGGGGAAGAACTTGCCAACACCAAGGAATGGGCTTTCGAGATTCCCTCTGATCTTGCTTCAGGGTGAGTCAGTTCTCTTTTTGAGATCCTTCGCTTACCTTAAGTGCCTACCTGGTTCGACATGACGTACTCGCCATGCACACACCTAATCAGCCTCAGGTATACCCGTACTGTTTCCAGGCCAAGCTCGAATCATCCGGCTCCGTTGTCCCTTCCTTGACCACCACCTTCCCTGCCGCCTACCAAATGAACACCGACTTCCTCACTTGGAATCTGTACGGCGGTGATCAATCTCTCTTCGTCGCTCCCGGTCCTGCCGTCTACTCTGGTGGTGGTACCGCTCCTGCGCCTGCTCCTGCTCCTTCCGCTTCCACATCGTCAGCTGTTCCCTCCGTATCCGCCCCAGCATCTTCATCCGCCGATGTCTCCGCCTCCGCTCCTGTCGCCTCATCCACCGGGATCGTCGCACCATCTGCTTCCGCTTCCGCTACCGAAGAGTACCCTGCCGAGCCCACCGCTTCTGCTCCTACCGAGTCCGAACCCGTTGAGTCTGATCCAGCCCCTGTCGAGTCGGCTTCTGCCTCCTCTGTCTCGTGAGTATTCTCGAACTCTTGTTCTATTATAGCTAACGATCAGATCCGCTCCTGCTGCTCCTTCTGCTTCTACCCCTGCTACTCCCGCCCCTGGTGGAGATGGTGCTATGGGTGGTGCCGCTCCTGCTATCACTGGTATGTACATTTTCCTTCCCGTATAGATCCAGCTGACATGAACAGAGGATGGCACCAGGTTCAAGGTCAATGGAGGAAGCTACAACTCCCGATCCGACGCTGTTTATGCAAGTTGCATGTTACAGATGAACGCCTGCAAGAACTGGGCCAACTCACTTCCCAACGCCCAAGTCGGAGTAAGTCTCCTCTACTGTAGCTGTGTAACATTTCGCTGATCATGTAGGCCGCCTTCAGCTCTTGTGATACCCAGGTATCGACCTGTACTTCCTCAAGCAAGAAGAGGGACGTCATCAACCGATACGCAAAGAGGTCGCTTTGGGTTTTATGATCAGTTTCTATCTTCCACTCGGTCACTTCAGAGATACGTCCCGTGGACTTTGATCGAAAGTAGTGATCGTTCTAGTTATCTTCCGCTTTATCTGTAGACGTAGATCGTCATTTCTGCCCTACGCATTCTCTACTTCTCCATCAACCACGAATCTGAATTTCGCAAGTGATTGCATCTAGATAACCTGGTTGCCTTTCATGCGTTTCATGCGTTCCATGCGTTTCACGAGACGCTATTGTCAAAGTAGATGTGGCTAGGTGAGGTGATCATGAGACATGGGATGTCGAGTGGCTGTGAAATGCGACTGCATATCCAAGCAGCTTGCATTAAATCCGTATGCTTAGATCCACGCAATACATTTACTCCTCTCCGGCCATCTCCTGAGCAGCCCTCATAGCTTCCCACAAATCACCGCCATCCTCCCCAGCTTCCTGTTCATCACCACCACCCCACTCCAACCCAACTTCCCTCTCCCACTCGACTTCCTCGTGTTCACCCTCCTCCTCCGAATCGGGATTCACTTGAGGTAATGGATTAATCCGTTTGGAAGCTTGTAACACAGTTTGAGCGAGTTTAGTTTGTTCTCCGACTATTGCATTTGGAGCCCTCTTCTTTGGTTCTCTTGTACCTGGAGTGGAAGGGTGGATAGGTTGGTGTGACACTACAGGTGGGCGAGGGGAGAGGGATGGAGGAGTAGGACCAAGGGATGGAGGAGTTGGTCGTTCGTGGATATGGAGATTTGCTAGTAAATCTGTTGGTTCCATTGTAGTCGCTGGATTTGGTAAACGAGGTAATACCGGCTGTCGAATTTGGGAGGCTATCGGACGATTATTGGTCGGAGTTGATGGTCCTGCACGGGGTACTCCAGTGCTCGGTCCCACTCCTCTCGTTCCTTGATTAGGTGTAGCCTTTGGAGAATCCACAAGTCCCGATGCACTGTCCAAATCCAGACCCAAATCCTCTACCAGCTCCACTTTAAACCCTTTTCCCCTACTCAACACACCACCCGCTTCATCCAATCTCATCCTCACCCAGTCACTTTTAACCCTACATGCTCTTGTACAGTATCCTTCCTCTTTGTTTCCTTGTACTTCAGTGATTGATCGGTTTATAGTTGAGATTTTGAATTTCTTTCCCGGGTTGTAAGGTGCTAGAGGTGGTTTTGGGCATAATGGGTATGAACAAATGTTGTTTAGATGTCGCTCTTGAGTGATTTCGGTGTATTGTTGGGATGATATGTAGCGTAGCTGACATCAGCAGCGGTTCAGCCATGACAAGTGGTTTCTATCAGTCGTCAGGGGAACATGATTGGCGCATGATTCATCATCCCCTAAAACACCAAACAGTCCACACTTCATCCCTCCGAGACCACTTCCGACATACCCCTCATCAAGATTAACAGATAAACTTACAGCTCGCTTGAAAGTATCCCGATCGACAGTCTCCTCCATCAGTTTATCTGCCCACTTCTCCCCTTTTCGTCTAACAACCTCATTCGATATTCTCGCTTTCAATAATCGTTCCCGCTCGCTCAGAGTGGATGGACCAGCGGTAGCATTGGGTTCCCGAGTCGCTACTGATAATCGAACAGGGTTCGAGTATGCTTCGGGCTCGCTCGGCGTTGTCATGTTTGTAATGTAGAGTGATATATGTGCAAAGTTGTTTCAACCATTCGTGGCGTTTCAGAGACATTCATTTTATACATGCTACATGTGTTTCTTTTCTACGGATATACTACAGTAGGATCTACTCAATATGACATAGCTTGCTCCTTACTGGTACGTTGTGATCACTGTGCTCTGGGAAACCAGATACCTTGACTCCCTTCCTGAACAGAACACAGTGGGTCGATCCTCCAAAATGGAACATTCTGCTAATCAGTCCTAAACTTCTTGGCGTTAACTGTGACTTACCCAAGCTCCTCGCCCTTTTTGACATGCTGCCCTTCTTTGACTGTGATATCACAAGTTGATACTTCAGTCATACCAATCCCGATAACGGCAATCATTCCAATCTTTGGATTATCACTCTCGATAAACATTACAGCCCTAGTAGCGATAGCCGACAGGTATTCTTGCGAAGTCGTTTGTCCACTTGTACCGTCGCTCTCTTCACTTGTAAAGTTTTCGTATAGTGGTTCAGAAAAGTATGTTCCCGGTACGACGTATGCCTTCTTGACAGTACCAGCAACAGGGCAGTGCCATCGATGGTAGGATAAAGCCGATAGGAAAGCTTGATAGATCGTACCACCTACAAAGTCGTTAGAGAGATCATCGAAAGCGAGCATATCCTTGACGGAATATGGTTGACCCTTGATCCAGAATTGTTCTCGTTCTTTGGTATCATAGGCGACTTTGTAGACTTTCGATTCACATGCGTTTACAATGACATTATCGTCGTCGGCACCTGCGACAGGTCGCATACCATCTTCCCACCTGAATTGACGAGTAAAGAAATCGTCCCATGATTTGTAGCCGTAATGTTTAGCGGATGGGTCGCAGTGAAACATCTGCTCGAAGGTGTGAGCAGTACCACCTGCAGCATTCGCGACTTCTTCGAGAGCCTTGACTCCGTGAGGTGAGAACCATGATTCATTGTCTGTACCCAGCACTTCGGCGGATTCGGGGGAAGACAAGTATTCTCCCCAAACATCTAGAACTTGTTTGAGCTAATTGTCAGTCAATGATTTCTTTGATCGTGAAAGGAGATGGCGTACAAGTTTGTTGACTTTTGGATCCTGGAAGGCAGTGAAACCAGCCTTGGTAGCCATTGGCCAGTCGAGAATAGCACACACTGGTACACCAACAATCCCGACTGAATGCCCAGCATCAGTCCACCTAGGCGCAGTGGAAAGTACATGATTGATCAAGACCAGTAAATGGTCGAAGTCCCGGACCGTCTGATATGTATGAGAAGGATCATAAAGATACGGCTTTGAGGTGGGGACCTATCCGTCAGTCATCAGTCACGCAAGGGATTTGTAGACGTACCTCGGCGAACATGCTTCCAAATAACATGCTTAACCTTGTATCATTCTTCACCTCTTCTTCGAATTTCTTGATTGCCGGATGGATTGATTTGGGGTTCTTGTCGACATGTTCAATAGTGTCGTTCAGGAATTTATGGTGATGTCGTTTATCTTGGGATAACCAGTCTCCTGTCTGACAATCAGTAACTGCTAACCAGAGTGTCGCGGAAAGAAGACCTACTCGGGGAACATGGTGCTCATCTGGTACACTCTTATCCCTTGCGTCTGACATTATGGATAGTGATGTAAAAGAGTATTGCTTACCAGGTTATATACTTTCAATGGGTCAGCTGGAAATAGTCACCGACGTCATCAATTGACGACCGTCTAGTCTATCAATACATTCCTATCCTACATCCGTTCGTATTCCATGTGCTATTATGGAAGGCGCAGTTCGGAGGCACGTCGTGAATGACGATAAATTCAAGTGAGGATATGCATATGTAGTAACGCCTTGATTCCTATGTAACGTATAACTTACACGCAATTCAGATGGAGGGCTCGAGAGGTTCAGATATCGGCTAAAGCCGGCTTTCATGTAAATCAACTCTGACTTCTCGCTCGGTCTCTTTGATAGCAACCATGACGACTCATCTAGGCCCCCTATGCCGAAGCTGCAGATATGCGAGACCCATATCGAGAGGTCTCTCAACGTCCGCTGTCCCTGCAGTACGACTCCGTCGAGCGATGCTCTACGTCCCTGGCTCAAATCCGAGGATGTTGGAGAAATCTTTCGCATCACCTGCCGATAGTATATGCTACGACCTCGAGGATGCTGTTGCCCCAGGGAAGAAGGTAGAAGCACGTCGAATGGTTTGTGGATTACTGGATGTAGGTCTGCAGTCCATGTTGGGGCTAATGATAGGGTGAACGCAAACCTGGAGGGGAAATCATGGCTAGGATTAATGCTATTGGCACTGAGTTCGTGGAGAGTGATGTTGATGATATTGTACGTATCCCCAACTTTGTAATATGTTAGGAAAGAGCTAATATCAGCTACGAACTCGCAATATTCAAGCGATAGCTCTCCCCAAAACCACTACTCCAGATCATATCGAATGGCTAGTATCCCGTATAGAACGCTTATCCCCACCACACAAATTAAGGGGTCAGGAAGAAGGAATAAAGATCATAGCTATGATTGAGAATGCGAAAGGCATGATCAATATCGAACAAATAGCGAGGGCCGGACAAGGGTACCTTGATGGATTACTTGTATGTCCCCTATATATGTAGAGCTTACGATAGTTTGCTGCTGAAGATTGTTCGTGTGACATAAAAGAGCGGGGCTGAAAGATAGATTGTGCGGATTTGGGTTTGACGAGAACACTTGGACGGAATGAATTACTTTATCCCCGCTCGAAGCTGGTTACTACAGCCAAGGCTTTTGGCCTTCAGGCTATTGATCTTGTATGTCCCACCTCTACAACGGAGTTGATGATAGGTATGTGTGAATTACAAAGATCAAGAATCATTACGAGCGGAAAGTGAGGAGGGGCATAGATTGGGATTCGATGGGAAAGTAAGTCTGGTCTCATCTTTCAAACAGAAGAGAGGGAAAGTAGACGCTAATGATAACAGCAAGCTATCCATCCTAATCAGATCGACACAATTCACTCAGCTTTCGCCCCCAACTCCAGAGGTCAGTATTAATTACTATTTGTCCCTAGATTGAAAAAGTTGAGTGAAGATACTGATGGTAGATATCCTAAAAGCGGCTCGAATAGTATTCTCATTCGAACACCACGATCAACTCGGTACGGGGGCTTACGAGTTGGATGGAGCTATGATCGATGCTCCCGTTTACAAACAGGTATGTAATAACCTCTCTGTTGGTCAGTAGAGAAGGGAGAGAAAGGCTGATTATAGGCATTGAAGATGATTATGAAAGCTAGATCTGCTGGTTTGATCATACCGGACATAAGTATTAATGATATATAACGATGACATGATGTACATGCGTGTTATACTCTAGTGTTCTGTGAGAAATCTCTTGATCTGATTTAGTTCATCAAGTTTTAACGGTAAAACTACATTTCGCTCGTATACGTCGACCTTATGTCAGCCCCTCCGTCCGAAACAAAACCCCAGTTAAGGAGGACATACCATAGACGTAAAACAAGAATGGAACGGGAGTTAATGCTAATCCGAGGAAAGCAAATACTCTACTACATCAGCGGTGATTCTAAACGAGGAACGTACGATCCAGCCCATTCTGATCCTAAGTTCTCGTACATTGTCGGATAGGCAAGAATGACCAATCCTGAGATCCCATATCGAGTGAGTGTGACACTTGCAAGCTATATATATTAGCCCTTGTACCCTCTGTCGAAGCAGAGGATGAGGTGGTGGGACATACGGCTGAAGCTGCATATGGTCCATAAGCGTCCATTAGGTATTGATATGATCCTTGAAAGATTGCCAAAAGGCCGAAACCAAACGGGATCCCACTATTCATTAGCCCTGTGTTTTAGATATACCCAACTTTCCGGGGGATAGTCGGGTATGAGGAGAAAACATACCTCATCATGGTTAACCAGATTGAGTATTTCGGATCAGATGTCCATGCGAACCTACCTTTCAGCACTAATCAGATTACAAGAAGGGACATACCAGAATAATCCAGCTGGGAATAAAACACTTGAAATCATTACTAAGCATGAGCTTAGTTCCCACCCTTGGGTTTACCCCTAGGTGACTTACACGGAATCAACCTTTCTTCAGGTTCAATACCTCCCCTCTTTCCATCACCTGCATCTTTCCATAGTTTCCTATATCGACCGAAATGCCATATCGTCAATCCAAATAAGAGAAAGAACCCAACCATGACGGGTATGAAAGTTAGGCCTGTTTGAGTCGGTGAGAGGGATTTGGCGGTGAAGACTATTGGGTAGGAATTGAATAGACCGTATAGGCATGTGTAGACCACTACGAGTCAGCGAGCTGCGTGCAATAGCGAGCGTTGGCAATTCGAGTAGGTAGATGGTAGTTGCAGAGCAGACTCACCAGTAAGGTAGATCGAGAAGAATGCCAATATTGGTTCCTTGGCCAACATTATGAATGGTCTCTTCAAATTCCTCTGTAAAGCAACTCCAAAACTCTCATCTTCAATCTCCGCTTTCCACCTCACTCTCTTCTCCTCGCTACCGGATCCGTTGTTGCTCAACCTCCTCCAAGCCATAGCTTTATATTTCAATAAACTCCCCGGTAAAGTCTCTGGCATACATCCCACCACTAGTAGGAAGGAAAACCCATTCCAAATAGCAGTAATCCAATAACACCATCTCCAACCTAGGTGACTTTCGGCGATATAACTCCCGATTATTGGACCTAGGATTGGACCGACGAATCCTGTTGTTGTGAATAATGGTAGGCCCAATGTCCTGAATACGGGGTTTCCAATATCATTCAATGATCCTCCTGCATTCGATAATGGAGCGGCGGAGAAGAATCCAGCGAATAATCTCAATATTATTAAAGCTGGCAAATTGGGCGCTAGGGCACATCCGATTTCGAATAATGTAGCGAGGAGGATCGTACCGGTATATACTGGCAGTCGCCCATATACTGCCATCAGCCTTCCCCTAATCTCATCATACAACCAAAACACCCACGTTCTGATAAAGGAGCAAAAGGCATCGCACCAAGTCCAACCCCAACTACGAAAGCACCAGTAGTAGCTACTCCACCTATCGTATTTCCCTCATCCCCAAATTCAGCCAAAGCCCCAGGAGAAGCAGCAGATGAAATACTACTTGCAAAAGTAAGACTTAGCGTCAAAAAAGTCAATTGACCAATAACCCATGCTTTATACGCTTGGGACCAATTTTGGGGATTCGAAGGATCTTCATGTGTGAAAGCGACATATGGTCCGGGTTTATGTTCATCTGGGACGTCGAGAGGGGCCGAGTCGGTGATATGAGAAGGAGGTGGAGTAGAGCGGAAAGTCCGATATTGTCGAATGACCTGCATTTTGCGTCGCGGTTCGTGATGTAAGACCCAACACTAGGTTTTGATCGTGGATGGGTATAAATAAATTATCGATTCGAGTCGGATCTGACGTGACTTTATAGCGGTGGTGTAAACCACTCCTTCGGCTGAATCTCCAGATACCACGGCTAAACCTCCTGAGATAGCTTTCCAATGCTTCCCAATCGTCTGATATCTAGCGAGACAAGCGAGCCCGTGCAAGTATAGTGGTGAGTAAGATTAATAAGCTTTCGCACGTCTCCCGATTGATATCTCTAACTTGATGCCTAACTTAAGCCTAAAGTTGATTCATCCGAAATCTTACGGCCGAGAAGTCAAGGCACTTTATTATCCGAGATCTTTGCGATTACTGGAATCCAATCCTTAAGTCTGCTTGACATGTCACCTCGAGTACACAGTCCGAGACCAATCTAAGTAAACTGCCAATGATGCATATGTTTCTACTGTGATCTATTATACACATCCCCGCCTCTGTGAAGTCCACTTGTCGCCGCTTGTCTTCTTCTACACCTTTAACCCATTCTCCAGCTCGAGCAGCTACTCGCCAGTCTGCCATAGACCATAGCTTTTTCCAGGATTCGTCTGCCATAATCGTATCGTTCCTATTCATCAGCTATTGTCCATGTACATTGGTCGACTTGCTTGCGCCTGTCGACGCAAGTGACAAGTGACTCACCATCCTCACTACCAGACGCATAAACCTCTCCATCAGGACTATAACTAGCACAAAGTACAGGTCCATGATGTCCTTTGTAAACTTCCTTTTCCTTACCTGAATCTAGATCGTATACTCGGACCCAAGGATCATTTGTTGATCCGGCAATGAACCTATCTCGGAGGAATGGGTGGAGGGAAGCTGAGGTGACAGGGTGGGGGAGTTCGATCGAGACAGGGGGGTGTTGGCTGTTGGTCAGCTCTGCTCTTTCTATCCCTCTTCTCTTCTCATTCCGTCCTTCCCCCAACACTCCCTCATGCTCTAGCAGTTTGGCTCCTTCGCTCTTCCTTATCTTTGATCCCTCCCTCCTCGCAGACCAAGATCCCAACAATTGCCAGACAGAATGAGTAAACATACCGTAGGATATCCAGGAAGTGGACTTTGCTGCCCGAAGTCACACTTAATGTTCCCCCACCATGCGCAAGCTCCATACTACTAATAGGTGCCCCAAGATCCATCTCAGCAGTCATCCCAAGTGTCCTAAGATCCCACCATCTGTCATTAGCTCCCGCTAAACATGGGAACAGAGGCGTACCTGACGAAACCATCTTCGGAAGCTGATACTCCAGTGGTACCAGACTGCCCTTCATCCCATACTAATGACTTGATATTTCCATCGGTACTTTTTCCATCTGCCCTGTTTCCTAGAATCAGAGGTTCGGCGTCTGGTCTACCTAGGTCGAAAAGACGGATCTTTTTCTCGTGTCCTCCCTGTTTGTTAGCTCTGATTCAAAGATAGAGATGGAAGCTTACGGTAAGTAGATATTGTGGTTGAGATTGGGGACTTAAGGCGACTGAGCGGACGATATGGTTATGTTGGAATGTATGTATTGCTTCTCCTGATGCAGTGTCCCAGATCTTCCTGCCTGGTCAGCCTCATATTTCACAATGACCCAACCATGCCAGAGGAGGAGCTCGACTGACGCTGAGAAATCGGCACTGCCGGTTACTGCCCTCGAGGCGTCTAACGATAGTTTTGTAGACCACACTGCTCCCTTGTGTCCTGATATCAGTATCTTTTTGGATTACGCCTCTTGCAAGGAGGAGAGGACATACCAAGGAAAGTCCCAATCCAATCTCCAATCCAACTCCTCAACATTGGATTTCCATCTTTACAAGCTGATATCAAATGATAAGTCCCGTCGTCAAGGCTGTCATTAGTTCCTTTCCAATCTGAATCTAGATTGAAATGTGAATTGGGCTTACATATTTGAGAACTGTAAATGCACGACCGGCCTTGTATGGCCTGAACACAATAAAGGCTGAACCTTTACCGGAGCACCTCCTGGAGTCTGAGCTGGGGTTGGAGCCAGATTTCGACTTGGTGGTCTACCGCCTCCGAGATGTTGATTTGATTGTGAGGGTCCTTGTTGTTGATTGTAGTAGGGTTCTGGAGTCCTGGAATGAGATCCACCTCCTCCGTTATATGACATTGTATCTGATATTTGGATTATCTATGCTGTTTGATTGAAGTTGATATTCGTTCCTTTGAGTCGTGATTGGTATTGGTATTGATTGTCGTTCTTATTGCCTGTATAATGTGTCTCTATATATGTATGTATCACCCGTACTTCCAGAGCCAGTGTCTAAGTGGTAGGCTATAGGTGTAATAGATTGTGAGTGGCAGACATATAAGAGATAGAGAGTACGCGTTGATTCAGGAACGCCACATTTGAGTAATTACCGTATATATCCGATTAACAGTGCTACTTCTATTAACTGTCTACTTTACAACATCACCTTATACCTAATACTCTCATCAGACTCCGTCTTTCAAAATGAAGCTCGTCAGGTAGGTCTATATTCGATACGGGATTGTCTCAAGGAGACGCATGGAATTCAATTGGGGAAAATTGGTTGGGAAATGGAGAAATAGTCGAGGATTTGAGGTCGCGGCATGGAGTGAAGCAAAGCACGCGGGTCATCCGAGACGATGGCTTAATACGAGGGCAGAATTGTTATGGAATTGCTCGAGGTGTAGCTGCTCGGAGTGATGGCAAGGAGGACGAGGAGTGGAGCTTGAGCAAGGCGCGTAGATCACAACTAATTAAACAGGTTTTTGATGAAGCTCAACAACGAGACGGTCACGATCGAGTTGAAAAATGGTACCATCATCCATGGAACCATCACTTGTGAGTTGACCGCATTTGATAATGAGGATGAGCTGAACATGTCCTCTTTCTTATATATCCAATTCAATCATTTTCAACTTGAAATCAATATTCCTTTCCCTCACGTCAACCGCTATTACTCCGCCTACCAACGATCAACCGTCTCGCTACTTCACTACACCCATTTACGTATCATCCACTCCGCTGCCGATTCCACCAACAGCGGTCGACCAACAAATGAACACCCACTTAAAATCAGTAAAACTCACCCTACGCTCATCATCATCAACAACCCCAATCTCACTCGACAGTATAGCAATCCGAGGAAACAATGTCCGATATTACATCCTCCCCGATTCTTTACCGCTCGATACATTATTAGTGGATGATGCACCACGGGCAAAGAAGAGGAAGGAGGCTGCTGCTCCTGGTGGAGGGGCTGCTAGGGGTAGAGGAGGACCTATGAGGGGTGGACCTATGCGTGGGGGACCTAGAGGTAGGGGTGGACCCAGGGGTCGAGGATTCTAGGCGCCGTGCGCCGTTAGGCGATATGCGGTAGTCGTAAGGCTAGATATAGAAGCGGAATGAGAAAGGGCGAGGGAGATTGGACTTCTATTGGACAGGCCAATATGGACGGGATGGGTTTCCTAGATCACGAAGAAGGCACACAAATTGGCCTACATGCATCACAATGTAATAGCGAATAACGTTCTGGAGTCGACTCAACCTCACATATGACATAATGCCATATTTGGGCCGCAAGAGAATGTCTAACACGATACATCCGCAGTGAAACATCTAGACAACTTTGTAATCTACGTATGGACTAATACCCCTTCTTCCAATCCACTTTATTAATCGGCTCACCCCCATTCCTAATCTGCTCCACATTGGCAATAAGCAAATCAGCAGCTTTATCGAGATACCCCTCGACCCCACCACTCGTATGGGGAGTGATAATTACTCGGGGATGTGTGAAGAAAGGGTGATTATCGGGTAATGGTTCGGGGTCAGTGACATCTAATGCAATCGAGTCGAGACCTCCTTCGGCATCTAGAGCTTCCAAGAGGATATCTGCTGTCAGCATCTTCAAAGAGGGTAGATTGAGTTACCTGACGAGACCAAATCCCCTCGTCCAACATTTACGAGGACAGCTCCATCCGGTAAAGCAGCTACTGTCAGGTCTACTCTTTTCCATCATCAAGGGACATACCGAGGTGTTCAGCTTTGAGCAGGTGAGTGGTAGCTGGAGTCGAGGGTAAGCTGGCAACTAAGATATCGCATCGTCCTAGGAATTTCTTGAATGAATGAGCGTCTGTCGTAGAGTACCAATCGGTAGGTAGAGATCCATCTGCATCACCAGTTCCTGGGACGATGTACTATTATCAGTTCCCTTCTTGTCTTTCCCCTGAAGATGCGGTATGGAGGAGACTTACTCCTTCATCAGATTTACGTTGACCGGATGAATTAGCGGCTATGATGGTCACGTTGAATGCCTTGAGTAGTCGGGCAGCTTCACGTCCAATATGTCCGTATCCCTACTGTAA
>Ga0265798_10002818_pt1 | contig 25286 bp, 20 predicted proteins | sample P3T30metagenome_FD_192430 | JGI IMG/M metagenome (GOLD analysis project Ga0265798, IMG submission 192430) | Plant litter microbial communities from East Loma Ridge, Irvine, California - P3 T30 | ecosystem: Environmental > Terrestrial > Plant litter > Unclassified | place: USA: California...
CGTGCCCGCAGTGGTCGGCTGCGGCGACGCCACCGACGTGCTGAAGGACGGCACCTTCGTCACCGTCTCGTGCGCCGAAGGCGACGAGGGCCGCATCTACGACGGCCTGCTGGAAACCGAGGTGTCGGAAGAAGTGCGCGGCGAACTGCCGCCGCTGAAGACCAAGATCATGCTCAACGTCGGCAATCCGCAGCTGGCCTTCGACTTCCAGTCGGTGCCGAACGGCGGCGTGGGCCTGGCGCGTCTCGAGTTCATCATCAACAACAACATCGGCGTGCACCCGAAGGCCATCCTCGAGTACCCGAACATCGACAACGACCTCAAAAAGGCGGTCGAATCGGTGGCACGCGGCCACGCTTCGCCGAGGGCCTTCTACGTCGATAAACTCGCCGAAGGCGTGGCGACCATCGCCGCCGCGTTCTGGCCCAAGCCCGTGATCGTGCGCCTGTCCGACTTCAAGTCGAACGAGTACAAGAAGCTGATCGGCGGCTCGCGCTACGAGCCGGACGAAGAGAATCCAATGCTGGGCTTCCGCGGCGCCGCGCGCTACCTGGCCGAGGACTTCGCCGAGTCCTTCGAGATGGAATGCCTGGCGATGAAGCGCGTGCGCGAAGAGATGGGCCTGACCAACGTCGAGATCATGATCCCGTTTGTCCGCACCCTGGGCCAGGCCGAGAAGGTCATCGCGCTGCTGGCCAGGTACGGCCTGAAGCGTGGCGAGAACGGCCTGCGCGTCATCATGATGTGCGAAGTGCCGTCGAACGCGATCCTGGCCGAGCAGTTCCTGCAGTACTTCGACGGCTTCTCGATCGGCTCGAACGACCTGACCCAGCTCACGCTCGGCCTGGACCGCGATTCCGGCATGGAGCTGCTGGCCAAGGACTTCGACGAGCGCGACCCGGCCGTCAAGGCGATGCTGTCGCTGGCGATCAAGGCCTGCCGCGCGCAGGGCAAGTACATCGGCATCTGCGGCCAGGGGCCGTCCGATAACCCGGACTTCGCCGAGTGGCTGGTGGAGCAGGGCATCGAGTCGATGTCGCTGAATCCGGATTCCGTCATCGATACCTGGAAGAAGCTGGCGGCGATGTAAGCAACACGCGCCGGCCACAGAACCCCGCCCTTGCTGCGCATCGGCGGGGTTTTTTGCAAGCGCGCGCGGGAGATGGCTGACTACGGGCATAATTTCGCGACGTACAAGGTGTTCGTGCCGGTCCCGCTAGGCCTCCCATGAGAATTCGCTCTTACCTGATGCTGATGGCGGCGGCCATCGGTATTCCCGTCATCATTTTTTCCGCGTTCGCCCTCGACCTGCTGCTGGGCTCCGAACGAAGCGCTGCGCTGCGTAGCCTGGACGAATCGGCGCGCGCGACCGCGCTGCTGGTCGACCGTGAGCTGAGCAGCGCGGAAGCCGCGCTCCACGTGCTGGCCATGTCGCCGCACCTGGCAGGGGGCGACATGGCCAACTTCTACAGGCATGCGGGGACCGCCGACCGCGGCGAAGGCGGGCGCACCATCCTGTTCGCGGCGAACGGCCAGCAGCTCATCAATACGGTGGTCCCGTTGGGTGCACCGCTGCCGCCGCCGCCGCCCGCTGTCACTACGCGCACCCGGGAGGTGATCCGGTCCCGCAAGACGGTGGTGTCAGGCGTGATCATCGGCGCGGTGCAGAAAAAGCCGGTCACGACGATCAACGTCCCGGTTCCGCTGTTCGGCGGTACGCGCTACGTGCTGGGCACCGTGTTCGACACCGACTATTTCCAGAAACTGCTGGACCTGCGCCGGCTGCCGTCGAGCTGGAAAGTCGCGATCACCGACCGCAGCGGACGCTTCGTTGCGCGCAACTGGCACGGCAGTGACCTGATCGGCCAGCAGGCCAATCCGCAATTCATGAACGCCGTGGCGCAGCAGGCCGAAGGGCGCCTGCGCTACACCACCAAGGAAGGCATCGAGGCCTATGGCGCCTACACGCGCTCGGCCATGTCCGGCTGGACCGTGTCGGTGTCGGCGCCGGTAGCCGAGATCGATGCCTCGGCGCGCAAGGCCGTGCTGACGATGGCCCTGGGCATGCTGGTGACCATCGTCAGCGCCTTTGGCATGGCATCGATCTTCGGCCGCCGGCTGCTGCGTTCCCTGGCGCGCGCCTCCGACGACGCCACGGCGCTGGCGCAGGGCAAGGTGCCCGCACCCGGCAAGGTCGGCGTCGCGGAGGTCGATGAACTGCAGCATGCGCTGCAGAATGCCGGCACGGTGCTGGCCACCTCCGAAGCCGAGCGCTCGGCCTCGCTGCAGCGCGAGCAGGCGGCGCGCGCGCTGGCGGAACGGCAGAATCGCTCGAAAGACGAATTCCTGGCGATGCTGGGCCACGAGCTGCGTAATCCCCTCAGCGGCATCATGGGCGCCCTGCAGTTGATGGAACTGCCGGGCGTGGCCGAAGAGCGCAAGACGCGTGCGCGCGACATCCTGCGGCGCCAGGCCGGTCACCTCAACCACATCGTCGACGACCTGCTCGACGTCGCGCGCCTGGCCCAGGGCAAAGTGCGCCTGGAGCTGCGTCCGGTCGATCTCGCGGCGTCGGCGCGCGCGACCGCCGACGCCCACCGCGCCGCCGGCAGGACCGCGCATGCGGTGACGCTCGAGCTGGCGCCGGCCTGGGTGATGGCGGACCGCACCCGCCTCGACCAGATCGTCAACAATCTACTGACCAATGCGATGAAGTACACGCCGCCCGGCGGCAGCATCGCGGTGCGTGTGGGCGCCGAAGGGGAGGAGGCGGTGCTGAGCGTGCGCGATACCGGCATCGGCATTGCCGCCGACCTGCTGCCGCGTTTGTTCGACATCTTCATCCAGGGCGCGGTTTCGCTCGACCGCTCGGAGGGTGGGTTGGGCATCGGGCTGTCGCTGGTGCGCCACCTGGTCGAGCTGCACGGCGGGACGATCCGCGCCGAGAGCGACGGCCCCGGCTGCGGCAGCACCTTTACCGTGCGCCTGCCGCTGGCCGAGGCGCCGGCCGCGCAGCCGCCCGCCGATGCGCAGGCGCCGCGCAGCCTGGCGCAGGCGAAGCTGGACTGCACGGTGCTGCTGGTCGAGGACAACGACGATGCGCGCCAGGTCCTGGCCGACAAGCTGGCGGCCGCCGGTGCGCGCGTTGCGCTGGCCGCCGATGGCAGGGCCGGGCTCGAGGCCGCGCTGGCCGCGTCGCCGGACATCGCCATTGTCGACGTCGGCCTGCCGGGGTTGAACGGCTACGATCTCGCACGCCGGCTGCGCGCGGTGCCAGCCACCGCGCATATCGGCCTGATCGCGCTGACCGGCTATGGCCAGGAAAGCGACCGGCGCTGCGCGCTGGACGCGGGTTTCGACCGGCATTTCGTCAAGCCGGCGGCCTTCGGCTGTCTGGTCGACGCCATCCACGCACTGATGGCAAGCCAGGACGCCTGAGCGCCCCGGCTAAGGCAGGGCCCGCGCGTCGACGACCGCGTTGCGGCCGCTGGCCTTGGCCGCATACAGGGCGGCATCGGCGCGCGACAGCATGGCTTCGATGCTCTCGCCGGCGCAAAGCGTGGCCGTTCCGACGCTGACCGTGTAGCCGGCTTCGAGGCCGGCGGCGGCATCCGCCGTACGTTCCAGGCCCTGGCGCAGGCGCTCGGCCACCAGCAGCGCGGTGTCGGCGGCGGTATCCGGCAGCAGCACCGCGAATTCCTCGCCCCCCAGCCGCGCCACGACATCGATGTTGCGCACCACCGCCGCCGTGCGTTCGACGATGTCGACCAGCACCCGGTCGCCGGCTGCGTGGCCATGGGTATCGTTGATGCGCTTGAAATGGTCGACGTCGAACAGCAGCAGCGAGAGCGGGCTGTTTCTGCGCAGCGCGCGCGCGTGTTCGCGTGCGGCCAGGTCGAAGAAAGCGCGGCGCGAGCGGGCGCCGGTCAGGTGGTCGTGGTCGGCGGCGTGGCGGGCGCGCGCCACCAGTTCGGCGTTCGCCATCATGACCGCGCCCAGGGTCAGGACCGGTAGGGCCAGGGCGCCGATCGAGAAGAAAGTCATGCTGACCACCAGGTCGTTCCAGGGCAGTTCGATCCCGGCCAGCGGCAGCGCGTAGATCACCGCGCGCAGCAGCTGGATGGCGGCGTTGCCGAACGTCGCGTACAGCGTGAACCGCACCGGATAGCGGCGCTTCGCGCGGCCCAGCTGCGGCAGGAGCAGCACGCCCATCTCGATACACAGGGAGGCGTGCAGCAGCGACATCGCCACGACCCGCCCGCCGATCGAATCGACGCCATGGTGCAGCAGCACGATGAGGGACAGGCCCAGCGCGACGCAGCCGCCCAGCCGGCGCCAGGGCACCGGGAGATGGAGCTGGCGCCGGAAGCCGGCCAGCATCAGGCCCGTGGTGCCGAGCAGCAGGGTGTTCGCGACTTCGATCGACAGGAAATCCGGGACCGCGCCGCGCGCCGCGAACAGCGGCAGCGACAGCACCGCCATTGCGTTGGCCGCGGACCATTCGCGGATGCCGCGCGCGCCGCTCTTCCTCAATGAGGACAGCACGAACAGCATGACGGCGGACAAGGCCATCGTCACCAGCAGGAGGCTTACGACGATCAACATAATTTCTATATGGTATCAGTTATAGACTTAAAAAACCCTATTCTCATACTGGTTTTTGGCCGTTGACTCTTTGACCAGACGCGGTAGACTGCCCTCGTCGTCCATCGTGGAAACAAGGGGGGAAATCATGGCTGAGTGGATGGGCTGGCTGGCCGCAGCCGGCGTGCTCGTGATCCTGGAGCTGTTCACCGGGACGTTTTACCTGTTGATGATCGCCATCGGCCTGGCGGTCGGGGCCGTGGTGGCCCTGCTGGGCGCGGGTGGACCGGCGCAGACCATCGCCGCGGCCGCGGTCGGCGTGCTGGCGACGGCGCTGCTGCACCGTTCGCGCTTCGGACGGCCGGCGCGCAGCGAGGCCACGCGCGACCGCAACGTCAACCTCGACATCGGCCAGCGCGTGACCGTGCCGGCCTGGGACAACGGCCGCGCCCGCGTCATGTACCGCGGCGCGCTGTGGGATGTCGAGCTGGGCCAGGGCGCAACGCCGCAGGCCGGCGACTTCCGCATCGTCGAGGTGCAGGGGAGCCGGCTGGTGGTTGCCAACTCGGTAGCGAACTCCTGATCCATAATATTTGCTTCAAAGATAACGACATTTATAAGGGATGCTCATGGAATTCTCATTCGGTACCGTGGCGCTGGTGATCTTCATCGTCGCGCTGGTGTTCGTGTTCAAGACCATCAACGTGGTACCCCAGCAGCACGCCTGGGTGGTGGAGCGCCTCGGCAAGTACCACGCCACACTGGCGCCCGGCCTGAACATCGTCGTGCCCTTCATCGACCGCATCGCCTACAAGCACAGCCTGAAGGAGATCCCGCTCGACGTGCCGCCCCAGGTCTGCATCACCAAGGACAACACCCAGCTGCAGGTCGACGGCATCCTCTACTTCCAGGTGACGGACGCGATGCGCGCGTCCTACGGCGCCTCGAACTACATCCAGGCGATCACCCAGCTGGCCCAGACCACGCTGCGTTCCGTGATCGGCCGGATGGAGCTCGACAAGACCTTCGAGGAGCGCGACCACATCAACACCACGGTCGTGAACGCGATCGACGAGTCGGCCGCCAACTGGGGCGTCAAGGTGCTGCGCTACGAGATCAAGGACCTGACCCCGCCGGCCGAGATCCTGCACGCGATGCAGCGCCAGATCACCGCGGAGCGCGAGAAGCGCGCGCTGATCGCCGCCTCCGAGGGCCGGCGCCAGGAAGCGATCAACATCGCCAGCGGCGAGCGCGAGGCGGCCATCGCCCGTTCCGAAGGCGAGAAGCAGGCGGCGATCAACCGCGCCCAGGGCGAGGCGACCGCCATCGTGGCGCTGGCCGATGCCAGTGCGACCGCGCTGCGCCAGGTCGGCGATGCGATCCGCAGCCCGGGCGGCATGGACGCGGTCAACCTGCGCGTGGCCGAGGAATACGTCGACGCCTTCGGCAAGCTGGCCAAGACCAACAATTCGATCATCGTGCCGGCTGACCTCGGTAATATGAGCGGCCTGATCGCGAGCGCACTGCAGATCGTCAAGGCCGAGCGGTGACGCGGGTCGTCGTCATCACCGGCGGTTCGGACGGCATCGGCGCGGAGATCGCGCGCCAGCTGGCCGCGAAGGAAGGCGCCGGGCTGGCGCTGGTGCTGGCCGCGCGCGACCAGGCCAGGCTGGAGCAGGTGGCCGGGCAGTGCACCGCGCACGGCGCGCAGGCACTGGCCGTGCCGACCGACGTTGGCGACCAGGCCCAGTGCCGGCGCCTGATCGATGCCGCCGTTGCGCGCTTCGGGCGCATCGATGTCCTGATCAACAATGCAGGCCGCTCGGCCCACGCGCTGTTCGAGGACGTGCCCGACCTCGGCTGGTACGAAGAGCTGATGCGCATCAACCTGTGGGGCAGCGTGTGGTGCACCCAGGCCGCCTTGCCGCACCTGAAGGCGTCGAAGGGGCGCATCGTCGCTGTGTCCTCGCTGGCCGGATTGATCGGCGTGCCGGGACGCACCGCCTACAGCGCCACCAAGTTCGCGATGACCGGCTTCTTCGAGGCCCTGCGCGCGGAGCTGAAAGGCGCGGGCGTCTCGGTCACGACGGCGTTTCCGGGCGTGGTCGATACCCGCATCCGCTACCGCGGCTTCAACGCGCTGGGGCGGGAGATGGGCAGCAGCGGTTTGCGCGAGGAGGGCGCGATGACGGTGCAGGCGTGCGCGCGCCTGATCGTCGAGGCGATGGAGAAGCGCAAGCGTGAAGTCGTGATGACGGGCAAGGGCAAGTTCGGCAGGCTGCTTAAACTGGTTGCTCCCGGCCTGGTCGAGAAGATGGCTTTGGCCGCGTTGAAGGACGACGTCAAACCGCACTGAGCCCTGGCAACTCAGCTGTTCCAAAACAGCGCAGCAGCCTCAGGCACAACAAGCACAAATACTGTTCAGTTTCCGAGCAATTTTCCCGATATCCGGCTGCCTCTGCCCTTCATGCACGCTGGGTACGCTTATTGCCTAGTTATCGATGCGTCGGCCCATGTGTCGATCCCACATACGATAACGAGGAGATAGCGATGAAGAGAATGCTCATGCTGGGCTTGCTTGCCGCTGGCGCCGCAGCTCCCGCCTGCGCGGTCGACATCAAGGCCGGCGACTGGACCGTCAACATCGGCGGCAACGTCAACGCCTTCTACACGCTGGTCAACTGCAACACCGGTTTCGATGGCGGCGTGGCGCTGGCGGGCCGCGCGCTCGGCTGCGGCGGCGAGGGGCGGCGCACCACGATCGGCAATGGCCTGCTGCCGAGCGCCCTCGTTACTTCCGCGACATCCAACCAGGACGGCTGGGACGTCAAGGCGCTGATCGGCATCTACGTGGCCACCGCCACCGACAGCGCGATCGCGCAGAACAGCGACGTCGACATCCGCCAGGCCTGGTTCAGCTTCGGCAGGCCCGAATTCGGCACCATCAAGATGGGCCGCGACTATGGCATGTTCGGCTACAAGGTGATCACCACCGACATGACGATCCAGGGTGTCGGCGCGCCGGTCCAGGCCACGCAGCGCGGCCGCGTCACGCTCGGCCACATCGGCGCCGGCTACGCCTACCCGAACCATTATGGCCAGGTCGTGTACTCGGCGCCGTCGGTGCTGCCCTACGGGATCGGTTTCGACATCGGCCTGATGAGCCCGGTATCGGACACCCCCATCGTCGCGCGTTCGCGCTACCGGTCCAAAGGTACGCCGCAGGTGCAGATGCAGGCGACCGGCGCGTATGGGCCCGTGAAGGGCTGGGTGGGCTACAAGACCCAGCACTTCGAAGCCGGCGACGCCACGCCCGGCGCGCCGTTCAACAGCACCCGCATGAACGCGGTCGAAGTGGGCGCGACGATGGACTACGGCCAGTTCGGCTTCCTGGCCAACTTCCAGAAGGGCAAGGCGCTTGGCCTGCTGTCCGATGCCGACCAGGCCGACGTGAAGTCGACCCACTGGTTCCTGCAGGGGGTATACAAGGTCGACGACAGGCTGAAAGTGGGCCTCAACTGGGGCGAGAGCAAGAACGACGACAATGGCCCCGGCACGGGCGGCCTGGAAAAGAACACCAACGTGACCCTCGGCGCCTACTACGCGCTGAACAAGGCGCTCACGCTGGTGGGCGAGCTGGGCCAGACACGCTCGCATCCCTTCAACGGCGGATCGAGCCGCATGAACGGCGTCGCGGTCGGCGGCTTCTTTTCGTTCTGATCGGCCTCAGAAGTCGACCGTCGCAGACAGCGCGAAGCTGCGCGGCGCGCCCAGCACCAGGTAGCCGGCGCCCGGGTAGCCGCCTGCCGAGGCCCAGTAGTTGCGGTCGAAGGCGTTGTCGACGCGGGCGCGGAAGGTCACGTCACGGTCCGCGATGCGGGTGAGGTAGTTCGCGCCCAGGTCGAAACGGGCCCAGGACGGCAGGCGCTGGGTGTTGGCGGCGTCGGCGTACTGCTTCGCGGTGTAGACGGCGCGGGCGTTCAGCGACAGGCCCGGTACGGCGGCGATGTCCCACTCGGTGCCGAGGTTCAGCTGGGTCTTCGGCACGCCGATGGCGTCCTTGCCCTGGTTGAGGCCGCCGGCGGTGCGGCGCTGCTCGGCGTCGAGCAGGGTCAGGCCGCCCAGCACGCGCAGGCCTTTGGCCGGCATGCCGAACACCGAGAGTTCCAGGCCGCGGTTGCGCTGCTCGCCGAAGATGCCGAACACGTTGTCCTGCACATAGCCGAGCGGCTGCGACACGGTGAACAGGGCGGCGGTCATGCCCAGCTTGCCGGCGTCGTATTTGACGCCGACTTCCTTCTGGCGCGAGGTATAGGGCGCGAATACCTGGCCCTGGTTGGCCAGCACCACGCCGAAGGCGGAGGCGGTCGGGCCCTGCTGCAGGGCTTCGGCATAGTTGGCGTACAGCGACAGGTTCTTCATCGGCTTGTAGACGATGCCGGCCAGCGGGGTGTTGGCGCTCTGGTCGTAGCCTGCGTTCTGCGCGCCGCTGGTGTAGTCGTAGCTGGTGTCCTTGATGCGCTGGCGGCGGATGCCGACCGTCAGCAGCAGCCTGTCGTCGAGCATCGACATCGAATCGGCCACCGCATAGCTGCCGAGGATGGACTTGTGCGTCAGCAGCGGGCTCGCCAGCGAACCGCCGGTGAAGAAGGCGGGCGAGGGCGCGGCCACGTCGACCGGGCGGTAGAGGTTGGACGACCAGCCGGCGAAGTCGCTCATGCCGTAGGCGTTGAAGGACTTCAGTTCGAAGGCGGAGGCGGTGGCGCTCAGCGTATGCTTGACCGGTCCGGTGACGAGCGAACCGCGCACGCCGATCTCGCCGGTCCGGTTGCGGTCGTTGCGCTGGTTGTCGAAGCGGACCATGTTCAGGCCGCCGGCATTGTCGGTGGTGCTGGTGTTGGTCAGCGCATTGAACTCGTTGCCGGTGCGGGCGCCCAAGGCGGCCCAGGCCACCACGTTCGGCGCCAGGTCGACTTCGCCGCGCAGGGTGCCGAAGGTGTCGCGTTCGAGCGAATGGGTCCAGGGCTGGGCAAAATTGTGGCTCGCATCCGGCGCGGTGGGCACGGCCAGGCCGGCACCGACCGTCACGCTGGGGCGGGCGTTGTCCAGCTTGTGTTCCTGGAAGCCGACGTCGGCCGACAGGCGGTAGTTGCGGCCGCGGTAGTCCATGCCGACCGACAGCACGTTCAGTTCGCGCGACTCGCGGTCGACGGCGGTGTCGCCGTCGCGGTGCACGGCGTTCACGCGGATGCCGGCGCGGTCCTGCTCGCCGAAGCGGCGCGCGACGTCGAAGGCGCCGAGAACCTGGCCGCCGGATTCCACGCCCAAGGTCACCCGGTTGAGCGGGTGATTCGGCGCGCGTTTCGGCACCAGGTTGACGGCGCCGCCGATGCCGCCGCCGCCCGGCGCCGCACCGTTGACGAAGCTGTTCGCGCCGCGCAGGATTTCGACGCGCTCGAGCAGCTCGGAGGCCACGAACTGGCGCGGCAGCAGGCCGTACAGGCCGTTGTAGGCCATGTCGTCGGAGTTCACGGCAAAGCCGCGGATCACGTACAGCTCCTGGAAGTTGCCGAAGCCGCGCGCCACGCGCACCGAGGGGTCGTTCTGGACCACGTCGGCGACGCTGCGCGCCTGCTGGTCCTCGATCACGGACAGGGTGTAGTTGGTGGTGTTGAAGGGGGCGTCCATGAAGTCGGCATTGCCGAGCAGGCCGAGACGGCCGCCGCGCGCCACCTGGCCGCCGGCGTAGCTCGCGGACAGGCCCTGGGCCGAAGCGTCCGCCGAAGCGCTGACCACGACGGTGGCGATGCCGGGCTGGCCGGCGTTTTCCTGTGCGGTCTGGGCCTGGGCGCAGGCAGCGGCGAAGAGCAGGGCGCCGAGGGCGGCCGGAGTCAGTTTGCAGTGCATGGTGCGTTCTTCTTCTTGGTCAATGTTGATGAGAATGGTTCTCATTATACCCAGCAAGCTTGATTCCGTAAATGAGAACTATTATTATCTGGCCCATGTCCCCCGTTTCCCTCCGCCGCTGGTCCTGGATCCACAAATGGAGCAGCCTGGCCTGCACCGTCTTCATGCTGCTGCTCTGCCTCACCGGGCTGCCGCTCATCTACCACCACGAGATCGGCCAGATGCTGGGCAACGAGGTCGAGGCGCCTGCGCTAAGCCCGACGCAAGCCGGCGCGGCGCCCCTGCGCGCGGACCTGGACCGCGTGATCGCCGCCGGCAAGGCGCGCTACCCCGACAAGGTCATGATGTACATGTCGCAGGAAGCGGACGAGCCGGCCCTGTGGTTCCTGACCATGGGCGCGCATCCGAACGACGAGAAGTTCGTGTCGATCGCCGTCGACGCCCGCACCGCGCAGTACGTGGCCGAGCCGCCGATCGAGGGCGGGGCGGTGATGGCCTTCCTGTTCCACCTGCACGTCGACCTGTTCGCCGGCGTCCCCGGTAAACTCTTCCTCGGTTTCATGGGGCTGCTGCTGATCGTGGCCGTGGTCTCCGGCGTGGTGCTGTACGCACCCTTCATGCGCAAGCTCGAGTTCGGCGACGTCCGCCACGGCCGCACGGCACGCCTGAAATGGCTGGACCTGCACAACCTGCTCGGCATCGTGACCCTGGTGTGGACCCTGGTGGTCGGCGCGACCGGCGTCGTCAACACCCTGGCCGACGTGCTGCTGCAGTACTGGCAGAGCACCGAGATCGCGGCCATGGTCAAGCCTTACGCTGGTCAGCCGATGCCGGCCAGGCTGGCCTCGATGGAGCAGTCGGTGCAGCACGCGCGCGCCGTGCAGCCGGGCATGGCGGTGGCCTTCATCGCCTTCCCGGGCACGCCCTTCGCGAGCCCCCACCACTACGGCATCTACATGCGCGGCGACGAAGCGCTGACCTCGCGCCTGTACAAGCCGGTGCTGGTCGACGCTGCCACCTCCCAGGTGACCGACCAGCGCACGCTGCCCTGGTACCTGAGCGCGCTGCTGCTGTCGCAGCCGCTGCATTTCGGCGACTACGGCGGGGCCGGCATGCAGTTCCTGTGGGCGCTGCTCGACCTGGCGACCATCGCCGTGCTGGGCAGCGGCCTGTACCTGTGGCTCAAGCGCGGGCGCGCCGCCGCCAGGCCGAAGGCGGGGACAGCCTCGAAGCCGGCCCCGCAGCCGGCGCTGGCGCGCGAAGGCGAATCGCGATGAGCGCAGGCTTTCGCAGCCTGTGGGGCATGCCGATCCTGCTGGGCGTGCTGACCGCGATCGGGCTGGTGGCGGGATTGCTGGGCGACGGCTGGTGGGACCTGGTGTCCGTGACAGGACTGGGTGTGCCGGTCGTGGTCGGCGCCTGGCACATGTTCAAGCCGGCGGCGCATCGAAGGTGAATGCGGGCACGGGGTGCCCACGCATCGCATGCATACGCCGGCTTTAATTTTCTGTTAAGCATCTGCCCATCAATACAGCGTATAACTCCGGGTGACAACCAACACCAGGAGACGCCGTGAAAAACTTCGTACGCAACAACAAGGGCTTTCTGGCCTTCCTGGTCCTGTTCGGCGTGTTCCGCACGGCGGTGGCTGACTGGAATCCGATTCCCTCGGCCTCGATGCACCCGAACCTGCTGGAGGGGGACGTGGTGCTGGTCAACCGCATGGCCTTCGACCTGAAGGTGCCGCTGACCGACATGGTGCTGGCGCGCATGGGTGAGCCGGCGCGCGGCGACATCGTCACCTTCCGCTCGCCGAAGGACGGCACCCTGCTGATCAAGCGCCTGGTGGCGCTGCCCGGCGACACCGTCGAGATGCGCAACGAGCGCCTCTACATCAACGGCCGCGGCGCCGACTACGCGGTGGTGGCGGACTCGCTGGACTCGATCCAGGGCGAGACCCTGCGCGCGCTGCAGTTGTCCGAGTCGATCGACGGCGGCAAGGGCCGCCACCGCCACATCCAGGTGCTGCCGGACGTGATGGCGCCGCGCACCTTCGGCCCGCTGACGGTGCCGCAGGGCGAATACCTGATGCTGGGCGATAACCGCGACAACAGCGCCGACTCGCGCGTGATCGGCCTGGTGCCGCGTAAACTCCTGATCGGCCGCGCCGAGCGGGTGCTGGTGTCGGCCGACTACCAGGGCAACTGGATGCCGCGCACCGAGCGTTTCGGCATGTCTTTGTATCGGCCGAACTGAAACACCGTACAATCCCGCCTTTCGAGTTTTTCAAGCAAACGGAAGGCGATGTAGATGCAAAGACTGTTGACGGTGATCCTGGCCTGCCTGGGTATGGTGGGTGCGCTGGCGATCGATACCTATCTTCCTTCCATTCCCGCGATCGGGCGCGCCTTCGAGGTCGGCCCGGTCGCGGTGCAGCAGACCCTGAGCGTGTTCCTGTTCACGTTCGCGTTCATGATGCTGTTCCACGGCACCCTGTCCGATTCCTTCGGCCGCCGTCCCGTGATCCTGGTGGCGCTGGCGGTCTACACCCTCGGCTCGGTCGGCGCCGCGCTGGCGCCCAGCTTCGGCTGGCTGCTGGCCTTCCGCGCGCTGCAGGGTCTGGCGGCGGGCGCCGGCTCGGTGATCGGCCAGGCGATCGTGCAGGACCGCTTCAGCGGTGCCCAGGCGCAGAAGATGATGTCCCACATCATGATGGTGTTCGGCCTGGCGCCGGCCATCGCGCCGGTGCTGGGCGGCTGGCTGCACGTGACCTTCGGCTGGCGCGCCACCTTCGTATTCCTGGCCCTGTTCGGCGCGCTGATGCTGCTGGTCTGCTGGCGCCTGCTGCCGGAAAGCCTGCCGCGCGAGAAGCGCCACGCCTTCCACTTCGGGACGATCGCGGGCAACTACCTGAAGGTGCTGGGCCACCCGCAGTTCCTGCTGATGTCGCTGTCGGTGGGCCTGGCCTTCGGCGGACTGTCGCTGTATATCGGCTCGGCGGCCAACTTCGTGATGGAAATCCTGCACCTGCCGGAGACCGCCTTCGCCTGGATGTTCATCCCCCTGATCAGCGGCATGGTGATCGGCTCGAGCTGGGGCGGCAAGCGCGCCGCCACCCATGCGCCGGGGCGCATGCGTGCGATCGGCTTTGGCACGATGTTCGTGGCCTGCGTGCTGAACGTCGGCTACACGGCCTGGGCCGGCGATGCCGTGACGGTCCCCTGGGCCGTGCTGCCGCTGATGGTCTACACCTTCGGCCTGGCGGTGGCGATGCCGGCGATCCAGGTGGCGGCGCTCGGCCTGTTCCCGCACAACCGCGGCCTGGCGGCCTCGATGCTGGCCTTCATCCAGATGATGTCCTTCGCGCTGGTGTCGGGCCTGGTCGCGCCCATGCTGTTCGGCAGCGCCTTCCGGCTGGCCTGCGGCGTGACCGTCGGCCTGGCCGCCAGCTTCGCTGCGCTGCAGCTGGCGGGACTGGTGGCGAAGCCGCAAACGGACGTGCATATCCAAAAGTGATTTGCAGGCGAGGGCATGGACGGTAGACTGGTTTTCAGAAAAACCAGGAGACCGCCATGTCCAAGCTTGCCCACAGCCTCGTCCTGACCGCATCCATCCTCGCCGCCGTTGGCGCCCATGCGCAGACGCCGGTCGGCGACTACCACCAGCACGTGTTCAGCCTTGACGACATCAAGCTCGCCGGCCCCGGATCCGGCCTCGAGCCGCTGGATGCGAAAGGCGCCGTCGCGCTGCTCGACGCGGCCGGCATCCAGAAGGGCACGCTGCTGTCGATCGCCTACATGTTCGGTAAACCCGGCCGCCAGGTCGATGACGAGATCGGCCAGGTGCGCCGCGAGAACGACTGGACGATCGGCGAGGCCGCGCGCTATCCGGACCGGCTGGTCGCCTTCTGCAGCTTCAATCCGCTCAAGGACTACGCGCTGCAGGAGCTGAAGCGCTGCGCAGCGCTGGGCGGCACGGTGCGCGGCATCAAGCTCCACTTCGGCAATTCCGACATCCAGCTCGACGACCCCGCCCACGTCGCGCGCCTGCGCGAGGTGTTCGCCGCCGCCAATGCGGCGAAGCTGGCGCTGGTGGTGCACATGCGCGCCAGCATCAGCAGGAACCGGCCCTACGGCGCGCGCCAGGCCGCGATCTTCCTCGAGAAGCTGCTGCCGGCGGCGCCGGACGTGACGGTGCAGGTGGCGCACTTCGCCGGCACCGGCCCAGGCTACGAGGACCCGCCGGCGCGCGAGGCGATGGCGGTGTTCGCGGCGGCGATGGCGCGCAAGGATCCACGCACCCGCAATCTGTGGTTCGACGTCGCCTCGATCGTCGACAGGGACATCGAGCCCGGGCTGGCGAAACTGGTGGCGGAGACCATCCGCCAGGTCGGGACCGGCAGGGTGCTGTACGGGACCGACTCGGCCCAGGGCGGCAACCTGCGTCCGCGCGAATCCTGGGCCGCCTTCCGCAAGCTGCCGCTCACGCAGGCCGAGTTCGCGCAGATCGCGGCCAACGTGTCGCCTTACTTTCGCTAACCGATTAACGCTGACTACTGCGCCACGCGCCGCCGTAGCAGGCCGGGAATGATGGCCAGCAGGCGGTCGATCGCCAGCGGCTTGCCCAGGTGGGCCGCGAAGCCCGCCTCGCGTGCCATCGCGATATCCTGCTCGCGGGCCAGCCCGGTGACGGCCACCGCCGGCAGGCTGGCATGGCGCGGCAGCTTGCGCGCCTCGCGCAGCAGGCCGTAGCCGTCCATGTCGGGCATCGAGATGTCCGAGATCAGCAGGTCGACGTCCTGGTAGGCGAGGATCTCCAGCGCCTGGCGCGCGCTGGTGGCGGTCAGCACCTCGGCGCCGTAGGTATCCAGCAGGGTCTTCATGACCAGCACCGCGTCCTCGACGTCGTCCACCAGCAGGATGCGCAGCCCGTCCAGGTCGGCCGTTTCCTCGCCCGGGTGGCCACCGGCGTCGTGGCGGCCCTGTTCCAGCAGCGGCAGCCAGACCGTGAAGCAGGCGCCCTTGCCGATGCCTTCCGAACGCACCTCGATGCGCCCGCCGTGCAGGTGCACCAGTTCGCGCACCAGCGCCAGGCCGATCCCGAGCCCGCCCTTGGAGCGCGTGGTGACCGAGTTCGGCTGGCCGAACATCTCGAACACCTTGCCCAGGCAGGACGGCGCGATGCCCTGGCCGTTGTCCGCCACGTCGAGGCGCATGGCGCCATCTTCGGCCGTCAGCCTGAGCTCGATGTGGCCGCCCTCGGGCGTGAACTTGATCGCGTTGCTGAGCAGGTTCGTCACCACCTGTTCGAAGCGCACGGCATCGGCCATCATCACCAGGCCGTCTTCGAGGCCGTGCGCTTCGATGAGCACGCCGCGGCTGGACGGATCCGCGCGCGCGACGTCGATGATGGCGCCGACCACCCTGCCGGCATCGACCGCCGCCACCGTCAGCGCCAGCTTGCCGGTGCGCAGGCGCGACAGGTCGAGCAGGTCCTCGATGATCTTGGCCTGGCTCCCGACCGACTTGCGGATCGCGTCCGCGCAGCGCCGCGCCATTTGCGAGCCGCGTACCTCGGGCATGCGCGACAGCAGTTCGGCGTTAATGCTGATCATGTTGAGCGGCTGGCGCAGTTCGTGCGACATGATGGCCAGGAACTGGTCCTTCATCGCCGATGCGTGCTCGGCGCCGGTGCGCTCCTGGTGCTCCATGCTCAGGGCCTCGTCGCGCTCGCTGCTCTGGCGCAGGCGCTCGGTTTCGTCGCGCGCGATCTTGGCGTAGCCGTATTCGGCATCGGTGCCGAGCGGGCTGGTGACGCCGCTGGCGAAGAAGCGGCTGCCATCCTTGCGCAGGTGCCAGCGCTCGTCTTTCGAGCGGCCGTCCAGCCGTGCGCGGCGCATTTCTTCCTCGCGCGCGCCGGCTTGCCGGTCTTCGGGCGTGAACAGGCGCTCCAGCGTCTGGCCCAGCATGTCCTGCTCGGTATAGCCGAACAGGCGCTCGGCGCCGCGGTTCCAGCTGGTGGCGCGGCCCTCGGCATCCATGCTGATGATGGCGTAGTCGTCGGTGCTTTCCGCGACCATGCGCATGCGCGCCTCGCTGACCTGCGCATGTTCCTCGGCCTGGCGGCGCGCCGTGATGTCGAAGAAGGTCAGGATCGCACCCTCGATCCTGTCCTCGGTGGTGCGGTAGGGCAGCAGGCGCACGATGTAGCAGCGGCCCTCAATGCTGCGCACCTCGCGCTCGACCGGGCGCAGGGTGTCGAAGGTGTTGGCGACGTCGTCGGCCAGTTCGTCGTAGTCGAGGCGGTGGGTCAGGTCCAGCAGCGAGCGTCCGAGGTCGGAGGCGATGATGCTGAAAATGTCGGTGGCGCGCGGCGTGAAGCGCTTGATGCGCATCGCGCTGTCGACGAACACGGTGGCGATGTCGGTCGAGGCGATCAGGTTGTTCAGGTCGTCGTTGGCCTTGCCGGTTTCCTCGACCTTCACCTTGAGTTCGTAGTTGACGGTGACCAGTTCCTCGTTCACCGACTGCAGCTCCTCCTTGCTGGTCTCGAGTTCCTCGGTGGCCGAGCGCAGCTCCTCGTTGATGGCCTGCAGTTCCTCGTTCGAGGCGCGCAGCTCCTCGGTCGAGATCTCGGAATGCTCGATGGTTTCCTGCAGGTGTTCCTTGGTGCGCTGCAGCTCGGCCTCGAGCTGGGTCAGGACCAGGTCGTCGCGGCTCACGCCGGGCGGCGGCGGCTCGGCGGCGGGCGCCACTTCCTCGAACAGCACCAGCGCGAAGTCCTCGCCGCTGTCCTCGTCGCGGAAGGGCCGCGCCTTCAGGGCGACCATGGGCTGGCGGTCGGCCAGTTCGACCCGGATCGGGCGGCATTCGACGGCCTGGTTGCCGTGCTGGACCTGGTACAGCGCGCTGCGCAGTTCCAGGCGCAGCTCCGGCAGCACCAGCGCCAGCAGGTTGCGCGACGGCTCGCCGCCGCCCATGCGCAGGTACTGGCCGACCTGCTGGGTCATGTGGACGATGTTCAGCTCGCGGTCCAGCACCGCCGAGGGCGGGGCCGCCTGCACCAGCGCGCGCTGGTGCACGTCGGCGAAGGAGAACTGGCGCCGTGCCGGCGGCCGCTGGACCGACTCCGGCAGCCGGTGCGCATGGCTCGGCAGATGGGTGCCGGTGCCGATCAGGCGCGCGGTCGGGCGCGCGCGGTAGATCCGGTTCTTCTTGTCGACCGGGACGAAGTAATCCGCCACCATCTCGGCCGACTCCGAGCTGCCGAGGAACAGGTAGCCGCCCGGCTTGAGGGCGAAGTGGAACATTTCCAGCACCCGGGCCTGGATGTCGCGGTTCAGGTAGATCAGCAGGTTGCGGCAGGAGACCAGGTCGAGCCGCGAGAACGGCGGGTCGCGCAGCAGGTTGTGGGCGGCGAACAGGATGCGGTCACGGATGTTCTTCCTGATGTGGTAGCGGTCGTCGCTTTTGGCGAAGTGGCGGCGCAGGCGTGCCGGGGCCACGTCGGTGACGATGGACGCCGGGTAGTCGCCGCTCCTGGCCCGGGCGATGGCGCTGTGGTCGATATCGGAAGCGAACACCTGGTAGGGCGGCGGCTGCGCCATGTCGGCGGCGTGGTCGGCCAGCAGCATGGCGATCGAGTAGGCTTCCTCCCCGGTCGAGCAGGCCGCCACCCAGGCCCGCACCTCGTCGGTCGGGGCCTTGTCCTTGAACAGTTCGGGCACGACTTCGCGCTCGAGCGCCTCGAAGGCTTCGCGGTCGCGGAAGAAGTTGGTCACGCCGATCAGCATGTCGGCCAGCAGGGCGGGGGCTTCGCGCACATCGCTTTCCAGCACGTCGCGGTACTCCGGCAGCGTGTGCACGCCGCGTACCTGCATGCGGCGTTCGATCCGGCGCAGCACGGTGGCGCGCTTGTACTGCTTGAAGTCGTGGCCGGTGCGGCTGAGCAGCAGGGCGATCACGCGCTGCAGCGCTTCCTCGGCCTGGACGGCGGTATCGGCCTGCGGCGAGTGCGCGATCTGCTCCTCGCCGTCGCCAGTCGGCGGCAGCTCGATGGTGCGGGCGTTTTCCCACAGTTCGATCAGCTTCTGCGGCATCTCGATCGCGGGCAGCACGAAGTCGACCACGCCGGTGCCGATCGCGGCCTCGGGCATGCCCGCGTGCTCGGCATCGTCGGGCGACTGCGCGATCGCGATGCCGCCCTGTTCCTTGATGCGCGTGAGGCCGACCGCGCCGTCGCTGCCGGTGCCGGACATGACGATCGCCACCGCACGTTCGCAGTGCACCTCGGCAAGCGTCCGGAAGAAGATGTCGATGGCGACGTGGCTGCCGCGCGGACGGTCCAGTTCCATCAGGCCGAGGTAGCTGTCGACCATCTTCATGTGCCGGTTGGGCGGAATCACGTACACATGGTCGGGTTCGATATGCAGCGGGTCCGTCACCTGGACCACCGGCATGTGCGTGACGCGCTGCAGGACGGCATCCGCCGAACTCTGGTGCCTGGGCGAGAGATGCAGGATGACCACGTACGCCATGCCGCTGTGCTGCGGCATATTCTCGAAGAAGCTCAGCAGGGCCGGCAAGCCGCCTGCCGAAGCGCCGATGCCGACGACCGGAAAGTCGATGGTGCTCGGCAGGATGCCAGGCTCGGTGGGCGGGGTGCTGGGCGAGTTGGCGGTATCGTGCATATGCAGCATCGTCGACGAGTTGTTGTAGGCCGTTAGTCTAGTGCAAGCCCGTTGCATTCGCCACGAATATTTGTCAGAAATGCACGGCCGAGCACGGGTCGGCGGTGCCCGGCGCCGCTCAGCGTCGGTTGGTCTTCATCGCCTTCTCGACTTCGCGTTTGGCGTCGCGGTCGCGCTCGGTATCGCGCTTGTCGTGCTGCTTCTTGCCCTTGGCCAGGCCGACTTCGCATTTCACGCGGCCGCCCTTGAAGTGCAGGTTCAGCGGCACCAGGGTGTAGCCGGAACGCTCGACCTTGCCGACCAGCTTGTCGATCTCGTTCTTGTGCAGCAGCAGCTTGCGGGTGCGCAGCGCTTCCGGATGGCTCCAGGCCGAGGTGGCGGTGAGGGCGCTGATGTGGGCGCCGAACAGGAACAGCTCGCCGTTGCGTACGACCACGTAGGCTTCCTTGATCTGCACGCGGCCTTCGCGGATGGCCTTGATCTCCCAGCCCTGCAGCACCAGGCCGGCCTCGTAGCGGTCCTCGATGAAGTAATCGAAAAATGCTTTCTTGTTATCAATAATACTCATGAAATAGCCAAAATGCGCGCGTCGGTTAAACTACTGTTAATCCAACATCATAACAAACGGCTGACAAATGGCAGTAGTGCACAAATCAGTTTTCCTGGGCTATAGCGCCGAGCAAATGTTCGACCTCGTTGCAAAGGTCGAGGATTATCCGAAATTCCTCCCGTGGTGCAACGGCGTGAAGCTGATCGAGCGGACCGAGGACAATCTCACCGCTTCCCTGCAGATCAACTTCCATGGCGTGAAGCAGAGCTTCACCACTTCCAACCACAACCAGCGTCCGACGCAGATGAAGATGCACCTGGTCGACGGCCCCTTCAAGATGCTGGAAGCCGTGTGGTCCTTCAAGTCCCTGCGCGCCGACGCCTGCAAGATCGACTTCGACATGCAGTACGAGTTCTCCAGCGTGATCCTGGAGCAGATCGTGGGGCCGGTGTTCGGCATGATCGCCAACACCATGGTCGATTCCTTCTGCAAGCGCGCCGAGCAGGTGTACGGTGTCTGAGCTGGAAGCCCTGCAGGTGTATGTGGTGTACGCCACGCCAACGGACGAGTTCATCCGCCCGATGCGGGTGGCACCCGGCACCACCGTCGGCCAGGCGATCGAAGGCAGCGGCGTGCTGGCGCGCCATCCGGAGATCAGCCTGGTGACGCAGCCGGTCGGCATCTACGGCAAGAAGAAGACGCTGGACACCGTGCTGCGCGAGCGCGACCGCGTCGAGATTTATCGCGCGCTGGTGGCCGACCCCAAGGATTCGCGGCGCAAAAGGGCGGCCAGGAAGGCGGCGTAGGTGGGGTCAGCAGTTGGAGAGGATCTGCTTGACCCGCTGCTGTTCGCGCCCACGGACTTCGTCCGACATCGTTTCCTGCTCACCCTTTTCGTTTTTCCATTCCAGCCGGCGCGCAGTCTCGAGCTGCTTCTGCGCGCCGCGCGCCCAGGTGCATTGCGCATCGCGTTCCTTCCTGCGCCTGGCGTCCGCCTCCCGCTCTTCCTTGTCGCGTTGCGCGCTGCGTTCGCGGTAATCGGCTTCGCGCTGTTTCCAGTCGGGCGTAGCCGGCGGCACTGCAGGGAGCGCCGCCGGCTCGGTGCCACGCGGCGTTTTCAGGATGCGGGCGGCCGGCGTGCCCGGCGGCGGCGGACGGTCCGAGTAAACCCGCGCGCCCTTGTCGTCGAGCCAGCTGTACTGGGCCTGGGCGAGGAGGGAAGTCAGGGCCAGGGCGCCGGCGCCCAGCAGGCGCAGCCATCTTGTGTTCATGGTTTTTCCTTACGTTATCGCGGTATCGACGAGCGTGATTTTCGCCGAATGGATGGGTTTCAAGGCCATTTTGGCCTTTTTTGGGCCTTTCGAAGAAGTTTTATTGGAGTTTCTGTATAATTCGCTTTTGCGCCTATAGGAAATAAAACTATGCGTCTTCTTCAGAAAGCACTCACGTTCGATGACGTGCTGCTCGTCCCGGCCTACTCCAACATCCTCCCGGCCAACACGTCCCTGCGTACCAAGCTGACCCGGAACCTGTCCCTGAACATCCCGGTCATTTCCGCAGCAATGGACACCGTGACCGAAGCCCGCCTCGCGATCGCGATGGCACAGGAGGGTGGCATCGGCATCATCCACAAGAACCTGCGTCCCGCCGACCAGGCTCGCGAAGTGGCGCGCGTCAAGCGCTTCGAGGCCGGTGTGCTGCGCGACCCGATCACGGTGCCGCCGACGATGAAGATCCGCGACGTGATCGCGCTGCAGCACCAGCACGGCTTCTCCGGCTTCCCGGTGGTCGAAGGTGCGCAGGTGGTCGGCATCATCACCAACCGCGACCTGCGCTTCGAGGAAGACCTGGACGCCGAAGTGCGCACCAAGATGACCCCGCGCGAAAAGCTCGTGTACGTCACTGAAGAAGCGGACACCGACGAAGCCAAGCGCCTGATGAACAAGCACCGCCTCGAGCGCGTGCTGGTGGTGAACAGCGCCTTCGAGCTGCGCGGTCTGATCACCGTGAAGGACATCCTGAAGTCGCACGAACACCCGAACGCATCGAAGGATGCGCAGGGCAAGCTGATCGTGGGCGCGGCAGTGGGCGTGGGCGACAAGGACAAGGAACGCGTGGAACTGCTGGTGAAGGCCGGCGTGGACGTGCTGGTGGTCGACACCGCCCACGGCCACTCGCAGGGCATCCTCGACCGCGTACGCTGGATCAAGGACACCTACCCGCAGGTCGACGTCATCGGCGGCAACATCGCCACCGCGGCCGCCGCGCGCGCGCTGGTCGAAGCCGGCGCCGACGCCGTCAAGGTCGGCATCGGTCCGGGCTCGATCTGCACCACCCGCATCGTCGCCGGCGTCGGCGTGCCGCAGATCACTGCGATCTCGAACGTGGCCGAAGCACTGGAAGGCACGGGCGTGCCCTGCATCGCCGACGGCGGCATCCGCTACTCGGGCGACATCTCCAAGGCACTCGCAGCAGGCGCGCACACCGTCATGATGGGCTCGATGTTCGCCGGTACCGAAGAAGCGCCGGGCGAAGTGATCCTGTATCAGGGCCGCAGCTACAAGGGCTACCGCGGCATGGGTTCGCTGGGCGCGATGGCCGAAGGCTCGGCCGACCGCTACTTCCAGGAAGCCTCGAGCAAGGCCGAGAAGTTCGTCCCGGAAGGCATCGAAGGCCGCGTCGCCTACAAGGGCAGCGTGCTGGCCATCATCTACCAGCTGGTCGGCGGCGTGCGCCAGTCGATGGGCTACTGCGGCTGCGCGACCATCGAGGAACTGCGCTCGAAAGCCGAGTTCGTCGAGATCACCTCGGCCGGCATGCGTGAATCGCACGTGCACGATGTGCAGATCACGAAAGAGGCGCCGAACTACCGCTCCGAATAAGCAACGCGGCCTTGGCGGCCGCGTTTTTGTATCCGCTATCTGAAAATTACATGCATTCCAAAATCCTCATCCTCGACTTCGGTTCCCAGGTTACCCAGCTGATCGCCCGCCGCGTGCGCGATTCCGGTGTGTTTTCGGAGGTATATCCCTACGATATCGGAGACGACTTCGTTCGCAACTACGGCGCCTCCGGCGTGATCCTGTCCGGCAGCCACAACTCGACCCTCGAAGGCGATTCGCCGCGCGCGCCGCAGGCCGTGTTCGAACTCGGCGTGCCGGTGCTGGGCATCTGCTACGGCATGCAGACCATGGCGGCCCAGCTGGGCGGCAAGGTCGAAAACGGCAAGCTGCGCGAATTCGGCTACGCCGAGGTGCGCGCCCGCGGCCATACCAAGCTCCTGAACGGCATCAACGACTTCGTCACCGATGAAGGCCACGGCATGCTGAAGGTCTGGATGAGCCACGGCGACAAGGTCCTGGCCATGCCGGAAGGCTTCAAGCTGATGGGCTCGACCGACAGCTGCGAAATCGCCGCCATGGCCGACGAAGAGCGCGGCTTCTACGCGCTGCAGTTCCACCCGGAAGTCACGCACACCACCCAGGGCGAAGCCATCATCGGCCGTTTCGTGCACGAGATCTGCGGCTGCAAGAGCGACTGGAACATGCCGGACTACATCTTTGAGGCGGTCGAGAAGATCCGCGCCCAGGTCGGCACCGACGAAGTCATCCTCGGCCTGTCCGGCGGCGTCGACTCGAGCGTGGCCGCGGCCCTAATCCACCGCGCCATCGGCGACCAGCTGACCTGCGTCTTCGTCGACCACGGCCTGCTGCGCAAGGACGAAGGCAAGATGGTGATGGACATGTTCTCGAAAAACCTCGGCGTGAAGGTGCTGCGCATCGATGCGTCCGACCAGTTCATGGGCCACCTGGCCGGCGTCACTGATCCGGAGCAGAAGCGCAAGATCATCGGCCGCGAGTTCGTCGAGGTCTTCCATGCCGAGTCCGAGAAGCTGACGTCGGCTCGCTGGCTTGCCCAGGGTACGATTTATCCGGACGTGATCGAGTCGGCAGGGAAGGGCAAGAAGGGCCAGACCATCAAGAGCCACCACAACGTGGGCGGCCTGCCGGAGACGCTGAACCTGAAGCTGCTGGAGCCGCTGCGCGAGCTGTTCAAGGACGAGGTGCGCAAGCTGGGCGTTGCTTTAGGTTTGCCGCACGATATGGTGTACCGCCATCCGTTCCCGGGTCCGGGCCTGGGTGTGCGCATCCTCGGCGAGGTGAAGCGCGAGTATGCCGACATGCTGCGCGAAGCGGATGCGATCTTCATCGAAGAGCTGCGCCGCACGCCTTTCGTGGCGCCGATGGTGCCGGGTATCGATGCCGGCAAGGCGCCGGTGAACTGGTATGAGGCGACGTCGCAGGCGTTTGCGGTGTTCCTGCCGGTGAAATCGGTGGGCGTGATGGGCGACGGCCGCACCTACGAATATGTGGTGGCGCTGCGCGCCGTGCAGACGCTGGACTTCATGACCGCGCAGTGGGCGCACCTGCCGCATGAGTTGCTGGGGAAGGTGTCGAACCGGATCATCAATGAAGTGCGCGGGATCAATCGCGTGGTTTATGACATTTCGGGGAAGCCGCCGGCGACCATCGAGTGGGAATAAGGTTTCCTCTGGAAGCTTGCCTCATGTTCCGAAAAACCCGCTCCGGCGGGTTTTTTGTGTGTTTTGAATAAGGAAGTTCCGATGTCAGGCAGTAAGGATACGAAGGTTCAGTTCACGCCAACTGACATCGAAGTCGGCTCCCGGCTTGTGGAAGCCTTGGTGCAACATGCGAAATCCACTGCCGGCAGTCCGATCGCCTACGAAGACTTGCTGACCCTGGGGCGCAGTATGTACCCAAAGGACGCGGCGCTCGGTCGCGAAGTGCCGGTGGGGATCGGCATGAAGCTGTTGTTTGTCGAGGCATTCTGCAAGGCCAACGATTATCCCAACCTCGCTTGCCTCGCAGTGAACAAGGCGACCATGCGGCCAAGGGCCGACCAAGAGGGTGAATGGGAGGTCGAAAGGGCGGCAGTTGCCGGCTTCGACTGGTCAGGTGCCAATGCGCGACTGGCCGATTATGCCGCCGCAGCGCGGGCGGCAGTGCCAAAGAGGCTCAAGCCCCGCAAGGAACGTCCGGCCGATGTAGCCTGGTATGCATATTATTGTTCCCACCGTGCCGCGTGCACCCATATCACCGGCGACGACAAGAAAGAGATCATCAATCTGCTGATGGCAGGCCTGGACCCGGAGACCGCATTGCAGCGGGTAACGGCCGCGAAAGCCGAATTGGGCGAGCAGTCCTGACACGATCGCAACAGTCGGCAATCGTTCAATTCCATGTGCTTGCGGACCGTCGATTGGTTTGCTATAGTTCGCGTCCTGCTTCTGCAGTGCACGAAAAGTTTAATAGAATCAACGAATTAAACTTGTAAAAAGGACCAAGTCGAGTGCGCTGAAGAAAACAGAGGGGTTGACGAGTAACGCGAAACACTGCATAATCTCATTCCTCTGCTGCTGACGAACAAAACGATTCGCAGAACGCAGCAAGGCAGTACCGAATACGATCTTTAACAATCAACAGTCGATAAGTGTGGGCGTTTGATGAAGTGCCAGCATCCTTCGGGGTGCTGAAT
>Ga0265798_10002819_pt1 | contig 25280 bp, 20 predicted proteins | sample P3T30metagenome_FD_192430 | JGI IMG/M metagenome (GOLD analysis project Ga0265798, IMG submission 192430) | Plant litter microbial communities from East Loma Ridge, Irvine, California - P3 T30 | ecosystem: Environmental > Terrestrial > Plant litter > Unclassified | place: USA: California...
CGCCAGATCGCATGCTGCAAGGTCGTGTGTTCGCCTACGCAGATGCCCACCGCTATCGCGTCGGCACCAACCACCAGCAACTGCCGATCAACGCGCCGAAGAACCCGGTTTACAGCTACCAGCGTGACGGCTCGATGGCATTTGGCACCAATGGTGGTGCTGCACCGAATTATGAGCCAAACAGCTATTCGGACGCGCCCAAGCAGGATCCGCGCTATGCCGAACCAGCACTCGCGTTGAGCGGCAATGCCGGTCGTCATGATCATCGCGTAGACGGTGATTACTACAGTCAGGCGGGCAAGTTGTTCAATCTGATGAGCGCCGATCAGAAAGCGCTGTTGATCAATAATATTGCCGGTGCAATGGGTGGCGTATCCAGCGACGTCGTGCAGCGTCAGTTGCAGCACTTCTACAACGCTGACGCCGCTTATGGTCAAGGCATCGCCGACGCTCTGGGTGTGAAGCTGGGCTGAGTCGAAGTGAGAAACAGAACCGCCCTCATTTGGGCGGTTTTTCGCTTCTGGATGGCGTAAATTCGACGCTTTTTATCGGATTATTGCGTTTTTCCGAGTGACCTGCGGCGACGCTTGGTTCAAACTATCGCCTTTGAAGCAGGAGATCTGGTGCGATGCAAGGCCATCCAGAAGTAATCGATTATCTGAACACATTGCTCACTGGCGAACTGGCGGCTCGTGACCAATATTTCATCCATTCGCGTATGTACGAAGACTGGGGTTTCGCCAAGCTCTACGAGCGCATCAATCATGAGATGGAAGAAGAGGCGCAACACGCCGATGCGTTGATGCGTCGTATCCTGATGCTTGAAGGCACGCCGCGCATGCGTCCGGACGATCTGGATATCGGCACCACAGTGCCTGAGATGCTCGCCAGCGATCTTCGTCTCGAGTACAAGGTCCGTGCTGCGCTGTGCAAGGGCATCGCCCTCTGCGAGCTGCACAAGGACTACATCAGCCGTGACATCCTTCGCGTGCAATTGGCGGATACCGAGGAAGACCACACCTATTGGCTGGAACAGCAAATGGGTCTGATCAAGTCCATCGGCTTGCAGAACTACCTGCAATCGCAGTTCTGATCCAGCGTCGGCTGTAACGAAAAAAGCTCCTGCACTTGCGTGACAGGAGCTTTTTTTCGTCTTCGATTCGAGCTTTCAGGTACGGACCTGACCGGATCCGGCGAAGCCAGACTCGGCAGGTCGATACCCATCAAGCCTTGTCGCGTATCAGCAACGGCTTGAGATAATGCCCAGTATAGGACTGCTTCATCTCGGCGACCTGTTCCGGCGTGCCGGTGGCGATGATCTGTCCGCCGCGCGAGCCGCCTTCCGGACCCAGATCGACCAGCCAGTCCGCCGTCTTGATGACGTCCAGGTTGTGCTCGATCACGACCACGGTGTTGCCGTGATCGCGCAGGCGGTGCAGGACGTCGAGCAGTTGCTGGATATCCGCGAAGTGCAGGCCTGTGGTCGGCTCGTCGAGAATGTATAGCGTCTTGCCGGTATCACGCTTGGACAGCTCGCGGGACAGCTTGACGCGCTGAGCCTCGCCACCCGACAACGTCGTTGCCGACTGACCCAGCTTGATGTAGGAAAGCCCCACATCCATCAAGGTCTGCAGCTTGCGCGCCAGGGCTGGAACGGCATCGAAGAATTCACGCGCCTCTTCGATGGTCATCTCCAGCACTTCGTGGATGCTCTTGCCCTTGTACTTGATCTCCAGCGTCTCGCGGTTGTAGCGCTTGCTCTTGCACACATCGCACGGCACGTAGATGTCCGGCAGAAAGTGCATCTCCACCTTGATCAAGCCATCGCCCTGACAGGCTTCGCAGCGCCCGCCCTTGACGTTGAACGAGAACCGGCCCGGACCGTAACCACGTGAACGCGACTCCGGCACACCGGCAAACAGTTCACGTATGGGCGTGAAAAGCCCGGTATAGGTCGCCGGGTTGGAGCGAGGCGTGCGACCGATCGGGCTCTGGTCGATGTCCACGACCTTGTCCAGATGCTGCAGGCCGTTGATGCTGTCATGTGTGGCGGCTTCAAGCGTGGTCGCGCCATTCAGTGCAGTTGCGCTGAGCGGGAACAGCGTGTTGTTGATCAGCGTCGATTTGCCCGATCCAGAGACACCCGTGACGCAGGTCAGCAGACCAATCGGGATCTCGAGGTTCACGTTCTGCAGGTTGTTGCCGCGAGCGCCTTTCAGTGTCAGCGAAAGCTTCTTGTTGCGAGGCGTGCGCTTGGCCGGGACTTCGATCTTGACGCGGCCTGACAGGTACTTGCCGGTCAACGAGTCGGGATGCGACATGACCTCATCAGGCGTGCCTTCGGCAACGATATGTCCGCCATGCACACCAGCCCCAGGGCCAATGTCCACCACGTAGTCGGCCAGACGAATCGCATCCTCGTCATGCTCGACCACGATCACCGTGTTGCCAATGTCCCGCAGATGCTTGAGCGTGCCGAGCAGGCGGTCGTTGTCACGCTGGTGCAGGCCAATGGACGGCTCGTCGAGGATGTACATCACCCCGACCAGACCGGCACCGATCTGGCTGGCCAGACGAATACGCTGCGCCTCGCCACCTGACAGGGTGTCCGCGCTGCGATCAAGGGTCAGGTAATCAAGGCCCACGTTCACCAGAAACTGCAGGCGCTCGCGGATTTCCTTGAGAATCTTGTCGGCAATTTCACCACGTCGCCCCGTCAACTTCAGGGTGTCGAAGTAGTGAGTGGCATCGCCAATCGGCAGATTGGTGACGGCAGGCAGCGTTTTCTCGCCCACCCACACATGACGCGCTTCACGGCGCAGACGCGTGCCGCGGCAGTCAGGGCAGGGCTGGGTGCCGAGGAACTTGGCCAGTTCTTCACGAACGGTCGCCGATTCGGTTTCCCGGTAGCGACGCTCCAGGTTCGGCACGATACCTTCGAACGGGTGAGCGCGTTTGACGATGTCGCCACGGTCGTTCAGGTAGCGGAAGTCGACGTTCTGCGAGCCGCTGCCGTTAAGCAGGATCTTCTGCTGATCGGCAGGCAACGCCTTGAACGGTACCTCCAGGCTGAAACCATAGTGCTTGGAGAGCGAGCCGAGCATCTGGAAGTAGTAGACGTTTCGCCTGTCCCAGCCGCGTATCGCGCCTTCGGCCAACGTCAATTCGGCATTGACCAGTCGCTTGATGTCGAAGAACTGCTTCACGCCCAGACCGTCGCAGGTCGGGCACGCGCCAGCCGGGTTGTTGAACGAGAACAGCTTGGGCTCCAACTCGCTTATCGCATGGCCACAGATCGGGCAGGCGAAGCGTGCGGAGAAGATCGTCTCTTCGCCCGGTTCATCGTCCATCGGCGCAACCAGCGCAATGCCGTCGGCCAGCTTCAATGCTGTTTCGAAAGACTCGGCCAGACGCTGCTGCAGGTCCGCACGCACCTTGAAGCGGTCCACGACCACATCGATGGAGTGCTTCTTCTGCTTATCGAGCTTCGGCAGTTCGTCCAGCTCGCACAACTTGCCGTTGACCCGAGCCCGCACGAAGCCCTGGGCACGCAGCTCTTCGAAGACTGACAGATGTTCGCCCTTGCGCTCGCGAATGACCGGCGCCAGCAACATCAGCTTGCTGCCCTCAGGTTGGGCCAGCACCAGGTCGACCATCTGGCTGACGGTCTGGGCTTCCAGCGGAATGTCATGGTCCGGGCAGCGAGGCTGGCCGACTCGCGCATACAGCAGGCGCAGGTAGTCGTAGATCTCGGTGATGGTGCCCACGGTCGAGCGCGGGTTGTGGGACGTCGACTTCTGTTCGATGGAAATCGCAGGCGACAGGCCTTCGATGGTATCGACGTCCGGCTTTTCCATCATCGACAGGAACTGCCGGGCATAGGCTGACAGCGACTCGACATAACGCCGCTGCCCTTCGGCGTAGAGCGTGTCGAAAGCCAAGGATGATTTGCCAGAGCCGGACAATCCGGTGATAACGATCAGCTTGTCGCGTGGAAGGGTCAGGTCAATATTTTTCAGGTTGTGGGTTCGAGCCCCACGAATCAGGATCTTGTCCAAAATGGCCTCGCACGGCGGGCGTCGAAAACATGGGAGTATACGGATAAATACTGGATGGATACACACTATCCGCCGGCTTTACAGGCAGAGATGAATACTCTGTCATGTAAACGCGGCAAAGCGTCGCGATATACCCCGTCAATCGATGGGACTGGTAGAATCGCCGCCGGTTCACACGAGGTTTCTCCATGCACGATCTCCACAGCGAACGAATGAGCAGCGGCGAGACACGTGCCGCAGGCGGTCTTGCGCTGGTCTTTGCGTTCCGCATGCTCGGTATGTTCATGGTGCTTCCGGTCCTGGCCACTTACGGCATGGACCTGGCGGGCGCCAGCCCCGCGCTGATCGGCCTGGCCATCGGCGCATACGGCCTGACCCAGGCTGTGCTGCAGATCCCGTTCGGGATCATTTCCGACCGCATCGGTCGGCGTCCGGTCATCTACCTGGGTCTGATCATCTTCGCCATCGGCAGCGTTGTCGCGGCGAATGCGGATTCAATCTGGGGCATCATCGCCGGCCGTATCCTGCAGGGTGCCGGTGCTATTTCCGCTGCGGTCATGGCGCTGCTTTCCGACCTGACCCGCGAGCAGCACCGCACCAAGGCCATGGCCATGATCGGCATGACCATCGGTCTGTCGTTCGCTGTCGCAATGGTCGTCGGTCCGGTCATCACCGGCGTGTTCGGGTTGTCGGGGCTGTTTCTGGCCACTGGCGGCATGGCACTGCTGGGAATCCTGATCATCGCGTTCATCGTGCCCAAGGCGAACGGCCCGCTGTTGCATCGTGAGTCCGGCGTCGCCAAACAGGCGCTCGGGCAGACGTTGCGTCACCCGGACCTGCTGCGTCTGGATTTGGGCATCTTCGTATTGCACGCCATGCTCATGTCCAGCTTCGTCGCACTGCCGCTGGCGCTGGTCGAAAAAGCCGGTCTGCCCAAGGAACAGCACTGGTGGGTCTACCTGACCGCACTGCTGATTTCGTTCTTTGCGATGATCCCGTTCATCATATACGGTGAGAAGAAGCGCCAGATGAAGCGGGTTCTGCTCGGCGCCGTGACCGTGCTGATGGTGTCCGAACTTTACTTCTGGGCATTTGGTAACACGTTGCGGACACTGGTCATAGGGACAGTGGTATTCTTCACCGCGTTCAACCTGCTGGAGGCGTCTTTGCCGTCGCTGATCAGCAAAGTGTCACCGGCTGGCGGAAAAGGGACGGCAATGGGGGTTTATTCCACCAGCCAGTTTCTTGGATCGGCCGCAGGTGGGATACTGGGCGGCTGGTTGTTCCAGCACGGTGGGCTCGATGTGGTGTTCCTTGGTGGTGCAGCCATGGCTGCCGTCTGGCTTGCGTTTGCAATGACCATGCGTGAACCGCCTTACGTGACCAGCCTACGTCTGCCGTTGTCGCTAGAGGCGCAGCGTGAAGCAGGCCTGGCAGAGCGTTTAAAGTCCGTAACCGGCGTAACGGATGCAGTGGTGGTTGCCGAGGAGGCAGCCATCTATATCAAACTGGATACAAAATTATTGGATCGTGCCTCTCTCGAAAAGCTGATCAACCCAGCATCAGAAGCGTGCGAAGCCTAGGAGAACGTTATGGCCCGTGGGGTTAACAAAGTCATATTGGTCGGTACATGCGGCCAGGATCCCGAAGTTCGCTACTTGCCTAACGGTAACGCCGTGACCAACCTGAGTCTGGCAACCAGCGAACAGTGGACTGACAAGCAGACCGGTCAGAAGGTCGAGAAGACCGAGTGGCACCGTGTTTCGATGTTCGGCAAGGTTGCCGAAATCGCTGGCGAATACCTGCGCAAGGGTTCGCAGGTCTACATCGAGGGCAAGCTGCAGACCCGCGAGTGGGAAAAAGACGGTATCAAGCGTTACACCACCGAAATCGTCGTCGACATGCAAGGCACCATGCAATTGCTGGGCGGCCGTCCACAGGGCGACGCACAACAGGGCCAGGGTGGCGGCAACTACAACCAGTCCGCCCCTCGTCCACAGCAGTCGCGCCCGCAGCAGTCGGCTCCGCCGCAGCAGAACTACAACCAGCAGCCTCCACAGCAACGCGAATCCCGCCCTGCGCCACAGCAGCAAGCACCGCAGCCGGCTGCTGATTTCGATAGTTTTGATGACGATATTCCGTTCTGATCGCACCGCCTTCAAAACCGCAACACCCCAAGCGAAGCCACTCACCGGGCTTCGCTTTTTTTATGCCTGCGTATCTCCATTCCGCTATAGATGTTGATTAGCATCAAAAGGCTTGACTGTTTAGATTTCGGTTATCATCATAAGCCTGTTTTCTACCCTAATATGTCCTCACGCGCTTCCTCCCCTATGCGCCAAAGGCTCATCTAGATGACCACAGCCCTCCAGATCACAGGCCCTGAAATGACTGAAAAAACCCTTTTCGACACGTACCGCCTAGGCAATCTCGTCCTCGCCAACCGTATCGTCATGGCCCCTCTTACCCGCAACCGTGCGGGCGCAGGTCTGGTGCCGAGCGAGCTGGCTGCGACCTATTACGGTCAGCGTGCTTCTGCCGGTTTGCTGATCACCGAGGCCACTCAGGTTTCGCCGCAGGCGCAGGGTTATCAGGACACGCCGGGTATCTATACCCAGGCGCAGATCGATGGCTGGCGCAAGGTGACGGACGAGGTGCATGCCAGAGGCGGGCGTATTTTTGTGCAGCTGTGGCACGTGGGGCGTATTTCTCATGTGGATTTGCAGCCGGGTGGCGCTGCGCCGGTTGCGCCTTCGGCGATTCGGGCGGAGACCAAGACGTTCGTGAACAACGGTTTCCATGATGTTTCCGAGCCGCGTACGCTGGAGTTGAGCGAGTTGCCGGGCATCGTGGATGATTTCCGTCAGGCGGCGGCGAATGCCATGGCAGCCGGTTTTGATGGCGTGGAAGTGCATGGCGCGAACGGCTATCTGCTGGAGCAGTTCATCAAGGATGGCGCGAATACGCGGACTGACGCTTACGGCGGTTCTGTCGAGAATCGTGCGCGTCTGTTGCTGGAAGTCACCGCTGCGGTGGTTGCCGAGATCGGTGCCGAGCGCACCGGTGTGCGTATTTCGCCTGCATCGCCGGCTGGCGCGATCAGCAGCAGCGATCCTCAGCCGCAGTACAACTACATCGTTGAGGAACTCGATGTGTTGGGCGTTGTTTACCTGCATGTTGTCGAGGGCGCGACCGGTGGGCCGCGCGATGCGGCGCCGTTCGATTACGGACAATTGCGCAAACGCTTCCATCAGACCTATCTGGCCAACAACGGCTATGACCTTGATCTGGCCACTTCGCAATTGGTGGATGGTCATGTTGATCTGGTGGCGTTCGGTCGTCCCTTCATCAGCAATCCGGATCTGACCGAACGTCTGAAGACGGGCGCGCCGCTGACGCCGATGAATCCGGCCACGATCTATGGTGGCGGGGCAGAGGGTTACACCGATTACCCGACGCTGGCCCAAGCCACGGCCTGATGCCTGTCACGCATCCGTCGCCATGACGGATGCGTTTTCCTGCCGGTTCAGTCGCTGCGAGATCCAGCAAAGATTGCCATCAATTCTTCGCTCCCCACGGCAACGCTCATGGCGGCCGGTATCTGTTTGCCCTCGATCCTGCACAGCAAACCCGCTTCCCGGCAAATGACGGCACCTGCGGCGATGTCCCATAGATTGGTGAATCGTTCGAGGTAGCCATCGATCTGACCGAGTGCCGCGAAGCCCAGGCCAATGGTGGCGCAGCGGTAGCCTGCCAATCCCCAGCCGCTGCGGCGCAGATTCAGCTCCAGTTGTCCCAATGACTCTGCAGGCCAGTTATTGCTGGAGCCAATGCCCACGATGCGCAGATTCTGTGGCGGTTCCGGGCGGACGAAGGGGTCGCCGTTCAGCCAGACGCCGCTGCCGGACTTGGCCGACAGGGTGTAGTCCAGTGCCGGGTAGGCAATGACACCGATCACGGGTTGCCCCGCTGCAAGGTAGGCGAGGGAGATGCCCCACAAAGGCGAGCCGCGCAGGAAGTTGCCGGTGCCGTCGATGGGGTCCAGTGTCCAGCCATCGATAATGACTTCGCCGCCCAACTCCTCGCCCAGGACAGGCTCATCCGGAAAATACTCATTGAGCCGGGCCCGTATCAGATGCTCGACCTCAAGGTCTGCCTCGGACACCAGGTCCTGTGGGCTTTTGGTGGCGATGTCCAGGATGTGGCGATTATTGAAGTGCTTCAGGGCCAGCGCACTCGCCTCTTCGACGCAGCGCAGGGCAATGCTCAACCGGTCATTCATTGCAGATCCTCTTCATCAGGCTTGTCGAGCAAGTCAGGGTAGTCACTGAGAATCGATTGTGCGCCGCGTGCCAGCAGGTAGCGCGCTCTATACGGATTGTTGATGGTCGCCACGGCGAACTCGACGCCACTGTGGCGAAGGCGCTCGAGGTGGTGGTCGTCGAGCATGTCGTCCAGCACGTGCAGAATCCGGCAGCCATATTCGGCCAGCAAAGCAGCCGGATTGGCGGGAGCGACCAGAGAGGCCATCGCCAGCGGCACTTCCGGCCACAACTGACGGGCGCGGACGAGCGAACGCACTGAAAAGCTCGAGACAAACAGGCCCTCCAGCGTTACCGGCCACATTCGCCTGAGGATCGGGATGACGACTTCGGCGGTTTCCACGTCGTCGCCGATGGTGGGCTTGAGCTCGACCTGCAAGCCGAGGTTCAGGCGTAACGCACAGGCCACCACTTCCTCGAAGGTCGGCACCTGCAGGCCAGCGAAGGTGGGCGAGAACCAGCTCCCCGCGTCCAGTTTGCGGATGTCTTCGAAGGTATGCAGCACGACCGCGCCTTTTCCGTTGGTGGTGCGGTCCAGCAGGTCGTCGTGGATGACGATCGGCCGACCGTCACGGGTCAGCTTTACGTCGATTTCAACCCATTTGGCACCATGCTGCGCGGCGGTTTCCAGTGCTAGCAGGGTATTTTCCGGTACATAGGCTTTAGCGCCGCGATGGGCAATCAGCGATGAGCGAACGAGCGGAGCACGGTTGGACATGTCAGGGATCACTTACACGAGGTTGGAGAAGGAAGCGGGCTGATGGCGGCCGCTCTCGGGGTCGAACAACAGTGCCGGTTGGCCGAAAGCCAGACGGACCTGGGTGCCGGGGGCGAGCAGATGGCGGCCGGCAAGGTTGACGACGCAACGAATACCGGCCAGTTGGCAGTAGAGCAGGCTGTGGCTGCCGAGATTTTCCGAGGACTCCACCACGGCGCGGACACCGTCTTGGCTAAGGCTGAACGCCTCAGGTCTCAATCCCATGAGCCACTTGCCTGGGCTGTTGCCAGACAGGTGCATTTTGAGCGGGAGCCGTTGTCCGTCGGCCAGCGTCAGGACCTTGTCTTCAAGGCAATACACCGGCAGCAGGTTCATGGGCGGTGTGCCGATAAACCCGGCAACGAACGTGCTGGCGGGCCGGTCATAAATGTCGCTTGGCGTGCCGATCTGTTCGACCCGGCCCTGGTTGAGAATCACCACATGCTCGGCAAGCGTCATCGCTTCGGTCTGATCGTGGGTGACGTACAGGATCGTTGCGCCGGTCTGTTGGTGCAGGCGACGGATCAGCAGGCGCATCTCATGGCGCAGCGCGCTGTCCAGATTGCACAGCGGTTCGTCGAACAGCAGCACGGGCGGTTTGCGGATCAAGGCACGGCCGATGGCCACACGCTGGCGCTGACCACCGGACAACTCGCCCGGCCTGCGCTCCAAGAGAGTTTCCAGCCCCAGCGAGGTGGCGCACTCCTTGATTTGCAGCACGCGTTGTTTATAGGCGATGCCCGCCATTTTGAGCGGGTAGCCGATATTGTCGGCAACGCTCATGTGCGGGTAGAGCGCGTAGTTCTGGAACACCATGGCGCAGCCGCGCTCCTTGGGCGGCAGCCTTGTGACGTCGCGTTCGCCCATCAGAATCTGGCCCTGAGTGACGTCCTCCAGCCCGGCGATCATGCGCAACAGTGTGGACTTACCGCAGCCGGACGGACCCAGAATCACGTTCAGCTCACCGGCTTTGAACACCAGATCCAGCCCTTGAAAGAGTGGCCCCGAACTCTGTGACTTGTGCAGATTCCTGAGGGTTATCTGGGGTGAGCGCGCAGCCGGGAAATCGGTAACAGGAAGAAGCGCGGTCATTTGCCGACTCCGATCAGGCCTTTGACGAACCATCGCTGCATGAGCGCAATGACGAGGATGGGGGGCAGCATGCTGACAACGGCGGCGGCCATCAGCAGGTTCCATTCGGGAAGCTGGCTGGCATCGGTGGGCAGAAAGCTGGCCACGCCCAGCACCAGCGTGCGCATGTCTTCGCGATTGGTCGCAACCAGCGGCCACAGGTAGTCTTTCCAGGCACCGATGAACACCAGCGTGCCCAGCGCCGCGAAATTGGTTTTCGACAGCGGCACCAGAATGTCGATGAAAAAGCGCCACGGCCCGGCACCGTCCATACGCGCGGCTTCAACCAGCTCGGCGGGCAGCGTCTGGTAGAACTGCCGGAACAGGAACGTGCCGGTGGCCGAGGCGATCAGTGGCAGCGCCAAACCGGTGTAACTGTCGAGCAGGTTGAGGGTCGGCACCGGCAGGCTTTCGATACCCAGCCAGCGCAGCACGGTACGCAGCGGGCCGAGCAGATCACTCGCCACGGCGTAGGTCGGGATGATGCGTACTTCGAGCGGCAGCAACAGCGCACCCAGCACAGCGAAGAAAATCCAGGTGGTGTAGCGACTGCGAAAGTACACCACGGCAAACGCGGTCAGCGCCGAGAGCGCGAGCTTGCCGATGACCACCATGATCGCGACGATCAGGCTGTTGCCCAGCAGACGCAACAGGTCCAGACGCTGAGTGACTTTCTGCAGGTTCACAAGTAACTGATCGCCCGGAACAACCGCCAGGCCATGTTCGAGCAACTGCGGGTTGTCCACGGTGGCCGAGCAGACTGCGATGTAGAGCGGGCCCAGCGCGAAAATCAGCCCCAGGGTCAGCAGCAGGTAAGCGCCGAGGTTGAGCAGTCGGTTGTGCTGGATCATGCCTTCACCCCGCGTCGTTTGAGCCGCGACATGAGCTTGAACTGCGCGACGCTCAGCAGCACGACCGCCGACAGCATGAGCACTGACAGCGTTGAAGACCCTGCCAGGTCCAGTCCGCGGAAACCGTCGGTGTAAATCTTGTAGGCCAGTACCTGCGTAGTGTCGCCGGGGCCGCCTTGGGTGAGGGTGTCGATCAGCCCGAAACTGTTGGAGAGGCTTTCCAGCAGGTCGATGATGAAGACGAACAGCAGATAGGGCGCAATCAGCGGCAGTTGCATGTCGATCATGCGCCGCCACGGACCTGCACCGTCCAGCGCTGCTGCTGCGAGGTAATCGTCTGGAACGGATTTCAGGCTCGCCACCAGCATGACGAAATTGAACGGCACCAGACACCACGCATAGGCCACGATCAACAGCAGCATGCCTTGCAGCGGGTTGGCGTAAGGTGCCCATGTGCCGGGCACCACTGCATTGAGCCAGGCCAGAATGCCCATGACCGGGTTGGCCAGCACGTGAAAGACGATGCCGATGGTGGCGCCGGAGACTGCGTAGGGCCAGATCAGCAGGTTGCGAAATATGGCGTTGCCGCGCAGTTTCAGTTCAAGGCACAGCGCCAGCGTCAGGGCGATGAGCATTGACAGCGCGACGCTCGACAGACTGAAGATCAGGGTAGAGCCGAGGGAGGCGAGCACGCCCGGATCCCTCAGCACGCGCCAGTAATTGCTCAGGCCCACGAACACTTCATGCCCGCCGAACGGCAGGACCAGATGGAACGACCACCAAATGGCCTGAAGCGCCGGCCAGTAGAAAAACAGGGCGAGCGCCAGTAATTGCGGCAATGCGAACAACAACGCCACGCGTGGCTGCGGGAAGTATCCACTGGCCTTCATGGCAGCCGTTCGCTCTGTTGATTCTGAGCCAGCGGCTGATGCATCTGTTGAAACAGGCCGAGCAATTCGTTGCCGCGCAGAGCGGTCTGGCTCAGGGCATGCCCCATGTTCTGCCGACCTGCCAGTGCGTTCCCGGTTTCCTGCGACCAGATCACCCGCATCAGGGTGATGAAGCCACAGCGCAGTGGATTGTCCGGCGCGCTGTCGATGTCATCGAGAGACGACAGACCCACCTTGATCGCCAGCGCGGCACGCTCGTCGTTTCGAACCGCTTTGGCCGTCGCCTGGGTCACAGGCAGATAGCCGGTGCGGGAGCTGAACACACGCTGATTATCGGGGCGCAGTACGAACGCGAGAAACTCCGACACGACGTCGTACTCGTGTGTGGAATGCCCCTGCATGACCCACAGCGAAGAGCCGCCTGGCAGGTTGGACTGTCGCTGGGTGTCGGGGTAAATCGGCAGCAGAGTGACGTCGATATCGGGCTTGAGTGTGCTGCGTACCGTATTCCATGAACCTGTGGAGTCCAGCAGCATCGCGCACTCGTCGCTGGCAAAGGCCAGTGCCTGCTGACCACTGCGGGTCGACTCCTGATGGCGGACCAGGCCTTCACGGGTCCATTGCGCCAGATCGTTCATCAACTGCAAATGCGTGCCCTGATCGAATCGATATCGGTCCACACCACCGGACCTGACTGCAATGGCGGAACCCTGGGCCGCGCTGGTCTGTTCCAGCCAGATCCACGGCGAAAAGTCAGTGGCCATGGGGCAGTCATGATGGTTGTTCTTGAGAGCGCGCAGTGCCGTGGAAAAGGCTGCCCAGGTGGTCGGTGTTTCGGTGATTCCCGCAGCAGCCAGTGCGTCACGGTGGACGTAAAGCACGGCAGTCGAGACGGCGAACGGTTGGGCGGCCAGCACGCCATGTTCGTCGGAGTAGTAGCGTTTGAGCGCAGGCAGAAAGGTATCTGCCGAATAGGCTCTCTGCTGTCGGGACATCAAGGCTTCGACAGGAACAGTGGCGGCCCCCAGCATCATGTCAGGCGTGGCGACGTCGTAGATTTCGACCAGCGCCGGGCTGATACCGGCCCGGTATGCGGCAACGGTCTTCTGCAGGGTCTGTTCATAGGTGCCCTGGCGAATGCAATGCAGGCGGTCCTGTTCGTCACGTTCGGCATTGAACTGCCTGCACAGATCGGCAATGGCCGAGGCTGTAGGACCGCTGTGGCTGTACCAGAACTCGGTGGCGCAGGCCTGGCCGGTGATGGCCAGCAAGGTCAACGCCCAGAGCGTATGACTGATTGAAAGCATGAAAGCACCCCGTGTGAACTGGAAGCTATCTAATACAGGTAATGTGTAGTAATTGTTACCTGCAGCTCCATTATTAAATTTTCATGATTGAAGTATTTGGTTTGTGGCGGGGCGATACACTGCTCTACACACGGACTGTTTTAATCCTCTTTCTGACTGTCGAACCCATGCCTCTTGATCTCGATACTTCACCTCTTACGCACGCTTCGCTGAGCCTCAATGAACGCAAACTGCTGGATATCCTTCGTCGTCGAGGCTCGATCACTCGCGCCACCGTTTCGGCGGAGATGGATCTGGCGCAGCAATCCGTACACCGACTGATCGAGGAACTGATCGGTCGGGGTCTGCTGCGCAGTGGTGAGCGGGTCAGGAACGGTCGGGGTCAGCCCAGCCCGCGCATCGAGCTGGTCAACGAGGCGGTCTATTCCATTGGCGTTTCGATCAACACCGGATCGGCGGTGGTCTGCGTGTCCGATCTGAGCTGCAACCTGCTGGAGCAGGTCGTCCTGCGTACGCCGCCGTTGAGCCGCAACAGCACGCTGGACGCGCTGCAGAAGACCATCGAGCGAGTCTTGCAGCGCAACGGGATCAAGCCTGAGCGTGTGGTGGGCATGGGTTTCGCCATCGCCGGTTTCTTTCTCGAGAACCGTCAGGTCAATGCGCCAGAGCCCCTGCGTGACTGGTCGCTGATGGATCTGCAGCCTGTGTTGGAAGAGCGTTTCAACATGCCGGTGTGGCTCGAAAACAACGCGACCACGGCCGCCATCGGCGAGAGCCTGGTGGGCGCAGGGGCCTGGGCCAGCAACTTCATCTACCTGTCGTTCAATTATGGTTTTGGTGCTGGCGTGGTCATCAACGGCAAGCCGTATTTCGGCAGTCATGGCAACGCGGGCGAGATCACGCTCTATACCGACGAAGAAGCGGTCAATCGACCGGCGTTGCGTTATCTGGTCGAGGAACTGCACAAAAATGGCATCGAGGTGGATTCTGTCGAGGACCTGCGCGCGCGCTTCGATCCTGACTGGCCGGGTGTCGACACCTGGATCAAGCGCACCCAGCCGACGCTGGACCGTCTGGTCAATGCGCTGGCGGGGATGTTCGACCCTCAGGCTGTGGTGTTCGGCGGGCAATTGCCGCCTGCGCTGGGACGGCGTCTGATCGCGTCCACCACCTTCTGGGGGACGCATCGTTATCAGGCGCCGCCACCGCGTCCCAAATTATTGCTCAGCGAAACCAATGGCGATGCCGCCGCCATTGGTGCGGCGCTGGTACCGCTCAAGGACCGCTTTTTCGTCTGAGTGCAGGTTGCCTCAGAGCTTGACGCCTAACGTCACGAACGCACTGCGCGGCGTGCCGACCTGCAGAATCTGCAGGTTGCCCAGTGGGTCGGTGGCCGCGCTGGCGTCGGTGTTGAGCGTGGAGATGTAGCGTTTGTCGAACAGGTTGACCACGTTCAGCGACAGACTCGTGTCTTTCACCGCGCCCAGTTTGCCGAAGTCGTACCCCAGATTGGCGTTCGCCACCCAGTAGCCGCTCACGCTCGAATCATTGGTGTAGGTGTAGTAACGCTTGCTGAGGTAATTGCCTTGCAGTCCCGCGTTCCAGTGCTCCCAGTTCCAGTCCAGGTTGCTGGCGTACATCAGTTTTGGCGTATCGACGACCGTCTTGCCTTTCACGGATACGGTGTTGCCGCCGCTGACGTAGTCGTCATCGTAGGTGCTGTGGTTATAGGACAGGGAGTTGGACCAGCGCCAGTGCTCATCGGGCGTCAGGCCGAATGACAACTCCATGCCCCGGCTGGTCACGGAACCGACGTTGGCGATGCCGTTCTGGCAGATCACGATACCGGTGCAATTGGTGATGGCCACCAGACGGTTATCGAACTTCGTGCTGTAGATCGCCGCCGATGCCGAATACAGCGCAGTGCTGCGCCGTACGCCCAGTTCAACGGTCTTCGAGGTTTCCGGTTTGAGGTCCTTGAAGCCGTTCTGCGCATCGACTGCGGTCTGCGTGGTGAAGAATGGGCTGTAGCCGCCGCTGGGGAATGCGGACATGTTCTCGGAGTAAGAGGTGAAGACTTCATCCTCGTCATTGAGCTTGTACGTCGCGCCCACCTGCGGCAGGAGTCGATCCCGCGCTTCCAGCGAACCGCTGGCGTAACCACCGCCCTTGCCCCTTGCGGTGGACGTTGTCACGGTGTTCTTGGCGCCGAACTCTAGTTTCAAGCGATCGTCCAGCAGGGTGTAGGTGTCGCGCAGGTAAAACTGCCGGGTCAGGTCGTTGTAGTCCTGGTCCAGCACCGTGGCCGCCAGCGGCAGACCGTTGGTTTTGACGATGTGGTTCTGCGGGGTCGCGTTGGTGGTATCGAACAGGTAGCGGGCAATGTCGTTCTTGTTCGACTGAATCCAGAAACCGCCCTGGATTTCATGCTGGCCCAGGTAGTAGGTGAGCGAGGTCTGGAAGCCGGTACGGTCGATGCCATACACCGTGCTGCGGATCGAGTTGCTGGGCACCGTCGTCGAGCCGCTGGTGAAAATGAACGGGTAATACGAGTTGCCCCGGCCGGAGTCGTGGTGGTGGTAAACCGTGGTATCCAGCACCAGATCGTCGGTCAGGGAGAAGTTGCCGTTGAGGATGTCCAGTTCGTCATCGCGCAGACTGCTGGCGTTGTAAGTTGCATCGGACGCGCTGGTCACACCGCCTGTGTAGATACCGTTGGCCGCATTGACCGCGCGGGTCCAGTCCGGCGTGTAGTAGCTCCAGTTGTAGCCCAGTCGCTGAATGATGCTCTGCGACAACGAGGGCAGGTTGGCCTCTTCGTGGGATGAGGTGCTGTGAAAGAAACTGATGCGGTTGTCGCCGAAGTTGTAATTGACCTTGGCGTTCACCGCGTCCGACTGCTGTGGATTGTTGTGGCCTTTCCAGGCGTCTGCGTCGTATTTCTCGCCCGACACATAAGCGGACAGCCCGTTGTACTCGCCGGTGTCCACGCGAATGAATTCGCGGCGGGTGTCATAGCTGCCCAGCGTCTGCGACAGCCGCGCGCCGAATTCCTTGTCCGGATCGGACGTGGTGAACTGGATGGTGCCGCCCAGATCACTGTTCGACGCGGTGCCCAGCGAGCCGATCCCCGGCGCCACTTCGCTGGCCTTGATGTTCTCGGCAATGATCGCCCGGGTGATGCTCAGTCCGTTGAAGTTGCCGAAGCTCATGTTGCCCAGCGTGACGCCGTCCAGCGTATAGCCCAGGTGGTGCATGTCGAATCCGCGCAGGCTGATGCGCTGACTGCCTTCTTCACGTCCCAGCGGATCGCCGGACTGGAAATTGACTCCAGGCAGGCGCTGCAGAACTTTCAGCGGGCTGGTGCCGGCGGAGTAGGCCTCGACATCTTTCTGCGTGACTCGCTGCACCTGTCGCGTCTCACCCTGCCCGATGACCGATACCGTGCCCAGCGTCGTGGCCGCTTCGTCGCTGGTCGCCGCAGGTGCTTCATCTGCCTGGCTCAACGGACTGAACAGGCATGCAGAGTTCAGTGAAATCAGCAGCGCCAGACGGGTGACCGGAAATCGACGAGAGCGCGCTATCGAACTGTTGTTCATGACGTTTTTCCTGATGACATCAAGGGTTTCTGCGCTGGATGGGGCAGGTTCAGCCAGGGTCTGGACGCCGCTTGCCAGCTAAAAAAGAACGGCCCCGGCGCACGAAGCGCAGGGGCCGTTCGACTGGCAGTGATATTAGTACTCATGATGTGTATTAATTATGACCGCAGACGTTGCGCCTTGATCTTTCTGCTCAAACGCTGGTTGTCATAGCCTGACCCAAGCGGTGATCTGGTTCGGCCCAATTATCTGGGCGCAGGTGGCCACTGCCTCGGCTTTCAGTCGGTCTTCAAACGTTTCCAGGTATTCCGGGTCGGCAGTGACCCGCCCGATACTGATCAGGTGCGGATACACGGTTTTCAGCGTTTCTGCGGCCCAGCGGTACATGAATGAGTGCTCGCCCCCGCCAACGTGCCGCTGGCAGAAGAGCTCAGGTTGGGGCAGCCCTGCGTCTGAAAAATGTTTGATCAGGTGTGCCGCAGTGCCGTGCGTTACGCCACCGGTGTCGAAGGCTGCGCAGATAAGTTGGCCCGCAGTGGTCAGCATAGGGATATTTGGGTACGACTCCATCGGCAAGTTCGCCATGAACACCTCATGCAGCGCCAGTGTTCCTCCTTGCTTGACCAGGCTTGCCGCCTGACGCAGAAAAGCGACCGGATCGCGCTGATGGATCGTCACACAGCGCCCCACGACGCAGTCGAAAGGTGACGGGCTCTGAAAGTCCTGAATATCAAAGACCTCAAACCTGACGTTTCTCAACCCTGCTTCCGCGGCTCTGAAGTTTGCAAGTTCGACGGCTTCGGGGCTGCGATCGATTCCTGTGACACTGCCCGTCGGTCCGACAAGCCTGCCCGCCAGCATGGCGACGTCGCCCGGCCCACTGCCGAGGTCCAGCACATGCATGCCTTCCTCCAGGCCACTTTCTATCAGCAGGCGTGTGGTGATGGGCGACAGAATGTTCGCCTGGAATTTAAGGCGCTCCAGTTCTGCTGAGGAATGACCTAACAGATAGTCGTTCATGCGAGGAACCTCCGCGGTTGGAAAAACGTGGGTCTGATTCAACGCTGCCCGCGCTGTTGCAGATCGATCGTTTTTATCACCAACCAGAGCGTCGATTTATTAAGAAAACGCCATGTGGCAGCCCTCTAATTGGCTGTCGTGTTCAGGCATCTGAAAGGTTTATCGGGTTAGCTTCGACCAGATCTGCACGGCAAGCCCATCGACGTCATCGAAATGAAGGCGTCTACGTGCAGACTTTCAGTTCAGCGTGAATCAGCGGCATCGGTCCGATTCTCGGCGCGCAGCGTGTTGGCAAACTAGGGTTGTCGGTGCTGTTCTTTCGCAAGGAGAAGCATCATGAACGACAAGCGAGTCCTTATAACGGCGGCGGGGCAGGGCATCGGTCTGGCCAGTGCCAAGGCGTTTGCGAACGCTGGTGCCGAGGTCATTGCGACCGACATCGATCTGCACAATTTGCAGGGCATTGAAGGCGTTGAAGCCATCCGGCTGGACGTGACCTCTGCGCAGGATATCCAGCGGGCCTGCGAGCGGATCGGCCCGGTAGACGTGCTGTTCAACTGCGCGGGATACGTGCACGCAGGAACGATTCTGGATTGCGACGAGGCCGCGTGGCAGCGCTCCATGGACCTCAATGTCACGGCCATGTACCGCATGATTCAGGCGTTTCTGCCCGGCATGCTTGCCCGTGGCGGCGGTTCGATCATCAACATGTCCTCCGTGGCTTCAAGCGTGAAGGGCGTGCCCAATCGCTTTGCCTACAGTGCCAGCAAGGCGGCGGTAATCGGGCTGACCAAGTCGGTGGCCACAGATTTCATTGGGCAGGGCATTCGTTGCAATGCTATTTGTCCGGGTACGGTGGATTCTCCGTCGCTGCGCATGCGCATCGCTGCCCAGGCCGAGCGACAAGGTGTTTCCGAGGCTCAGGTCTATCAACAGTTCGTCGATCGCCAGCCCATGGGGCGCATCGGCAGCGTCGAGGAAATCGCGCAACTGGTCCTTTACCTGGGCTCTGACGCGTCTTCATACACCTCAGGTGCGGTGCACGTCATTGATGGCGGCATGAGCGTCTGACCCCGGTTTACATGTTCGATAGACAACAGGAGAACCCGATGAAACTGCTACGTTACGGAGAAAAAGGCGCGGAAAAACCCGGCCTGCTGGACGCTGACAATCAGATTCGTGACCTGTCCGGCCATGTCAAAGACATTGCGGGCGACGTACTGACGCCGGCCGGCCTTGCCGCCCTGGCAACCATCAATCCCGTCAGCCTGCCGCTGGTCACAGGTCAGCCACGCATCGGCGCTTGCGTCGGGCAGGTAGGCAAGTTCGTGTGCATCGGCCTTAACTACGCCGACCATGCGGCTGAGTCCAACATGGAAGTGCCCAAGGAACCGGTGATTTTCAATAAGTGGACCAGCGCCATCTGCGGCCCGAATGACAACGTCGAGATTCCGCGAGGCTCGGTCAAGACCGACTGGGAAGTGGAGCTGGGCGTGGTGATCGGCAAAGGCGGGCGCAATATCGACGAAGCCAATGCCATGGAGCATGTGGCAGGTTATTGCGTGATCAATGACGTGTCCGAACGCGAATGGCAACTGGAGCGCGGCGGCACCTGGGACAAGGGCAAGGGGTTCGACACGTTCGGTCCGCTCGGTCCCTGGCTGGTAACCCGCGACGAGATCGCCGATCCGCATTCGCTGGACCTGTGGCTGGAAGTCGATGGCCATCGCTATCAGAACGGCAACACCCGCACGCTGGTCTTCACCATCCCGCAATTGATCGCTTACCTGAGCCGCTGCATGAGCCTGCAGCCGGGCGACGTCATCTCTACCGGCACACCGCCCGGTGTAGGTCTGGGCGTGAAGCCAGAACCGGTCTTTCTCAAGGCAGGCCAGCGCATCCGCCTGGGGATCGCCGGACTGGGTGAGCAGAATCAGCTGACCGTGCAGGCTGACTGATTGCGTTTCTTCAGGCTGTGCGTAACTGACTGAAGACACTCTGCTTGTCGTGGGAGGCGGCTTGCCGGCGATGCGTTTTTTCAGGCGCTGCATCACAGACTGAGCTGACGCCATCGCTGGCAAGCCGCCTTCCACAGTCCGAAGAACTGTCAGGCGGCTTGTGTAGGCATCACTCAGCCAGAAACGCCAACAGGTCTTCGTTGAGCTGCTGCCCGTGGGTGACCGCGAAACCATGCGGCGCGCCGGAGTAAACCTTCAATTCAGCACCCTTGATCATCTCGGCAGCCAGCTTGCCGGTCGCCTCGAACGGTACGATCTGGTCGCCGTCGCCATGAATGACCAGCGTCGGTACGTCGATCTTTGCCATGTCGGGACGGAAGTCGGTTTCCGAGAACGCGGTCACACAGTCCACGGTGCCCTTGAGCGAAGCCAACAGCGCGATGTTCAGTGTCTGGGTCATCACGCCGTCAGAGACGGTCTGGCCCTGATTGGTGCCATAGAACGGGGTGGCGAAGTCGGCGATGAATTGTGCGCGGTCTTTGAGCAGGCCCGCCTTGATGCCATCAAAAACCGACTTGTCCACGCCTTGCGGATGGTCATCGGTTTTCATGAAAAAGGGTGTCACCGCACCCAGCAGTGCCAGCTTGGCGACACGTTCGGTGCCGTGGCGGCCAATGTAGCGGGTCACGTCACCGCCACCCATGGAAAAGCCCACCAGCGTCACGTCGCGCAGGTCCAGGTGTTCGATCAGTGCAGCGATGTCATCGGCGAAGGTGTCATAGTCGTAGCCGGTCCACGGCTGGTCTGAGCGGCCGAACCCGCGACGGTCGAACGCGATGGTGCGATAGCCACGGCTGCTCAGGTACTCCATCTGGTATTCCCACATGTCAGCGTCCAGCGGCCAGCCATGACTGAAGAGCACTGGCTTGCCCGTTCCCCAGTCCTTGAAATAGATCTCGGTGCCGTCTTTTGTCTTGAAAGTGCTCATGCAGTTCTCTCTCTCGTGTCGGGTTGATCGGGCTGGCGCAGTTGTCCGGGCGCACTGCAGCAGTATCGATCCAGTCCGCCCGCAGAAATTGCGTGTATGTGCCCATCTGCCTGTCCGTGAACTCGGCACATCAAAACAATTTCCTGCAACCGGCTCGCCGCATAATCCTGCCAAAGCCCAGCCTGCCCGAGAGATCCTAGACCATGCTGTCCAACGCATCGCACCTTCAGTCCGGCGTGTCGCCGAAACGCGCTCAAACCCTTATTGGCTGGGGGCTGTTGTTCATGCGCGTCAGCGTCTCGCTGCTGTTACTGCACGTGCACGGCCTGCCGAAGCTGATGCACTGGAGCGTGGAAGTGCAGCGCATCGAGGACCCGTTCGGCCTCGGCGGCACCCTGACGCTGGGGTTGGCAGTGTTTGCCGAAGTGATCTGTCCGGTGCTTCTGATACTGGGTGTGTGGGCGCGGCTGGCGTGTCTGCCGATTCTGGCCGTATTGGCTGTGGCGGTCCTCTTCGTTCACCCCGAATGGTCACTCGAGCAGGGCCAGTTCGCCTGGCTGCTGATGATCCTGTTCGCCGGGCTGGCAATCACCGGTCCCGGCCCGTTGGTGATTGGCAAGGCACTGCATAAGCGTTAACCGGCAAAGGGCCATCTGAAACATCGGCTCATCTATTTCCCGGGTCGAAACCGAACTTGCCACGCAAACAGGAATCAGTTCCTTGGGGCTGAAGCCCTGCCTGTCCATTGAAGGAGTAAACTGCGTGGCGTCTCAGCTGAAAACCTTGATCCTTACGGGTCTGCTGTTGTTCGCGGGCAGCTTCCATGTTCAAGCGGCGGATGTGCCTGCGTTGCCGATGAGTGCCGCAGTCCCCGCCGACGACAAGGCCGCCGAAAAACCTGACAGCAAGGCGGCTGACAAAGCCGATGCCAAGGCCGATGCCAAGGCTTCAGACAAAACCGACGCCAAGGCGGCAGATGGAGCAGACCCCGCAGCCACTGAACCCGCAGCCGAGCTCCTAGTGCAAGGCGGCCTGCTGGGCGCGATCAGCACCAGCATTGATGACGTGCAGGACAAGCTCAACCTCGACGAGAACCTGCTGGACGCATGGCAACTGCGTGCCGATCGGGCGGCCGACGAGCTCGAAAAACTGGTCAACAAACGCACCACGCGTTCGCCGTGGAGTGTTGTCGGCGACTTCCTGATTCTGTCTTTTGTCTGGATAGGCGCTTTCGCGGTCCTGACCACGGTCGGGCGTTTCATCGCCGTCCGGCTGTGTCGAACGGCGTTCCTGAGTGTGCGCCAGCGCAGTCAGGCGCTGCTCAAATACGTCCTGCCGTTCACGCTGCCCGCGATTATCTGTCTGCCCCTGACGCTCTACGTCAGTCACTTCATGCCCTCATCGGTCGGGCGGGCGCTGTCGTTGTGTTTCGCCTACGCCACCAGCAGCGGCATCGTCTCGACTTCGGTGTTGCTGTGCGTGATCGTGATGTTCAACTCCGGGCACAAGCGTGCCGCGGTACGCATGATCCGCCGCTATGCGCCAAGGCCCTTGTTCGTGGTCGGCTTTCTGGCCGCGCTCAGCGATGCACTGACCAGCCCGCAGATTGCCCGTCAGTTGGGCAGCAACGTGACCACCAGTGTCGCTGTGTTTACCGGTCTGTTTGCCTCGGTCGTGTTCTGCATGCTGATCATCAAGGTGCGTCGCCCGGTGGCCCACCTGATTCGTAACCGTTCGTTGAGCAGCCGTCTGCAGCGTCCGGCCTTGCAACAGTCGTTGAAAATCTTCTCGAACCTGTGGCACCTGCCCATCCTGCTGATGATTCTGGTGTCGGCCATCAACCTGATCGGTGCTGGCGAAGACAGTCAGGAAGCGCTGCGCTGCGCGTTGTTCACCACCATTCTGCTGATTGCCACGGTGTTCATGAGCACCGTTTTCCAGCACCTGTTCAAGCCTGCCGAAGAGCTCGGGCGTGGCGGACACGTGTACAAGGCGCGTCTGTTGAGCCTGTTGTATGCGGTGGTGCGCATCGCGCTGGCGATCACGTTTATCGAAGTATTGGGCCGGATCTGGGGCTTCTCGATGTTCGAGTTCGCCCAGCGTAATACGCTCGGCCGGGTCATCAGTGAATCGCTGAGCAGTATTGGTCTGATTTTCCTGGTGACCTGGCTGTTGTGGGTGGTGCTGGACACGGCGATTCAGGAAGCCCTCAAGCCGCCGATCAATCATCGCAGCGGCCGTCAGCCGAGTACGCGGGTCAAGACCATCCTGCCGCTGCTGCGCAACGCCGTGAAGATCGTGCTGGTGGTGATCTGCGCGATCACCACCATGGCCAATCTGGGCATCAACGTAGCGCCGTTGCTGGCCGGTGCCGGTGTGGTCGGTCTGGCGATCGGTTTCGGTTCGCAGCAACTGGTGCAGGACGTGATTACCGGCCTGTTCATTATTGTGGAAGACACCTTTTCCATCGGCGACTGGGTGGTGCTCAGCACCGGACATTCAGGCACCGTCGAGAGCCTGACCATTCGCACCGTGCGCCTGCGTGATGGCAAGGGTTTCGTGCACTCGGTGCCGTTCGGGCAGATCAAGGCCGTCACCAACCAGTCCCGCCAGTTTGCCTACGCGTTCTTCTCGGTGCAGTTCACCTACGACTCGGACATCGATGACGCGCTGTCGCTGATCCGTGAAGTCGGGCACTCGATCACCGAAGATGTTCTGCTCAAGAACAACCTGCAAGGTCCTCTGGAAGTGTTCGGTGTGGATCGCATGGACCTCAACGGCGTGGTCCTTACCGCGCAGTTCCGCACCTCTTCCGGTGGGCAATACGCAGTCGGGCGTGCCTTCAACGAGCGGCTCAAGCGGCTTGTGGATAAACACCCGAGCGTGCGCTTCGCCCAGACTTATCCACAGATGGTGATGAGCCCTGGCATCGCAGGGCCGCAGGCAGGTACCGAAGCCGAGGGTCCGCCAGCGCCATCGGCGTCGCCAGCACCGCTGAGCCTGCCCAAGGGCGGCGGTGCGCCCGGTACGGCAGCCACTTGACGCGTCATTAACCCGCCAGGCTGCGCAACTGTTGGGGGTTGGCGGCCAACGTGTTATGTTTGCAGGCGTTTTTCATTTATCTATTTGATGATTCTGATACCGAGCCTGCTGACTCTATGCGAATGCGCCTTATGCTGTTGGGCGGCGGGAATGCCCTCGGGCAGGCGTTGATTCGTCTGGGTGCCGAGGAAGACATTGGCTTCCTTGCGCCGCGTCCACCGCAAGACGGTTGGGACGCAGCGAGCCTGACGCAACTGCTCGATGACACCCGTCCCGATGCCTTGATCAACCTTGCTTACTACTTCGACTGGTTTCAGGCGGAGACGGTAAGCGAAGCGCGTCTGACCCGCCAGGAACGCTCCGTCGAGCGGCTGGCCGAATTGTGTCAGCACCACAACATCACGCTGGTCCAGCCTTCCAGCTATCGAGTCTTCGATGGTTCGCGTGCCACTGCCTACAGCGAAAAGGACGAGCCCGTGCCGCTTGGCCTGCGTGGTCAGGCGCTGTGGCGTATCGAGCAGAGCGTGCGTGCAACCTGTCCGCAACACGTGCTGGTCCGTTTCGGCTGGCTGCTGGATGACAGCGCCGATGGCGTGCTGGGTCGTTTCCTGTCGAGTGCCGAGAAACCCCAGGAGTTGCTGCTGGCCGATGACCGTCGCGGTAATCCGACGCCGGTCGACGATGCGGCCCGCGTGCTGATTTCGGTGCTCAAGCAACTCGACTGCGAAGCGCCGCTCTGGGGCACGTACCACTACGCCGGACATGAGGCCACCACGCCGCTGGCGCTGGGGCAGGCGGTACTGACCGAGGCGCGCCTGCTGCATCCGCTGGCCGTCGAGTCGCCCACCGCGCAGGCCCACGCCGCACGTCCCGATGCGGGCGAAGAGCCGCAGCATGCCGTGCTGGCCTGCAAGAAAATTCTCCATACCTTCGGCATCAAGCCCCGCGCCTGGCGCGCAGGACTGCCGAGCCTGCTGGACCGGTATTACCGACATGTCTGATGCTCCTGTTCTGATCACTGGCGGAGCGGGCTTCATCGGCTCGCACCTGACCGACGCGTTGCTGGCCCGTGGGCATTCTGTACGCGTCCTCGATGACCTGTCGGCGGGCAAACGCAGCAACCTGCCGCTGGACAACCCCAAGGTCGAGCTGATCGTGGGCGATGTCGCCGATGCTGCACTGGTCAGGCGAGCTGCGCAGGGCTGTCAGGCGGTTGTGCATCTGGCGGCAGTGGCCTCGGTGCAGGCCTCGGTGGACGATCCTGTGCGCACGCACCAGAGCAATTTCATCGGCACCCTGAATGTGTGCGAGGCCATGCGCGAAGCGGGCGTCAAACGGGTGATCTTTGCCTCCAGTG
>Ga0265798_10002820_pt1 | contig 25274 bp, 21 predicted proteins | sample P3T30metagenome_FD_192430 | JGI IMG/M metagenome (GOLD analysis project Ga0265798, IMG submission 192430) | Plant litter microbial communities from East Loma Ridge, Irvine, California - P3 T30 | ecosystem: Environmental > Terrestrial > Plant litter > Unclassified | place: USA: California...
CCGAGAGCTTCGTGCTCTTCGAGGGCACGCTGATGCTCTTCGTCGCCTGCGCCACCATCGCCGCCCGCAAGCGGTCGTGGCGGTCGCGGCTCACGGCCTCGCAGGGCGGCTGAGGCCGCTCGCTGCACGTCCCGCCACGCAGGCGGTCGGCCGCACCGGGCGGACGGCCCCGCCGGACGGCCCCGAGCCGGTCAGTCGGTCCGGACGGGACGACCGCGCAGGCGGCGCCACGCTCGCTGCGCACCCCAGACGGTCACCTTCAGCATCGCCTCGCGGACGATACCGCCGCTCATCTTCGAGACCCCCGCCTCGCGCTCGCGGAACTCGATGGGCACCTCGACGATCTCGTGGCCGGCGTCGAGGGTGCGCAGGGTCATGTCGACCTGGAAGAAGTACCCGCGCGAGGCGACCCGCTCCAGGGGCATGGCCGCGAGGACGTCAGCCCGGTAAGCCCGGAAGCCCGCCGTCGCGTCCCGGACGCTGATGCGCAGGGCGAGGCGGCTGTAGAGGTTGCCCGCACGGCTCAGGAACTCCCGCTGGCGCGGCCAGTTGACGACCGAGCCGCCCGGCACCCAGCGCGACCCGATGACGAGTCCCGGTCGAGCGGGACCGTCGAGCGCACGGAGCATGGTCGGCAGGACGTCCGCGGGGTGGCTCCCGTCGGCATCGATCTCGACCAGCACGCGGTAGCCGCGGTCCAGCCCCCACCGGAAACCGGCCACGTACGCGGCCCCCAGGCCCTCCTTGCCCGCGCGGTGCTGGACGGAGACGCGCTCGTCGGCGGCCGCCAGCTCGGCGGCGATCCGACCCGTGCCGTCCGGGCTCGCGTCGTCCACGACGAGCACGTGCGCCGTCGGCACGGCGTCGAGGATGCGGGCGACGATGCGGCCGATGTTCTCGGCCTCGTTGTAGGTGGGGACGATGGCCAGGCAGGCCGCATCCTGGGGAACGAGCACGTGCGACCTCGCTGATCGGGGACGGAGACCCGTCGAGCCTAGTGGTCCGGGCCATCGCCCCCGGGCCGAGGACAGGCGCCTCAGGATGCCGGGCGTTCGTCCCCGAGGACGTCGCAGGTGAGCGCCACGACCCAGGGTTCGGCCCGTGCGGGTCGGCGGGGAGCCGTGGCGACCAGCTCCTGACGAGCGCCGTCCGCGCACGCCTCCTCCGCCGCCTCGACGCCCTCGGACCACACGGGACCGGCCCCGCGCCGGGACTCCGCGGGGGCGAACTGGAGCAGCTGCACGACGACGACCACGACGACGAGCAGCGGGCCGGACCAGCGCAGGGGACGCTGCTCCCGGCCCAGTCGTGCCGCGGCCAGCAGCACGACGGCGGTCAGGAACATCGCGGGCACGGTGGCGTAGCGCTGGAGCTGGAACACCGACAGCCGCTCGCCGAAGCTCCCGGCGTACCGGAACAGGTCGTTGGGGTTCAGCGTGACGGCGGCCGTCCACACGACCACGGCGGCCACCACGGACACGACGACCATGGTCCGTTCCCCCCGGTCGCCGCGCACCAGGACGTAGACCGCGGCGGCCAGGACGACCACGACGGTCGTCGCGATCGGCCACCAGTGCAGCTCCGTGACGACGGCGCGCACCCCCTCGGACGTGCCCTGCGTCACTCCCGCGACGGGGTGCAGCAGGAACCCGATCGCGATCGAGACGACCCCCAGCGGATCCGTGGGGTTCTCGGTGCGCGGGGCGGTCAGCGTGGACCAGAGCTGCACCGTCACCCCGAGCAGGAGGGCGACGCACAGGGGCCGAGCTCCACGCTGCCGGGCCGCTGACAGCACGAGGGGCGCGAAGAGGAGCACCTGGATCTCCGTCAGTGCGATGGCCAGCACGACCACGGCCAGCACCGCGGACCGGAGGCGCGTCCGTGGTGCCGAGAGGAGGACCCACGGCGCGGCCCAGAGGAGGTACCAGTGCAGGTTGGCGGTGTTGCCCAGCACCTCGACGGGGGCCGTGGGTGCGAGGACGGGCACGGCGGCGATGGCGAGGCGCGGCAACGCCGCCGGGACGACCGACCGCGCGCACGAGAACACGAGGGCGACCGTCGCACCGACCACCAGGCAGGAGGCCGCCGTCAGCGCCAACGCGTAGTCCTCGACAGGGACCAGCGCCACGACCAGCTCGGCGATGAGCCGCGGGACGACGTGCAGGTACCCCTCGTAGGGGCGAAGGATGCTGACCAGGGGCCCGTCGGCGAGGCGATCGCCGAGGAAGTCCCGGCCGTCCTCGGCCCAGACCGTCGCGCGCGCGACGGGTGGCAGGCGGTACCAGGACGCGACGGCTCCTGCGAGCGTGAGCAGCGCGCCCACGAGGAACGGGGCCAGGTCCGCGAGACGACGCCCACGACCGACCTCCGACGCGGCGGGCACTGCTGACGACACGGGGGCCTCCGGAGGTGCGGGAACGGACGGGACATGGTTGCACAGCCCCGTTCCGCCCCTCCACCCGTATCACCGGTTGCTAGACTCGGCTCCTCGCGTCCCCGCTCGAAAGGCCCTCCGTGACCGAACGCCGCCCCGGAGTCGTCTCCGTCGTCCTGGTGAACTTCCGTGGTGCCGACGACACCATCACCTGCATCTCCGAGCTGCAGCAGGTCGACTGGCCCGCCGACCGGCTCGAGATCGTCGTCGTCGAGAACGGCTCGGGCGACGACAGCGCCGCCCGCATCCGCGCTGCGCACCCCGACGTCGTCCTCGTGAAGTCCCGCACGAACCTCGGCTTCACGGGCGGCAGCAACCTGGGCGTGGCCAAGTCGAGCGGCGAGTTCGTCGCGTTCCTCAACAACGACGCCCGCCCCCACCGCGACTGGGTCCGCGCCGCGGTCGAGACCTTCCACGCGAACCGCGCCGTCGCGGCCGTCGCCTCCAAGGTCCTCGACTGGGAGGGCGAGAAGATCGACTTCGTCGACGGGGCCGTCAGCTGGTTCGGCATGGGGCACAAGCCCCACTACCTGCAGCCCGACGACGGCTCGCACGACGCCGAGCGCGACGTGCTCTTCGGCACGGGCGCGGCGCTGTTCGTCCGCGCCGAGGTCTTCCTCGAGGTGGGCGGCTTCGACGAGCGCCTCTTCATGTTCTACGACGACGTCGACCTCGGGTGGCGCCTCAACCTCCTCGGCCACCGCGTGCGGTACCAGCCGCGATCCCTCGCTTACCACAAGCACCACGCCTCCATGAAGGCCTACGGCGACTTCCGCGAGATGTACCTGCTCGAGCGCAACGCGCTCTACACGATCTACAAGAACCTCGGCGAGGAGGCCCTCGCGAAGGCCCTGCCCGCGGCCCTCGCCCTCGTGGTCCGACGCTCCCTCGCCCGCGGGGGCGTGGACTCCGGCGTCCTCGACCTCCGGGTGCCCGGCGACGACTCCGAGCCCGACCTCTCGATGCCCAAGACGAGCGCCGCCGGCGTCTTCGCCATCGACGCGTTCGTCGACGACCTGCCCTCGCTCACGGAGACCCGCCGCGACCTGCAGGCCCGCCGCACCGTCGAGGACCGCGCGCTCGCGCCGCTCTTCGGCACCACCGACGCGCCCCTGGCCGACGTCCCGCGGTACCTCGACGGCTACGACGCCGTCACGAACGCCTTCGACGTCCTGACTGGCGCCTTCGCCGCCGCCTCCGGCGAGCAGGAGGCCGCCCGCGACCGCTCCGCGCGCCGCCGGATCCTCATCGTCACCGGCGACTCGTTCGGCAAGAAGATGGCCGGGCCCGCGATCCGCGTCTGGAACATGGCCACGCTCCTCTCGGCGGAGCACGACGTGCGCGTCGTCAGCCTGACCGCCGCAGAAGAGATGCACGCCCCGTTCGACATCGAGGTCGTCTCACCGCACTTCCCGGCAGCCATGGCCCGCCACGAGGGCTGGGCGGACGTCATCGTCGTGCAGGGCTACGCGCTGCAGCAGTTCGACGTGCTGGCCACGACCCAGAAGGTCCTCGTCGTCGACATCTACGACCCGATGCACCTCGAACAGCTCGAGCAGGGCCGTGAGAAGTCGCGCGACGACTGGGACGACCAGATCCTCGGCGCCGCCGACTCGCTCAACGAGCAGATCGGCCTCGGCGACTTCTTCCTCTGCGCCTCCGACCGCCAGCGGATGTTCTGGCTCGGCCAGCTCGCCGCCATGGGCCGCATCAACGCCTGGAACTACTCGCGGGACGAGAGCCTCGACAGCCTCATCGCCATCGCTCCCTTCGGGCTGCCGGCCGTCGAGCCCGCCCACACGCGCCGTGCCCTGCGCGGGGTCGTGCCCGGCATCGGCGAGGACGACAAGGTCCTCGTCTGGGCCGGCGGGCTCTACAACTGGTTCGACCCGGGCACGCTCGTCCGCGCGGTCGCCGACCTGGCGCAGCGCCGCGACGACGTGCGCCTGTTCTTCATGGGCACCAAGCACCCCAACCCGGACGTCCCCGAGATGGCGATCGTCCGTGAGACCCGTGAGCTGGCACGGGAGCTCGGCGTCCTCGACGTCAACGTCTTCCTCAACGACTCCTGGGTCGACTACGAGGACCGGCAGAACTACCTCCTCGAGGCCGACGCCGGCGTGTCCACCCACTTCACCCACGTCGAGACGACGTTCTCGTTCCGCACGCGGATCCTCGACTACCTCTGGACGGGTCTGCCGATCGTCAGCACCGAGGGCGACACCTTCGGCGACCTCGTGGCCAGCGAGGGCCTGGGCGCCGCCGTGCCGGAGCTCGACGTGCCCGCCCTCTCGGCGGCCCTCGAGAGCGTGCTCTACGACGCCGACGTGGCCGCCTCGGCCCGGGCGGCCGTCGAGGCCGCGCGGTCCCGCTTCGAGTGGGAGAAGGCGCTCGCTCCCCTGCTCGAGTTCTGCCGCAACCCCGTGAAGGCGGCCGACGCCGCACCGCGGCGCAGCACCGCGCCCGCGGCTACGACCGCTGGCAGCGGCGGCGGCAAGAAGCTCATCACCGTGCGCCCGCCCCAGCGCCACGGCCTGCGGCACGACGTGGGCCGGGCCGTGTTCTACCTCCGCCACGGCGGGGTCGGCGCCGTGACGAGCCGCGTCAAGCGACGCCTGCTGCCACCGCGCTGAGGAGGAGCCCGTGGTCGACGCGCCCTGCACAGTGCTGCGACCACGGGCTCGAAGGCCCCTCGGGAGCGGGTCAGCCGACCGCGACGGAGCTCGCCGACGAACGGCCGCTCGAGGTGGTCGACAGGTATTCGACGACGACGGAGTACGTGCCCGTGGTACCCGTGGCCAGGGGCACGGTCATGGTCCCGCAGTAGGTCGCCGTCGCGTCTCCCCGTGCTCGGACGCTGGTCGTGAGCGTCTCCTGCCCGGGCGCCGAGGCACGCAGCGTGCAGGTCCCGCCGGTCTCCACGAGGTCCTCGACGATGCCGGCAGCCGAGATCACGTTCTCCGAGGGCTCCCAGGATGCCGCGGGCACGAAGATCGAGACGGAACGGGTCGGGGTGGGCGCATCCTCGACGGGGGCGGCCGTGGGGGCAGCTGTGACGGGCGGGGCAGGTTGCCCGCCGTCCGCCTCCCCCTCTGCAGGAGCGTCCTGGTCAGAGGCGGCCTGCCCGTCGTCGGAGCCGGGAGCGACCGGGGTGGCGCCCGCCGTCGGGATCGAGGTCGAGGTCGAGGAGGGGGAGGGCCGTCCGGCTCCCCCTCCGTCCCGGACCTGCGACACGATCACGACCACGACCACGACCAGGGCCGCGACCACGGCGACCACGAGACCCGTGACGACAGCGCGGCGACGAGGGCTCATCGGACGGAGACCGTTCGGCAGGACCCGACCTTGACGTTCTTGCCGACCCCGACGTTGATGCCGTAAGCGCACACGGTGTGGGCGCCGGTAGCGACGCCGGTGATCCGGGTCGTGAAGCCGTGCGCCGCACCGTAGCCGGGGCGTGCGCGCGCGACGTCGGGACGGTCCGCCGAGGCGAGCACGGAGCTCCTATGCGTTCCGTCCACGTAGACGTGGACCTGGATCGAGTTCGCCGTATCAGGATCGATGGCCCAACCGCGGGCATCGATCGTTCCCGCTGAACTGCTCGTGGCCTCGTCCAGCCTGCCCGAGGGCACGCCTCCGGGCAGCTCGACCGTCCGGCAGCCCAGCTGGACGTTGCGCCCCTGCCCCACGTTGATCCCGTACGCGCAGACCTCGTGCCGCCCCCCCGAGAGCCCCGTGATCGTGCTCGCGTAGCCCCGCGAAGCACTCCACCCGGGACGAGCCCGTGCGACGTCCGGGCGCGCGCCGTCGGCCCTCAGCGAGGCCTTCCACCCGCCGTCCACGTAGACGTGGACGCTGATCGGCTCGTCCGTCTCGGGGTCGAGGGCCCACCCGGAGAGACCGACGGCTCCCGGCCCGCTCGCCGTCACCGCGTCCAGCCGGCCCTCCGGCGCGGAGGGCATCGTGACGCTCGAGCAACCCAGTCGGACGTTCTTGCCGTACGAAGCGTTGATCCCGTACACGCAGACCTCGTGGCGCCCGGCCGCGATGCCGTCGATCTCCACGTCGAAGCCGTGCGACGGACCCCAGGACGGGTAGATGCGGCCGATGTCGCCGCGGTACGTGTCCGCGCGCACCGAACGCACCGCGCGTCCGTCCACGTAGACGTGCACGTTGATCGGCGAGGCCGTGTCCGGGTCAGCCGCCCATCCCGTCACACGAGCCTTGCCCGGGCCACCGCGGGCGACGACCGAGTCGAGGCGACCCCGCGGGTCGACGTCACCGATCGGGCTGCCGAACCAGTCGCTGAAGAGGCGCCAGAAGTTGCGGTTGCCGTAGGCCGAGCAGCCGTCACCCGTGCCGTAGAGGTTCCTCAGTGCCGCCGCGTTCGGCTGATAGGGCGTGTAGTAGTAGAGAGCCGCCGTGGCGGCGTTCTTGATGACGACCTGCGAGCTGCCGCACTGGGGTGCGTTCGCCTGGTACGCGACCGCCACCGGTCGCCCGACCGGGAACCAGGTGAAGAAGTCGCTCGCGACCGAGTAGTTCTTGAACTGGCGGGCCGCGGCGTAGACCTGCCTGTCGAGGCCCTGGAACGCGGGGTCGCAGGGCGCCGTGTCCGGGCACCCGTACCCGAGGGCCCGGTCGAGTCGCGCCCGGGTCGGCGTGGTCGCCGTCGTGATGAGCGACTGCTCTTTCTCGAGCGTCACCAGCAGCACCTTGGGGTTGATGCCGCACGCGGTCGACACGCGCGCCAGCACGTCGGCGAAGCGGAGCCGACCGCCCTGGTACGCACGGCAGACGCCGTCCGCAGCTCGCGAGGCCGACGACAGGCTCAGGTTCTTCAAGCAGGTCGCCCCCGTGCAGGACGCGCTGCCCCGCGACACGAGGAACGACTGGATCTGGTCCCCGGTCATCGACGTGCCGTCGTAGAAGTTGGAGTCGCTGATGATGTAGCTCGGGTCGAAGTCGCTCCCGACCGCCGCTTCTGCGACGTCCGTCGCGGGCGGCCCGAGCACCGACACCACCGTCGCCACGAGCGCAGCGACCAGCACGGCCGCGGTCGCACTGCGGGAACGGCGACCGGATCGTCGCGCCCGGCGCCCCGGGGCGCCCTCCGTCGTCGGAACGTCCATCGATGTCTCCTCGTGCGCCCTGCGAGCGGTCCGCCGCACGGCGGAGGTGGTGCAGGACTCTGCTTGAATGTCCGGAGGGCGTGGCCGACACTCCGCGGGATGAGCATAACCGTCTGTCCGCGAGGCCCGACAGAGCAGGAGCCATCTGATGAGCAGCGTCGACGTGGTCGTCGTCAACTGGAACGGCGCGCTCGTCATCGAGGAGTGCCTGTCGGCCCTCGTCCTCTCGGCCGAGCGGTGCGACCACGACGTGACGCTGGTCGTCGTCGACAACGGGTCCCGGGACGACTCGCTCGATCGTGTCCGCCGCGTCGCCCCGGGAGCGGTCGTCGTGCGCGCGGAGCAGAACCTCGGGTTCGCAGGAGGCGCTCACCTGGGCATCCAGCGCTCGCACGCAGAGGTCGTGGTCCTCGTCAACAACGACGCGGTCGTCGATCCGGACTTCCTGCAGATCGTCGTCGACGCGCTCCTCACGGCGCCCGCCTCGGTGGCCGCCGTGACGGGGCACCTCCTGCTCGCCGGCACACAGGACGAGTCCGGCGTCCCCCTCGTGAACTCGACGGGCAACGAGGTGACCCGTTCGGGGAACGGCCGTGATCGCGACTACCTCTCCCGCGACGACGGCCCCCCTGCCCTCCCCGACGTCTTCGGCTTCTGCGGCGGAGCAGCGGCGCTGCGGCGGAGCGCGCTCGAGACGGCCGGCGACTTCGACGCCTCGCTCTTCCTGTACTACGAGGACACCGAGCTGAGCTGGCGGCTCCGACGCAGGGGCTTCACCGTCCGCTATGAGCGGCGGGCCGTCGTGGTGCACCGTCACGCGTTCAGCTCGGGCACGGGGAGCGACGTCTTCGCCTACCACAACACGCGGAACCGACTCCTCGTGGCTACGCGGCACGCACCGCTGGAGGTGGTGCTCCTGGCATGGGCGTCCGCACTGGTCCGTGCGGCGCGCACGTTCGGTCCCGCCCGTCACCGCCCCGGACGCGCCGTCCTGCGGGGCACGCTCGCGGCGGTCCGACTGCTGCCGCGCGAGCTCCGCCGGCGCCGACGGGAGGACAAGGCGTCCGTCGTCCGCGGAGCGGAGCTCCGCGCACTCGTCTCGCGCTCCTGACGCCGCACGCCTCACTGGGAGCGCATGAACTCCTCGTACTCCGCCGAGATCGGTGCGGCTTCGCCGACTCGGACGAGCTTGCCGCGGTCGAGCCAGGCGACGTGGTCGCACATGTTGCGGATGTTGGCCATCGAGTGCGTGACGAGGATCACCGTCCGGCCTCCGTCACGGAGCTCCTCGAACTTCTTCGCGCTCTTGCGCTGGAAGGCGGAGTCGCCCACGGCCAGGACCTCGTCGACGACGAGGATGTCCGGGCGCACGGTGATGGCGATCGAGAAACCGAGGCGGACGTACATGCCCGAGGAGTAGTTCTTGACGGGCTGGTCGATGAACTCGCCGACCTCGGAGAAATCGATGATCTCGTCGAGCCGGGCGTTGATCTGCTTGCGGCTCATCCCGAGGATCGAACCGTTGAGGTAGATGTTCTCGCGCCCGGAGAGCTCGGGGTGGAACCCACTGCCGACCTCGAGCATCGCGGCGAGCTTTCCGTCCGCCGAGATGGTGCCGCGGTCCGGGTAGAGGATCTTGGCGAGCGTCTTGAGGAGCGTCGACTTGCCCGAGCCGTTGCGACCGATGAGCCCGAAGGTGGACCCCTTGGGGACCTCGAAGCTGACGTCACGCACGGCCCAGAAGTCCTCGTGCACGCTCCGGCCCCGCATCGCGACGGACTTGAGGGAGCGGTTGTTCTCCTTGAACAGCCGGAACTTCTTCGACACGTGGTCCACGACCACCGCGGGTTCGGTCACAGCATCTCCGCCAATCGCTTCTCGTTCTTCTTGAACACGAGGATCCCCACGCCCAGTGCCGCGACGGTCCACGCGACGCAGGCCATCGAGTCCGAGAGGTCGGGCACCCGGTTGTCGTAGAGCAGCTGCCGGAACACGTTGATGAACCGCTCGAGCGGGTTGAGCTGGTAGATGTCGAGGAGGGTGACCGATCCGAAGACCGGGCCGAAGCTCTCGGACCGCGCTGCGACGTAGCTGAGCGGGTAGACGATGGGGCTCAGGTACATGAGCAGGCGCAGCGCGATGCCGATGATGTGCTGCATGTCCTGGAAGTAGACGTTGACGACGGCGAGGACGAGCCCGAACCCGGTCGCGAGCAACGCGAACAGCACCATGAAGACGAGCACCAGCGGCACGAAGGGGAGGACGAACGCGCCCGCCACGAGGATCGCCACGATGAGGATCAGCATCTCGACCCCCCAGTTGAACGCGGCCGAGAACGTCGCCGCGAGGACCAGGTTGGTGCGGGGGAAGTAGACCTTCTTGACGAGCGCCGTGTTCGCCCAGATGGCCCCCATGCCCCCGTTGACGGCGTTCTGGAAGAACTGGAACGGCAGCAGGCCGCAGAGCAGCCAGAGGGCGAAGACGTCGAGGCCGCTCGGGTCGCCGGGGCCCGGGTCGCTCCGGAAGATGATGCCGAAGACGATCGTGTACACCAGCATCGATGCCAGGGGGTTGAGCAGGGACCACAGCTGCCCGAGCACCGTGCGCTTGTACCGACCCGTGATCTCCCTCATCGTCAGATTGAGGAGCAGCTCCCTGGACGACCAGAGATCGCGGAAGTAGGTCATGCAACATCTTTCTGCCAGACGGGCCCTGCGGGGAGGGCCGACCACCTGGACTAGACTCAGAAGATCGACACGCCATCCTACTCGTCGCCGGCCGTGGAGCGGACCACCCTCCCCCTCGTCCTGCTAGACGCCACCGCTGTCCCCACGAACCTCGGCGGAGTGGGCCGGTACGTCGTGTCCCTGGTCCGCGAGGTCGGCCGTCGAGGCGCCGTCCGGCTGGTCGTCGCCGCACGGCCCAGCGCCGTGGAGGCGCTGCGTGCTGCCGCTCCCGGGGTCTCGGTCGTCGCGGCTCCGCATCACGTGGAGCGCGTTCCGCTCCGCCTGCTCTGGGAGCAGGTCGGCCTCCCGGTTCTCGCTCGGCGCCTCGGTGCGGACGTCGTGCACTCCCCCCATTACACGTTGCCGCTGCTCACCGGTGCGCGTCGCGTGGTCACGTTGCACGACGCCACCTTCTTCTCGTCGCCGGAGTGGCACCGCCCCGTCAAGGCCCGTTTCTTCCGAGCGTGGACGCGCCTCGCCCTCCGGTTCGCCGACGCCGTCGTCACGCCCAGCCGGGCCACCGCGGACGAGCTCGCACGCTGGGTGCGGCGTCCGGCACGACGCACGGCCGTCGCCCCCCTGGGCGTCGACGGCGCGGTGTTCCACCCGCCGACCGCGACCGATCGTCGTGCGCTCGGTGACGCGGTGCCCGACCTGCCACGGGAGTGGATCGCGTTCCTGGGCACCCTCGAACCCCGAAAGAACGTGCCCGCCCTCGTCGAGGCGGTCCGTGCCGTGGCCGTGCAGCGTCGGTCGGCAGGGCTCGAGGTCCCGGCGTTGTTGCTCGCGGGCGCGCAGGGCTGGGACGACGACGTGCAGTCCGCGATCGACCGGGCTTCGGCAGACCTCGAGGTCCGAGCGCTCGGCTACCTGCCCCTGCAGGCCCTGCCGGCGCTCCTGGGCGACGCCCGACTCGTCGCGTACCCGAGCCTGGGAGAGGGCTTCGGGCTGCCCGTGCTCGAGGCCATGGCCTGCGGCGCGGCGGTCGTCACGACGCGGCGCCTGTCGCTGCCCGAGGTGGGGGGCGACGCCGCACTCTACTCCGGCGTCGACGCCCCCGCTCTCGCCGCTACCATCGGTGAGGCGCTCCTGGCGTCGACGACCGCCCTGCGTGAGCGGGCACGGACCAGGGCGGCCGAGTTCACGTGGGAGCGGTGCTCCGCCGTGCACGAGCAGGAGTGGACCACACTGACGAGAGGACGGCGATGAGCGACCAGCACGACGTCCTCATCGTGACGGTGACCTACGACTCCGGCGAGCACCTCGAGAAGTTCCTCGCGTCCGTCCCGGCGTCGACCCACCGCAGCTATTGGGTCGTGGTCGCCGACAACGGCTCCTCCGACGGAGCCCCGCGCAGGGCGGTCGCCGCCGCCGAGCGGGTCACGCTCGTGGAGCTCGGGCGCAACCTCGGCTACGGCGGGGCCGTGAACGCCGCCCTCGACCAGGTGCCGTCGACGGCGGCATGGGTCGTCGTCGTCAACCCGGACGTCGAGCTCCTCCCCGGATCGCTCGACGAGCTGCTCGACGAAGGTCGGCGCCACCCGCGGACCGGCGCGCTCGGTCCCGCCATCGTCGACGCCGCCGGCAAGCCCTACCCGTCCGCCCGGCGGTTCCCGTCCCTCGTCGCGGGCACGGGACACGCCCTCTTCGCGAAGTTGTGGCCCGCCAACCCGTGGAGCCAGCGCTACCTGATGAGCCGCGAGGGTGACGACCCGCGCGAGGTGGACTGGCTGAGCGGCGCGTGCCTCCTCCTGCGCCGGGACGCGCTGGACGGCGTCCAGGGCTTCGACGAGCGCTACTTCATGTACTTCGAGGACGTCGACCTCTCGCTGCGCCTCGACCGGGCCGGGTGGTCGCGACGGTTCGTCCCGTCCTCGCGGATCGTCCACGTCGGGGCCCATTCGACCTCCGGTCGGCGCGCCGCCATGGTCCGCGCCCACCACGAGTCGGCCGCCCGCTTCGTGTCGGTGATGTATCCCGGTGCTGCCGCCGCCCCCCTTCGGTGGACGGTGCAGATCGGCCTCGGGCTGCGGAGCAGGATCGTGACCTCGCCGCTCGTCCTGAAGCGTGGTCGCGACGCCGGAGGACCTCCTGCGAGCGACTAAGCTCGAGGCGCATTGCCCGCAGAGGGCCTGAACTACGGAGCGATCATCAACGCACGCAAGCCACTCACTGCCACCGTCCGCGACCGAGCAGCAGACCGGCTGCGCAGTCTGGCCAGTGCGCCCGTCACGGCCCCCGCCCGCCGTGAGGTCTGGGCTCGGCGCCTCGTCAAGGCCGGCGTCGTGGACCGTCCTTACTACGAGCTGCAGACCGGGAAGAGCTTCTCCTCGGACGAGGCGGCAGCGCGGCACCTGATGAACCGCCAGCCCGGCGAGGACTACTCACCCCATCCGCTCTTCGAGGCCGAGTGGCTCCTCGACGGCCTGGAGTGGAACGCCGAGAAGCTCGCCGTGGCCTACCTCGTCGAGAACGCTGCCGGCACGACGCCCGGTCCGGTCGCGCTCACGCAGTCCTCGGACGGCCGGGGCCCCCTCGAGCTCCTCAAGGCCGCCGAGGCCGACCCGCGCACTGCCGCGCTCCGTCGAGCCGTGCTCGAGAACGCCCGTGCCTTCGCGCACGAGCGTTCCTGGCTGTCCGAGGTGAGTGCGCGTCGAGCCGCCACGACGGACCCTGCCGTGGGGACGACGCGTTCCGTCACTGTCATCGTGCCCACCGGCGTGGACCGTGCCGACCTCGAAGCGCGCCTCGAGGTCCTGAGGGGGCAGTCGCTGCCGATGTGGCACGCCCTGGTCGTCGGCGACGACGAGCTCGCCGCCGACGTGCTCCTCGCGTCCGGCATCCCCGAGGACCGCGTCACCTCGATCCGTGCGGACGGTCCCCCGTCGCGCATCTTGCAGGCCGCCGTCGACCGCTCCCCCGAGGGCGCTCTGGCCTTCCTCGTCCAGGGTTCGCGCTGGGACGCGGACGTCCTCTCGCGCGGCGTGGTCCGCTGCCGTGACGATGCGTACGCGTGGTTCTCGGCCGACGTGTGGGAGCACGGCTCGACCGAGGTCTCGAGGACCGCCAACGACCTGCCTCCCCGCGCCCTCGCCGAACGCGGCGCGGACACGCCGCTCTCGGCCCTCGTCGTCGACCGTGACCTCCTGGTCTCCATCGGGGGCTTCGACACCAGCCTCGCAGGAGCCGAGGACCTCGACCTCGTCGTCCGCCTGGCGGAGGCGGGCCGGGGCGTGCGCGCCGGCCAGGGCGTGCGCCTCGAGTATCCGCAGCGATCGGTCAAGCCCTTGGTGTCCACCGATCCTCGCGTCTGGGAGAAGCAGGTCGCGAGCAAGCACCTGATCGACTGGGACCACCTCGAGGAGAGCGTCGCGGATCGCGTGCCCGGTCGCATCTCCGTGTGCATGCCCACCTTCCAGGACTGGGCGATGACGCAACGCGCCGTCGACGCGATCCTCGAGCACTGCGCCGACGACGACGTGGAGGTCGTCGTCGTCGACAACGGCTCGCGGCGCTCGGTCTCCGCCATACTCACCGCCCTCTACCACGACGAGCCGCGCGTCGTCCTGGTGCGGTCGCCGCGCAACCACAACTTCTCGACCGGCTCGAACCTGGCGTTCGCGCACAGCTCCGGCGAGTTCACGCTCTTCCTCAACAACGACACCGTCGTGGCCCCGGGAGCCCTCGCCACGCTGCGAGCGCGTCTCGTGGAGGACGACTCCGTCGTCGGCGTCCAGCCGTTGCTGCTGTACCCGGACGGCCTCGTGCAGGCGGCGGGCACGTTCTTCAACGGCGAGCGCATCATGCCGTGGCACTTCCTCAGCAACCATCCCCGCAGTGATGCCCTCCGTGCGGACATCCGCCGCTTCTCCGCCGTCACCGCAGCGGCGGTCATGCTCCGGTCGTCCGACGTCGCCGCCCTGCGCGGCTTCGACCCGCTCTTCGTGAACGGCCTCGAGGACGTCGACCTGTGCATGCGGGGCAACCTCCTCCGCGACGACGCGCACTTCGAGGTCGTCCTCGAAGCGACGATCTTCCACCACGAGTCGAAGAGCATCGGTCGGCAGAACGCGAGCGCACTGAACCGCGGACTGTTCGACGTCCGCTGGCGCGGGCGCTATCCCGGCTCCGACCTCCCCCGTTATCGGGCGGTGGGCCTCGAGGCGATCCACACGACGGCGGCGTCGCCGCAGCCCTTCCGCCTCATCCGCACGAGCCACCCCGTCGTCGTGCGGCCTCCCCGTCTCGTGGAGGAGGGCCCGTCCGCCGGCCGTCCCTGCCTCCGGTGGGCCGTCAAGGTGGACACCACCTTCGACGAGTACGACTTCGGGCCCGAGACGACCGACGCCGTCGCGCTCCGGGTGGCCGAGATCCTGCGCGCGCACGGCCAGGAGGTCGTCGTCGACGAGCGTGAGGCGCACTACCGGCCCACCGACTACCTCGACGACGTCACGGTCACCGTGCAGGGCGACGCGCACGTCGCTCCTCAGCCCGGGGCCGTGAGCTTCCTCTGGACCACGGGCGAACCCGCCGTGGTCTCCGAGGACGAGGCTCACTCCTACGACTTCATCGTGGCGGCCGGCGAGGTGACGGCCGACGACGGCAGGCCCGAGACGCAGTCGATCATCGCGCGCAGCGGCGACGTCGAGCGTGACGTGGTCGCGCTCCTCGAGACGGCTGCGCAGATCATCGGTGAGCGCCGAGCCCACGACCAGTGACGCCCCATCCCCCTCACGACGAATGCAGACCAGGAGCACACCAGTGACACTCGCCATGACCATGATGGTCCGGGACGAAGCGGACGTCATCGAGACGATGCTGGAGTTCCACCTCGCCCAGGGCGTCGACGTCGTCCTCGTCACGGACAACGGGTCGACGGACGGAACGAAGGAGATCCTCGAGCGTTACGCCAACGCCGGGTACCTGCACCTCTACCACGAGCCCGTCCAGAAGAAGCAGCAGGGGCAACTGGTGACGAACATGGCGCGGCTCGCCCGGACGGAGTTCGGTGCCGACTGGGTCATCAACGCCGACGCTGACGAGTTCCTCCGCCCGGTCGACCCGACCTTGCGCCTGAGCGAGGTCTTCGAGCGCATGCCCCGCTCCCTCGGGGCGTTCACCGTCCCCGTCGTCAACCTCGTGGGGCCTCCGGCCCGCTCCGGTCCCGGGTTCCAGCGGCTCACCTGGCGCGACGGTCGGTCCGAGGAGCAGCTGCACCGCTCAGGCGTCCACGCGCAGCCGACGCCGAACGCGATCCACATCGCCGACGCCGGCGTCGTCGTCAAGCAGGGAAACCACTTCGTGTCGATCCCCTCCACGGGACGACCTCCCGCGGGGCTGGAGCTCGAGGTGCTTCACCTGCCCTGGCGGTCCTGGCGGCAGTTCGAGCACAAGGTGGAGATCGCGGGGCGCGCCTACCGGGACAACCCGAAGCTGCGACCGAGCCCGCGGCACCACGGCATGCGGGACTACGCGCGCCTGCAGCAGGACCGACTCCTCCCGATCTACCTGCTGCGGCAGCCGGACCCCACGCTGTTGCAGGACGGCGCGGACCACGGGCCCTTCAGCTTCGACGACTCCCTCGCACGCGCGATCGCCGCCCTGCCCACCCCTCGCCACCCGCTGGCCTCCGCACCAGAGGACCCGTTCGACGCCGAGTTCGTCGCCGAACAGCGTGCACTGGCAGAGATGCACATGGTCGTGGAGGCGGACGGCATGGCCGTCCTGGAGCTGGCCGAGGACTTCTTCGAGCACGAACGCGTGAAGCTGCGACGCGAGATCGCACGACGCGATGCGGAGCTGGAGCAGTTCCGCAGCCGCAGGATCATCAAGGTCGCGGAGCGCCTGAGCGCCCTGCGGCGCCGCTAGGGGCAGCACGACGAAGGCCGCTCCTCCCCTTGGGGTGGCGCGGCCTTCGTGGTGGGGCTCGAGGCGTCGGATCAGGCCGTGCCTCTCCACATAACGGCTTCGAGCAGCGTCCTCGCACGGGCGTCGAAGGAGTTCGCGGCACCGACGGCCCTGGCGTTCGCAGCGATCACGTCATCCGAGGCCCAGGCACCGGGGTCGGTGGTGAGACGGCGCAGCTCGGCGACGTCCCGATAGGTCTGCACGCTGGGGCCGAACACGTCCGACAGACCTTCGACCTCGTCCGAGACGACTCGTGCACCCGCACTCACGGCGTCGAAGAGGCGGTTCGAGTAGAGGCCGAAACGCCGCATGTCCTCCCAGTGGTCGTTGAGCACGATCCTGGCGCCGCTGTAGTAGCGGGGCAGCTGGTCGTTGGGGACGAACTCCCCGGCGACCTGCTGCTCGTCGACGAACTGGGTCCAGCCCTCGCCGTAGAGCGTGAGGTCGGCGCCGGCCTCCAACGCGTCACGCACGATGGGACGGAAGACCAGGCGCGTCTTGCCGACGAAGAGCACCTCGGACCGGTGCTCGGGACCGGCCAGGCCCGGACGGAACCGTGAGGGGTCCGTGGCCTGGAGCAGCGGACGCACGGGAGCGCCGGTGCGCTCGGTCATCTCCCTCGCCCACGAGACGCCGGCGGAGAACCGGAGGTCGAACGACGCGAGCTCCTGTGGCGTCACGAGCTCAGGGTGGCTGATGACCCACAGCACGTTGTGTCGCGCCGGCGACGGTGCCGTCAGGTCGAGTCCACGGAGGACCACGCTGACGTCGTCGAGATGGTCCGACAGCGGACGGGAGTGCGCCTGCCGTCGATCGACGACCACGCGCTGGCCGAGGCGACGCAACGCCGCCGCCAGGTCCTCCGCGAAGAAGACGTCGCCCCAGTCGTCGCCTCGGGCTCCGGGGTGGGCCGCGATCTTGAGCGACCAGCGGAGGCGGGGGAAGCCCTCCACGACCGAGAACCGCGGATCGGCGCGGCCCCCCGTGACCAGCTGCCGCGCCGATCGGACCCCCGTCCTCACGGGGACGGCGTCGGCGGTCGTGCCCTCGACCTGGAAGCCGGCCCCGACCACCGGGTCGGGCCCCGTGCCGAGGGAGCTCCAGGACGCGACCAACGCTGCCGCTCCGTCGTCGTAAGAACGCGGAGGCACGCCGCCGACGCGGTACACGCGGCCGACGACCACGGACACGACCGGCGCGCCGGCCCTCGCGGCCGCACGACGTGTGACCTCGACGACCGACAGGGCCTCGTCGGAGGTCGCGGGCACGTCACCGAGGTGGCGGCTGTCGGACACGAAGACGGGCTGGTCGGCTCCGAAGACCTCGGTGTCGCCCAGCAGCTCGGCATCCTCCCAGGGGTGCCCCTCGAGCAGTCTCGCGGGGGCGAGAACACGGGACGGGCGGACCGCGCCGGCGGAGATGACCACGTCGTCGGTGCCCCGCACGACGGGGACCGTGACGCCCAGGCCGTGACGGCCGACGAGCTCGGCGATCACGGGCGCGGCGATCTCGATGCTGGCGTCCACGACCAGGCAGCGCGCGCGGCCGATCCGTGCGACGCCCGCTGCATGGGCCGACGCCCAGTCTGCGTGGACGTCCGGCGCCGCCCAATCGAGGGCGCCTCCGACCTGCGGGAGGGACTCGGCGGCGGGCAGCCCCGCGCCCTGGTAGGCGACGGGGAGCAGCTGGAGGTCCGTGCCGAGGGTCGCCGCGGCGGCACGCAGCGCGGCGACGCGGTGCGGCACGAAGGAGCCCTGGTCGTGACGCACGGTGAGGACGACCGACAGGCCTGGTGCCAGCTCGTCGGGCACCTGAGCCGTGCGCAGGAGCACGGCCGCGGGCCGCGCGTCGTGCACGCGGGCGGTGGGCAGGCGGCGCACGATCCATCGTGCCGCCCGCCGTGGGTCGCGCAGGGCCGTGGCCACGAGACGGATCACGAGTCGGAGTCCAGGGATCGGTGTGCTCTCACATGCCGAGACTAACGGAACGCCCGCCCGCCACCTTCGGAGCGGTGCCGTAGGATCACCCGGTGCCCTTCCCAGGAGGGTCGAGAGGAGACGCATGTCCGCCGAGATCCAGGACGCGCCGTGGACCGCCGAGGAACTGCAGGTCGTCGAGCTCGCCGAGGCCATGGAGCGGAGCATCGCGCGAGCCACCGAGCTCAGCAAGCGCGAGCTCGAGGCGGCGCTCCGGCACGACTGGTGGGCGGACACGCTGCAGGTCGTGACCCAACGCGTCCTCCACCGCAGCGCGCGCGCCGCGGAGCGCCTGGGCCTCGCCCTCACCGCTGTCCTGCGCGAGCGTCCGCTGGCCATCGCGGCGCTCATCCCCAAGCAACGGCGCATCTACCAGCTGGTGGCCGCACGCCGCGCCGACCTGGTCTTCATGCTGCCGGACGTTCCGGGCGGCACCTCCAAGCGCGTGGCACCGGGTCCGGCGGGGCTGCAGGCTGCCTACGACCTCACCGAGCTCGTGGTCAAGAGCTCCGCTCCCGAGCAGCTCGTCCTGACCATCTTCCAGGCGCACCTCCTCGACCCGCTCGTCGAGGCGGCCCAGGACGGCGACGACGAGCACTTCGGCGGACTCGCCGCCGTGGCCGGGCGTTACGCAGACCGGTTCACGCCCTACCTCCTGCACGCCCCGTTCTGGCCATGGGCCGGCTCCCTCACCGCTGCCCTCGAGCACAGCGTCGGCGCTGCCCGCACGATGGTGCGCCTCGGGCACCTCACGTCGTTCTCGTTGGACCGCGGGCCGCGGAACCGGTACGCCGTCCGCGCAGCCACGCGGTGGTCCGATGCGGACCCGACCGTGCACACCGTGTTCCTGGGCGAGAGCTCGCTCGTCGAGCACGTCGTCGAGGCGTCCCCCCTCGGCGAGGACGGCGTCACCGTGCCCCGAGCCGTCACGACGGGCAAGGGCACCTTCGCCGTGCAGGCCCGACTCCTCGTGCCCGGCACGGCCGACGTCCCCCTGCCCCGCGCCGCCACGACGTCCGCCGACGCCGAGGGTCGCCTCCGGATGGTGGACCGTCGCCCTGACCTGGCCTTGCGGTCGGGTCGTCCGGCAGCGGGGCGGCACGGCCGCCCCGGCGTCCGTCGTCCGGCGATCGACGAGTGACCGCGCGGTCGTGATCGGTCCGCGCCGACCGCGACCGCACCGGGCTCAGTGGCGCGAGGCGCCAGTGATCGCGTCGAGCCAGCCGTCGTCGAGACGGTACAGGCGCTGGTCACGGACGTAGGCCTCGGCACGACGGGCATGATCGATGCGCGATGCCTCGTCGGCGAGCACGGTGCGGACGGTCTCGCGCCACTCGTCGACGCCGCCGTCGACGAGGAACGCGCCGTGCTGCCCGGCCCCTGCGTACGGCCCGCGGGCAGAAGCCACGGTCGGGAGCCCCATGGCCGAGTACTCCAAGAACTTGAGGTCGCTCTTGGCGGCGTTGAAGTGCTCGTCGACGAGCGGAGCGAGCGCCACGGTCCACCGGCGCCGTCCCCGGCGCAGGTGGGTCACGAGCAACGGGTAGGGCATGGCTCTCTTGCCCAACGCCATGGTCTCGTACCACGAGCCCGCGTCGGACGTGACGCCGAGGACGTCCAGCGCCGGCCCGGGCGCCGACGGCACCTGCCGGAGCAGCTCGAGATCGGCTCCGTGCGTGTGGCTCCCCATGTAGAGGGCCCGGGGCTCTCCCTCGGCCGGCGCGACCGCCGAGAAGGTCGTCGTGCTGCCCCACAGACCCGGATCGAGGGCGTTGGGCACCGTCGCGACGTGGACCCCGTCGACGACCGACCGCAACCGGCCCGCGAGCTCGTCCGTCGTGACCACGACGGTCGCCGCCGCAGTGAGGGTCTCGTCGAGGGCGGCGAGACGTTCGGCCGAGTACTCCAGCGCCTGCAGCCGGTTCCGCGCCTCCCCCGTGACGAGGTCGTCGTCCAGGTCGAGGACGACCGGGATACCGCGCACGTCGGCGTCCGCGAGCACCGCTCGAGCCGACTCTGGCGTCAGCAGGGCATCGCGCTGCACGAGCAGGACGTCGAGGTCTCGGGGCAACCCGTCGGCGACGACCTGCTCGACGTCGAGGACGCGGTGCGAGAGGAGACCACGTCGGGCCGCCCACCGTGCCCGGAGGACCACCCTGACGAAGGCCGAACCGGGGTGCTTGCCGTCGTGACCGTGGACGAGGACGCCGACGACGGGGCGCTCGTGCGCGGGAGCCGTCACGAGAGGAGCTGCTTCAGGTAGACGCCGTAACCGCTCTTGGCCAACGGGGCGGCGAGCCCGGCGAGCTGGTCGTCGTCGATCCAGCCGTTCCGCCAGGCGATCTCCTCGATGCACCCGATCTTGTGCCCCTGCCGGTCCTCGATGACGCGGACGTACTCCGACGCCTGCATCATGGACTCGAAAGTGCCCGTGTCGAGCCAGGCGGTCCCACGGTCGAGCACCTCGACCCGGAGCTCGCCGGCGTCGAGGTACCGTTCGTTGACCGTGGAGATCTCGAGCTCGCCCCGCGCGCTGGGCTCGATCGTCTTGGCGATCTCGACGATCTTGTTGTCGTAGAAGTACAGGCCGGGGACGGCGTAGTTGCTCTTCGGCGCCGCGGGCTTCTCCTCGATGGAGACGGCCTTGTGCTGCTCGTCGAACTCGACCACGCCGTAGGCCTTCGGGTCGGCCACGTGGTACGCGAAGATGGTCGCCCCGTCGACGTCGGCGTTCTTCTGAAGGCTCGAGCCGAGGCCGACGCCGTGGAAGATGTTGTCGCCCAGGACCAGCGCGACGCTGTCGTCGCCGATGAAGTCCTCGCCGATGATGAAGGCCTGCGCGAGGCCGTCGGGCGACGGCTGCACGGCGTACTCGATGGTCATGCCGAGGTGCGAGCCGTCGCCGAGGAGCGCACGGAACTGGTCGTTGTACTCGGGGGTCGTGATGACCAGCACCTCGTCGATGCCGGCCATCATCAGCGTCGAGAGGGGGTAATAGACCATCGGCTTGTCGTAGATGGGCATGAGCTGCTTCGAGATGCCCTTGGTGATGGGCCAGAGACGGGTGCCGGAACCACCGGCGAGGATGATGCCCTTCACGCGCGGGCCTCCTTCTGGTCGAGGGTCGAGTAGTAGGCCCGCATGTCGTCCCAGGTGGGGAGCAGACCGGACGCAGCGGCCTCGGCCAGCGAGGGAGCGGAGGTGTCCTTGGGCGACAGCAGCGCCTCGCCCGCCTCGGGCGGGAAGACCAGGCCGATCTCCGCGTCGAGCGGGTCGATGCCGTGCTCGCGCTCCGCCTTGAACGTGTCCGTGACGAGGTAGCTCACCGTGGCGTCGTCGGTGAGGGCGACGAAGGCGTGGCCGAGGCCCTCGGCGAGGTAGATCGCGCGGCGGTCGACGTCGTCGAGCAGGACCGAGTCCCACTGGCCGAAGGTCGGCGAGCCCACCCGGATGTCGACCACGTAGTCGAGCACCGCGCCGTGCGTGGCCGTGACGTACTTCGCCTGGCCGAGCGGCACGTCGGCGAAGTGGATGCCCCGCACCACGCCCCGCTTCGACACCGACGTGTTGGCCTGACGGAGGTCGACCGAGTGACCGACGACCTCGGCGAGCCGGTCGAACCGGTACCACTCGAGGAAGACGCCCCGGTCGTCACCGAACTGCTTCGGGGTGATCTCGTAGCTGTCGGGGATCTTCAGTTCGCGGATCTGCACGCGACGAGCCTACCAAGGGCCGACCCCGGACCTCAGACCCGGAGCGTGTCCGCGTTGTTGACGACCGCCGCGCGGGGGATCCCGAAGCCGTTGAGGACCTCGTAGAACGTCGACGCGTTGACGCTGCGGGCGCTGATGCCGACGGCGGTCAGGTCGTTGAGCTGTTTGGTGGTCCGGATGTGACGGATGTAGCGGATGCCCACCAGGCAGGTGTAGCCCCGGCCGACGCCACTGAGCGAGTCGGTGCAGCGGATGACGATCATGGTCGGCGGTCTCCTTCGGAGGTGGTCTACCGACGCCAGTAGTCGGCGTCGACGGTGAATGCGGCCCGAGGCAGGCCCAGGGCGTTCGCGATGCTGTACAGCTGTTCCGGCGTCACGTCGTAGTAAGGGACCCCGACGACGCGGAGCGCGTTGACCCTCTCGACGGTCCGCAGGTGGCGCACGTAGCGGATCCCCACGAGCGCGGCGTAGGGACCCTGCCCGGCCCTCAGGGGTGCACTCGTCCTCAGGATGAGCGAGCCAGCCTGCTGGGGCGTCAGCACGCTCCCCGCGGGAGCACCGGCGTAGGCCGCGGTGTAGTCGAAGTGCCAGGGCTCACGCTGGCTGAAGCTGTTGCCCGTGGGAGTCCAGCCGTACGCGGGGGCATTGGCGTCCATCCACCGCTTGGCCGCGGTGCCGGCGCTCTCGACCCCGGCGCCGAAGTCGCAGGAGATGCCCCACCCGTGGTTCGACGTTCCGGGATAGGCGGCGAGGTTGCCCGTGCCGGCTTGGTAGGCCCTCCAGTACTGCAGCTGGCGGTCGTAGCTGCGGTACCCCTCCGTGATGGTGAGCGAGCGCCCGATGGCACGGGCGAACGCGAGGCTCATCGACAGGTACTGCCGGGCAGCGTCGTCCCGGAGGTAGCCCGAACCGGCCACCGTCGCCACGACGGGCGTGAGCCTTGCCGCCGGGATCCTGCCGTTCTCGTAACCGCCCCAAGCGTTCTCCCGAGCGACCTCGAGGGCCTCGTCCGTCGACTCGACGTCCCGGGTCGTCTCTCCGAGCTGCACGGCCGCGGTGGCCCCACGGACGCCCGTCCCGAGCGCGGCGGCCCCGCCCAGGCCCGCCGCGGCGAGGGCGTAGCCGACGACCGTGCGTCGATCCACGGCTCCGCCCTGGGGGAGCTCGTCGTCACGTGCACAGACCATGCAGAGATCCTGACAGGTGTCGCCCAGGGCACGCCAGCCCTCGAACGGGGACCGGCCTTAAGGGGGACAAGGCACCGGACCGACCGCGACCCCCCTGCCGCACCCGCCCCTCCGGTACACTCGACCGACTCGTCCGCGACCTACCTCAAGGAACAACGTGAAGATCCTCGTCACCGGCGGCGCCGGGTTCATCGGCTCCAACTTCGTCCGACGCACCCTGGAGGACGCCTACCCGGGCCTGGAGGGTGCCGAGGTCGTCGTCCTCGACGCCCTCACCTACTCGGGCAACCTCGAGAACCTCGCGAGCGTCGCGGACTCCCCCCGCTTCCGCTTCGTCCAGGGCGACATCCGCGACGCGGCGCTCCTCGACACGCTCTACCCCGAGCTCGACGCGGTCGTGCACTTCGCGGCCGAGTCGCACGTCGACCGCTCCGTCCGCGACGCGTCGATCTTCGTCGAGACGAACGTGCTGGGCACGCAGCAGCTGCTCGACGCCGCCCTGCGCCACGACCTGCAGCGCTTCGTGCACGTGTCGACCGACGAGGTCTACGGCTCGATCGCCGAGGGCTCGTGGGACGAGCAGCGCCCCCTCGAGCCGAACTCGCCGTACTCGGCCTCGAAGGCCGGCAGCGACCTCCTGGCCCGCAGCTACCACCGCACGCACGGCCTGAACGTCTCGATCACGCGCTGCTCGAACAACTACGGCCCCTTCCACTTCCCCGAGAAGGTCATCCCGCTCTTCGTGACGAACCTCATCGACGACCGGCACGTGCCGCTCTACGGCGAGGGGAACAACATCCGCGACTGGCTGCACGTCGACGACCACACCCGCGGCATCGCGATGGTGCTGGCGAAGGGCCGCGCGGGCGAGATCTACAACATCGGCGGCGGCACCGAGCTCACCAACAAGGAGCTCACGCAGCTCCTCCTCGACGCGACCGGCAAGGACTGGTCGTACGTCGACCGCGTGCAGGACCGCCTCGGCCACGACCTGCGCTACTCGGTCGACATCTCCAAGATCCAGCGCGAGCTCGGCTACGAGCCGCAGGTGCCGTTCGAGCAGGGCCTCGCGGACGTCGTGCAGTGGTACCGCGACAACCGCACCTGGTGGGAGCCCCTCAAGGAGCGCGCGGCCCTCGCGTGACCATGAGCGCTGACACGAGGTTCCTGGTCACCGGCGCGCGCGGCATGCTCGGGCGCGACCTCGAGGCCGCCCTGGAGGGTCGTCCCGTGACCCTCCTGGGGCGCGCCGACCTCGACGTGACCGACCCGCGGGCCGTGGCCGACGCGGTGCGCGGGCACGACGTCGTCGTGAACGCGGCCGCCTACACGGCGGTCGACGCGGCCGAGACCGACGAGGCGGCCGCGCTGGCCGTCAACGGGACCGCCGTGGGCCACCTGGCGGAGGCGGCCGCCGCCTCCGGCGCGAAGCTCGTGCAGGTGTCGACCGACTACGTCTTCGACGGCACGGCCACCGAGCCCTACGCCGAGGACGCCCCGCTCGCGCCCGTGAGCGCCTACGGCCGCACCAAGGCCGAGGGCGAGCGCCTCGCCCGGGCCGCGCACCCCGACGGCACGTTCGTCGTGCGCACCGCGTGGCTGTACGGCCAGCACGGACCCAACTTCGCCACGACCATGCTTAAGCTGGCGGCCTCGCGCGACACCGTGAGCGTCGTCGACGACCAGGTGGGGCAGCCCACCTGGACGGCCGACCTGGCCCGCCAGATCGTCGCCCTCGTCGACTCCGGTGCACCCGCCGGCGTCTACCACGGCACGGCCTCGGGCCGGGGCAGCTGGTTCGACCTCGCCCGCGCCGTCTTCGAGGAGGCCGGGCTCGACCCCGAGCGCGTCCTCCCCACGGACAGCTCCGCCTTCGTGCGCCCTGCCCCCCGGCCCGCCTTCAGCGTGCTCGGGCACGACGCCTGGTCCACCGCCGGCCTCGCCCCGATGCGCCCCTGGCGCGAGGCGCTGGCCGCGGCAGCCGGCCAGGGAGTGCTGGCGACTCCGTGACGACGACGCTGCGCGTGGTCGTCGACCAGCTGCTCGCTCCCGTGCCCGGCGGCATCGGCCGGTACACCGAGGGCCTCACCCGGGAGCTCGTCACCGCGGCGCCCCGCGGCTGCGAGGTCGTGGGCCTGGTCGCGGCGCACCCGCGGGCCGACCGGGACCGCCTCACCGAGCGGCTCCCGGGCCTGGC
>Ga0265798_10002821_pt1 | contig 25266 bp, 21 predicted proteins | sample P3T30metagenome_FD_192430 | JGI IMG/M metagenome (GOLD analysis project Ga0265798, IMG submission 192430) | Plant litter microbial communities from East Loma Ridge, Irvine, California - P3 T30 | ecosystem: Environmental > Terrestrial > Plant litter > Unclassified | place: USA: California...
AGGGCGAAGTACACTGATGAGCAGCTTGCGAGGATGGGTGACAAGAGCCCATTCTTCAGGTACAAGCTTTAGGTTGGGATTTTGGGCAGGATGGAGGAAATGGGTGTATGGATGAGTTTGAGATGATTTATGAAGAGATTGAAATTTTTGTATTTGCAACGATCAAGGTAGCAATGTTCACGCATGTTTTTTGAAGACTTTCCGAGAAGCACTTCCGATTCCCATTCCACGGTGAAGTCCTACACCATAGTGTCGTTTGGTAAGTTCGTGACCACAATTCACAAAGGTTGATATGGAATGATCGTGGCCTAGGTTCAAATCTCCGGCGCATAATTCATTGCTGTCTTACGAGGTATCCATGCGATTGCCAGGCAAAGACCTTCTCAGATGCTAAGATATTTCGGACCTGCATTGCATGACTTCTCCGAATATACTTTGACGAGCTGTACCAAGGAGATCATATTGTCTAAATGCAACAGATCTTGTTTTTGGACTACCGTCTCATACACATAGTTGTTGACGAGACCTGGGCATTACTTGTGCATTGGAGTTGGCCAGTGACAGTAGTGAACACCCGATTCACGATCAATGTACGAACTGATAGTGAAATGTGGTGCTCAACGCTCATGTATCATGTCTCTATCAATGCTCGCTACCAGTAGACTCAAACAGTAAACTTGGTCTTGTTCTCAGGACCTGCCTCCTTCGCCGCCGCCTTGACATTCTCCTCTCCCGCCTCCTCGAAGATATCATGTCCCCAACGCGCCGGGAAGTTGAAGCGCTTGTGCCTCTCCAAGTCATTGAGCCTCTTCAGCTGGTCAGCAGGCAGCTCCTTGACCTTCAAATTCGACGCAATCCTCGAAGGCGTCACACTCTTGGGCAGAACCACAGTTCCGCGCTGCACGCCCCAGCTCCCAAGCACAACACCGGGATCCATATCTAGATCCTTAGCAACCTCGTGCACAATCTTATCGTCGACTGTGCGAGGCTCGCCGGTCTGATTGTTGCCCAGTGGTGAGTAGGCTTCGACAATGATGTTCTTGTCTTGACAGAAGCGGAGGAGGTCGGGCTGCTGCAAGTACGGATGTGCCTCGATCTGGTTGACGGCAGGCACCACGCTGATCTTGGAGAGAAGGTCTTCGAGGCGGCGAATGTTGAAGTTGGAGACTCCAATGGCTTTCGCCTTGCCTGTGGACAGCAGTTTCTCCATTGCCTTGTAGGTCACGGCAGGGTCAATCTCTTCCAGGCGGAAGACACCTTCCGCATTGAGAGGGAAGAATTTGTCGCCTGCTGCGAAAGCACTGCATGTACGTCAGCCTTCAGAACATTCGACTGCACAAACACAATCACTTACACTGGCCAGTGCATCAGGTAGAGGTCGACGAAATCGGTTCCAAGATCGGCCAAGGTCTTGTCAAGAGCGGCTTCGACATCTTCGGGAGCGTGTTTGGTATTCCACAGCTTTCCGGTGATGAAGATATCCTCACGCTTGACACCCGACTTCTTGATCCCAGCACCAACTTCGGTCTCGTTGCGGTAGATGGCGGCACAATCGATGTGGCGATAGCCTTGCTTTAGTGCTTCGGCGACTGCGTTCTCAACCTCTTTCGGCGCAGCTTGCCATGTACCGAAACCCACGGCTGGGATCTTGGCCCCGGTGTTGAGAGTGAAGTGTGAAGGAAGCATGGTGATGGTGGCAGATGTGGTGAGGTGAAAACAACGGAGTGTGAAACTATACTGTATTCCTGTGAGTGTAAACTATATAAGAATACCTGCTTTCCACCTGGATCCACTTCGACTGGTCACACCGTGCTCATCCTCATCCATCGAGGTGGATGTCGGCATGTGCCCGGGGTGAAGTTCATCCGAGTATGGGTACATATGCATGTCGATATCCGGACAGGAAAAACAGACGGAAAAGGTGGAAGGTCGGGAACAGCCTGCCGCTCGGTGTATGAGAGTAGCCGGTTCTTTAACCGACGTCTCCGCCAGCGCTAGGGCAGTGGCGGGGAATGTTTTCGGCTGACATGGGAGTTGTTACACAATCTTCATGTGCCAGTTTACTATGTCGGACTATCATGGTCACAATTTTGCCATCCAAGGTATGCAGGGACTGAGCCATACCGTCTAAGGTCTTGATTGCTTGCTACCGCTTGGCCGTCGCGGTGTATGAGAGTCAGAAGCACTCGGTGGCAACAATGTCCAGCAATGGGCAATCAACGTATACAATGGCAAAAGAAACTTTGACGAAGCAACACATCTGGAACACTCGCGAGAAACAGTATGTCTCTTCGCATCACAATACCTTCTGCCATATACACCGGCATGGTACCAGTGTCACGCTGTCAAGGCAAGCCCTCGACCTTGCTTTCTTCGAAAACCAGATCTCACGAGCAGAATAACGCCTCGTACAATATCTTCGCCGTCTAGACTCGGTCTTGTCGACTGATATTTTCAGACCAAGACCGGGCGTCCGGAGGATCAAGTTCTCAAACAATAGAGGCGCCTGTCGTGACTGACACTCCGGACACATGGCGCTGAAGTTGGATGATATTTTCCTGGATCCGACTCTTGGAGTAAGCCTAGAAGCTATACAAAGCAAAGGAGGCTTTTTCTGACCTGACCAGATGTGGCGTGACGATCCCCTGAGCATGTCCTTCAACATCTCAATTCGGAGAACACACTGTAGACGAGTGCTCAGCCGCAGAGCTGAGCTACCCAGGTCAGACTGGAGTACATTGGAGGCGCATGTTGTGTACTGGGGATCAGAGATCAGCTTACAGGAGAAGCTAATGGAGGTAAAGTACTTGAAGGCGCCCATTGTCCATCAATCGCATCCATTCTCACAGAAATACTAAATCCACTCACTACATACTCGTCGCCCGGACCGCCAAAAACACGCGCTCAAACCAATATGAAGTTCATCCTCTTTGCCTCCATCATCTCCTTCGCGGTCGCCGCCGCCATTGGTTCCGCAGACGACGGCGACGCCAACAAGGACATCGACATCAACAACAACGCCGTCAGCACCAACATCTACAAGAACAACATCAACTATCGCCCGTTCAAAGACACTCTGCGCCAGAGTGATTGCAACGACATCGTCAACGCGTTCATCTCCGTCCTCCAAAACAAGGAATACAGGAACAAGTCCCCAAGAGAAAACTACAAGAAGTACCTCGAGGAAAAGTTCGTCGAACGCTCCGGCTCCATCAACTCTCTGATTTCTCCGTCAAACGATGTAAGTCTCCACCCCGACCTCCACTATCTCATGCAATAAGATACTGATCCTTCTCTCTCCCTCTCTTTGCAGGTCAATGCCAACGTCGTCAACGGCCGCGACGCCTGGTTCAAAGGCGTGCAGCAGAACCCCGTCAGGAACATCAAGGCCAGCAAGATCTACGTTGTAGACCGCAACAAGTGCCTGTGGCAGTGGAGGTTTGGCAGTGTGGGCAGCGGCAAATACGACATCCACGGCTTCAATCTCTTCTACATTTCGGACAACAAGAAGATTGCTGGGGCTGATATTGAGTTCAATAGCCTCGGTTGGGGTGCCAACACTGAGCAAGTTGAGAAGTATTGCAAGAAGTAGGTGGGAGGCTCTCAATGGCTTGGGGGTTGACTGGGGTCGGTCGCGAATGGGATTGTTGGAGTTGATGTCGGTGGTTGATGTTGGTTCCTCTATGAGCGGCAACATGCTGGGGACTTTACGATGCATGACTTGAACGAACGAATCTGTCCTTACTGATGACGATGATGACGAGAGAACGCTGTATGTCTGTGCTGGCATTAAGATATATATCGTCTTCCAACAAAGGTGTTTCGAATGCACACATTCCAACACCTGAGTCCATACATGTAACGTCGTGCACTTCGTTCGGTCATATCTCCTGACTAGTACTTAGTCTTGGTCGGAATGGTCTTCAGCTGCTCTCCCGGGTGGCCATCCAGACCAAAGAGATTGTAGATCCACTTGAGAATCACGAAGAAGCTCTGGGGCTCTCCCATGTGCATGCTGTTCTCAATGAATCTCGCCTCCTTCGGCGCGCCGTGGCGCAGGACAATCTCAGAGTCCTCTATCGGGAAGATCTCATCGCCCATACCGTTGACAAGCAGAAGTCTGGCGCACTCGGGCTTGTCGAGCGTGCCGTCTTCAAGGAGGGAGAACTTCGACGACGCCTCCTTCTTGAACTTCTCCAGATCGTCGCCGTAGCCCCATTTGTAAGCCAGCGTGTTGGCGAGGTCGAATGGGTACTCGAGCGTGTTGACATTGCTGAGCCATCTCTCGTCAAACATGTAGTGGCAGCCACCGCCGTGCGCAACGACACCTGTGATTCTCTTTGCGTGAGTGTGCGAGAGACGGATGGCGTAGTAGCCGCCCGTGCTGAAAGCCCAGACGGCGACCCTCTTGTGGTCGACTTCCTGCTGTTGGTCAACCCAGTCGAAAAGACTGGACCACTCACGGTCGGGAGACGTCGGGTCGCTGGCATCTGCGGGCGAGTCGCCGGTTCCGGGGATCTCAAGAACAACGACACCGACACCCTTCTGCGACCAACCCTCGATCCAGACCGCGAGGTCGGTGCGGTAGCCGTCTAGGCCGGTGAGAAGGACCATCAGTGGGACGGGCTTGTCTTTGGTAGTTCCAGGCGGCAGATGGTAGTAGACGGGGATGTTATTGCCCTCACTGGGCAGACCATGTTTGTGCGGGATGACGACTTCGTAGGTCGGGCGCTCGCGCAGAGCCATACCCTTCTTCGATACCTTCTTACCCTCCTCCCAGGCATATCGCTGCTTTTCTGAGCGGGGTGCAGGGAATCTTGAGATGGTATAAAGGGATGACGCGCGCCTGGCAGTGGTTAGTTTTCGTGTCGGGGGCGCTGGATTGACATCACGTACAAGTAGAGCTCCGAGGCCTTCTCACGGTTGCCTTCCTTTTCGGCTTTCTCAGCTTCGGCGGTCAGTTCTTCGGCTTTTGGGAAGAAGGCCTGCGCATAGTTGTCCCAGTTGTAAGGTGGCTTTTGTCCTTCCTATTGAATGCGTGTCAGAAGTAGCCGTTGTCGTAATATGAGATGTCGGATGCAATCCCGATCTTACCTTGATCAGTCGCTCAACCACCGGTTCAAAATCCTTCACTGAGCCGTTCATGAAAGGATAGACACCCATAGTACACTACACGCTAGTTCAGTATTATGCTTTTGGCGCTACTCAGTAGAAACAGGTACGGACCGGTGCTTTCCACTTCGTCTCCCATAGCTTCTGAAAGCTCTCATGATGCGGTGCTGTGGTTCCGAGCTTCTCTTGGACGTGAAAGTCGCCTTTCGGAGTAGCTAGAATGGATGGCATTGTTTCGTAAGTGTAGTAGGTTCACTGAGTAGATGGAATGGATGTGGCGCAAAGGGGACATAAGAGGTGCGAAAGTACGAGGCTAGATATTAAAAAGACCTACGCAAGCAGCTGAGTTACGCATCGGTAGTTCGGTGTGGCCAGCGGTGATTCGGGACGAGTTGCACGGTAATTCGGTGTGAGTTGCATCTCGCGTTTCGGACGTCGTGGTTGAAGTCCGAAGGGCGATCATTGGATGCATGGCTCTCTCTGTTATAGGCGCTAATGCGACAGAAGTCCAGCCTCTGTATATGCTAAGGTTTGTTGACACGAATGTGAGGTTGCAACGAATCAGTTTATGTCAGCATAACCAGCATTTTTGCGTTTTTACCATCTCTACTGATACCGCTAATTGCGAAGTCTGGATTGCTATAACCACTTTACTAGATCTTGGCATTTCGCTGGCATGAAGATCAATCCGATATCCAAGATTCGCTGGTACCACTGTACTAGACGATTGTGTGACTTCGTCAACAGACTTTGAAGAATATTGAAGCTGGTGGGGTTGAGCCAGGGTGCATGGAAATCGGTCAGACCATCATCCCAGCGAAGATCGTCAAATCTTCCGATGGGCATCAGGTTACACGTCGCAACTACTTCACAAAGTAAGGACGAGAAACAGACCATCGAAACCGAGTCGCAACCATGGCCGAATTGACAAACGTGGGCAACATCTTCCGCAACTTGCTGGGAACTTGGAAGCTACGTCGGACGTTGAACAGCTCTCTACCCGGATTTCCCTCAGGGATCTTCGAAGGCACCGCAACCTTCGTCCCTCGAAAGCCGACCGCACACTCTATCGTTGCCGAACTGCTATACCATGAGGAGGGCGAACTCAAGACCGACAACGGCTTTACTCTCAAGGCCAATCGGAAGTACATCTACCGATACAGCCAGGATGAGGACAAGATTTCTGCCTGGTTTGTGAAAGAAGATACCAAGGACGTCCGCGGTAAAGAAGAGGTGGATTACTTGTTTCACGATATCGAGATGACGGACGAGAAGTCCGGCATAGCTGGCCGCGGAGAACATTTGTGCAGCATGGACATGTACTGGGCGTACTACGAATTCAGAATGCCAAAGGTGACGGAGGAGTCTCCTGATGCTGAGGGTGAGGATGACGAGCCGGGCATGAACCTCTGGGGGTTGAGATACAAGGTGAAGGGTCCTGAGAAAGACTACACGAGTGACAGTGCTTACGAGCGCGCGTAATCTGCGTTCACACATGGATACGTGAATAGTCACGAGCGACTGCTGCAATGAGGCGTGGAGGCGTGCTGGCTCTTCATGACTGCAGTCGTGTGCTATGAGTCGGTGTTTGCTACCGCGTGCATCGAACACTACACATCGACTCAATGTGTACCTGCAAACTGGCCATACAAATTGGCAGAACCCGTTACACAAAAACAAATGGTCTCGATGCTGGAAGATATGCTTTTACGCTACACCGATGGCGCACCTCAGCTCCGAGCCTACTTGTTGCAATTACTGGACGACCGAGCGCTACGCACACTACGTCTTACTTCGAGGGTTTTGCACGACGTGGTCGATCAGCACCCGGATGGGATGTTTGACCGGCTTGTGGTCTTCGCTCCATGGCCCAGCCATCGAGACTCAGAGTCTCTCAAAGCAGTCGCACCATTTTGCCGTGCTATCACTGTGAGAGTTGGCCACAAGAGACAACACACGGATGGAAGACCACCTCGATCGCTCCAGAACGGGCAGCTGAAAGGTAGCCTACGAGATGTTGCTCAGCGTGTCTCTGCTCGCTCTCGTTGGCGTAACATACGACAGGCATTATCCTCATCGGCCTCCGGTTCCACAACTTCGTCAAGCATAGCGACTTCCAGCGTTCAGTATTCAGCTGCGACACGATCTACCAATTCCTCAGTCCCACCAGCGCATAGTCAGCCTTCGGGGCAAACGCCACAAATCATATGGAAGATTGTCTTCGCATTGGTTCAGCAGCTGCGAGACATCACCATCGACGTGGAGGGCAATCCAGCATGGTCAGGGCGCACTGATGTTGAAGATGCACTAGTGGAGGTCCGCGTAGCCCTCGACACCGCTCAGCTACCCCATCTACGATCCATTTATCTAACACCAATACACGCCATGGGTATCATGCACCTTCGCTGGTCAGGTCTTGGAGCCATCGGCACTGACTTACAGGCCGTACCAACGTACGAGCTCTGGCAAAACCTGCACACCCTCAACGTACACATGCGCAATCCCTTCCCGAAGACACGCAAGCTGAGCCAAAGCCAGCAAACCATGTTCAAAAAGGTCTTGTACGACTACCTCCGCAGCTTCGCCGCCACCCTCAAATGTCTCCGCTTTGTGTGGATAGACGACGATGGCCCAAGTCCCATCACGCTCGACCTGGAGCCTGAATTGGTCGGGTACCGCAAGCCAATTGTGTGGAATGTTTTAGAAGAGGCGTGTCTGGGGAATATCACGCTGCCGCATCGAACCATAGCATTGCTACCTGAACGTACTACAAATCCGGATGTGCGGGTTCGAATGCTCAGAAGCATACACAGGCACTCGATGGCGGTGTTTGGAGACGAGGATGCGTGGGTGGAGGTTTTGCTCAATTATGCGCCCCATGGCATGGATCGAGGCAGAGTCATTAGCCAAGCGAGTAGTCTGTACAGTCAGTAGTAGACGAATGATGGATGCCAACTCTTGAATACAACACATGCGACGTTCAGCTGTTTCCTCCAATCTAATTCGACGGTGAACATTTTACTGTCACTAACATGTTGGTGATGTATTAAAGCTGCTGATACTTCCACTTATAATGTTCTGATCCAGTCAGACACCAACTTTTATCCCGAGAGTTGATGGTCTCTCGGTGGCAGAAACGTGTTTTCGACACATCAAAGACGCCGATACCACCATAGAGTGCGGGCACCATACATCTGTCCGTATTAATAGACCTAATCATGAACTGACTTTCCAAAGGTATTGTACATGCATGTAAATTTTCGTGGATAAGTTACGTATTAGTATCACGATGATCATCTAGGTGTACCACTCTCATCGGCTCACTACATGTACTTTTGAGACTATTCGGTATTGGAAGTACGTCCGTTAGATTTGAGCTGTGATAGATCGCTTGTTCTGGCGTCCAGTACTTTCTCCTCTTTCCGTCTTGCTTGCAATACGACACTCCGAACGTAGTAGCATTTGTAATTGTCAGTAAATAGTGAACGGCGTTCACTATGGTGACCTGCTTGCACAGCCGAAAGTCAAGATTTTGTGGTCGTGGATGCATGTTTCAGCATCTTTCCCCGATTTTGATCCAATGTCCACGACCAATTTGATTCGTACGATCAATAACAGTTGTTCGCAGCAGAAGCGCATCTCATCGATCCCCTGATGTTGCAAAGAAATCGGAAAGCGGGGGTTGACGGAAGCAGCCGAGCCAGCCAGCGGGCGGCTTGGCGCCCACGTCGAAGCAAGTGTGCTGCCAAATTCAACTTCGAGATTAACGCCTTGCCTTGCCGCAGACGACCATCGATAACCATCTCAACAGCTAACTAACAGCCAAGATGTGAGTACCGTCCAGTTACTCTGCCCGCCGAATACACCGCACATCGCACGAGAATCAGCATATCCATCCGCCGCACGCATTACGAATCTCAATCCTCCGACAACTTCTACACCCAATCGCACACCGCACGCACAATGGCAGCACCCAAGGACGCAAAGTACTAACATACTCTCTCTGCAGGGTCAACCTCCGCACCCAGAAGCGCCTGGCGAGTGCCGTCGCAGGCTGCGGCAAGCGCAAGATCTGGCTCGACCCCAACGAGGTCAACGAGATCTCCAACGCCAACAGCCGCGCCACTGTTCGCAAGCTCATCTCCGATGGCCTCATTATCCGCAAGCCGGTCACCATGCACTCGCGCTCCCGCGCGCGTGAGCTGACCGCCGCTCGCCGCATCGGCAGACACCGTGGTACCGGTAAGAGAAAGGGTACCGCCGACGCCCGCATGCCTAGGTCAGTTCTACCACCTCTACTGAAGAGCTGGAAAGGAGGATGGGGAGATTGAAGCATGGAAATTGAAGAATGCATGGAATATGGGAAACGGAAAATTGGTCGGAACGGGATTGTGGCTGACAATCCAACAGCCAGGTTATGTGGATGCGCCGCCTCCGTGTCCTCCGTCGTTTGTTGGTCAAGTACCGCGCCGCCGGCAAGATCGACAAGCACCTTTACCACGAGCTCTACCACCTGAGCAAGGGTAACACCTTCAAGCACAAGCGTGCCCTCGTTGAGCACGTAAGTTGACCCAACACGTGACAATTATTTGGCCTGCCATAAATGTTGCCATCACGTATCACTCGCAGACACGGTCTAACAACTATCACAGATTCACAAGGCCAAGGCCGAGGCCGCCCGCGAGAGCAAGCTCAAGGAGGAGATGGACGCCAAGCGCGCCAAGACCAAGGCCGCCCGCGAGAGGAGACAGGAGCGCGTCCAGAACAAGCGTGCTGCCATCGAGGGCGAGGAGGAGCAGGAGGAGGCTACCCAGTAGATCAAGCATCCGACTCTCCGCAATCATCATCGGCATCCATCACGTTGAAGGTGTTTCCATGCATCAGCCAAGGAAAAGCAGCAGCGCTTTCTGGACGACAGCGGGAGCTTGAGGCGAATGCACAGCGTTGCTTCATACAACAAAAGGGACCAATGGGGCTGTCTGCTTTTGGGCGTTTCCGAGTAGTGCGTCGTCTGCCGCCGCAGGTGTTTTTAGTCCGAGGCCAAATGAAATGTGACGTCTCGTACGAAAAGAAACACTTGGGATTCACTTTCACTTCGACCTTTGACTTGACCATCTTGGCTCGGAATATACCCTGGTCTACGCATGGTCTATAACCAATTCAAACCTCGAATCTTGTTGGACTGCTTGTCTGTCTCAGATAGTGCACCACTCTCCGTTCCCACCTCGTCTTGGTCGTCTCCAACATGAACCGTCTTCTCCTTTGCACCATGGGTTCTCCCATGACCAGGGACACTCGTGAAATAGACTGCCTTTCGCCACCTAACAATGTGTCGGCTCGGTCTGGCAGTACAAGTACATGTATGTCAGACGTATGGCTTTGGCATGCCTGAGACTACAAGGCAGAGTACCTACAGTATGTGCTTAATACGTACAAGTATGCCATTCGATACGTAGGCGAAGACAAAACATACCTAACACAACGTCACTCGACGTTGATCATATCTAAAATGAGGGCGTTGCATACATGTAGCCCTCGACAACCAACACTATTGCTTGGCTGATAGCTACATATCCCATGAGAAACATACATGCTGCCATGCCTGTTCAATGCAGCAAGATGATCTCGCATGTTGAACTCCAACACTCACTTTCTGGGTGGCTCCTACGCACCTGGCATCCAATGTCATCGGAACTCACGAAGCAGACATGTTACATGGAAGTTTAAAGTACTGGATGAGAGGAGCATTGCCAACTTTAGCTTCAAGATATTATATACATAACAAGTCGTACAGAAAACGTCCGGCGACCACACACTTTTCTCGTCGCCCAATCTCTGGTTCTGGTTCATTTCCATTCCAAATCCGGATAATCCGATCAAATCAAAGCAAGCGAAAAACCCTCTACGAGTCCTGCTTCTTGTTCATGGCCTCGGCAGTCTCCTTGTCCTTGGCAACCTGGGCCTCGCCGTCGGCAATCTTCTTCCTCAGAGCCGCCAGCTTCTCGGCCTCCTGCTTCTTGACGTAGAGACCCTCCTCGGCGGCCTCCTTCTTGTTGAAGGCGTCGCTGGAAGCGGAGCCGCCCGAGCGGGTGGCTCCGGTGTCGCCGGCGGCCATGCGCTGCGTGAGGGCGGCGAAGGAGCGGGTAGATGTGGGAGCGGTGGCGCGGGGGATGGCGCGGGTTGCGAGGCGGAAAGACATGTTTGTGGTTTGTGTTGGTTGGTGAGGGTGTTGGTAAATGCTGGAGACTAGGTCAGCCGTGTTGTGGGAGGATACAGCTTGGGGGAGGGCGACACTGCTTACTTTTGGCGGAATGAAGTCTCAATTGATTGATTCGTAAAGTATCGAGTGGATGGTACGGAAGATGGAAACGAGTCGAAGTGAGGTAGTACTTGAGCTAGAGCTACCAAGTATACCTAGCTGATCGAGGCAGGTACGTCACGTGTATGTCTCTGTTGCGGAGCCGAGCTACGTCAAGTCTCGTAACGACGTCAAAGCGTCTGGTAACAGTACGGGCCGATTGTTTGAGAGGGCGTTGAGTCGACTCGACGAACAGCGTGGGGGTTGTCCTCTCTTTCACTACGAACATCTACTCTGAACTTTGTGCTGGCACAACAAAACATCTTGGTAAGTGAACATCTCACTCATATCCCTTGACCTCACTTCACCTCGCTCGTGCCTTCCTCATGCCGACCGCCATTGGCAGTGCCTTCTGTTGAGGGGCATATTGCGGTGATGGCGGGGCAGGCGCCGATATTTCATGCGCAACACCGCTCGAGCGGTATGCAGCAACGCCAATGCCTCATCTCGTCCAGTCAGGTTGAGGCGCACGCAGACTCATTGATCACACTCCTGGCTCTGACTGTATTATTGTCTTTTGACATCTCTTCACTCCAAACCCTCACTGCCCGCACGTCTTCATCTGGACCCACTCACACGCCAATCTTGGTTCATCCATCACTTCACTTCGCATCATCTGCACGTTGCTTTGGTAATCGCTTACTACAAGCTCAATTTCTGTCACAAGCCTGCGCTGACCTTCATGCTCTTCACTTTATAGTAAACACTTCCTACACATACATATACACTCTGTCCCTGCCTGTCCGGGACATTCACCAAAACACTACAACCAACCTACAACACACTAAGCAATCGTCAACATGGTTGGCTTGGGACCCAAGAGGACGCCTAGCCGTAAGGGCTCCATGGCAGACATCCCGCACGACCTGATGCAGGAGATCAAGAAGCTCGAGGATCAGTTCGTCGTGGACACCACCAAGCTCAAGGCCATCAGCAACCACTTCGTTGGCGAGCTCGAGAAGGGTCTCACCACCGAGGGTGGTGACATTCCCATGAACCCGACCTGGTGCATGGGCTTCCCTACCGGCTACGAGACCGGTACCTTCCTCGCCCTTGACATGGGCGGCACCAACCTCCGTGTCTGCGAGATCAACCTCCCCGAGGAGAAGGGCGAGTTCGACATCATCCAGTCCAAGTACCGCATGCCCGAGGAGCTCAAGACTGGCAACGCCGATGAGCTTTGGGGTTATGTCGCCGACTGCCTCCAGCAATTCATCGAATACCACCACGAGGGCGAGAAGCTTGACAAGCTCCCTCTCGGCTTCACCTTCTCTTACCCCGCCAGCCAGGACTACATCGACCACGGTGTGCTCCAGCGCTGGACCAAGGGCTTCGACATTGACGGTGTCGAGGGCAAGGACGTCGTCCCGCCGTTTGAGAAGGCCCTCGAGGAGCGCGGTGTGCCCATCAAGCTTACTGCCCTGATCAACGACACCACCGGTACCCTGATAGCTAGTGCCTACACGGACTCGGAGATGAGGATCGGCTGCATTTTCGGCACTGGTTGCAACGCCGCCTACATGGAGACCTGCGGCAACATCCCCAAGCTCGCTCACATGAAGCTGGACCCCAACGAGCAGATTGCCATCAACTGCGAGTGGGGCGCCTTCGACAACGAGCACAAGATTCTCCCGCGCACCCGCTACGACGTGATCATCGACAAGGAGTCTCCTCGCCCTGGCCAGCAGACTTTCGAGAAGATGATTGCCGGTCTCTACCTTGGTGAGCTCTTCCGTCTGGTCCTTGTCGACCTGCACGAGCAGTCCCAGGTCAAGTTCTTCGAGGGTGCCGACATCAGCCCGTTGAAGAAGCCCTACTCTCTCGACGCCTCCTTCCTCTCCGACATCGAGAACGACCCCTTCGAGAACCTCCAGGAGACTCACGACATCTTCGTCAAGCAGATGGGCATCAAGCCTAACAGGCCTGAGCTCGAGCTCATCCGTCGTCTCGCTGAGCTTATCGGTACTCGCGCCGCCAGACTTAGTGCGTGTGGTGTCGCGGCTATCTGCAAGAAGAAGGACTACAAGACTGCACACGTTGGTGCCGATGGTTCGGTGTTTAACAAGGTATGCCCGATCCTGCACTCGACATCCCTGATCACCGACCGTACTAACATGAAATTCCTAGTACCCCCACTTCAAGGCCCGTGGTGCTCAGGCGCTCAAGGAGATCCTCGACTGGGAGGGCGGCCGCGACGGCAAGGCGCTCGGCAAGGGCCACGACCCCGTCGAGATCATGCCCGCCGAGGACGGTTCCGGTGTTGGCGCCGCCCTCATCGCCGCTCTCACTCTCAAGCGCGTCCAGGATGGCAACACCGCTGGCATCCGCGACCCCGAGGGTATGCTCAAGGCCATCGCCAAGGCCAAGGCATAGGGTGCCGGTCGCAAGGCGATGAAATGATGCTATACACGGATGGGCGGCATGGATGGATGGTTTGGGAACGACAGGATGGGTCACGGTTCCTAAAAAATGCGAGGAAAGGAAGGACAGAAAGCTCATGGATGCTTGGGGGTTGCCTGGATCACCTGAGTAGCTACCTACTACTAGCCAATGGCTATGAAATGCATAAATGCAAATATGAAACGAAGTTTTGCAATGATTCGCCTCGACTGTTATCTTCGTGCTGTATCCCTCCTGCCGCGCCTTCATCTGGACATGCGATTGCTGGGCCATCAACCATTTGTGCCAATAATGTAGAGCAGAAGGTTAGGTAGACCGTCTACCGAAGGTTCTGAGGTCGTTTCTCCTACTGGTGAATTCATCACAATGCGTCAAAAGCGACATTAACCATCGAGAGTTGATGATATACCCATCATCATGAGGACACCAACACTAACCCTAATGCATCACCAATCACTTCGAATAATGGTGGAAGGTCTCGGATAGGTTTAATTGGTGGATACAGACACCGTCCAAAAGGCCGCTCTGTTATCAGATTGAACTCAAAGCTTGGAAATGTGTACTGTACTTCATCTCGGAAAACGACTTCGCTTCGGCTACCGAGAATCTCACAAGTGGTCAGCCTGACCAAATGGTGAGCCGTGATAGGCGAAACATGGAAGCACCGATCTTGTATAAACGTCATCTCCAACGAAAGTCGCATAATGCACTAACTAGCGGCAGGTGGGAATCCATCCATCCCCGCAACACCTTATTAATACGGTCGTGGGTAGTAAGAGGTTGTGCCGTGTCGTGATAGTCGCGGCGTAGCTTTCGGGACGGTTTGCATAGACCTGTCATCCACTTGCTTGCCCGTCTGAACGAAACATAGCTCACAAGAGACACCTACATACAGCACTGGACGTCCCATCACCGGCAAGCTCAACGAACATGGCCGACAACGAAGCACACCGACAGCCCGGCACCAGCGAGGAGGAACCTCTGCTCGGAAGGAGGGGAGATGCCTCGCAGCAAGAAGGCCTGCCGCTGTATCAGAACCTTGTGATCGGTAAGTGAGATTGTCTTATCGACACAGCACTACTGTACCTCACCTTGCCGAACAAGACTGACCGTGAAAAAAGGCACGGGAGTTGTAGCGCAAGCCGGCGCTTGGATCGTACGTATACCCATCGAGATACTACTGCTACTGTACAGCAAGACGCAGCAGCTGACAGATGAACACAGCTCGCAGCGATCGTATGGGGAAGCGTCTTCAGTCATGATGTTATCCTCTTTTCGGCGCACCCTCTCCTCAACTCCGCCGCCCTCCTCCTCTTCATCCAAGGCATCCTCGTCGTCCAACCAACACACACAGCCACGCAAAAGAAACAAGGCACCTACGCGCACGCCGCTCTCAACGACGTCGCCTTGCTCTCCGCCCTCGCCGGCCTGGTCGTGATCGAGTACAACAAGATCTCCCACGGCGGCACGCACTTTGTCTCGCCGCACGCCATCCTCGGCCTCATCACCTACATCCTGGTGTTCATCCAGGCGATTGTTGGCATCACCCAGTACTTTGTGCCCGCGCTGTACGGCGGCGTCGAGAATGCAAAGAAGCTGTACAAGTACCACCGCGTCGGCGGGTATGTGATCTTGCTGGCGATGCTGGTTACGGTTGCGCTGGCTACGCAGACGGATTACAACAAGAATGTGCTGCAGATCCAGCTTTGGGCTGTGGTTGTTGGGGCGGTCATTTTGTTGATTGGAGTTGTGCCTAGGATTAGGTTGAGTAAGTTTGGATATTTGGCTGGTCGTTAGTGTTGGCTACGGTAGTGAAAGGTTGTGAGCTATGTCATCTGATCTTGGGTCAGATTGAACTACTGAATGGAAGATTGAATTGCAGAGGATTTAGCAAGGCTAGTTTGGCGTGGTTTTGCTGGGTAATGAATGCATTTCACGGTTGGTCGGCGTTCGTATGATGAATTTTGAAGTATCCTCTAACCTGCCAATCATGAAGAGGAAGTTTATGTACGCAAGGCTCATCCAGATCCCAGGACTCAGACTTCTTGGGATTAACTATAGGTTCTGCACAGCTATGATCCATGTAGTGCCGAAGTAAAGATGTTTCATAAGCTGCAGATGACATGGCGATTGTTTCACGTAGTAGTCTGCCCTCATTGATCGTTGATCCACGGAGCTTACGGTTGTTCCACAATGTAGTAATGCCAATATCAATCAACCCGTCAGGAAAATCAGGACTCGACAGATAGCCTCCGCGAGACATACGCCTGGTGGCTAGACGAGCTGGCCAGTACTGTATATATCTCTCAGCCTTATGTGTGCGCCACAATCTGTCGTGGTATGCTAGTGTGTTCTCCCCCACAGCAGGAGATTGGGTTTCAATGGGTAGCGCCGGAGACGTGACCCGTCTTAGCAACTCTGGCATCGTCTCCTATTCATCGCCAACAAAACAAGTCGCCGTTGCTGAGAGGTGCGCACGTCCGAGCCATGGCTGTAGTGTAGTGTAGCGGCATACCAACCGACTCGTGCCACCATCCTTCAACCTGCCCGCCCGCCCAAGCAACGTGTTTTCCACACCGTCTTCGTCTTCACATCACTACCTTCACCTTCACCTGCCTACCTTACCTACCTACCTGCATAGTAGGTACAGCTTGCGCCTTGGCCGAGGACATGGTACCGAGATACTTGCACACCCACTTTCCCACCGACCGCAGATGAGGACGACACAGTCTAGATCTCAATCGCAGTCTTTTGTTGTGCATGTATGCTGCAGCATTGGAAGCCGACGCCGTATGCCAGCGGTACTTTCCTTCGGTGTAACATCCCTTCCTTGACCCGACCGCAAGCATGGACGCCGCCAGCAGTCACCGGGACCATGGTACAGACCTGCGCGATGAAATGCTATTCGACCAATCCACTTTGCCGCCGCCTCCGTCGCGCATGATTACACCCTTTGGCGAGCGACCCTCGACCGGCAGGCTCGACGCGACCAGCCACAGCCACAGTAGCAACCACATCAACCACGATACGAGACCCAAGACCGCGCCGAGTAATGCGCGCGGAAGCATCCTGGAAGAGCAGCGGATACTGCTAGAAGACGGATTGAAGAGAGACTCGGGCTTCACAACTTCAACGACAAAAGTGGGGTCTGCGCCGCGACAACAGGACCACGCTGAAGGCGACTCTGCGCCAACACCCAGCCTTCCGACTCCGACCATCGTGGTGCACGATGCTGACAACAGCCATCGCCTGCCAACTCTGGAACGCCTCATATCACCTTTCGTCAGAAGGCGAAGCCACGATACTGGAAGAGACCCGCCGCCCAAACCAGCCGAGCCGCAGAGGCCTACAACTGGACATTCGAGAGTAAAGAGTTTCCACGGAATCGAGACGGATATCCCCACGGGCGAGCTGCACGAATTCACCTCGGAGAACATTGACTTTTCGAAAAGAGGGAGCTTGCTGTTTGGTGGTAAAAAGATGGGGCAATTGATTGCGGCGCAAGGAAATAAGCCCATTGAGGATGTCGCGGAACCGACGACGCCTTCGATTGATGAGACGGGTGAAGATGCGGAAACGATTGCTTTGCCACGATCACCGGTATCACCCATGTCTGCAACATGGCCAATATCGCCGACATTACCGGCATTACCAGTATCGCCAACGTCGCCAGTGTCACCAACATCACAACAGAGCAATGCTCAGGCTGAGTTCAGAGGCATGGGCGTTGCAAACGAGCCGACCAGCCCTACGGTCGAGGTTGAGAAAAGGCCTGGTCTGGTTTCTGGAAGGCGAACACCAAGCGTACACATGCTTCAGGCAGCGATCGCGGGAGGCCGAGTCTTGTCTGCAGAGGAAATATCATTCTCCATGCGGGTGCGAAGCATGTACGAGCACGGAGACGAGAACGCTGCCGACTGGACCAAATCTCCGTTCGAGGACAAGTCACGTACGGTTTCGCCCGAGCTGGATCGCAATACTCCGGACTTACCAACAAGCGATGAAGGACTCATTGTTGGCAAGAAGCGAGATCCGACCGTCTTGTTCTCTGGCCGCAATCCGGACGAAATCAGAGCAAGCTACACGAAAGAAGCACATGAGACGGCTGGTGGCATGGAAGACTGGGAGAACCTCAAGGGCGCCGATGTCGATCGCTTCGGTTTTATCAGCCCTAGCCGGGTATTATCTCATGACTCCGGTGTGCACCATCACACGAACAACAGCATAGGTCTGCATCGCGTCGCAACCGGCCTTCGTCTTGTGTCAGACGCACCTAGGAGAGAGCGTAGTAGATTGCGTCGCAAGGGATCAATAGCACGATCGTCGCGCTCTGCACCGCCAGGAAAGGACTCGTCTGCAGGCTCGATTCGCAGTCTCAAATCAAACCGAACAGGCTCAATACGATCAGGGCGGTTCCGCTCGAGGGACCGTCGTGCTATGGACGAAGCAAGTAACATGCTTACCCTACCTCCGGGCTTGGCAGATATTGCTGAAGATCAGGATGGCGACAAGACTCTTGACAGGGCTCAACGCAAAGAATGGTCACGTAACGAGAAGTGGCTCCAAATGGCTCGCAAGCGCTCCGATAGCAGAGGTGGCGGCATGAGCTTCGATTTTGACACCAGTGACAGCAAGCTTATCAGCAGGACGTGGAAGGGTATCCCAGACCGCTGGCGAGCTGCAGCGTGGCACAGTTTTATGAGCGCTTCTGCTCGTCGACGAGGCCCACACACTCCCGACGACGAACTCATCCGCAACTTCCACCGCTTGCAAGAGCTCAACTGCGCCGATGATGTCCAAATTGACGTCGACGTCCCCCGAACTATCAGCATGCACATCATGTTCCGCAAGCGCTACCGTGGCGGCCAACGATTGCTATTCAGAGTCCTCCACGCCATCGCCCTTTACTGTCCCAACACAGGCTACGTCCAAGGCATGGCCAGCCTCGCGGCCACTCTCCTCTGCTACTTCGACGAAGAGCGCGCTTTTGTCATGCTAGTCCGTCTCTGGCAGCTCCGCGGCCTCGAACAGCTCTTCCGCTCCGGCTTTGATGGCCTCATGGCCGCCCTGCAAGAGTTTGAAGACGAGTGGTTGCGCGGCGGCGACGTCGCAACCCGGCTCGAAGAGCTCGGCATCTCCAGCACCGCCTACGGCACCCGCTGGTACCTCACGCTGTTCAACATGAGCGTGCCGTTCCCCGCGCAGCTGCGCGTCTGGGACGTCTTCATGCTCCTCGGCGACCAGCCCCTCGACTGCCCTGCTGCGGCGCGCGAGGCTTTCGGCGGTGCAGATTTGGATGTTCTGCATGCTACTTCTGCGGCGCTGATCGATGCCACGCGGGACATCATCCTAGACACTGATTTCGAGGGCGCGATGAAGACGCTTACTTCGTTCGTGCCGGTGCGGGACGAGGACATGTTGATGCGGGTTGCGAAGGCGGAGTGGAAGATGAGGAAGAAGAGAGGGGTGGCGGGCTGAATTGCACTTTGGATCTTGGACTTGGACGTCTGTTGACCACAGCACCACACACCTTCTCCCCAATCTCCCCAAAACACCAATAACCCCAGACGGGTCCGTTTCCTTGTGTCCATCGGGAGTTCCCCCTTTACGAAAAGGCCCCGAGTTTTCCTTTTTGTTGTTGTTGTTTGCATGCATGCATTTGGCCACGTCTTTTCCTTTGGCTAACGGCGTTTCCTCAGTCTTGAGTGAAGGAAGAAGAAGACTCGTGGGCATCAGAGGCTTTATCCCTCCGCCGTTTTTTCTTCTGTTTCTCCTTTTGTCTCTCCCTCCCTCTACATCTCTTCCTTTTACGTCTTGTGTTTCCTTTTCCCTTTTTTCCCCCGGTTGCGCAGCGCCCGCAGAAGATACCCCCCTGGAGGACTTTGAGAGGAGAGAAAAAGAATTAATCATATCCCTACTGAATTTCGGGAATGACGGCCTTACTACTAGGTACTACTGCTACCTTTTTTACAAATTTATCATCATGTATATACAGCCTTAATGTTTTAGCTCTTTTAATTAGACGTGAGAAAGAAGAAGAACCGGAATATATCTCTGTTGATTTCGATTATCCAAGTCCTATCGTATTTATATACATTTGACTACAACAGCTCAATGGATGGAATGGGTTTTGCTTTTTCTCCACCTCTGGTTGCTAATCGATTGAACGACTGATTGCTTGAAGAATCTCGAACATCCATCGGTGGGCGGTGGCGGTTTGGTGGAGGCGCAGTTGACGGTCGATGGTCAACGGCGATGGCGACACGGGACAACTCTGGTGGTAATCGTTCCTACACTGTCATCGCGTATGGGGATGGACATGCCCAATCCGAGTAACGGAGACGCCGAACCTGTATGTACATGTCCTTTTTTCGCCACCATCATTGAGTTACAGTCGACACAGGCGCCTGTTGCCCCATTACCCAAATTGAGTTCGAAGCTTTGCGTGCGAATGATGGGGATTGTCATGGTATGCGTTCCGACAGGTTTGAACAGGACGACCCAAGCAAAAGTCGTGCGTGCTGTGTGCGCGATTGGAAAAACTGGGTTACTGGATCTCGCTGTTTTTGCCAAGACGGGTGTGTATGTGTGTCTCAGATGGATGCATATGGTCTATGTATGTATATCGACGTTTTACCGCTTGTTCGGAGACGCCGTGTGGGCGGTTATTGGCTGCCTACGTACATATGTAGGTATGTTGTGAGAACGGACGCATGTTGTGTATGCTTCTGCCAGCCACCTCCCAGGAAATCCAAAGATGGGCGCTCGTGGCGTTAGAGGAAAAAGAGCAACCAATTGTGTCTTTTCATCGATGCTCTGGTAGGTGATTCGATGTTGAGGCAGGGCTGGGTGGCGGCAGGAGTAGTGTCAGGTGCCAGGTTGCTCTGACCTGTCTCCATCGAAGTCGGAGATGGATGTCACTACCTAGTCTTGGACCTCCGCCACTGCGTTAACGCGTGAGCCAGGGGCGTGAAAGAATGTGGAAGAGATGGAAATGAAAGGAAGTGGGGAGACATCAGGAATCCTCAAAAGAGTGTGAAGAGTTACATGCCTAGACTCCAGAGAAGGAGAATGCCGGTAGGTACGAAGAGCGATCTTCTGTCGTCTCGCCTCGTCTGAAGCTAACGAGCGAGGTTTCCCGTGTAGATTATCATCAATATTGTTGCGCGCAGGGCAGAGTATCGAAGGAGCATGCCACGTGCATGCTTCTTCCCATGCGGACATGCATGTTTCTGATGTCGATCAGCACCAAAGAGGGAAGAAAGGCTCGCGTGGTGGCGTTCCGACCGAGGAGCAAATAAATTAGTATCGACTCGACGAGAAAGTAGTGACATGCCAGTGATCCAGCGTTCCCCGTTTTCGAACTACCTGATGCATGGAGGATGGCTGCACTAACCGACGAGGCGGTACAACCTTCCACGATTGGACGCGAGCAAACCGTCCAGCCGTCTTCTCTAGCATTAGAGTTCGGTGCGATGGATCATGCGGCTTTTCCCACGAAACCGTGACAGGCATGACGACCGAGAACCTTTTCCTACTTTGACACCCTCTTGCTTTCGGATCTTACCTTTCTACGTAAGTCTCTACGTAAGGAGCCGCGCATGCCCTCGAGCTTACATGCACATGTGGCCTGTATAGGCATAGGTATGCCAGGCGGCCAAAAGCTTGGGATAGGCATAACTTGATGGTTGGCGGTAGCAAGACCTGTTTCCGGCTTAGACTCGTTCTTCGCTAATGTTTGACTCGAGCGGTCCAGAGCGTGCCTCTGCTCCATCCGCCTAGTGAATGTGTGCCTGGTGTGATATTATCATTTGATCGACAAGCTTCGTATATTTTCTTTTTGGCAGGCTTGGCTGCTCGGGCAGAGTCTTCATGACAACACGAGCGAGCGAGAGCAGTAGTAGAGAGTTGGCGCTTATGGCTTGCGCGGCTGTGTCGTGGCAAGAAAGTTGCCCGTTTGTGCGATCTTGGGTTGGTTGGCTGTGTGAAAACATGTACATTGGACGTACCATTTCCCCCTCGAGGCCAGCTTACTACATTGCCAAGCGCAATAGCTCTAAGCAGCTAATGATTTTACGAGACAGTGATTGTCAGTATCGCTGTATTCGCAGGCCATTGGATGTGCAATTGTCTTTGCGGCAGCAGACAAAAAGCTACGGAAAGGTCGTCGGTAGGCGGAGAGCCAGCGCCAGTCAGAGCCGTTTTCTGGAGATGATGTCGCGGCGTCTCCGTGGCGTCTTATCCGAAACCCTATCCGTCAACGCCTCCTACGCTCCCGAGTTCCGGAAGCGCGAAGACGAAATCGTGCAGCAGGAGTATAGGCTGATATCGATTGCTCGACTGCGTGCATACAGAGTGGGAAAGAGCATGGCAAGGAGAGAGAGAAGCCGAAGATGCGACCGAACGCATCAATGTTGCAGCCCTACTGTGGGAGCGGCATTTGGTGGCTGCCAGTGAGGTCGCAAACGGGCATTCCGGGCCTTGCCCTCGAGACGATCACAACCGCTCGCGGTGAAGATGTGCACTCCTAATGCACACGCTCGCGTGGATGGCACGTTATCGCACGTTACGACAAGGATCCAGCACGCGGTGAATGCTTGTTTGTCTCATCTCATTGTCGCCTCACCTTTCGGACGAAGCCACTGCTACTCCGCTAGGCGGGTTCATCGTGTTGATCGAAATGCGACATTCCTCAAAGCGTCTCCGAGACTACAACAATGGCGGATCGACACCCGCCTCAGAGTCCAGACGCACACTGCCTGCTTCCATCGTGGCCCGCCTTCTGTACGACGGCCTGCCGCATTGAGCTGCTACCACCGCCCGTTCAAGCAAGTGATTGCAAGACGTGCAGCGAGGCAGGGCTTTTGACATGCATTCCATTGCCCTATAAGCAGGCAGCGTTCTGGACGCGTCGTCCACAACGGCCTGGCCTACATACCTGTACACCAAGACGTGCATGCTCGACTGCCCTGCAGCAACGGACGAGTGCCGGATGGGTGCTTCTCGAGACGTTACACAGCCTTTCTGTAAAGCTCTGCTACAGCCGTGTCATCGGCAACTCGCTGCAATTCAACCTTCTTTGCCCATCGTGCAGTGATCGACGCCGACTGCATAACGACCGGCGGAGCATTCGACTGCATGAAGCGTGAGAGACAGGCGTCAAGTCTCCGTCCTGTACAGCCTCACATTTACGCTGTGGTATCTTCCGGAGTTGCACTACTACACTACTGCTGGGATGCAGGGCGGGTGTCATTTCCGGCATCGTGTATCGTGTTTGTCGAACGCGGAATCTTACCACGCTGATGGGCAATGCCAATACCTGCCTGAGTGTGTCTTGACCCGTTATTTTCCCGATTTTCTTGGAGCTCAGAACAGCATCCGGTCTCAGTACATAGTTGGTAGGTACTACAAGCCTGGCTGGCCGCCGCAAGATATCGGCTGAAACACAGGGCCTTTGTGGTCGGCATACCGTGTGTATCGGGCAGGACCTACCTCCGCGGTATGGACGACGGTAGCAACAACGACAATTGGAGGAGGGCCATGGCGAGTTGCAAACGAGGAGCAGGCTCACGAGTCTAGGCCATGCCCCTGCAATGGGTCCTCATTTCGCATGCGTGAGTGGCCCGGCAGACGAAAGGCGAATCTCCGTGTCGAAGTATCTGCCCAGCCACATTAGCCTTACTATGCGCAGAGCAGACCCTGGGCGAGCAGAGCCAACGGTCGATCGGCGCGCCGCGTGTGGAGCTGAAGTGTCTGTGTGTCGTCGAGCGTCCTGGTCTACCGTCTCCGTCTCCATCCATCCACATCCACATCCACTAGCTACCTTGCTGCTGGCCCGCAACGTTTGTGAACGGCCGGTCCAAACGCTAAGTCAAAGGTAAAAGGGTGTTGCCCTCCTTCATCATCACCACACCTCGCTGCCACCATGTACTTCCCGTTATAAGCATGACTCCACTGCCCGCCCGTCCAATGCGGCCTTCACTACCACCTCTCATCTCCGCCGCACAACCACTCGCCGCCATCGCACGCGCTACATAGCACTGCCTGCCTGCCGGCCCATTGCCACTGCACCCATCCACCTGCTGTCACATGCCGCCCTGCTGCCCGTAGCACGTCCACGTCTGTGTCCGTGTTCACGTCCATGTCCTCGTCCATGTTGCTCACCATTCCACAACAACCCAAGTTCGACGTGGCTGGCAGGTCCGCCCATGACTTCTACCGTCACTCACACCCTCTTCCTTGTGCGTCTTTGGATCCGCGAGTCGACTCGCCTCACGTGCCCTCGCTGCCGGTCAGCAACCCTAGCAGTAGCAGCTTCAACAATAACAACAACAACAACAACACCATGTCGACCGCACATCGTGGCCTGCCGCCGCCTTCGGCCATGACCCTGCCGGACCCGAGCAGACAGCAGCAGCCACCACCGCCGCCACCGCCGCCGCCTGCTCCTGCTGCTACCCTTAATCAACCTTTGGGCGTAATCCCACAGCCACCACACCAATGGCACGGCCAGGAAGAGTCCATGCGCCATTGGCTCGTCGCAAAGGCCGAGGAAGACAAGCGGAAGCAAGAGGAAGAGAAGACCAGGCAAGAAACGCTGCGCCTAGAGCAGCGACGTATCGAGCAATCCATGCTGCGTGAGTCTCTCCAGGGTGGTGTGCCACCACAATTGGTTCCCTTGATATATGCCGGCATGGGAGGCGCAAGTCTCGGCCAGATCACCATCGACTGGCTGCATCAGTACGCTGCGCAGATGCAAACAGCGCAGCAGCAACATTCCGTCTACTCTCCGCCCGATACTCGCGATCGGAGAGATTCTCGCTTGCTCGGCCAGGCGCCAGGCACATTCCACCCGGTTCCACCAACTCCGCCACAGCCAGCACATGTCCAGCAAGGCGAACAATCGCAACCTCATCACTCAAACCAACCACAACATCCCACGCCCACTTTCACCGCCTATCAACCGCCCGGCCGCCCGGCGCCTTCGTCCGCACCACGTTCAGCAACTCACACCCAACTCCCTCGCCTCACAACGAATGAGATGTACATTCAACCGCCACCTTCACACAACCCGTCCAGCGCCCACCCATTGCAACAAACCCAGACTCACTCCGAGCAACCCACAAGCTCCCCGTCAATATACTTCCACCATTGGGTCCCTCCGTCCGAAAACAAACCCGCAGCCCCCCAGACACCTGCCAGTAAAGCAGGAAGCAGCAATCCCGAACCCAGCTCCGCACATCCAGGCCACCCGGAAAGCGGCGAGCGCCGCGACAGTCCACGCAAGCGAAAGGCGCAAGGCGGGCATCAACCGCAACCTCCACCCACCAGCGCCGGTCCCATGCATGCGAGTCCGTCGTTTTCATCGAGCTCGGGATCTGCGCGGAAGGGTGCGA
>Ga0265798_10002824_pt1 | contig 25255 bp, 15 predicted proteins | sample P3T30metagenome_FD_192430 | JGI IMG/M metagenome (GOLD analysis project Ga0265798, IMG submission 192430) | Plant litter microbial communities from East Loma Ridge, Irvine, California - P3 T30 | ecosystem: Environmental > Terrestrial > Plant litter > Unclassified | place: USA: California...
TCCGTCGCCTGAGCGTCCGCCGCCGTAAGATGGGCTTGGACTATAGCTGCGCGTCTGGGCCGGTGTGTAAGAACGCGTTGGCTGCGTACTTCTTGGCGTCCCGTAATTTTGATTGTTGCTTCGCGGTGTTGTGTAATTTCTGGTACCGGTATTCGTGCGGGTTCCGTTGTTCGTAAACGTGCGCGTTCCTCTTGTGGGCGAATATTGGGAACTCCTTACGCCGTTCGTGGTATAGCTTGTGTTGCGTCTGCCGCTTACGTTGGAATACTGCTGGCGTCCGGCATAATCGCGTCGACCCTGGAAAATGGTATTACGAGGGCCACGCGGGCCGTTGTTGAACGCATAACCGTTTCCATATCCGTAACCGTAGTAACCGCCGTAGTACGGATATCCGCCCCAGCCGTAACCGTAGTATGGCGAACCCCAGCCCCAGCCGGCGTTCCAACCCCAGCCCCATCCGGAACCGTACCAGGAATTCCAACCCCAGCCGGTGTTCCAGTACGGGCTGTACCAGTAATTATTCCAGTAACCTACGCCCCAGTTGTTGTCGTAAACGTTGAACGTGACATTGTCGGCAGAACCTTCCCAGGAAGCACGGCCGTCGGCGTAACCAACGTCGGTCTGGGAGGAGTCGTTTACGGAAGAGTAGCGTTCGACGTCAGTAATGACCTCGCTGTCCTGTAAAGAATTGAAATATTGTTTGTAACCGCTGCCGGTGTCGGATGTCTGGCGGGCATTTTGCTGGCCGTCGCCGTAAATCCCATCGTTGGAGGCAGTTTGGGAAGCGCCGCACGAAGCGAGCAACCCGAGCATTCCCGCGAGAAGGCCGAGGGAAGCTAAACGTGTAGGAAAATAGTGAGTTTTCATAAGGAAGTGCATTTTTTTTATCGTCAGATTGGCGTCCGACATAACAAATTTAATTAGTTTTGCCGGACTTTATAGTTAAAAAAATCAAACAATTTTTGTGCCAAACAAAGAGTATGAGTAAGAATCTAACAACACGATCGGAAGATTATTCAAAATGGTATAACGAGCTCGTCGTGAAGGCTGACCTGGCCGAAAATTCGGGAGTTCGCGGATGCATGGTCATCAAGCCTTACGGATATGCCATTTGGGAAAAAATGCAGGCAGAACTGGACCGTATGTTCAAGGAAACCGGACACTCCAATGCTTATTTCCCGCTCTTCGTGCCCAAAAGCATGTTTGAAGCCGAGGAAAAGAACGCGGAAGGATTCGCAAAAGAGTGTGCCATTGTCACGCATTATCGTCTGAAAAACGATCCGGACAAGCCAGGCAAGCTCATGGTAGACCCGAATGCAAAGCTGGAAGAAGAACTTATCGTACGTCCGACATCGGAAGCCATTATTTGGTCCACCTATAAAAACTGGGTGCAGTCCTACCGCGATCTTCCGCTGCTCATTAACCAATGGGCGAACGTTGTGCGCTGGGAAATGCGTACGCGCCTGTTCCTCAGGACCGCCGAATTCCTTTGGCAGGAAGGCCACACGGCACATGCTACGAAGGCAGAGGCCATCCAGGAATCTGAAACGATGATGACCGTTTATGCGGAATTTGCGGAAAATTTTATGGCCATTCCGGTGGTTAAAGGCCTCAAAACCGAAACAGAGCGTTTTGCGGGAGCCGAGGAAACCTACTGCATCGAAGCTTTGATGCAGGACGGGAAAGCGCTCCAGGCCGGTACTTCCCACTTTTTGGGTCAGAATTTCGCCAAGGCTTTCGACGTCAAATTTACGTCCAACGAAGGAAAGATGGATTACGTATGGGGCACGTCATGGGGCGTTTCAACGCGACTGATGGGTGCTTTGGTGATGACGCATTCCGACGACAAAGGCCTCGTCCTGCCGCCGAATCTCGCCCCGACCCAGGTTGTCATCGTCCCGATCCATAAAACGGATGAGCAATTGGCGCAGATCACCCAGGAGGTCGATGCGCTTGTCGCGGATCTGAAAAAGATGCGGATATCGGTCAAATTCGATACCCGTACGAATATGTCGCCAGGATTCAAATTCAACGAATATGAACTGAAAGGCGTGCCGGTCCGGATCGCAATCGGGCCCAAGGATCTTGAAAACGGAACTTTCGAGGTGGCAAGGCGCGATACGCTCACCAAGGAATCCGTTTCAAAAGACGGCATAGCGAACTATCTGCGCGATCTTTTGGAACAAATCCAGTCCGATCTTTTTGAACGGGCACTGAACTATCGGAATACGCATATTACGGAAGTGAACGATTTTGAAGAGTTTAAAGCCGTATTGGAAGACAAAGGTGGCTTCCTGTCGGCGCATTGGGACGGAACTCCTGAAACGTAGGAAAAGATCAAGGAACTGACCAAAGCTACGATCCGCTGTATCCCTTTGGATAGAGTGGAAGAGGAAGGAAAATGCGTCTACACCGGAAAAATTTCAAAAGGTAGAGTGCTGTTTGCCAAGGCCTATTAAGAAAATATTGAAAAAATAAAGTGCAACTATTGCGAGAATAGAATTTAGTTGTATTTTTGCATCCGCAATAGAGCAATGGCCCGTTCGTCTATCGGTTAGGACGCCAGGTTTTCATCCTGGTAAGGGGGGTTCGATTCCCCCACGGGCTACAAAAGATCACCGGATCAATCCGGGATTTTTGTCCAAAACCAACGGTCCGTTCGTCTAGGGGTTAGGACGCCAGGTTTTCATCCTGGTAACAGGGGTTCGATTCCCCTACGGACTACAAGTTAGTTGTAAATTAGTTTTATAAAGCAAACGTCAGTGTCTCGATTTTTGTTTTATTAGTTAAAACCAAAGTGATCGTAGATTGTGGGAGGTTTTTCTTTTTTAACTAAGTATTTTATCAATTACAATTAAATTAAAAAAACAAATGGCAAATCATAAGTCAGCCCTAAAGAGAATCAGAAGCAACGAAAAGAAACGCGTGCTTAACCGTTATCAGCACAAAACGACGCGTAACGCTATCAAGGCTTTGCGACTTGCTACTGATAAAAACGAGGCTTCGTCAAAACTGTCCGCAGTGATCTCCATGATCGACAAGCTTGCTAAGAGAAACATCATCCACGACAACAAGGCATCGAACCTGAAGTCTAAATTGACTAAGCACGTTTCTAAACTCGCTTAATCTTTTACGGATTGAAAAATAAAAAGCTCCCAGACCGGGAGCTTTTTTTATGCTTGTAATTTAGAAAATTCCGTCGAGCTCGGCCAGCATTTCTTTGGATATAGGCTTCGACCTGAAATCTATGACCTGCTTATACGATTTGGATTTTTCGATATCCTGCGGATCGATCGTCGAGGATAGCACGATCACCTTCACGCTCGAGAACGCAGCGTATCTGGGCGTCGAAAATAAGTCGAGGAACTCCCATCCGCCCATAACGGGCATATTGAGATCGAGAAAAATCAGTTTCGGATATTCGGCGCCGCTCCTGATCAAACCGTCGAAATACGCAATGGCTTCCTCGCCGTTCTGGGCCGTATCGACGTCGCGGGCGAACTGCGCCTTTGAAATCACCATTTTGTAAAGCATCAACGTGATAGGGTCATCGTCAACGCAGAGTAGTTTTTGTAGCATTTGGGAATGTTATATTTGAATTATATGGTTGTCTGCTTTTTAAATGTCAGCGTAAACGAGGTGCCTTTGTCTACCGTACTGTCCACGGTTATGGTTCCGCCCATGCTTTCCACCTGCGACTTGACGAGATAGAGGCCAAGGCCTTTGCTGTCCGGGTAATTGTGGAAACGTTGGTAAAGACCGAAGATCTTCTCGCGGTTGCGTTCCATATCGATACCTATCCCGTTGTCCTTGAAAACGAGCTGCACTGAATCCCCGACAATCTTTGAAGATACGAAAATTTTGAGTTTCCTTTCGGGTGAACGGTATTTGATCGCATTCGTGAGCAGGTTGAGCAAAATACTCTCCAGATACGCCTTGTTGATGTTAAGGATGGAAACCTTTTCCAGTTTCAGGTTGATGATCGGCTTGTACATTCCAATCATAAAGCTCAGCTGATGAAAGACATTTTCGAAAACATCCTTGATGAGCACTTCTTCTTTTTGAATCGACGGATTGTCCTTAATGATAACCACCTTGACCAGATCGCTTATCGTTTCGTTGAGCAAATGCGTCGATTTATGAAAACCGTTCAGGATTTCCTTGAGTTCCGCGTTTTCGATCGGCATGTCCTCGATAAGATTCAGCAATCCCGTCAGATTCGACAGAGGCGCGCGCAGGTTGTGGGATGTGATGTAGGAAAATTGCTTCAGGTCCTTGTTGTTCATCGTCAGTTCGCGGATCAGATGCTCTTTTTCTTTTTCCTGACGCTTTTCTTCGGTAATATCGCGTTGGATAGAGATCCAATGCGTGTGTTCGCCCTGGGAATTCCAGATCGGGATCAGCGACACATTGACCCAGTATTCTTCGCCGTTCTTGCGCGCATTAAGCGTTTCGTAACGGAAGTCGTGCTTGTTGAACAACGCCAGCTTCAGGCGGTCAATATCACGCTGGGCCGCCGTCCTGTTCATGAAAATCGAAGGGGATTTCCCGACGACTTCGCTGGGGCGGAAACCCGTCATGGCGGTGAACGCAGGGTTCACGAAGATCGTCGACGGTAAAAGTCCGCCTTCCTTGTCCGCGGCAGCGATGATCACCGAATCCTTCATCTGCGTGATGACGGTTTCCATGAGTTTCAACCTATGTTCCTCCTGTTTCTGTCGTGTGACGTCCTGCATGGCGCCGATCATCCTGATGGCTTTTCCATTCTCATCCTTGACAAGGAACGCCCGGTCATAAACGTGCTTGTACGATCCGTCGGCGCAGGCGAATCGATATTCATCCTGCCATTTTTCGGTTTTTTGCTCCAGGAACGAGTACAATTTTACCGACATTTTGATGCTGTCTTCCGGATGGATCCTGTCGAACCACCAATGCGAACTATCGCCTACATCGCTGCGTTTGTATCCGAAAATGGTCTGGATGCCACGGTTCCAGACGAATTTGTCCTCCAGGATATTCCAATCCCAGATCGTATCGCTCGTCGCTTTCGCCACGATATCGTACCGTTCCTTGGCGCGTTCCGTCTCCTCGAACGAATTGCGGTTTTCTATGAGCACGCCTATCATATTGGCTACGCGTTCCACCAGGTTGATTTCGTCCGGATGAGGCGTTTTTGGCGTTTTGTAATACATGGCGAAACTGCCCACGATCTTGCCGTTTCCTTTTTTCACGGGAACCGACCAACAGGCGCGCAACTGGAACTGTTCCACGAGGTCTCCGAAATCTTCCCACAGCGGATCGTTCAGAATGTCCGAAACGATCACTTTTTTCCCTGTGTACATCGCCGTTCCGCACGAGCCGGCTTTCGGGCCGATTTTAAGGCCGTTGACCGCTTGAGCGTAATCCTCCCCGAGCGAATCGCCGGCAATATGCGTCGTCGTTCCATCTTCGTTCAGCATAAGGATCGTACAGTAAGAATCCGGTATCATGTCCTCGATATTCGAAACTAGCCTGTTTATGACGGTATTGAAACCTATTTTCGGATTGGCGTTAAGTTCGTAGATCTGCTTTTCGAACGACAAAATGGTCTCCTGCAGCTTGCGCGTCGAAATGTCCTGCATGGCCCCGACCTTCTTTGACGGAACACCCTTTTCGCGAATGATGTCGAATCGGTCCAGGATGTAAGCGTAGCTCCCGTTTTCGCGCCGGAAGCGGTATTCGATCTCGAAATGCGTGTTTTTCTTATCCTTGAGGACGTCGCGCAGCGCCTGCATGGTATGCTCGCGGTCTTCCGGATGGAGATTGTCCTTGAAAAATCCGTTGGGAGCCGTGTCTTCCGGGAATTTATATCCGAAAAGCGTGGTATAATTCGTCCCCAAAAGCGAGATTTCCCTCGTATCGTAATCAAAACTGTAAATGGCGTCGCTCGTCGCTTTTGCAATCGCCGTAAGCCTTTCGTTGATTTCCTGGATGCGCCTTTCATGGATGACGCGGGCCGTAACGTCGCGCGAATTGAGCACAAGGCCTTTGATCGCGGTGTCGTGAAGGGCGTTGGTCCCGATAGATTCTATCCACAGGTAATTGCCATTTACGTGCCTTAGCCTGAAGGGAGGCGAATAAATCCGGTTTTCTTCGAGCAATCCGCGATAGAACGCACGAACTTTCTCTATATCGTCTATGTGGACCAGGTCCAGGATATTTTTGTCTGCGATCTGGCCGTTCTTGCGCCCCAGTATCGTGTCGCTGTTCGGGCTCACGTACAGAAAATTTCCTTCCGGATCCAGTATCGTGATCAAATCGCCACTGTCCTGGACAAGCGTCCTGAAGCGCTGTTCGCTGCTTAGCACGGCTTTTTCGGAATGAAGTTTCTGGGTGATGTCGTTGGCGATGACCATGCGTCCGTGCTTACCCTGAAATTCAATGTCGTTGCTCTGGACGGTCACGTCGATAGCCTCGCCGCTTTTTGTCAGATGGCGGAAATGGGCGGGTTGGGAAGTGTTTGTATGCGATGCATCGGAAACGTTATCATTGGATACGTAAAGATCGTCAGTGGTCATTTCCAGAAATTCAGGTCTGGAGTAACCGTAATGTGCAATCGCGGCGTCGTTCACGTCAAGTATCCGGCGGGAATCGATCTCGTATATCCATTTTGGTATCGGACTCGTCTTGAACAGGTTCCTGTAGTTTTCTTCCGATTGCCTTAAACGCTGGCTGATCCGGTGCCGTTCCAGGCTATATGTAATGGCCTTAAACAGCGCAAGAGGCGTGAGGCCGTCCTTTTCAAGATAATCGGATACGCCGTAGGACAAGGCGCGATAGGCGAATGAGGTATTGATAAAACCGGTGAGCACAATGACCGGAACCGATCCTATGACCGGCTGCATTTCCTTGAGTAGCTGTTCGCCGCTCAGGTCGGGAAGTTTCAGGTCGAGGAGGACGGCGTCATAGGAATTCAAATCGATTTTGATCCGGGCTTCCTCGTATGATGCGGCCCTGTGGCATTCCGGACTTTCGAAAGCGTCTGCGAGATGATCGCATATCAAAACGAAATCTCCTGGATTATCCTCGACTATCAAAAAATGCAATCCGGTAGTTTTATAATCCATCAGCGCGATTTAAAAGATGGGACAATGCAAACATAAAGCGCAAAGACGCGGAAAATTCTCCTTTGTTTTCGCGATGATTGAAATTCGATGATCCCAAGTGGCTGTTGTATAAAGGTTGAAATGTGATGCCAATATCCGAAAAAGAGGCCTGCAATGCAGCGGACGCCTTTCGGGTAAATTTCCGATCGCTCCCAAAAATCGGCGGATTGAAGAATGGCAGCGCTTGTGAGGTCAACGGTATAAAGGATTTCATATAGATGGCGGGGACAAACAAATATAGCGAAACTATTTTTTTAACGAAAAATAAAAAGTGCTTCCCTGGCCTGGCTCGCTCGTGGCCCAGATCCTGCCGCCGTGATTTTCCACTATTTTCTTGCAAACCGAAAGCCCGATGCCCGTACCGGAATACTGGTCCCTGGAATGCAGGCGCTGGAAAAGAACGAAAATCCTTTCAAGCTGGTCAGGCTGTATGCCGATGCCGGTATCGGATATCGAAAATTCAAAAAAATCCATCTTGTCCTCGTATCCGATCGTGATCAGGTTGGCCTCGCCTGGTTTCCTGTACTTGGCGGCATTGGCAAGCAAATTCTGAAATACCTGGCGGATCAAAGGCTTGCTGGCCTTAATTACGGGCATTTTGCCTTTGAATATCGTGACTTTGTTTTCGGCAAACATCGGTTTGTTGAGCGTAATGACTTCGTCGATAACATCGCCCACATCGAACGATTCGTAGTGCAGGTCCTTCTTGCCCACGCGCGAATATTCGAGAAGGTCGGCAATGATCTGTTTCATCCGCGACGCGCCGTCTACCGCATAATGGATGTATTCCTTACCCTTCTGGTCGATATTATCCGAGTATTTTTTATCGATCTGACCCAGGAAGCCTGTCACCATGCGCAGCGGTTCCTGCAAATCGTGTGAGGCGATGTAGGCGAACTGTTCGAGTTCGATATTGGAAACGGCCAAATCCCGGTTCCGGTTTTCAAGCTCCTGGTTCATGTCGCGCAGCCTGATCAGATTGTGCTCATTGCGCTTTTCGTGCTTCCGGAGCATCAGGAAGAAGATCAATCCCGAAACGAGGACGTAGCCGCAACCTTTTACCGTCTGGTAAAAATGTTCCTGCGGATAATTGAATTTCCCGAAAAACCAGTCGCTGGCCAGAATCCAGCTCAAACCGGTGATCAGATACATAAGTATGATTCGCGTAGAGGTTTTTTTCACTTGCGTCGATTGGTACCGGTAAATATAAACGAAATCGTTTTTTCACGTAGTCAACAGCTGTTAAATATAACGTTGCCGGTATTTGTTTTTCCTTGCTTATTATGAATAAGTTAAGGCGAAAATGAAAAAGGTTTTATATCAAAAAATAAAACGTACCTTTGCGCCTTTCAAAAAATAATATGGAATCAATCAGGAATATTGCGATTATCGCCCACGTTGACCACGGAAAGACCACCTTGGTAGACAAAATCATGTACCACTGCCAGCTTTTCCGCGAAAGCGAGAATGCCGGCGACCTTATCCTGGACAACAACGACCTGGAACGCGAAAGAGGGATTACGATCACTTCAAAGAACGTTTCGGTATCGTACAAAGGAACGAAAATCAACATCATCGATACTCCGGGCCACGCCGATTTCGGTGGGGAAGTGGAGCGCGTCCTCAACATGGCCGACGGCGTTTTGCTTTTGGTCGACGCCTTCGAAGGACCGATGCCGCAAACCCGTTTCGTTTTGCAGAAAGCCATCAACCTTGGCCTGAAGCCATGCGTGGTGATCAACAAAGTCGACAAGGAAAACTGTACGCCTGAAGAAGTTCACGAAAAAGTATTCGACCTTATGTTCGAACTTGGCGCGGAAGAGTGGCAGCTTGACTTTCCGACGGTTTACGGATCGGCCAAAAATAACTGGATGAGCGAAGATTTCCGCAATATCACCGACAATATCGAGCCGCTTCTCGACATGGTACTGGCTCACGTACCGGCCCCGAAAGTGTCGGAAGGTACGCCTCAGTTGCTTATCACATCCCTCGACTTTTCATCTTTTACGGGCCGTATCGCCATCGGACGTCTTCAAAGAGGCGTACTTACCGAAGGGCAGAATATTTCCCTGGTTAAGCGCGACGGTAAAATTATAAAATCAAAAATCAAGGAACTTCACGTTTTCGACGGATTGGGCCGTAAAAAGGTACCGTCTGTGATCGCCGGCGACATTTGTGCGCTTGTAGGCCTTGAAGGATTTGAGATCGGGGACACCGTTGCCGATTTCGAGAATCCGGAAGCGCTTCAGACGATCACGATCGATGAGCCTACAATGAGCATGTTGTTTACGATCAACGATTCGCCTTTCTTCGGAAAAGAAGGAAAATTCGTAACCTCTCGCCACATCAAAGACAGGTTGGCCAAAGAACTTGAAAAAAACCTGGCACTTCGCGTGAATGACACTGACAGTGCCGATAAATTTATGGTTTTCGGACGTGGCGTACTCCACTTGTCGGTGCTTATCGAAACGATGCGCCGTGAAGGATACGAATTGCAGATCGGACAGCCGCAGGTCATCATCAAGGAAATCGACGGCGTCAAATGCGAGCCTGTCGAGGAATTGACGATCGATCTACCGGAACACGTTTCAGGACGCGCCGTGGAATTCGTTACCGTCCGCAAAGGCGAAATGTTGTCCATGGAGCCGAAGGGCGAGCGCATGATCATCCAGTTCCAGATCCCGTCACGCGGTATCATCGGATTGCGTAACCAGTTGCTTACCGCGACTGCCGGCGAGGCGATCATGTCCCACCGTTTCCTGGAATACCAGCCGTTTAAAGGCGAGATCCCGGGCCGTATTAACGGATCTTTGATCTCTATGGAAAACGGAAAAGCGATTCCGTATTCGATCAATAAGCTTCAGGATCGCGGCAAGTTTTTCGTCGATCCGAACGAAGATATCTACGAAGGACAGGTTGTGGGCGAAAACTCACGTGCCGACGATATGACGATCAATATCACCAAGACCAAGCAGCTCACGAACTTCCGTTCCGCCGGCGCCGACGACAAAACCCGTATCGTTCCTGCGATCAAGTTTTCGCTCGAGGAAGCCTTGGAATATATCCAGAAAGATGAATATGTCGAAGTAACGCCTAAATCGCTTCGTCTGCGCAAGATTTATCTCAAAGAGACGGATCGCAAGCGCTTCAAGATCGATTAAATTGATCTGAACATAATAAAAAAACCATCAGCACTGACTGATGGTTTTTTTTTGGATTTAATTTTCGGGTCATTTTTTCTTATTGGCCGCATTTGATTTAGTAAAAAGCTTTTGTCCCGTTGCGGTTTTACCCGTCTTGGCAGGCGCTCCTTGTTTATTGGTATCGCCGGCAGCGGGCTTTTTGGCTGCTGAAACGTTCCACAACATAAAGGTCAACGGCTCCTTAAATCGCGTCGCCCATGATTTTTCACTGTGGTCGTCTCCCGGAAATTCCTTCGTGATCCAGTTTTTCTGGGTATAGCCGTGTTTGGCCATAAGCGCGTCCACTTTTTTCTGGGTCACGCCGTAATTGGCGTCGAGGCCTTCGGTTCCATGGTCGAAGTAAATCTTGTGGTTGGCCGGAGGCGGAAGTTTTTTGTCGAGATATTTCAGGAATGCCGCCGGTATCGGATTCTGGGCGACACCCATCGCACCTATCCAATGGGTCGACAGACAAGCCGCGCCTCCGAAAACGTCGGGATATTCGCAGATGGCGTAAAGCGAAATGAGTCCGCCCATGCTCGAGCCTGCGATGAACGTATTGGCGGCGTCAGGTTTGGTAGGAAAGTTTTTGTCGATAAACGGCTTGAGTTCGGACGTGATGAATTTCAGGTAATTGTCCGATCCTACTTTTGCATTAAACATTCGTTTTTCCCCGAAATACAGGTCGTAAATGGAATCGCGAGACTTCTGCGTAAGCGACTCGAACGGTTTCTGAGGGAAATAATCGCTGAAACGCAAATCGCCGACATTGTGGATCCCGACTACGATGAACGGCTGTGTCGCCCCGGTCTTGATCAGCCTGCCCGCGGTATTGTCGACTTCCCAGGCCATTTTATTCCATGTCATGTCGGCATCGAAAAGCATCTGCCCGTCGTGCATGTACAGAACGGGATACTTTCGTTTGGCGTCATAATCCGGCGGAAGCCAGACGTCCACATCTCTCGGCTGAACGAGTTTGGACTCGAATTTCTTCAAATGTTTAATGGCGCCCTGTTTGACCTTTGGCTGGGCTAAAGCCGCCAATCCGGAAAGGAGCACGGCAGCGATGGTAATCCTGAATTTCATTTAATTATCGTTTTAAGGTAAAATGTCCTTTTGCTGAGCGTCCGTCTTCGAGTTCTATGACGAACCAATAATCGTCGGACGGCATGGCGCGGCCGTTAAAAGTGCCGTCCCATCCGGTTCCGAGCGGATCGAGTTGTTTGAGCAACTTTCCGTACCGGTCGAAAATCCGGACGGTGGAAAGGGCGTTTCGTCCCGCCGTGGCGCCTTTGACGTTCCAGGTGTCGTGAAATCCATCCGCGTTAGGCGTGAAGAATTTCGGGAATCCCATAACGGAAATCGCATAAGTCGCCGATGGGCAACCGTTGGCATCCATAACGTAAACGACGTGATTGCCCGGCGCAACGTCCGTAAACACATTGCTGTATTGGCCGGCATTTTCGTGATCGAGGCTGTACGTATAATTCCCATAGCTTTCCGTGCCCAGATTGACAGTCACCGTGTTGGATTCTACAAAGTCGACGATACCGACGCTGTCGATAACAGCCTGGCTTGAATGCACGACCGGAATAAAACGCAATTTGGAACAGCCGTCCGCGGTCGTAACCGTAACCGTATACAAACCTTCGGATGTCGCCGTCAATGTCGCGGCGTTGCCCATCGGCAGTCCCTGGAAAGTCCATTGATACGTGTAATCGGACGCAGGGCTTCCATCGAGAATGGCCGCATCGAGAACCGTCGAAAAAGTAGGGGAGTTGGCGCAGACCACATGAGGGGTCAGATCGTTATTCGTGTCGATGTCCGGCAGCCTGAACACCTCGAGATTGAGGACGTAAAGCCGCGAGCAGCTGTTGGCCTGCGTATTTTCCAATCTCGCAAATACCTGCGAAGTATAAGCCTGCTGATTGATAAAGTTTTGAGGGTTGCCGATCTCGTTCTGCTCGAGCAAAGCGTCGTCGATACTGGTGTAATATCTCACCGACTGGCCTGTGTTCGACGGAATATTGGCCGATGTCAGGTCGAATGCCGTGAAGCCGTCTTCCGAATCGATCTCGTCACAAATTCCCGCCAGGTCAATGGTAACATTTGCCATCAGGTTTACCGACAGGTTCAGCGTGCTCAGGCTCGCGCATCCGGTAGTCAGGTTGGTGAGCCTGACTGTGATCTGCTGCGGATTTGCCGTATTGGTAAAATCGTTGTTCAATGCAGTTCCGGACTGCGCCTCCGCCGGATTCAGGAAGTAGGCGACGGACAAATTGGGATCACCTGCCGTGAAGCTCCCGTCGGCTTCAGACAGGTTAAAGATCGTAAGCCCGTCCGGTGCGGCTCCGGTATCGCATTGAACAAGCGTGCGGGTTATGACTGCCGGCAGCGCGTCGACCTGAATGGAAACCACATCGGAAACGCTTCCGCAGATGTTACCCGCGCGGTTCAGCAAAGCCCGGTATTTGTTCCCGTTCATGGCCGCCGTAGCCGAATTGATGGTCAGGGTATTCGTCGACGATCCCGTATAAACGGCGCTGTCGGTAATGTTGGCGAATGTGGTGTCGTTCGTTGAAACCTGCCAGTTGATGGTCGTTTCCGGGTTGGTGTCGATTGTAATGACGATATTTTCCTGTTCGCAAACCACCGATGGGGCGGCTGCCGGCTGAGCAAGGATTATGATCGGCGCCGGAATGTTGTAATTCGGATTCGGGGCCGTGTATCCGCCCGAATTTAATACGACTCCTGTCTGATCGACCTGAATGGGTACCGCATTCCCCAGATAGCCGTCATTGTCGGCGTCCGCAAATCCGGCTTCGCGTACATCCTGGCAGGCATCGTCGTCATTGTCGCTTTCGATAAAATCCCAGATGCCGTCCCCGTCGGAATCGGCGATGTTAAAGTTGATGATCCCGCTGTTTGCCGAAGTTTCACTGGCATTGGACAATCCGTTGGTCCCGAAACTTGCCGGATTCCCGTCGACGATGCCGTTGTTGTTGGCATCGGCCGCCGTGCTGCCGGATTCGGTCAAATCGTAAATGCCGTTATTATCGCTGTCGAGATCCAGGAAATCCGGGCGTCCGTCACCATCGGAATCGGCAGGCGCCAGGTTTTGAGGAAACGCGTCGTCTAAGCCGTCCATATTCGTATCTGTTCCGGTAAACGCAACGAAATTTTGTCCCTGTGACTCATAAAAATCAGGGATTGAATCGTTGTCACTGTCCAGATCAAGCGCATCGGGAATCCCGTCGCTGTCGCTGTCGCGAGGAACACAACTCGCCACTACGCGAAAAGTTGCACGGCTTTCGGCGAGATCGCTCAGGTTTTTGTGCGTGAAACTCAAGGTTCCGCCTAAATGGCTCCGGAAACTGAACGTCCCGGTCCCCGCCGGCAATGGAGCCGATCCATTCCTCCTGAAGCGTATTTCAAACGAAGTGAACGAGGTGATCCCGTTTTCGAAGATGCCATCGTAATTGGTATCGATCAAAAGCTGGTTGTCCGGATTCAGGACGGTTATCGTACGGTTATTGGGTGCGCTCACGATAAATTCGCTTCCCGTGGTCAATAAATCGGACGCATTCGCCGATTGTACGTATTCAAGCGAAAAACTTACCGGTTGGGCTAACGTCATAAGATAGGAAGCTGAATTGCCGACCCCTGGGCTCACGACGGAAACGAAATTGCCGTCAGCGGTTCCGGTAAAAGGCACAGGCGCCGGCGTTCCCGTTCCCGGCGGAAACGAACCGGTAAACGAATTGGTGTAGGCGCCGCCTCCGGCAGAAATGCTGCCCGCAAGCAGATTCGACAGGTTGAAAGGAACGTCCCCGAACGACTCCACGCAGTTCGCTATGCCGTCGTTGTCGAGATCGATATCGGCATTGTCGTTGGTTCCGTCTCCGTCGGAATCGGTAGGGCAGACGCTTACCGGGATCGTATCTGAAACCAATTCTGTATTACAAGCCGCGATCCCGGCTTTTACGCTATAGTAACCGGGTAAGGTAGGTGTAAAGACGCTTGAATTTTGTCCCGGGATTTCCATTCCGTTCATGTACCATTGAAACGTGTCGAATCCGGTAACGGAATTGACCGTAAGCTGTACGTTCGGCAAACAATTTTCCTGAGTGATGTCGATCTGATCGAAAGTGACTTCCGGCTTGAAGGTAAATCCCGAGTAGTATCCGCCGAACGTCGCCGCATCGCTCGATCCGTAGGAAGCGAGGTACAATTGGGTCGTGGAATAGACCGAAACGTTCCCGCTGAGTCCTGTTATGGTGTAGGTTTCGAAGGCAGGATTTCCGGTAACAGGCGTAGGTCCGATGACGGAGGCCCCGAAACCGGACAATCCCGCGAGCGTGTAGGAAGTGCCGTCGATGAGGAACGTCACCGTTGAGCCCGTTTCGGTCACCATTGTAATGCGGCCGTTAAAATTGCGTGATCCGACCTCGTTTATAAACGGAATGTTATCGATGATCTTGGGCGTTTCGCAACTCAGCGGCGGGACGAAGAACATTTCCTGGTTCGCCTGATCCGCCCGGCCGTTATCGCCTATGCTTTGGTAAGCAAACACGTTTTTGTTCGTATGGATTGTCATGTTGCCGTTGGCGTCGAACTGGTTCCCTTCGAAAAAAATGTATTCGCCAGCATTCAGTGTCGCGGCCCCGGCAATTCCGTTCTGATCGACGATGGTTCCGTCTTCGTCGGCGATAATCAGGACGGTTTCCACCTCGTTCATTCCGGTGCTCCGGATGAAAATGTAGTCTGTCCCGGTTCTTTCCGCAGAAACGATCTGATCGAACCCGAGATCGAGATTCGGAAATGTACCGTTCGTTCCACCGAATGATCCGCAGTTCACCGCGACCGGTTTGTCGGACGTTACAAGAGATCCTATAAGGCCCACACGATTGGCCGAAAGCGGTCCCTGAACGGCGCATACAAAACTTTCCCCGCTGTTCAACGTGATGGTAAACGGATTGTTCCCGGTAAGATCATTGTTGATGAAAGTGGTCCCGGGGCCGAATCCGCTGAAGTTGATCGTGGTATTGTTGTCGGTGGCCAGAACGGAAATGAAGGTCAGGCCGTTCTGGTTGTATCCGTCGTTCGGATTCCGGAAGCCCCCGATACGAAAGCGGGTCCCTAAAGCCGCATTTCCTTTCGATACGATTTCACCTGCCTGGTTGCCTGTTCCTGCTATTAGCCGGGCGGTCACGTAGACCTGGTCATCCGCTTCGACGATAAACCCTTTATCTGTAAAAATATTATTTGACTGCGAACCATTGACAACAAGCTGGGAATTGCCGCCTAAGCTGATATTGTATACGTAAGGCGTGCTCCTGGAAACCGTTCCGTTCACGATGGCGCCGCCTATGTTAATAATCCTGAAGCTGACCGGATTAGGGTTCGGGGTAGAGATATAAAGCAATTGCTCTTCAGGACTCACATTCACGGAAGACACCAGCGGCGGGATGTAATGCGTCTTGCTGAACTGGGCCAAAGCGTTCACCGACAGCAGCATGAGGAATAACTGCAAAATCTTTTTCATTCGCTAAATGTAAGGAAAAAAGCGTTATCTCTTAAGCGAGAAATGGCCTTTGACGGCCTGGCTGCCGCCGATTTCGAGCACGAACCAATAATCGGTTGAGGGCAGGGCCGCAGCGTTAAAACTTCCGTCCCATCCAAAATCGTTACCTGTAAATTGAAAGAGCAATTTGCCGTATCGGTCAAAAATGCTGACTTTGCTGTCGGGCTGGGAGGACAGCGCGTCGATCTTCCAGACGTCGTGGATCCCGTCGCCGTTTGGCGTAAAGTAAGCCGGATACGTAACAAGAAAGACGGGAAACGGCCCGATGAGAAAGCATCCGCCGGTATCGCGTATAAAGATCGGATAGGAGCCGCCTGATAAATCGTTAAAAACAGGGGAAGCCTGGAAATTTTGCCCGTCGATCGAAAACTCATAATCGCCGTTACCCGAAAAAGCAACGGTTATGGAACCCTGATTTCCTTGAGAATTCGAGGTTTGAGCCGAAATGAAAACCGGCGGTTCCGGAGCGGTGACCACGAATTCTTTCGTAGCCTCGCATCCGTAAATGTCTGTAACTGTAACGGAATAGGTTCCCGCTGATACGACCTCTATCTGGGATGTGGTTTCGTTCGTCGACCACAAATAAGACGAAAAGGTGCTGGCTACACTCAAGGTCGTCGGGCGGCTGGGGCACACGGATAACGTTTCCGATTCAAAATCAGGAGGTTCAAGGCTGCGTACCTGTAGCGTCACGGGTACAATGTCGTAACACGCGATCCCGCTGTAAATCCGAGCATAAATCACTTGTTCGTTTGCTGTCGTATTCGTGAATGCCGTATTCAGGACATTGGTTTGTGACAATGCCGAAGCCATATCCGCAAAGAAAGAAACCGTGAGGCCGGCCGGAAGCCCGGTTAAGAGCAACGGTGAAATTTCAGTATCGAGATCGAAATCGGTAATGCCGTCCTTCGAACCGGTCGTATCGCAAACCGTGACCGTTTGAGGAGACGGCGGCAGGTAGGAAAGCTCAAGGTGCACGGTCACGATTACAAAGCAATCTGAGCCATACGTCATTCTCGCGAAGACATCGGTACCCGCAGCTGAATCAAAATTGTTGGGCGAAACTATCGGATCTTGCGCCAGCGACGCATCGGAAAACGAATTATAGAAGGTAGTCGTACCAAACGTTCCGGCCGGAGCGACCGACGGAATGACCTGCGTAAGGTTGAAAGCGGAAATCCCATTGTTGTCGGGATCGCATTGGACGAGCGTGACGACATTCTGAAAAGATGGCTCCGTCCAGTATTCGACCTCGATCTCGCCCTGAGACACGCAACTTCCTGAATAGGAGATCTCGACGCGGTATTTCCCCGGATCCGTTACATTTAAGGTCGCGGTGGTTTCCCCAGGTATCTGCACGTCATTTTTAAACCATTTATAGCCTGTGGCTCCGCTATCCTGAGCATTGAGTACCAGATTTTCTCCCGGGCATAGCGCATTTTGTGTCGATGTCAGGCGATCGATGCCCAGGTCTTTCGTCACTTTGAAACTTCCGCCCTGGAGAAAAATCGCCGAATCGTAAAAATTGTTTCCCTGGTCGGCCACGACGATCTTGATATGGTACAAGACGCCGGCCTCGACAATGGCCTGTGCAATTAAGGGTTTGGTTTGCCCGTTGTAATTCGTCGGATGTTCATCGCCGTTAAAGGCGTCGAAATATTCTTCGTTTTGCGGCGGGCAGATCGTCCCGGGACCGCGAACGGTATTCACGGTTACCTCGATGTTTGTGTTTGGGATCACAGCCAGGTTTTGGTAGGGTTCGGACGTGTTCGCCTTTTTGAGTAAAAACGCAAATCCGTCGGTAAAACCGCATTGGTTTGACGACGGATTGCTCAGATATTGTTCGGACGAAAAAATGTAGTTAAAGCTGAAAAAGTTCGCTGTCGGAAGGAAATCGAATTCCAGGACCGTGGCATTGACAGTACCTCCGAGTTGTAGCGCTTGCTCAAGATCATTGTCGCCGTTCCATGAAACCGGGCCGTCGCTGAGCAGGGAATTATTCGGCCCGACCGCAGATGACGCCATTCCGGTAGTCAGCACGACACCTTCCTGAAACGGGAACGAACTGCCGTTGGCGTTGAAATAACCGAATGTGTTGCCGCTGTTGAACTGCCATCCGGAAACCGAAATGTTGCTTGCCTGCCCGCAGGGATTGTTGATCAGTACATCGTTAACGAGTTGATCCGTAGTGTAATTTTCGTCAACCGAAATATATTGGGCAAAACCATCGTATCCCAATACCGCGAAAACAACAACCAAAAATTTCTTCCAGACATTCTTCATAGCGGGCGCAAAGATACTACAAATCGCGCTTTTGAAGGATTTTATATGAGAAATACACAAAAAAAGTGATCCAAAAGCAGACAATGATTACAGTAATCATATCTACGTCGGAATTTCCGAAGTCGTCGATTCCAAGAGAATTTCCCGCTTTTCGCACTACGCTGAGTTTCGTCCACGGCTCTTTTATCAGATTGGACATCGACTCCAACGGCAGGTATGAGATTACCTCGCGGCCGATTTCCCGGCTTTTGGTCAGATACCAGATCAGCAAAAACGCCACGTTTTCAAGTATGTACCACAGGATGATGAACCCGAGGGAAAAAGCCGAACGCTTGACCAGGATTCCGGCGAAAAGGCATATCGAGAAAAATCCGGTGAGTTTCAGGAAATAGGCAGGAATATATTCCATCCGCATAAAAATGACATCGGCCTCGTTCATCGAGGAAAACGAAAGCCCGAGCAGGAACGAAACGATAAATACAAAAACGGTGGAAACGCCTGCCAGGACAAGCACCGTAAGAAATTTCGACTTGATAAATTCCTTTTTGCTCATGCCGTCTATGAGGTTCTGTTTGAGCGTGCCGTAGGAGTATTCGTTCGCCATCATCGATACGATAATCACCGCGAGGAACAGTTTGAACCAACTGGCGATGTAAGTATTGAGGTGCCAGATGTACGGGAAGTTGAATATTCCCATGTCGGCCAGGTGAAACTTGAAGTTTCCGATATCGAATTTAATGGAAGCGATCAGGGAAATCGAGGTAAGCAAAACGAAATAGCTGATCGTAAGGATGCGGCTCGAGCGGTTGAGCCAGATTTTTTGAAGCTCTATAGATAAAAGTCGTTTCATGCTTTGGTTTGTTTGTTGGTGAGTTCAAGAAATTGTTCTTCGAGGCTTGTCTTGCGGAAAACCAGATGGCTCAGCGCTATGTTTTTTGAAAACAGGTAACGGTTGAGGTCCGATGGGGTAAGTTCAGATTTCAGATAAACCACGACCCGCCCGTTTTCCATCTTCGCCTTTTCGACGCTTTCGTGTGTTTCGACAGCCGATTGAAGCGCTTGCATATCGGACGCTTCCAGTTCGAAAAAGCCTTCGTTGGACGACATTCCGTCTACAGTGCCGGAATACAGCATTTCGCCTCTCCTCAAAACGACGACATGGGAACATACCTTTTCGACTTCGTCAAGCAGGTGGGACGCCAGCAGGATCGTAGTTCCCGTTCCCGCGATTTTGCGGATGATGTCGCGTATTTGATGAATGCCTTGCGGATCGAGGCCGTTGGTGGGTTCGTCGAGGATCAGGATTTCCGGATCGTTCAACAGGGCGGAGGCGATCGCCAGGCGTTGCTTCATTCCCAGGGAAAACGTCCGGAATTTGCTGTCTTTTCGCTCCAGGAGCCCTACGAGTGCGAGCTTTTCCTCGACTTTTGAAAACGGAATGCTCTTGATTTTACAGACGAGTTCCAGATTCTGGACCGCCGTCATGTACGGATAGAAATTGGGGCGTTCGATGATCGCGCCCACTTTTTTCAAGGCTTCATGGGTTTCGAGACGGCCGTCGAACCAGGAGTAATCGCCCGAGGTGCGGTTCACCACGTTGAGCACGATGCCCAACGTGGTCGACTTCCCGGAACCGTTCGGCCCCAGGATGCCGTAAACATTGCCTTTGTGGATTTCGAAAGAAACGTTTTTGACCGCGTGAACGACGCCGTATTTCTTATCGAGGTTTTTGATGGATAGGATTGTTTCCAAAGTCGGTTAGGTTTTTAGTGAAACGAACGGAAAAACCATTTGTTACGGCTAAATGTATAAAATCTCGCCGACTGCAGAAATATAAAATGAAAGCGCTGGAGTGTACCGGGAAATCCTTTCATTAAACCTTTGCGATAAATTGTGCGGAAGGTTGCGCGAAGGATGGAAGCGGCGTCCTTTTTTAGAAACCTCAAAGGTTTTAACTTTAGGCCAAAGCGAGTCTATACCGGAACAACCTTTGAGGTTTAAAAAAAGACACAGCGGACAGCCTGACGGCGGCACGACAATTTCTTTTGGGAACGTTGGCCGATCCGCCGGCGCGCCAAAATCAAAAAGCGGCTTCCGAATTATCGAAAGCCGCTTGTGACTATTTGCTTATGTCGCACTACGACTTGTTTTCCTTGTTGAAGTACACCAGATAATAATACATTTGCTTTTCCTCGTCCCATCCTTTTTCGACGAATTTTTCGGCGCTTTCCGGATTGATGAAATCGAGTTTGATCTGAATATTCGTGTCGAGGTTGATCACGTTTTTGATGGATTTCCGAGCATCTGAAACGGCGGCGTTCGCGATCGGAAACGACGTAACGTCTTCAATGCTGAATTTTTCGCCTTTGTCGACCTTGTAATTCTTGAACTCCGGGATAAGGTCCGGATTGTCGATCACTTCGTTAAGGAACGCGGTTTCCTCAAACTGGTCGTTCTTTGCGAAATGATTGACCGCGCGGTTCATGAACATGACTTCCTCTTTTTTGTCTTCGGCCGGAAGCACGACGTCTTTTGCGAAGCTCTGGCAGAATTTGAGGTATTTTTTCGTCATGAAATTTTCATCTTCGAACAGATCGACGTTGAGGAAATGTTCGAGCCAGTAACGGGCGTCGTAGCGGTTGGAATCTACGGATAGAATTTTGAAACCTTCTTCCTTTTTATAATTGAATATTAGGCAGCCTTTGTCCAGGCGGTTCAGGCTGATGCCTTGCTCCAGGCGCATTTCGAGGTTTTCACCTTTTTCATCGAACTGAAGAAAGTCTGCCTGGATCTCGCTTTTGAAGATTCCGATGGCGTCGACCTGGTTGTTGTCGATCGAAAGATTCGTCAGGTGGGCGATATACACTTCCCCGCTTTTGATGTGCGGATGGGCCGACTGCTCGTACAAATGCTGCACGATCTTTTTCGAGATGTCATGGCTGTTCGACGGGTTCAGGAACATCTCGTTAGCCAATTTGTAAAGGTCGTTGTATTCCAGGTCGACCTCATGGGCGAACTGATAGTAGTTTTCTTCCTTTTCACGGAACGACTTGAAGAAAAATTCCTTTAGAAGCGGCGTAAGTTCATCATTCGGATGAAACGGCTTTTCAGAAAGGAAGGTGCCTTCATTGCGGCTTTTGTTGCCGACGCGGTGAAGCGAAATTTCGTGGATTTGGGTGTTAAAGAGGTTGATCATTTGTTGGTTTGGCTGAAATTAGTTAGTTACAGTGGCTGTTGTCGTCCGACATTCGACATTCGACATTCGACATTCGACTTTCGACATTCGACATTCGACATTCGACTTAATTCCAGTTTTCCTCAAAACCGAAATCCTCAAAATTTCCGTCTCCGAATTCATCGAAATCATCGTCGTCGAAACCGTCTTCCTCGAAGTCCATTTCGTTTTCGTCGGCAGCGAAATCCTTTTCAGGTGCTTCCGCCGGCATGACGCCATGTGAAAACAATACTTCCGGGTAAGTCGCGCCAGCCGATTCTTCCTCAATCGCGGCCAGCTCGACAAGGAACGTCCACATGTTCATGAAGTCGTAAACGTAAATGATTTTCGTCTGGTCTTCATTGAGCACGGAAGCAAGCTGGTAATCGGCCATGATCATTTGCTCGCCGGCAATCTCGCCCGTATCGAACAGCGGAATCTCGTCTTCCTGGTTCCAGTTATCGTCGCACGTATAGAACGAAGCAACTTCGGCTCCGTCGAATCCGAAAGCGTTGACCAATGCGTTATGAAGGTCCTCAAGCGTATCTTCGTCCTTAATGGCTATATCCCTGAAAACATCTTCTTCCGCATCGAGGATCGCCCTGAATTTATAAACCATGATTCAAAATTTTGAGAACGCAAATATACGGCACAAAAAAAGTCCTGCGGGAAAAAGTAATCAACAATGGCCAATAAAAAAGCCCGTTTTCACGGGCCTTGTTTATTTGGTGGTCTTGGTTTCGCTTAATGTGGCGAGAATCGTCTGGATATCTGCGAACTGTAGGCGAAGTTCGGCGACCGGGGCTTTTTCCTTAGACCTTTTGCTCAATGCTTCGGCTTTGACCGACAGTTGGCTGACAGCGTCCTGCGTCTTTTTGTTTTTGAAATTGGCAGGAGCTTCCGATTTTGCCAACTGGTTCACCTGTTGCGAAAGCGTTTCGGCAAAATAAAACGGATTAGTAGAATTCTGTTCGATATTGCTGTTGATGCGTGCCGCGACTTCCTTTACGTCGTTGAGTTTCGGCCAGTTCGTTTTTGCCGTCTGCGCAGACAAGGCGTTTACCGCAAAGAAAAAGGCAAGAACGGCAAGAGTTTTAATGTGTTTCATGGTTTAGTTGAGTTTATATAGCTTTCAAATATAAGGATTTATTCATATTGGCCAAGTAACGAAGCCCTTGTACGTTTTTTTTTGGTTGATTTAATTTACCGATGTGCGAAATCCTAAATCTGGAAGCGTCCCATACGATTCATCCCAAAAAAAATACGGTTCGGTAATCATTGTTTTCAGAAATTGCGCAACAGATGCACATTTGTGACGTAATCAAAAACATCTGCATGAAACCGATCTTTACACTTTTCCTGTTACTCCTGGCGAGCATCTCTTTTGCCCAAACCGAAATCGTGGGAAAAATCGTCGATGACAAGAACAAGCCGGTACCGGGTGCAAACGTATACATCGACGGATCGTACGACGGCGCCAACGCAGACGAAAACGGCGACTTTGCGTTCGTCACTTCCGAAACCGGAGCCAGGACGTTGGTCGTAACGTTTCTGTCCTACGAAACCACAAGGGTTGCCATCGAAATCGAAACTTATCAGCCCAAAACCATCAAATTGAGAGAAAGCGTCAACGTGCTCGACGCGGTAGTCGTAAACGCAGGAACGCTAGAGGCGGGTGACCGTGCAAGGGTTTCGGTGCTCAAGCCGCTGGATATCGTCACGACGGCAGGATCTGCGGGAAATATAATCGCAGCCCTTCAAACGCTGCCTGGAACGCAGACGGTAGGCGAGGACGGACGTCTTTTCGTTAGAGGTGGAGAAGCGGATGAAACCCAAACGTTCGTCGACGGGATGCGCGTGCCTCAGCCATACGGAGCCACGACGAACAATATTCCGACCCGCGGGCGCTTTTCCCCGTTTTTGTTCAGCGGCATCAGTTTCTCCACAGGCGGTTATTCGGCGGAGTACGGCGAGGCGCTTTCCTCGGTGCTGCTGTTGAACACTCAGGACGATCCTGCCCAGAATAAGACCGATATTTCCCTGATGACGGTAGGTCTGGGCATTGGACATACGAAAAAGCGGGAAAAATCATCATTGAGTTTTAATGCGGCATATGTCGACCTTGCGCCTTACCAGCTTGCGATCCCGCAAAACATCAAATGGAACCGCGCTTTTCAGCAGATATCCGGCGAGGCGGTTTACCGCAAGCATTTTGAAAACGGGTTGCTCAAGATTTACGCCGCTTTCGATACCTCGTGTTTCGACGTCGAGCAGGACGACGTCAATTCGGAAACGGACACGCGCGTCGATCTTAAGAACGACAATTTCTATTTTAACGCTTCGTATAAAGGCGACCTTGGAAATACGTGGCAGCTTATGACGGGCCTGGGTTACGGGTTCGCCAAAAATACGATCGGCCTGAACCGGGACGACGTATGCAATACCGAGAGCGCGGCCCACCTCAAGGTCAAATTGACCAAACGCGTGTCCGACCGGATCAAATTCAATGTCGGAGGCGAATATTTCATCACCGATTTCGACGAATCTTACCAGGTTTTTGAAGGCGATACGTTTAAAGTCGGATACGAATCCGGAATTTCCGCGGCCTTTGCCGAAACAGATGTATTCTTCTCAAAACGGCTTGCCATGAAAGTCGGCGCCAGAGCGGCTTACAACGATTTGCTGCACGAATCGATCCTGTCTCCCCGGGCATCGATAGCGTACAAATTCGGGAAAAAAGCCGGACAGGTATCCTTCGCTTACGGCGATTTCCAGCAGTCGCCACGTCAGGAGTACATCAATTTTTCAGATTTCCATCGGTTCGACAATGAAAAAGCGTCCCACTTTATCTTAAATTACCAATATACGCGGGATCGCCAGATGTTGCGTGCGGAAGTGTATTACAAACAATACCGCGATCTTGTAAAGTACGATTCCCAAATCCCTGCGTTCGATTCCGATTTTGAAAACGACGGTTTCGGATACGCGAAAGGCGTCGATTTGTTCTGGCGCGACGGACGGACGTTTCGGAATTTCGAATATTGGATTTCGTATTCGTACATCGCTTCCGAACGCAATTACAGGAACTTCCCGATCGAGGCTACGCCGAATTTCGTTCCGGGCCAGAGTTTGTCCGTCGTTACCAAATACTGGATCGAAGACTGGAAATCCCAGGTCAGCCTGACGCATTCGATGGCAGCCGGGCGTCCGTTCACGAATCCGAACAAGTCTGGATTTTTACAGGAAAAGACCAAGGCATACAACAACCTGAGTTTGAGTTGGGCTTATTTGCTAACTCCCCAAAAGATATTGTACTTTTCAATATCCAATATTCTGGGGACGCAAAACGTGTTCAACTATGAATATGCCAACAATCCCGATGCGGGCGGCGTTTTTGCAAGGAAGGAGATTATCCCGACGGCCGATCGGTTCTTTTTCGTCGGATTCTTCTGGACCATCAGTGCGGATAAAAAGAGCAATCAGCTTCAGAACCTTTAAGTCTTAGATGTTTTCAAGCGTCAGACTCAGTACTCGAAATGCAGGGCTTCAGACCAAAAACGATTCATCACTGAAATTCAACAATTGGGCAGCAATTAATTTCAACACTAAACGCATCGGCTTACTTTTGAATCATCAAACAACAAAAACTAAAAAACAATATCATGGTAAAGACAATTACAGCAATCGCGATGTTCATCTGCACGATGGGATTTTCCCAGACCAAATACGATGACGGGATGAAGAAAGCTTTCGAGCTTTGGGGACAAGGGAAAAATACGGAAGCATCGGCTGTTTTCGAGCGGATCGCGTCGGCGGAACCGAAACAATGGCTCCCTAATTATTACGT
>Ga0265798_10002825_pt1 | contig 25254 bp, 29 predicted proteins | sample P3T30metagenome_FD_192430 | JGI IMG/M metagenome (GOLD analysis project Ga0265798, IMG submission 192430) | Plant litter microbial communities from East Loma Ridge, Irvine, California - P3 T30 | ecosystem: Environmental > Terrestrial > Plant litter > Unclassified | place: USA: California...
TCAACAGTATCCATGGTTGGTACGAAAAATCTAGGCCAGAGGCCATAATCCAGCAGTCCCAGAGTAGTCCTGATCGAGTTATCGTCTCCATCACTCTATACGAGCAACAGATATGAAACAACGTCACCAAATTGCACTAAAGCCTTGTATCCGGGTCCCCTTGATAACAAAAGAACACTTTCAACTCAATGAACACTATCCATCACCTAGGTGATTTCAAAGTACAGGATACTGGCGACCCGCTACACCCATGCCAAGTTCCCCAATGCCCCCTCCACTCCCTTTTGCCCTTCTCGAACGAAAAAGACTAGAGGAGCTTCTCTGGGTTGTAATTGGCAAAGTCGAACGCATTTCTGGTCGGGTGATACACTCTATTAGGAGTGGATCCATTTGGGATCATCTGAATGCGGGTTTGAATTCCAGGACCTTATCCCGCTCGCGAATGAAAGAGCTGAGTAGTCAGTTGTTGGCCTTTATATGGGAAGTGGGACAACTCACAGCATAGTCCCTTGTATATAGCGAGCATTGTGACCTTGGAGCTAGGCTATTAGTAGGGTATATACAGTACTATGCTTGATGCGACTTACCTGCTGGACATAAGAGAAAGAGAGTATAATCCAAATTCTGGTGGACGCGTCTGAAGCGGAGTTAGATGGCGGAAATCAGATAGTGGCACATGACACCTGGTGCTGAGTTCAAGCTGTGATGCAGGTACAGTGGCTTCTAGGAGAGGGCCATGCTCAGAAATGCGCATGGATAGACACGAGGCTCGACACACTGCAGGCCAAGGGCACATAAATTCATCAAGTCATACTACATCGTGATAAGTCACCATAACCCCACGCTCTAATTATCCTTGGAAGCCGCGTACTCTTCCTGTCCAGGAGGATGAGGCATTCCCAAGTGGGTCCTGACATTATGGAATACTTTCAAGAACTGCCATCAGCATCGCTCGTTAATGACCTGATGATCAACTTACCTTGGTCCTAGCTCCCTGAGCTGCGACGCCCTTGTCTTGGAGATCCTGATCGTTCATGGCGACCATATCTTGCCACTTGTACTTTTCAAAGGTAGTAGTGTATTTCTATCATCAGCCCAGCCACAGATCACGACTTACATGTAGTCGCAAGACTCTGAGCCAATTTCCAACATCATCAATTGTCTTGGGATCCACATCATCTGGACCAGCTACTCCGGCACCACCCCCTGCTCCACCGCCAGCAGCAGGAGTAGCTTGTGGGGTAGGGGAGCTTCGGACGTTGTTGGGCATGGGCGATCGACGTCCAGGAGGGGCAGATGGTCGAGTGGATCGGGTATTGTTGCTGTAGCTGTTTTGACCATATCCACCAGCAAGAGCCGCGCTTGATTGATTAATCTGTTGCTGAGCTTGAGCGATAGCGAGCATTTGGGCGGCATTGGCGTTCATGGGATTGATACCGAGATTGGCAAAGTTCATCCCGAGGCCAGCCAAGGCAGAATTGTCACCGAGTCCCAAGCCAAACTGATCCATGACGGGACTTCGCTGGTATCCTCCGTAATTGTTGAGGAGGGGAGAAGCTCCTCGCGAGTGAGGGGTAGCGTACGAGTCCTCACTCTGCCCAGATACATTTCGCGAGGTAGTTGGGGTCTGACCAGTAGGTCGCCTGTACTTTCTGGCATCTTCAAATGCAATCTTGCTGGCAGCTAATTGCAAATTGGCCATGTTGAGGGCAGACGTCAAGTTGGTCTGGGGCGTCATGTTGTTGGAAGGGTCATTGAAAGCGGGAGCGAGGGGAGTGTTGACCATACTAGCCCAGCTAGGGTTGTTGAGCAAGGGAGAGATTGGAGCATCGAGACCGAGTCCAACACCACTCTGTCGAGGAGAACGGGTATCATGGGTTTTGGCGCCAAAGTTCTCAGACTTGGGTCGCAGATCGCCAGCAGGGGATCGGCTTCGGGACGAACCATTATCAGGCGAGGATCCTCGTTCTGGGACCTGGTCGAGATGGTGTCCACCTCCCCATCGATCATTGGGCTGAAGAGTTCCAGGAGCCGAGATCCTGTTTTGTCGAGCCCTGGCCTTGGCTGGGTCGTCCAAGTAGCTCCCACCGGGAGAACCAGTAAATCCGTTTCCTCCGCCAGCCGAGGGTGATTTGAAGGAAGAAAGCTTATCCATTTGCGAGGCTAGTCCAGACTGAGCGTTGTTGGGGTTGGGAGAGAGGATGGCGGTAAGGGGGTCCGATTGAGACATGTGTTGAAGCACAGATGAGAAGAATCGGATCTGGACTGGGGTCGAATGCTGGAGGAGCGAGTACAGAGCTGCAGTCCTTTCAGCCTCGGACAACACTCGGAACCCTGATCATTAGCACAGCGCTCTCTGGCATTTGTGCAACCAACATTGTTCAATAGCACCGAGCTCTTCAGTAAAGTTTTGATCGGTAGAAGCAGCAGCCATCTCTTCAAGAGTCTGCTCCCAATTGGCCAGGTGCTTGAACCACTGGTCGATCTGTTCGGCTATTTATCAGCTGATGTCCGCACTGCAGAAAAGAAAAGCTCACTCTCTGGAGTCCTTGACCTAGCATCCCTAGCACCAGGCAAGAATTCAGAGCTGGGTCGACCACTCTGCGCACCTCGATTGCCACTTCCAAACGAGGGTCGAGCGCCGAGGCTTTCCCTGTTGTTTCCAGGCATTACTCCAGATGAAGCATGTCGTGGTTGAGAGGTAGTAGGAGAAGCGACTCCAAGACTACCGAAACCCTTGACAGCTCCGGAAGATGCAGTAGGAGGGCCAAGGGATTGTCGAGTGAGTTTGGCTGGTTGTCCAGGTAGTGTAGGGGTGGAAGGTGCAGGACCGGGAGAAGGGGATCGGTGGGGTCTAAGGGTTTGAGATGCCATTTTTGGTGATCGGGAACGAGTTCAATGAGTAGTAGCTAGTGGAATATGTATAGTGATCTAAAGGTCAGCCATGTTGTGATCGTCCGAGTGAACAGTGTTTCACCTACGCGTTTGTGTTTGGACTATGATACGGGATAGACTGAGGGAAAGTGAAAGAGAGTGGATTTGTAGGGTGTTGGAGAGACCTGCTCAATTATCAGAGTGTGACAAGCTGCGATACAGTAAGGTGACAGTGTATGGTCTATATGCCAAGGGGTGTAGGTAGGTATAAGGGGGTGAGTTGGAAGATGGTCAAGAGCGTGTTCAGATGAAACGCGACAGGGTCAATTGTCACGCCTAATCTATTATCACATGTTCAATTAGGCATCTCACACCCCCACATCCTCTATCACTGCGTAATCTATGCATGTCTATATACAGGGTCATTAAAGCACAAATTTAGACGTTCTTGGCCGTACCGATACTATACATCAGTTGATCGCCATGGCGTATAGGCAAACATAACTTACGCAGCCTTGACGTAGTCCGCAAAGCTGACCATACAAACAGTTTGCCAAGCACCTATCTGTCAGTTCTGCGCGATAATGAGAGTCGCCGGACTTACCAAGACCGATACGGGGAGCGACACCTCGGTAGAGACCCTTGAGACCGTTGGTCTTGTAGATGTAGTTGAGGGTGTTGAGGACAGTCTTTTTAGTGGGAGCATTGGGGTCCATGGACTTGATGGCGGATTGCATCTGCTCATCAGCTTCATCCTATTTGTATCTCATCAGACTGACCTCGACTCGGACGACCTCAATGGGCTGGTTCCATGTAGCCAAAGCACCACCGACGGTACTGGCCAAGATCTTGTCGAGGGCACCTAGCTTCTCTCCCTCTTTGATTCCCCTTGCCTTTCTCAACGAACTCTCGGCAAGTCGAGCGAAACCCATTCGACTACCCCAGTTGGTAGCTTGACGAACAGCGACGGCATTGACTCCCTTGTTGATACCGGCCAAACCTTCACGCTTGTAGATGTCTTGGAATACCTTGAAGGTGGACTCGACTGGGGCACCGACACTGGCCTGCTTGTGTCGAGTGATTTCGACAGTCTTCATGCATGTGCAGAAACCTGTCGTCAGCTTGACCAAGTATGGCGAGTTTTATAGCTTACCCATGGTAGCGTACGCCTGAGCGATACCTCCACCAATACCTCCCAGCATACCAGAGGTAGCGGGGCTCACACCAAAGCTCTTGACCGCGTATTTTTCAATTTCGGCCGAAGTGAAAATAAGGACAGCTCCCTTGGTAGAAGCTTCAATCCATGCCTGATATCAGCTTACATCCGAAGCAATGGCGGATGCTAGCTGACCCATGGAATCAGACCCTGGTAGAATCCAGAAACACCACCTCGAGCCCAGACGTTCCTGAATGCCTGACCCATTGTTTGCGAACGGTTCGCAGCCATCTGAGTCTTGAGAACCTCGAGGGGTTGTCCGAGGGTAGTGACCTCGAACATGTTCATCGTGGCACCTATTCGTCAGCTTCTACTCTTCATATTCGCGTAGATACGACGCGACGAATAATTACCCCCACCTCTCTGGTGTCTTGGGGTGATCATTAAGAGGGGAACGTTTACTCACCAACAGCGATGTTGGACCAGTTGAAGCCTTTCTCCATGGGTGCCATGATGCCTGATTAAAGACTGGGAAGGAGGAGAGGATTGGTATACAGAGGATGAGAATATAAAGTGAAAGAGAGCAGCGAATGGGACGAGTCGCTTTTTGGGGCAATATATGGCGCTCGGACCTGGCGAGTAAGTGGGGCTCCATGGCACATTTAGTGGTTATACAGCCAAGCAACGGACACTAGGCTTCCGTGCATGATTGACATATGCATGGCTACACCCACGAGCTCTCGGAGCTGCATTCCGAGGGCATGCAGCCGCTCAGCCGCTGACAGAAGCCATGAGAACTGAAGCCTGATTAACAATGGTCTCGGGCATACGGGCTGGTTTCGTGTTCTTTCATGATCATGATAGTGTCCTCCTTCAATGCTTCCTCGAGCTCTTGCTCAAAGACCATAGTGTCCACATAGGGAAGTTCGCGGTCAAACAGTCAGAGCGTCTCCTCTATAACAGTACAAGACAAAGCTGTATCTCTTTTTGCAACGGCATATTCATCCATATTTCACGTGCTCTTTTTCTACTGTTACTCTGGCTCCTGGGATTGATGAGCCAGAAGACGAGGATACTCATGAACAGGCTACTGGTTGAGTGTGTTAGCATTAGTCGGAGCAGCTTGAGAGAGGCGTAAGCCTGTGAAACCAATAAGAGACCACCAAAACTTCGAACATTTCAAAATCCTTTCAAAACCAACAGCCGTGTGAAAATCGTGCATACACAACTCTCGTGTCCAAGTCTCGCTACGTACAAAGAGGGCCAGATTATTTTTTGGCTGCCTCTTCCTGTGCTTGCTTGAGGGCAGCTCGTGCAGCTCGCTTTCCAGAGTTCCTCTGGTCGGCTCGGGCGACTCGGAGAGTCCTGAAGGCGGAGAACTCCTTCTCCTCGGAGGTGATGGATCGAGGAGCTTCGGCCTCGTAAGAAGCGGGGAGAGGTAGGGCGGATCGGGTGATGTGAGCAGTGAGGTCGTCACCCTATTGATTAGGAGATGTACTATATGGGGAAAAAATTGACATACGGTAGAGTCTCCCTTCTTGGAAACACCAGCCTTCTTGGGGAAGACAACCAATCGGTTCTTGTACTCCTGTAGTCGTTCGACGTTGATCTTCTGTCCCTCCTCAGACTTGGATCGTCGTCGAGCATCAACACAGATACCGATGCTCTTGGCCTCCTTCCTTCGGATACCGGCGAGCTTGAGTTCCTCAATGGTGAATCCTCGTCCCTCTAAACAGTCAGTTCATTTATCCATATTCCTCCAGTCCATCTACAACGTACCCCTGATCCTGATGTTGTATCGTTGCGTAGGGCATCGGACTGCGGGTCGGAGTCGCTGCAAAGGGGCGGCACCGGAAGCGAGAGCCTTCTTGGATCGAGCTACTCGTCTTGACTTCTTCTTACCGGGCTGGTCGAACTGGTTGTTAGTATCGTCCTCTGTAGTCCTCCAGTATCCCTCGTATCCAGTACTATCCATCCAAACGGTCCATCCATATTCTCCAATATACCTCGACACATGATCCAAATTTGACTTACCCAAGTCTTGACTCGCCTCTGCCAATCCTTGTGCTATACTATCAGCGATCATCCCTCTGTATATGCTAGTAGTATACGCACGAAATGGTTCTTTGGCAACTGGTTGTTGTGCTTGACCATTTTGTTGCTTCTTGATGGATAGAGTAGATCACACCGCTGTCACTTAGACTATAGACACCACTCTCACGAGGCACGAATTTCTTGTCGCCAAATTACCGAAAACACCGACACGAAACATGGTAGTGGCACTTATACTGCACTTGACCAGTACTGCAATAACACGTCACAGCACTCCCCCCTCCCCCCGTACTAAATTTCGTATCATCTCTCTCTTGTTCTTTAACGCAAATACCATAAGGTAAGCTTCCACCACTATGGCGTTCCAGACCAAGCTAACCTACAGGTATTAAATCTACATAAAAGCACTTTTCGACCTCTAAGCTCCTATCTTTATTGATAGTAGAGCAAATACGGTCGAGAAGCCGTCATTTCCGTAGAAGAGATAGAAGTAACGGGTTATTGGGTGGGTTGTTGGTCTCATCGGTGACTAGTGACCCAATACCGGTTCGATATACTACACTGTATTGCTAGGAGGTTTTCGTGATCCTACTGTCTGTCATGCTATGCATATATTTGATCATTGCGGTCTTCACACACTCGCACCAGGCATGTCAGGCCGTGCAATCATCTTGATCACTTCAGCAGAGACACTGAGCTGCATCCTCGGGACCATGCCTTGACGCTCTGCATACTCTCCTCTAGCCTCTACCAACACGATACACGTTTCAGCTCAGCGGCTTCGTTAGGCAACTCAACGTATGCAGAATTAGCCTCGACGTGACGAGAAGTAGCATCCTTGACTTGCACGAGATTAGACGTAAATACTCAAACATGCATGAATCCCAAGGAGATAGACAATCTACGACTTGTCCTCAATCTTCATCTTTTTACTACGTCCCTTCTCTTGATACTCGACGTACCCATACCAGCCTCCTCCGACTAACGTCAAGAAGATTCCAATAGCATTCGTGAAAGAGATATGTAGGTCGAACAGTACCACGGCGAGGGCGATAGTCAATACTTGTTTGCAGCTATTCATCAGTTCTCAATCTTGAAATGTAGTGATATGTGCGTACTTTGCAGAAACAGTCATGGTCAAAGCACCCGCTTTCTTGTTTGCTGTAAAACTGACGATGTTGAGCCCACAAGCGATAATCCCATTGACCAATAACGCGATAGCTTTACTCCTCGTCATTTGCGTAGCGCCGTATGCCCTCACTCGATCAAGTTCCCCAGTGAGGTAACCGTAGACTACACATTGGATGAAAGCGAGTGGTGACATTCGCATGAGGAGGTCGAGAGGATGGAGTTTGAGTCTATTACCACCACCGGTCTGGATGAGGTTGGTGACGACCGTCTTGAGGGCTGCGAGGAAGGTTCCGAGCAGAGTAAGAATAAGCCCCCAGGCAGTAAAGTAGTAGTCTCCGTATGTGCTATTTTGTCAGCTGTGTCTCGTATAAAGAGGAATGGTAAGCTTACGCAAACCCTACTCCAGCAACTACAGGAAGTAGAGAGACAAGCTTCATTCCACTAAACTTGGTCCGTAGAACAACAGTAGCGACCATTATAGTGAACAAAGGAGTTGAAGCCCGGACGACCTGGTGGAACTATTCTTCAGCTACGCTTCGTAACGCTCTGGTCAGCTGTCTTACGGGAACAGTGACGAGTTGCAGGGAGATATTGCTAACTGCAATGTTGATTGTGTAGAGCACTGAAAAGGCGGCTAGGATAAGATTCTCGCGCTGAGTCAGGCGAGCAGGGACCTGATCTCAGCAGATGCAGTACATTGAGGCTTGGAATGGGACTTACAAATGCGCCTCGTTCTAGAGCAACATAACATCCAGCACATCCCGATAAAGCGTGGAGACCGGTCAAAGTCTGTAACTGGTCAGCTTCATAACGCTGTGGCAGGAAGCTGAACTCACATATGGAAATGGAAAGCTAACAAGGACGATCTTGTTGAACAGCGTCAGACCTAGATTGAAGAAGAAATACAGAATAAGCCAATATGCTGGAGAATCGTAAAACCCCTGCCTTGAAGGCGCATCTACTTTGGCTGAGTCGGTCGGTGTACGCGTCAAAGGATGAGCTCCAGGCATGGTGTATGAAGTTGGTGTAGTATTTGCGTAGAAACGACGTGGTTGAGCTCCTCCATTCCCATTCATTCCTGTTGATGTCGTTCCGAACCCTTCATCCTTTTCCCCACTGGCGTAGAAAGCAGGCGTAAAGTGATTAGGTTGTTGTTGTTGTTGTTGGTCTTTGAAACTTATTCCTCTGGTCGGGCTCAGTCTCTCCCTACCCATTTGTTCGGTTTGATGTAGTAATGGGGATCCAGAAGCCTTTACATCGAGATTAGGACCAAGGTACGGTCCCTTCATATCTGTAGTGTGCTGGTCGGCCAGAGGTGATGACGCGTACTGTGGAAGTACATGGTGGATGGGGGTAGGTAAATGTTCATCCGAGTTTATAGGGGAGGTAGGTGAACGGGCATCAGGAGGAGTGTCCAGTAGAGGAGAATGAGGGCGTGTGGGATCCATGATTATCTATTTCTGGTCGTGTATAATGGTCGTAAGGCGATGTTCGAGATAGCACAGTTGATTCGCCCCCCTTTACAGCTGATTAGGTCGAACCAATCAAAGCGGTATACCGAAAAAGGAGTAGCTTTGATGGCGCAAAAGATTGGTATACCAAGAGTAATTTAAGTAGATCGTCTAGTCGTGATTTCGAGTTTTGAGTGCAGTGCAGTTCGATGTCCGGTGAATGAACAGAGTGGAGGAGAGATGAAAAGACAAGGTTCCAGCCAATGTCTCCAGAGTGTGTATTGGGTATAGATATGTGAAACCCAATAAATCTTAGATTGCAGAGTAGAAGTAGTGATAACGAGAATGGGGTATAGAGAAGTAGACGCGTCAATTGTTGACTTGACTTGCCCTGAATCAATTCCTAATCCGGTAGCTAGCAGTCTATTTCTTTCTTCTATAGCATGCACAGAAGAGTAGGGGACATCACACTTGGCTGGATAGCTCATGGTCATGCGCACGGACCGCAATCACTCACGCCCTTCTAGTGAGAACCTCCTCTCTCCTGATACGCTATGACATACACGGGAAAAAACACAGACTCGTTCCCGACTCATTGCCGTACCCCCCATGAACGTCCGAGCGTCCGAGATTCCAGGTCGTACTAGAACAGTCCCCTTCGAGACTCGTCATTCTATGAAGCACCACCAGAACAAAGGTTCCACCATACGCAACATAGCATGAGTCATTACTACAAAGGATGTAGTGGACGAGGGGTATCGATGAATAGGAGTCGACTGCTTTGCTTGTCAAGCCCCACCCATTTAAACCCTCTATCATGACTCATTTACTACTCACTTATCAATCTACTTACATACCTGACAACACTTACAAAACACAAATAACACAACTCAACTTACCCACAATGTCCAGCTCAATCTCCAGTGCAATGACCACCTGCCGTGTTCCCCAACCATTTTCCAAACCCAGGAAACCAAGTGAAGTAGGTGTTCTGGTCCTCTCCAATGACACACTCTGATGAACAGAAACCCAATTTGAGGATCTCGGTTCGACCTCGAAAACTGCCCTCCCTCCGAACACCTCCTACCAAGGTCGGAAACGTGGACATTGATTATCAGCCTTGTTGATCAGCTTTATGAGAGATAGATTGTTGGAGCTGATAGATGGCAGGGTGAAGACGAGTGAGAGATGAGGCTTCTGATGCATTATACTGTTTGACATGATATTCTATTTGTCTTCTCTAGTTGATTTCAAGCCTTATGGATATCAGAACATCCGATACAGCTTGTTGTTTTGGGTTGTACGTCGAATATAACTCTCTCGATCTGTTCGGGCAGCTGTGCTCTGCGTATAAGCTAATGAGATACATGGCCGTCAGGTAAAACTCACCGCAGCTACCGGGCCCTCGGCTTCCTATGCGCTAAAGTCCACCTCCCATGAGCCCTAAACCAGGACTGACATCCCGACTAGGCGCCGTCGAATCCGCTTCGAGCAGAGCAGCATGCTGTTCCTGGTTTATCCTTGAATACTATCATATTAGCCACATTCACCACCAATAAAGGGGAACTCACCACAGCCAAGAAATCAGTGACGTAGCTGTGTCCCTCTGTTGCAGAGGGGTATTTCTCTAGTAAAGATGAAGCGACAAATAAGACCTTGTGTCGCTAATAGTCAGCTTATACCTCTTCGAAGCGGGATTGACAGCTTACCAATGATTCACCATTGGCAGCAAGACTTTCGCTCGACATTCTAACATCAGCTATTGCTCGGTTGTTGTAGCTTACGTTTCCAAGAGTCCCAAAACATCCCTTTCCGCCCACGCTTTCTCCTCTACCCCATCTTCCTCTCCCACAGCTCTGGCATACTGGCGAATAGCAAATCTAACCATAGCCTGCGAGACCAGTATGTTTGCTCTACAGATCGAAAATGCAGTTTCACCATTGACCTTTTCACGCTGAGCTTGACTCGTGGGTGTCCCATCCATTGGATTTATCAATTGAAGTGGACCTGGTAAATCGACCAGGAAATGTTCCAGCTGATCTAGGAATTGACTAGCGGGTCGATGATGTACTTGGAAATGGGGTAGGTGGAGGCCATCTGGGGGCGGGGCTAGAAGTTGTCGATGTGCAGTCAGGACTGCTCCTAGGAGACGGAAAAGGCGGGTCGCGTGGTGGAATCCGGCGAGGATGGGGATACTGTGTGGGGGTTGGGGGAACGCGCCAGCAGAAGTAAGGAGGTTATCGTCGATAGCCATAGGAAGGGGGATGTATAAATCGCATTCGTGTATATGTAGTGGGTTTGAAGTGAGAGCAGTGATCGTCCGGTCCGAGCCGTCTGCTGATTAGCATACATACTCAGAGTCAACAAGTATGTTGACGTACACAACAGCCAAAAGACACGTCTTCGTGTCTCTCTCTCGACGACGTTGTAGATCGGCTCTCCCAGACGCTCGTCGTGCAAAGCGATAATCTGGGCCAGCCTGATGGCTTCAGCAAGGACGATGTTGGCTGCATGTGGTCGACCAAGTGTTCCAAGGTATATGTGGTCGCAGCTACGAGTCAGCTTAGATACGAAGACTTTATCAGCTTACTATAGTGTAGATACGTCTACCAACGAGACATCGGCAAATCGCCTGTTCTGCAATTTTCGGGATTCAATATGACATCTTTGATGTAGTTTCCGTAGTTCCTTGACCGGCAGGAATGTTAGAGCGGACCGAGGGAGTTGTATGATCGAGTAGGTGACTGTACGTCAGCTTTCGTCAAATTATGGGAGCTGAGTGGGGTACCTAGACTTAGTAGGAATGCTCTCCACGTTTCCGACTTTTCGTCCTCCCTCGCTACCAGCTGTTGCGAGAAGGTCGGCCAATGCACGATCGGCATCAGGGGACTATCCTCAGCACTCAGATCCTATTCGCTATACGTCTACTCACTATAGATGGGCATGATAGGCATGTAGGATCTTCATGATAACGCTCCAGGCGACGATATCCTCCACGCGCAACTTCCGACTGAGGTGCTGCGGAACATGTTCCTGCCTCGATGCCGGCCCGCTCCCACTTGCACTTGGTGGATCACTAGGCGGTAATGGTCCGAACAAGGCATGTTCCCATTCATTCACCTGCATTGTATTATGCAGCCATCTTCCCATTGGTGATCCTTCAGATGCTGAATCTGCTTCACCAGGTTGAGGATGGAGTAGGGAATTCGGCGATATAGGCAGCCATGACAGATCGAGATTGCTATTGTTGTTGGTGGTGTTGTTGCTATTGTTGTTGCTGTTGTGGATGTTATCGCTCATATGATGGGGTATTGAACTTGGATTCATGTCGTAATTGTACAAGCCGTATGACATGGATGAGCTTGAAGCCGAGGGTTCAGGTGGCCATCGGTTCGCTGGGGGCGGCATCGATTGATTCATCTCCGATCGACTTGGTCCAGGTGCTGAAGAAGGGTATCGTGTTTGGTCTAAAGACGCGTAAAAGTCCCTAGTCGGTGAGGATGTCTTGCGTGCAAAGCTAAATATCAGCCATGACACCGTAAAAAGCGGATTTGACTGACCTATTCGCTGGTCCTGGCTTCTTCCTCTCATGTGTATATGTACAATGTTGATCCAGCGTAACACACCCTTCACATCTCATCGCTCCCTCTGGTTTGACACATTTGACTTTTCTAGCTCGACAAACATCGCAACTGACTGATCGTTTCTTTGTTTCCATCCCCTTTTCACCATCGACTTTACGACGTTTAGTGCCAGGTTCTGGCGTGTTTCTTCTACTATCACTTGTGTGATTGTCGTCGTATGCGTGATGAAAATGGGCGTGAGAATCCATAGCTTCAAGTGTGGAGCCCTATTGTATACTGGCTGGCTTGAATGATGCAGGAATAAGGTAGTGAAGGGGAAGTGGGGTTGAATAGAAGAGGCGATGTTGTCCCGAGCCGCTAGTCCGTTAACGGTAAACTCGATCACTGCGGCCGAAGTCAATCCGGTTCAGAATATGGTTCCGCCGAGACGGGTGCATCGGTGTTAAGGATCGGAGGATTAGTATCACCGGTTTCATCTTCAGCATTCAAGTGCCACTCGCTTCTCGACCGGTAATATGGTTTAATTCTCCGGCGTTGCTGGGTGTGGTATCTTAGTAGTTGACAGCGAGTGATTTCAGCATACATCAAGTATAGGTCAAAGGTAAGTAACCATATATACTATATATTTATAAGGGGACAATCACTGATCTAGTCTTTTCACTCTACTCAACTACGCCCATACGCATTACCTATTCTCTACCTCTCGATCTATACCGAATACAATCAAATCAATCCAGATGTCGACATTCTCCTCCGCACCTATCGTCATTGACGGAAAGGGTCACCTTCTCGGTCGACTCGCCTCGATCATCTCGAAGCAGGTTAGTTGGACTCTGGATTCTTTGATGTGCTACGCGTCGTGAGGAAAGGAACAGGATTGGGGAACATTCTTCGGAAATTATCATATGTCGGAGGAGGATTAGAATTGGGCGCTGCCCGTCGGACACAGGTCTGGGACAACACACCCAGCGGCAACCTCGAATGCCAGTATGCTCGGGATCAGAGCTAGCTTCGGAGGAGAAAAGATGGACGGGATCAGGATTGTCAAAATTTCAAAACAGACACTAACTATACAGCTCCTCATGGGCCAGAAGGTCACTGTTGTACGATGCGAGGAGATCAACATCTCCGGCTCGTTCTTCCGAAACAAGCTAAAGTACCACGCATACCTCCACAGTACGTATCTCACGAAAGGAGTTGTTGGGGAAATATCCTAATTCCCAGAGCGACATATCGTCAACCCCAAAAAGTCCGGTCCCTTCCACCACCGAGCACCCTCCAGGATCCTCTTCAAGGCCATCCGAGGAATGGTAAGTTTACACCAAACGTGACTGTGACGGAGCTGATATTAGACCCCCCACAAATCCGCACGAGGTGCCGCCGCTCTCAAGCGACTTGAACTCTACGAGGGTATCCCCCCATCGCAGGACAAGATCAAGAGGGTTGTCGTCCCAGATGCTCTCCGAGTCCTCCGACTCAAGCCCGGAAGGAAGTACTGTACTTTGAAGCGACTCAGTCACGAGGTCGGATGGGGATACAAGGATGTTGTCGACAGATTGGAGGAGAAGAGAAAGGTCAAGGGACAGGCTTACCACGAGAGGAAGCAGGCTGCTGCCAAGCTCGTCTCCAAGGCCGAGGCTACCGTTCCCAAGAACGACCTCCTCGTCAAGTACGGTTACTAGATTACTGGCTGGGCTGTACTGGGCTGAGATGCATGTGATTCTTACGCCTGTTTTCTAGTTGCGACGCGTATACTCATGGTCTCGCATTCTTGTAATATGGACCCGGACTCCGCGCTTGCCTCTCTAACATCTCGCTGCTTGTACTATGTCAGGCCGGTTCCAGTAAACAGAGTACGGAGGGATTCGGGCAAGATCAGGGCTATCGGACCGGTGCCCCTATTTCAAGTGACGTCTTTTGATTCAGAAATGGACTGAATTATCTATACTCTTCTCTTGCTACCTTTCATCACCCTATATATTTACACACGACCAAACAGTATGCTCGAACACGTCTATATTTGCCGTCATGGGTTCAGGTGCGTCTGGTTGAGCGGGTTTAGAGGCGCAGCTGATGATAGGTCGAATTGGGTCGATCCTACGATAAAGACTGGTCCAACTGGAATGCCCCGAGATCCACCTGTATGTCTTGGTCCTTTCTTCCAAGCTTCTCATAGCCTCTGGAATCTACGAGGTGCTATCACTGACCCTGTAGCTAGCCCAATACGGTCTACACCAAGCAACCGCTCTCGCTGAATTCCTATCTTCCGCCTCACCCCGTCCTGAACGAGTATTCTCATCCGCATTCTACAGGTGTATCCAAACTGCCATTCCCACTGCCGAATCCCTAAAAGTCCCGGTATCACTAGAACACGGTGTCGGTGAATGGTATTCAACAGTGAACCCAAACACGGGATTACATCCACGTCCATCAGATGTTTCGCATTTAGCCCAGTATTTCCCCGACTCATCCTTGGATATGCGCTATGAACCAACTGTATTCCCTTCGAGGCGGGGAGAATCATTGAAAGATCTACAAAATCGAGCGGATGTATTTGTGGAAGCTTGGACGAGTAGGGTGGAAGATCAGTATAAGGATGTAAAATGTGTGGTCATCTTTGCACATGCTGCTAGTGTGATTGCATTAGGTCGAGCTGTAGGTCATATTCTACTTCACTTTCCAACTTCAAAGATTGTACACTGACGATAAAGTTGACAGGAAACAAGGCATTAGACGTAACAGCAGGATGCGCAACAACATCTCTCTACCGTCGGAAATCTCGTGAATCAACAACAACGACCCCTCCATGCGGAGTAGGAGAATGGGATCCAGTCTACCTAGGTAGAGCAGATTACATGCAGGGTGGAGTTGAGAGGGATTGGTCATTCAGAGATGTCTTATTAGCAGGTGGAGAAGTTATTCATGTAAGCTATCCGGTGCTCGACTAGGAATGTTAGCTGATCATCAGGACGATGGTGATCAGTACTCACATCCTATTTCTGATGAAAGACCTGAAGGGCTTGGACCGGGAATGGAGAAATATTTAAGAAGGGGAATGCCAGAGAAGAATACGAAGATGCACGAGGTTGAAGCTGGGGAGGCTATCAAGGTAGAGGCTCTCCCGATACCTCCCAACAAATTATAAACCACTTGTACTACATTATCATTGTCATGCATTACTGAAGTCCGCAACAAGATGATACAATGCCGAGTCTAGCGGGATAGTCTACAAAGACCTAGCAAGGACTTTCTTACCAGCCTCCAACCCTTTCTTGACAACAACAGCCTGCCTCTCATCAAGCCCTTCCCCCATCTTGGCCCCATATCTTGTAATAACATATGCCAACCCCTGTGCTAGTTCCGGATTCGCAAGACTCTTTTCAAATACATCTTGAATCACTTCTTTATCGTATTGTTGTTTCGAGAGGACGAATAGTGGGGATGTGGTTTGGGTGGCTAGAATGACAGATGGGAGGAGGGTCTTGAAGAATGCGATCATGTTCTTCTTTAGGGTTGTAAAATCGATTGCCTGTCTGTCAGCTTGTCCCTGAAACACTGGACCGACAATAGCTGAACATACCTTAAAGACCGTCAGGTCCATACTTCCCCGCGCAATGATATACGCCATGGTCTTGGCGACATTCGTCCCGGCACCCTCCCTCAGTAGATCCCACAAAGCATACTGCAATGTAAATCGATGCGAGTAGCTTTCGGAACACAAGTGGTTGAGGACAAGGGTGTAATATGGATTATAGGTCTTCTCGAGGTTGCAACAATGTAAAGTCACTCGCACATATTCCCTCTGTTGAGTTTCGGTATACTTGAGCGCATTCATCCTATCACAAGCGTGAACGAAATCCTGGATATCAGCTGATGTCTCGAGCCCGACAGCTGACATACCTCGGAAGTCATAAGGATGACAAAGATGGATCGTCGAACGTCGGTATTCATACCCTGCTCCCTTGCCATTTCCAATATACTATCTTCTTGTTTCTCGACTGGTTTCACCTCTAGTAAGGGGTTGCCCTGCCATCCAGCACCGACGAGCCACCATTTGCCCCTTGTGTCCGATTGCAGGAGGTCATTGAGTGTGACACGTAGTGGTTCGTTCGTGAGGACTGCTGATCAGTTTCTGCCAGCAGGTGGGATGCTTGTGACTTACGTCGACGTTTCTTTCCCAGAGAAGAGAGGAAACGATTGGGCTCTTTCTTTGCTGATTTCAAAGAGGTGAGGGTTTCAAGCATGAATTTGGTTCGAACACTGGCCAATTAGTTTGGGCTCACAGAAAGATGGAGCAAAAAAACTAACGTCATATCCTGTCCCTTGGTCTTGTCGAGGACCAGATTGGTGATATCCTTTAAACTTCCAGGATCTTCCGATCGTAATTGAGATCCTGAGCCTGACCGTCAGCACTGGCGGACAGAGTCACCTGTCGACTCACGTTTCACAAGCTTCAGCAAACCCTCGACATCCGTCTCGGTCAGGCCGTGATCGATAAACTCCCTGATGAGGTCGTAGATCAATTTCGGGCCGACTACACCGACATTGTACAGTTCAGCGACCAGCGTCAACAGGTTCAACGATTCCTTGGAAGCATCGGGAGTTTCGTATATCGTAGCTGCCGGTGCTGGGTTGGAACTTGGGTTCTTGTACCTCATCACCAGAGTGTGGAGGAAGTGTGCCCCTGTTTGTCAGTAGGTGCGATGAGCAGATTTGGGGGAACATACCGAACTCGACTCCGATGATGCGGTGGAGGGCACCAACAAAAATCGCATAGAGCGAGACGAAGGAATCTAGCAAGTTTGCTTTTGATGAAATTGCTAGTAAGACCAGATCCGTAATTGTCGTTGTGACATCTGACATCAGTTCATGAGCGATGGGCATACGTACCATTTCGACTGTTATCACGATAAACCTCCTCAATCCCACCAATGATACTATCCATATTTGCCTCTGACAGCCTACAATCAGCTCCAGGCTGACCACAAAGGGCAGACTCACTTATTCAGCAAACCCTGTACTTTCCGCTCGAGTTTCTGTTTGCTTAACGCCTTCTCCTTACTTCCCTGTGCTTTCTCCGCTAATTGAGCAGCACGCATATGTGGAGGAACGTATTTGGTAGGTGCAGCAGCAACTTCCTCTTCGTCCTCACCATCCTTGATGGAGGTAGCCTCGTCTTCGCTGAGATTGATCTCTGCTCCGTCTGATTCATCGTCTGCTTCATCCAGTTCCGAAGCCTCATCGTCTAGTGAATCCTCCGACTCGGAATCATTGACAGCCGAGTCTGCATCCTCGTCCTCTTCATCGTCGTCCGTTTCCTCCTCGCTCAAGTCGAGATCGAGGTCGAGATCGTCGTCCTCGTCGTCCTCGCTATCATCCTCGTCTCTGTCGCGTTTCAATCCTTTTCCTCCTGGTCCAATTCGGTCTGCGAAGTCGAGCAAGTCTATTTCGTCAGTCAACGCCACTTTGTTTCTCACAAGACATACCATCTAGACCATCACTCTCCTCTTCCTTGCCTTTACCCTTCTCATTCCTGAGTGTCCACTCTAACCATTCAATCTCCCCATCCTCCTTGTCGTCCGTAGGAGCATTCGGTAGCCTCAATTCCTTCTTTTTCTTCCTCGGTGGTGCCTCTTCCACTACTGCCTTCTTCTTGCCCGCCACTGCTGCTGGGACAGGTTTGGTAGGTTTGCTATTCGATTTGTAAGGTATACGCGAAGGACCAGCTTGCACGTCCCTCTCTTGAGGTCGAGATCGTCTCTCATCTCTCGATTCCTGATCCCTGTCCCTATCTTGTCCGGGTTCTCTATCGGATTTCTGACGCCTGAAATCCTTGTCCTTTTTGTAATTGCCAGATTTGCCGCCATTCACTTGATCCCGTAATTCAGCGGGAAGCTTTGGTCCATTCATTCCTCCTCTCCCACCTCTTCCTCCGCCCCTTCCTCCCCTACCTCCTCCTCCTCTACCTCTTGTATTCCCGAATGGAGCCATTTTTGCAGTTGCATAGAATATGTATGATAAAATATATGACACTGATTGATTTTTGTAAATCTCCCTCTTGATTGATTTGCCACGTGCAGCATTACATTGATACAGACGCGTAGTAAAGTAGTGAGTGAGTGCTATACATTATATCTCATATCATATACTATCCCATGTCACCATGGCCCAGCCTTCATTGATACCAGTACCCATAAGCAAACGTACTTCTGTATCCCTTCACCCATCTGTCCTTCAACAGTCAACAAATTCAGTCAATAGTGCTGCGAGATCACCTAGTCCACTCGCAAACTCGATAACTTCAAAGAACAATAAACGACTCAGTCTTACTAATGGTCATGGACTCAATGGTAGTCCAAGTACCAATGGTCATTCCAATGGAAAGGGCAATGGCGGCGCGAGAAAAAACAGCACCGAGACTGAAGATCCTGGTACGCCCCATCTATCACTGCTGAAACGTGATTAACATGACAGCACTGCTAAAGGCACGTATCTCGACACTCGAAGGAGCCCTACAAGCGGCACATGCACGTATGGCTGAGGACTGTCGCGCATCCGGTATTGACGCGTCAATGTCCCTACAATCGCCAACGTCAGGCTCACCATTACCTTGGACACCAACCAACGGGACCTTGAGGTTGCCTGAGCTAGGAACGACACCTGGAGATTTGAGCGAGGATGAGAGGCTGGACAGTGTTTCTGAAGAACCCGTTACTCGATTGGTCAAGTCCAACTCGAACTTTGATCTACGTACTGCAGCTGCCACACCCAAAGAATCGAGGGGATTAGGTCGTGAGTCCCTCTATACTGAATACTCACTGATGTCAGGTATCCCTAGAGCCGCAGTACACAATACGCTATCGCTCCATGACTCTCCCAAATCACCCCTCAGCTCTCCACATGCGGACTCGCCTAACGCGTATGGCCACGCCAGCCCCTCGCTATATCCTTCTGCAGGACGGAAGGCGTCAGGATCGTCTGCTAGTACAAAGGTCATCGATAGTCTACAGACTGAGCTTTTGAACACGAAAGTACACCTGGAGAAGGTCAAGTCGAATTTGAGGGGTTCCCAGCGTATCATTGCCTCAGTGAGTTAGTCCGGCCGAAGCCAATGGTTATAACTGACCATACAGCTCGGTCGGGAAACGGAAGATTTGAAGGAAACTCGAGAAAGGCTCAAAAAGGAGGTCGAGACTGCGCAAAATCTAACGTCAAGGAAGGAAAGGATGCTAGCCGGTATGTCTTTCACTCACATCACATGGATGTAATCGCTAAACGGCCAGAGGTCCTCGAACGCGCCCAAAAAGCAGAGAGTCAAGCAGCAACCCTAAGCAGCAATCAACGAGAACTGGAACAATCATCCAAGAGATCGCTAGCGGAAATGTCGACCCAACTAGCCGAAGCTCAGCGTGATAAAGCTAAAGCGGAAAGTGAATGTAACGCCTTGAAGAGTAGTGTGGGTAGTATGAAGGAAAGCTGGGCTAGGGAAGTGAAGGTTTTGAGAGGAGAAATGAGAAAGGCTGATGACGGGTGGAAGCAGGAGAGGGACGAGGTTCTGGAGAAGAATACTGCTTTACTCAAGCTTGTTCAGGATCATTCGTCAGTTGCTTCCCCCTAGTCTTATGGAGAAAACTGACTGGCAGTGCTGAACGTACCTCTGTCTTGACCTTACTGGACAAGTCTTCCGAGCAGAATGAAGCTGCTCGAGAGGCGCTCGAATCCGAGATAGGAGGACTGAGGGCTCAATGCGATAAATCAGCAGAGGAGACCAGGGAAGCACTCAATATCGCCAAGTAAGTCCATCACTTTGTCTCATTCATTGCAAATCGTGCTGATGGGCAGTGAGCTACAAGCTGAGCTTGCGCGCTTGAGACGGTTTATGAGGGAGCCTAGCAGGGCCCAGGGCGATGACGATAACGATAACGAGGCTGCTGCCGAACCGAAATAAGAGGATGAAATCACCACCACTGGCCAAGATAACGAGGGTGCGCAATCACCACCTCAATGACATACGCCATACGACATACGACTTGATTATGATTATGAACTGTACATCACATCGTTCACGAGTGTACATTCATCACTGTATATAATTCCCATAGCTATAATGCACGCCATCTTGTATCGTATCATGCCTATGCTCTACGTTCACCTTTAGCGGCTTTCTTCTGTTTCGCGGCTTTGGCAGCAGCTGCGTCCGCCCTGATCGTCAGCTTATCCCAAATCGGGCAGTGGAAGGCAGCTCACCTCTGTTTATCCAATGCTGCTTTATCCCTTTCTTTCTTCATTTGAGCAGTACTCTTCTGAGCATCCCGCTCCATTTGGGCTTTATACAGCATTTTCTCTTTGTTCAAATTGGGTGCAAGTAGATCCACTGAGCCGTCACTACCTGATCATGTCCTCAAGGTAAAGTCACTTACCCTCCTTATTCTTCCTATGTTTCTTCTTCTTCCCATCAAGTCTCAATGCCTCTTCAATAGCTTTCCTCCTCTCCTCCTTCTCCCTCTCCCCCTCTTTCTCCTTAGCGGATTTCGCAGGTGCATTTGGATCCCGTCCTTCCACGCTCAATCCTGCCATAGCAAGTTCATCCGGATCAGCATCTACATATGCATATTGCCTTAGTAGAGCTTGTTTTTGAGCTTGTTTCAGTTCTTCCGGTGTCAATGTATCCAGTATATTTCCCCTTTTACCGGCATCTTCATCTTCGGACGAGGAAGATGATTCTTCTTCCTCGAGAGCTGCCAGTTCTAGAGCTTTTAAACGGTCGTATTCGTCTACTATCGATTCGAGGGCTGGGTCAATGTTGTCCGGTAATGGCTACTATCAGCTCGTTCCGTCTAACAATGGTGACTATCCAATGTCGAAGAGGGACACTTACATCCACAAAACCCTCAATCATAGCTCGCACTCCTTCCACTTTCTCAGCCTTCTCCAATCCCTCCTCTTCCACAAAACGAGCCATCATCTCCAAATCATCCTCCGGCACTTCGATTGCCAATACACCGAATTGCTCCTTCATATACCTCTCCAACGCTTGTCCGCTCGATTCAGCTTCATCCGACATTATAATGGGTGTAAGAATTATAGCAAAATGAGAAAGGTAAAATGTCAAAGTTGATTCAATTCAAAAGTGGAGGTGTCTCTACCCTAGATACATAAATATCCAAACTACAACACATACGATACTACAACGCTCATAATATATCAATGACTATAGCTACAACTTGATCCTCTTTGGCAGACCCAATTGTACACTTCTTCCGACAACTTTCCAGGGAATGGCTACCCCATTACCTCTCAATCTGTGCACCAAATCAACTGAATAGATATACCCAGATTTCAAATTCTTTGGCCAAGTTACCGCGGATCCTTCTTCCTCAATCCCATTACCATTCGTGTTTCCAGGAATACTACCAGCAGTCGACTCGGCATCGGCGAGCGATTGTGGAACTTCACTCGATTTAGGGATCAAGAATCGCTTCAAAACCTCCAATCTCCATCTATCCCCTTCCTCCACTGCCTTCTTGATATCAAACTCGTATTTCCTACGCTTCAAAGCTTGGATATCATTCCCAGTAGCCTTGGCCGTTTCTCGTCCTTTTCGGGATTGAGTAATAGAGAGACCGATAGGGAAATGAGAGACTTCCTTGACCCCAGAGATAGCAAGACCTAGGTCGAGGTATTGAAGGGATTCAAGTTTTAAGAGGGGTTCGACCCAGAGTGCGACTTCTGCATCGAGTAATCGAGCGCCTTCAGTAGCCTCGGCCATGTATGTTCCTTGTCGAAGAACAGATAGACCAATGAGCTTAGGCATCGCTTCGGCGATCATAGAAAGGATAGCGGAATATTGCCGTGCACTTGCTCGATGCGAGTAGATTGCGTGTCGCTCGACATTGGTCATCTTTGGGTCTTTGATGTCGTTGGGATCGTGTCCAGCTTCAGAATCGGTAAATCCACCATTCAGCTCCGCTTCTACATCCGACATGTCCTGCTTGATATCCGGTTCAGAAGGTGTGGTACCCTCATCATCGTCTTTGTTGTCCACGCTCTCTTCCTCTACGATTTCCGCGATTGCTGCCACTTCCTTCTTTTTCCTAGGAGGTAGGACCTTGGCAGCGTCGGCTTGGAACTTGGCCAGCAACCTTTCCTGTACAGTCATGCTCTTTTCCTTTTCCTTCTTTGCCCATTCTGTCAATTCCTCTTCTACAACTTTGACGCCCTTGCAGACGTAGGCATTGACAGTACCCGAGGCACCCATACCTCCCCAGCCACCATTCTCCCGTAGCCAGACTTGTAACATTCGGATGGAGGTGGGTGAAGGAATGAGGCGTAGTATACGTTTCAGGATATCCGAGTCGTGGCCGTGTGAGATTTTGGAAGGTATGAACAATTGTAGAGTAGTCAAATTCGGTGCAGCCGCTACATCGAAATCGACGAAACGAGGTGACGATATATTCGGATTGACGCCATTGAATGTATTAGGCCTGTTGCGCTGGCCATGTGAATCCCAAATGGCCAACCTGGACAATTTGGCTTCATCGCTGTCCACCTCTTCTTCTTCCGGATCGGAATCAGATACCAATCGACCCGTACTGGAATATCTCTTTGCTCGAGTGAATTCCTTTCCGACGAATAGATGAAGTACCGCTGAAATACATTCGTCGCAGAGATTCGGGCCTACCTGGAGATATTCGAGGTTTGGGAAGAAAGTTGCGGTGGTCTGGAATGGTTCGAGTCTCGAGATGACAGCATCATCGTGGCCATAGTGACGACCATTGTAGCGATCTTTAGAGTCGTGACACTAGGCATGATCAGCTTGAAACTATATGTCCAAGCTTGTCACTTACCTGATGGATAACAAGTCGTTCCAACACCTCACTGGAAGCCTTAACTCGATCGAAGACCTTCTTGATTTTGGATTCGTCGACTTCATATTGTCTGGTTGGATAATGTGTCATCTCTTCATCTGGTACGGAGATGTACATTGTCCTATATCGTCAGCCATCACATGGTCGTCCCAACTTGAAACATACCTCTTCTTCCCATCAGACTTCCCATCTCCAATCTTGCCAATGACAAGTCCAACCCCACTATCACATTTCCTACAAGTTCTCGCAAGGTTCAAGACATCCCTGACTCCACTAGGTATTCCTCCAAATTTGAATTCCTGGATTTTGGCCCTTGCGCTCTTACTCCTAGGAGCCCTATACGGTAATTCCCAAGGAGGTAGGAAACCATCTTCAACATTGATAACGGGAGGTAAAAGGAATGTAGCGATTCGGCCTATAATCTCGGCTGGTAGTGAGACTAGACCAGTTGGCGGAGGGGTGACTTTCTTGGGTCGACCTAACTTCTTGTCGGTTTTAGGTCTTGGTGCTCGGCGTTGTCGTTTAGGTGGTGGTTTGATGTCTATGGATTTGGTGTCGGAATTGGGAGGGGTACCGGGTCTTTGACGAGGGCCTGGTGTTGATCCCCCAGCCGTACCCGTACCCATGATGATAGGTGGGTATTACGATGATGAAGGAAGGGAAGTATGATTGTGAATGCAAGTTGAAGTGTAAGTTGATGTAATGTAGATCCCGTGCCGTCATTCCCGGAACAGGGTAGGGTGGCGTAAAAGGTGGCAAAAGGGGAGTTACTGGAATGCATACATGCCCGTGATCAGGTCATGCTTGCGGTGGTCTAAGCTCATGCATAGAGCAGTACATACTCATACACGTGGAGATGTCTACCACCTTTGTCCTCACCGAGACGCAGATCACAACAATCCTTTCTCAAATCACACCACCAATGAAAGGTTCATCTCCTTTCATGACCCCTCCCCCCTCTCGTGATGAATGTATATGATAGTAGGATCTTCTCCTCCCCCGAGTTACTCCTCACTATTATTATACTGACATCAATTGACATATAAAACAATGCACCCTACTTCATTCTTTGGTACCTACACCCCTCCTGGGGGAAACCCATATTCTTTCCACCTCCATTCTGCCGTCCGTCCTCCACCCATGCACCCAGCTCCGGCGGTCGAAGATACAGTCGAAGCTCCATCATATCGACCAGGAAGGCCTTATTTCCCTCCTCATACATCCCCTCCTGAGCAAAACAAAGTACCTGGTCCCGTACCACACCCAGGTCCCACTTGGCCCCATTACCCACCTCCCTTTTCCCCACCTGAAACTGCTGTTGTTCCGGCATACTCTGCCTCTACCCCTCCGCCGCCATACTCGAACGCCGACAAGTGCCGATACAATTCTGAAGAAGAGGACGATGAGGCTGAAGGAGCCGAGCCAGATGGAGTGAGGAAGGTGGTGATATTGATCCTTATTGGGATGAATGCGTGGGTTTGGGGAATGGTATTCTACTACTGGATCCAAGATGATTTTATAAGTGAGGTGTGGGCGGACGTACGAACCGAGGGCGGAATGAGGCTCCAGATGTGAAAGTCGGACGCTTGATGACAGAGCTTGAGTTGTTATTAGGGTGGAGAAGCGACAGTTGATTGTGTATGCACATGTCTTTATATGTGTACGATATATCGTGGTATTTTCCCTGCTGGATGTGTCACTGCCTATGATTCTTAAAATGTTGCTCGTAATTGTCGTGTTCCGACCAGTATCTCTGTCTCAAAAAGCGTATCTGATGTGTTTCGTTAGATCTGCTCTCTCTTGATCTTCATCTTCGCCAATGCCTCTTCGGCTTTCTGCAATCTACCAGTCAGCACTAACTCGCCTTGCTTTATAACTTTTAATACACTCACCTCCATTCACATCCATCCTCAAATTCACACCACCCACATCTTCTCGTATTATCGATATCAACCCCACTAGGTTGTCTAACACCATGCCAGTACGACATTACCCCTTCTAAATGTTTTCTCAAGAGCACTGTATTATATTTAAAGCGATGTCTACCGATTATACACCCTGATTTAGGATTTTCGGGATCGGATTGTGATTCTTCCATCATACCCATATCGATATCCATTACGTTGTTCGAGGGGGTC
>Ga0265798_10002827_pt1 | contig 25246 bp, 22 predicted proteins | sample P3T30metagenome_FD_192430 | JGI IMG/M metagenome (GOLD analysis project Ga0265798, IMG submission 192430) | Plant litter microbial communities from East Loma Ridge, Irvine, California - P3 T30 | ecosystem: Environmental > Terrestrial > Plant litter > Unclassified | place: USA: California...
CGCAGGGACCGGGCGCCGGCGGCTGGAACGCCAAGATCCAGGTGCGCATGGTGACCCACGCGGCGCCGCACCAGGGCCTGGGCGTCGACCAGTACGCCTGGAGCACCTCGCCGCTGCGCCGCTATACGGACCTGGTCAACCAGTGGCAGATCCTGGCCTGCGCCGAGCACGGCGTGACGGCGCCGCTGGTGGCGCCGTTCAAGCACCGCGACGCGACCCTGTTCTCGATCGTCTCGGCTTTCGATGCGGCCTACGCGGCCTACAACGAGTTCCAGCAGAACATGGAGCGCTACTGGTGCCTGCGCTGGCTGGGCCAGGAAAATGCGCGCCAGGTGGATGCCGTGGTGCTGAAGGACGAGGTGCTGCGCCTGGTCGAGATCCCGCTGGTGATCCGCTTGCCGGGCATGCAGCAGGTGCCGCGCGGCGCGCAAGTCCGCATGGACATCGTGCGCTGGGACGAGGTCGACCTGTCGCTGGAAGCCCGCCTGCTCGAGGTGGCCGCGCCGACGCCGGAAGCGGCCGCCGAGCTGGAACTGGAGGAGGAAGAGGAAGCGGCAACTGCCGCCGCGGATACCGGCGAGGCGGCAGCCGAGGAAGCGGTGGAGGCCGAGGGTTCGGTGACCGTGACCGATCCGGCCACGCAGACCGACGTACCAGCGGCCTGATTTGTAGGGTGGGCACCACGTGCCCACGCCCTTCGTTTGCATAACGCTAACGTTGCCGTGGGCACGGAGTGCCCACCCTACAACAGCGGCCAATCAGCGCAACAAAGTCGCGGCCTTGCACGGTAGAATGAATAGTTACCGTCCCATCCCGCAGCACGTGAAGACCCTCCAACACAACCGTTCCATGACGATCGCCATCGCCTTCTCGGTGCTGGCGCACGCATCCCTGCTGGCGATCCGCTTCGCCGCGCCGGATGCGTTCCGGTTGCAGCCGACCGATCCGGGGCTGGAAGTCATCCTGGTCAATGCCAAGCACGAGCGCGCCCCGGTCAAGGCCGAGGCGCTGGCCCAGGCCAACCTCGACGGCGGCGGCAACGCCGATGCCGGCCGCGCCCAGTCGCCGCTGCCCGACCTGCGCAAGGTCGAGGACGGCGACAGCATCAAGGCCCTGCAGCGCCGCATCGCCGAGCTGGAGCAGCGCCAGAAGATCCTGACCCAGACCCACGCTTCCGGCTTCAACGCCGCGCCGATCGCCGAGCAGGACAAGCCTGACCCCTCGCGCAACGGCGCCGACATGCTCGAGACCAGCCGCGCCATCGCGCGCCAGACCGCCGAGATCACCCAGCGCATCTCGGACCAGAACAAGCGTCCCAAGAAGACCTTCATCAGCCCCAGCACGCGCGGGGTCGGCTACGCCCTGTACTACAAGGCGATGCAGAAGCGGGTCGAGGAAGTCGGCACCCTCAGCTTCCCGCAGCAGAACGGCCGCAAGCTGTACGGCGAACTGGTGATGTACATCCCGGTCTTCCAGGACGGCAGCATCTACGACAAGGAAGGCGGGCCGCGCATCGAGCGTTCGTCCGGCAACCGCGCGCTGGACCAGGCTGCGCTGGGCATCGTGCGCCGTGCCGCGCCCTTCGGCAAATTCCCGGCGAATATGCGCTCCACCGACAAGGACGACCTGTGGATCGTGATCACGACCTTCACGTTCACGCGGGAAGGCAAGCTGGAAACCGAACTGCAGAAAGAAAAAGGCGCATGAGCGACAAGTATTGCGTGATCGGCAATCCGATCGGCCACAGCCGGTCCCCAGACATCCATGCCGCATTCGCGGCGCAGACCGGCCAGGACATCGTCTACGAACGTGTGCTCGCGCCGCTGGACGGCTTTCATGACACCGTGCGCGGCCTGATCGAGGGCGGTTACCGCGGCGCCAACGTCACCGTGCCCTTCAAGCTGGAAGCGGCGAACATCGCCACCCGCCTCGAACAACGCGCGCGCCTGGCCGGCGCCGTCAACACCCTGCGTTTCGAGAACGGCGAGATCGTCGGCGACAACACCGACGGCCCCGGCCTGGTGGCCGACATCGTCCAGAATGCCGGTGTGCCGCTGCGTGACAAGCGCGTGCTGCTGCTGGGCGCGGGCGGCGCGGCGCGCGGCGTGATCCTGCCGATCCTGCAGCATGGCCCTCGAGCGATCGTGATCGCCAACCGCACCCGCGCCACCGCCGATGCGCTGGTGTCGCAGTTTGCGGCGCAGCTTGCACATGCGGGGCAGATGTCGTCCTGCGGCTTCGAAGATATCGATAGCGCTTTCGACGTGGTGCTCAACGCCACCTCGGCCAGCCTGTCTGCTGCGATGCCGCCCGTGCCGGCCGTAGCGTTTTGCCAAGGCACGCTGGCTTTGGATATGATGTACGGGAATAAGCCGAGCCCGTTCATGGAATTCGCCGCCAGCCATGGCGCCACGAGCCGCGACGGCCTGGGCATGCTGGTCGAGCAGGCCGCCGAAGCCTTCGCCATCTGGCGCGGCGTGCGTCCGCAGACCCTCACCCTCCTGGAACAGATGCGAACAAAACTATGACGAAAGCGCTGAAGGCGAGCATGGCGGGCAGCACCGGCAAGGTAGCCGGTACGACGAAGAGCAAGGGCCGCCGCCGCTGGCTGAAGTGGATCGTCCTCGGGCCGCTGCTGGCGGTGCTGCTGGTGCAGCTCTACTTCTTCGCGATGATCTGCTGGTGGACCCAGTTCAACCCCTCGTCGACCAGCATGATGCGCCAGCAGCTTTCCTCGCTGCGCGAAAAGAACCCGAATGCGAAGCTGGAGCAGGTGTGGGTGCCCTACGAGCGCATCTCGAACAACCTGAAGCGCGCGGTGATCGCGTCGGAAGACGCGAATTTCACGGAACATGACGGCGTCGACTGGGAAGCGCTGGAGAAGGCCTGGGAGCGCAACAACAAGCGCCACAAGGTGACCGGCGGCGGTTCCACCATCACGCAGCAGCTGGCCAAGAACCTGTTCCTGTCCGGCTCGCGCAACTACCTGCGCAAGGGGCAGGAACTGGTCATCGCCTACATGCTGGAGACGGTGATGAGCAAGCAGCGCATTCTGGAAATCTACCTGAACGTGGTCGAATTCGGCCGCGGCGTGTTCGGCGCCGAAGCCGCCGCGCGCCACTACTACCGCAGCTCGGCCGCCAGCCTGAACGCCGGCCAGGCCGCGCGCTTGGCGGTGATGCTGCCCAACCCGCGCTACTACGACGCCCACCGCCAGACCAACTACCTGGCACGCCGCACCGCCGTCATCCAGCGTCGGATGAACGCCGCCGACCTCCCATAAATTGCCCAAAACCGGGGTCAGACACCAGATTCCGGAAAGAGCCCGGGGGACATTTCCAAAAATCGGTGTCTGACCCCGGTTTGCGGCAATTTTGTTGCCTGCGGGGTGGCCGGGCTCAGGGCTTACAGGTACACTTGCGCTGTTTCCGAATCCGGCCGAGAAAGCAGCGCATGATCAACGTATTTGTCCTACAAAATGGCCGACTGAACCAGGTAGCGATCGCGTCGCGCGCGGATCTGGAGAAAGTAACGCCTGTCTGGGTCGACCTGACCGACCCGACCGACGAAGAACGTGCCGTCGTCAAGGCGATGTATGACGTCATCCTGCCGGGCGAGGACGAAGTATCGGACATCGAGGCTTCGGCCCGCTACTACGAGGCGGAAAACGGCGACCTGCACCTGCGCACCGACTTCCTGCTCGAAGAGGAAGAGGGCCCCTCGCGCATCGTCACGGTCGCGTTCATCCTGGCGAAAAAGATCCTGTTCTCGGTCCACAACGACGACCTGCCGGTGTTCCGCCTGGTGCGCCTGCGCGCGCGTTCGCGACCCGGTTCGATCGAGGACTACATGGACGTGCTGCTCGACCTGTACGCGACCGACGCCGAGTACTCGGCGGACGCGCTCGAGGGCATCTACGAGAGCCTGGAAGAGGTCAGCCAGCGCGTGCTGCAGAAGGAATTCACCGACCAGGACGCGGCCGCCGCGCTGAATGCGATCGCCCACGAGGAAGACTTGAATGGCCGGATCCGCCGCAACATGATGGACACCCGGCGCGCGGTCAGCTTCCTGATGCGCGGCCGCCTGCTGAATTCGGAGCAGTTCGAGGAAGCGCGCCAGATCCTGCGCGACATCGAATCGCTGGACGGCCACACGTCTTTCCTCTTCGATAAGATCAACTTCCTGATGGACGCCACCGTCGGCTTCATCAACATCAACCAGAACAAGATCATCAAGATCTTCTCGGTGGCCTCGGTGGCTTTCCTGCCGCCGACCCTGATCGCCAGCGTCTACGGCATGAACTTCGAGTTCCTGCCCGAGCTGCACTGGCGCTTCGGCTACGGCTGGTCGCTGGCGCTGATGGTCACCAGCGCGATCGCGCCTTTCCTGTATTTCCGCCACCGCGGCTGGTTGAAGTAATCAGTTCTTCAGGTTGAGGAACAGGTTCGCCGCAAACGCCGCAATCCCCAGCGCGCCGACGATCTCGGCCAGCGCCAGTACCGGCGCCACGTCCATATGGCCGAACAGGACCAGACCCAGCGCCACCATCATCACCGGCAGCGCCAGGTTCAGCAGCCAGAAGTGCAGGCGCGCCAGGCGGCTTTCGCCGGCCTGCGGGAACACGCTGTAGATCAGGCCGGCCAGCGCCATCGTGGTCCAGCCGATCAGGTTGACGTGGACGTGCACCGGACGCAGCGTGAAGTTCTGGCTGGCGCCCATGGCGATGCCCATGCCGATGCCGACGATCAGGTAGACCACCGACAGTTTCAGCCAGACGATGCCGGCGCGCGAGAAGGACGGGGTGGAAGAGGTAAGCGTGGTTTGCATGTGTTTTCCAGTACGATGAGATCCAGACCACGCATCGTAGTGAATCGCGCCGCCGAAATGCAGCCCCTCGCGTGGGGGATGGCATGGCGCCGCGCATCGAAAGGAGGCCTATGCAAGACCGTATTAAACAGTTTCTTGCCGCAGGCTGCCTGGCCCTGGCCGTCTCGGAGGTAGCGGCGGCAAACGCGGCAAAGGCAGCGCCGCCGTGGCGGAGCGCGTCGCCGAACAAATACGACGAGAACGAGCGCTACCTCACTGCGCGCAGCGGCAGTGGCGCGATCCGCTTCGAAACGGACAAGGGCCGCATCGGCAAGGTCTACGCCGGCCGCTGGGCCCAGGTCCAGTACGTCGAAGGCTGTTTATAGAGCCGGCTCACATCGTCGCGAACATCGCCACCACGGCCACCAGCATGATGGCCACGCCCAGCCAGCCGATCAGGGTGTGCCGGGTGGTCAGCGTGTAGTCGCCCATGATCTTGCGGTTATGCGCCAGCATCATCATGACGACCATGATCGGCACCGCGATCACGCCGTTGATCTGGGCCGACAGCACCAGCGCCGCGATCGGGTCGACCGGGGCGAAGTCGAGCAGCACGCCGCCCAGCGTGGCCAGGGCGATGATGCCGTAGAACTCGCGCGCCTCGACCACTTTCAGGTCCAGGCCGTTCCGCCAGCGGAAGCTCTCGGTGACGGCGTAGGCGGCCGAGCCGGCCAGCACCGGCACCGCCAGCATGCCGGTGCCGATGATCCCCAGCGCGAACAGCACGAAGGCGAATTCGCCGGCCACCGGGCGCAGCGCTTCGGCCGCCTGGCTCGACGACTGGATGTCGGTGATGCCGTGCGCGCCCAGCGTCACCGCCGTGGTCAGGATGATGAAGAAGGCCACCAGGTTCGAGAAACCCATGCCGATCAGCGTATCCGCCTTGATCCGCTTCATCTGCGCTTTCGCATCCTTCGGGCGGGTGCGCAGCGCGCGCGTGCCGGCGTCGTTGCGGATCTCTTCGACTTCCTGCGAGGCCTGCCAGAAGAACAGGTAGGGCGAGATGGTGGTGCCGAACACCGCGACGATCAGGGCCACCGACTCCTTGGTAAAACTGAAGTGCGGCCACACGGTGCGCGCCAGCACTTCGGTCCAGGGCATGTGCACGGCGAAGGCGGTGGCAACGTAAGCCAGCAGGCCCAGCGTCAGCCATTTCAGGTAGCGCACATAGGTGCTGTAGGGCAGGAAGACCTGCAGCAGCAGGCACAGGATGCCGAAGCCGAGCGAATACATGTGCTGCGAGCCGGTGCCGGTCACCAGGCGCAGGGCTTCGCCCATCGCGGCGATATCGGCGGCGATGTTGATCACGTTGGCAACCAGCAGCAGGAGCACCACGGCGTACAGCAGCCAGGGCGAATAGGCGCGGCGGATGTTGGCGGCCAGCCCGCGGCCAGTGACGCGGCCGATGCGTGCCGAGACCAGCTGGATGCCGACCATGAAGGGATAGGTCAGGACCAGGGTCCACAGGGTGTTGAAGCCGAATTGCGCGCCGGCCTGGGAATAGGTGGCGATGCCGGATGGGTCGTCGTCCGCCGCGCCGGTAATGAGACCGGGGCCGAGGGACTTGAGGGTGGCGTTGTCGGTGAGACGGCGGAAGAGCTGGAGCTTGGACTTCATCATCGGGCCTGCGCAAATGAAAACGGGCGCGGCCAACGATTCAGGAATGGTCAGCGCGCCGGACGGGGTGAATTTTTAGAGGGACTGTTCATGGTCGGCGCGGAGTGTATCACGAGGGATATGTGCATTGTGTATCCCTTAAGTAACAAAAGAGGAAATAAGATTCGCTTAAGCGTTCACGACCCTGGACCAGGGTTTCGTGACAAAAAACACGGCGTTCGCCTCATCGACGAGCGAGGAGCCAAGCGAACCTACTAGAGTGACGCCGTCCAAACTACTTTTCCTGACTCCTGATGAAAGCAATCCTGATCGGCACGGCAACCGCCCTCGCCATGCTGGCCCCCCAGGCAAACGCCGAAGACGCCCAGGGCTACTGGACCGGAAGCATCGCCAATTCGGTCCGCGTGGTCGTGCAATTCAATAAGCCGGCGGATGGGCGCTGGGAGGCGACCCTGTCGGTGCCTGCGCAAAACCTGGTGACGAAGGTGGACGACGTGGTGGTCACGCCGGACCAGGTCGGCTTCACGCTGCCGAGGCTCAGGGCCAGCTACAAGGCGGCCTGGAACGACCAGACGAAATCCTGGAACGGCACCTGGATCCAGGGCAGCTCGGCGCCTTTGAGCCTCACGCGAACGACCCTTGACGCGAGCAAGCCGAAGCGTCCGCAGGAAGAAGAGATCGCTGCCGGTGCGGCAAGCTACAGCAGCAGCGAGGTCGCCTTCGACAACGCGGCAGCCGGCGTCAGGCTGGCCGGCACCTTGACCGTCCCGCGAGGCAAGGGCCCGTTTCCGGCGGTCGTGCTGGTACAGGGTTCCGGAGCCATCAACCGCGATGGCGACGCGTTCGGCCACAAGACCTTGCTGGTGCTGGCCGACCACCTGAGCCGGCAGGGCATCGCAGTGCTGCGTTACGACAAGCGCGGGGTCGGCAAATCCACCGGCAAGCTGAGGGATGCGACCCTGCCCGACTTGGCTGCCGATGCCGAGGCGGCGGTCCGCTTCCTGCGCAGCCGTCCGGAGGTCGACTCGCGGCATATCGGCGTCGTCGGGCACTCGGAGGGCGGCCTCGTCGCGCCGCTGATTGCCGCGCGCGATCCGAAACTCGGGTTCATCGTGATGCTGGCTGGCCCCGGCGTGGGCGGGGGACGGGGGCTGGTAGAACAACTGGCCCTGACATCGAAGGCGCGCGGCGTGCCGGAACGGCTGGTCGAGCGGGACCGGCTGTTGCACCAAGCCCTGTTCGCGGCGATGATCGCGGAGCCGACTGTGGAAGGGGCGAATGCCAGGGCCAGCCAGATTCTGCAGGAGGCCGAGCGCAAGGGCGAACTGCCCGCCGGTGCCGCCAAGAGCCTGATCGAGCGTTTCGGCACGCCCTGGTTCCACGGACTGCTTTCTCACGACCCCGGCCCGGTGCTGAAAACGGTGCGCCAGCCGGTGCTGGCGCTGAACGGCGAGCGCGACCTGCAGGTGCCGGCCGCGATGCACCTGCCTGCGATTCGCCACGCCTTGCAGGACAACCCGCGTGCGGCCGTGCAGGAACTGCCGGGTTTGAATCACCTGTTCCAGACGGCGAAGACGGGCGCCCTCGGCGAGTACGCCCAGATCGAGGAAACCTTCGCCCCAGCCGCGCTCGAGACGATCAGCGCCTGGATCAAGACGGCGCTCGACTAGGCAAGTCGCGTAAAATATCTTTATGGAAACGACAACGCATCGTCCGCATGGGGATGACCAGCCCCTTCCGCATGGCCTGGCGAGCAGGCTTGGCGGATGGTCGGGCATCGCGCGCCAGTATCCCATCTTCAGCCGGACCTGGTTCATTTACCGGATGCGTTCCTTCCTGGCGCCGCTCGTCCTGCTCGCCCTGGTCCTGGTGTTCATCGCCGCGTTCTCGCGGCCGCGCGTCTTGCCGCATCTGATTCCCGCGCTGTGCGCGATCTGGCTGGTGGTGACGCTGGCGCTGTTGTTGGGGCGCGTGCTGGCAGTGTTGGCCTGCCGCCAGGGCTGGACGCCACCGCGCGAAGCGGCCGGCGTCGCCTGCGCGCTGGCCTTCGGCGTGCTGGTGGCGCTGACGCTAACGCCTTTCACCCGGATAGAGCCGGAGAAGCCGGCGCGCGCCGTGACCGAGCGCGGGGCCGCGCTGGCGCGCGAGGCTATGCTGGTCAACGGCGCCGTGTGGCTGCTGGCACTGGTTTGGCTGGGCGGAAGCGGCGACCTGGTGGCTTACTTCCGGCAGCGCCGCATGCTGCGCGAGGCCGAGCTGCTCGGCCAGGTCGCGCGCTACAAGGATGAACGCAACGAGGTGGAGATGCGGCTGGCGGTCCTGGCCGGCCAGGTTGAACCGCATTTCCTGTTCAATACCTTGTCGGGGGTGCGCGCCGCCATGCTGTCCGATCCGGCCCGGGGCATCACGATGATCGACCACCTGGTCGACTACCTGCGTTCGACCATACCGCAACTGCGCGCCGACCGCGCCCAGGCTTTCGTCACGCTCGGCTCCCAGCTGGATGCGGCGCAAGCCTATCTCGGGATCATCCAGGCGCGCCTGCCGAGGCTTGCTTCCCGCATCGACTGCCCGGCCGAGCTGCGCAGCGTGGCGATTCCGCCGTTGATGCTCATCTCGCTGGTCGAGAACGCCGTCAAGCACGGCATCGAGCTGAAGATGGGGCCGGGGCTGGTATGCATCAGCGCCGCGCACAAGGAAGGGGATGTGCTGGAATTGTCGGTGGCCGACGACGGGGTCGGCTTCGGCGCCGCCACGTCCGGCAGCGGCATCGGCCTGGCCAATATCAGGGAAAGGCTGAAGCATTTGTATGGCGGCGAGGCGTCCTTGTCGCTGCGCGCCGGTGACAACGGCGGCGTCGTGGCGAGCATCGTGCTGCCGATCCGCGCCGTCCCGGAAAAGGAAACCTGACATGCCAACCGCGATCATTGCCGAGGACGAGGACCTGCAGCGCAGCGACCTGCGGCGCATGCTCGCCGTGGCCTGGCCGGAACTGGAGATCGTCGCCGCGTGCGAGGACGGCGCGGCAGCCCTGGAGGCGATCGCGCGCCTGCGGCCCGACGTCGCCTTTCTCGATATCCGCATGCCTGGAATCGGTGGTCTGGACGTGGCGGCGGCGAGCGGCGGCAGTTGCCGCATCGTCTTCACCACCGCCTACGACAGCCATGCGATCGAAGCCTTCGACCTGGGCGCGGTCGACTACCTGCTCAAGCCCGTCACGCAGCGGCGCCTGGCGCAGGCCGTCGTACGGCTGCGCGAACATGTCGGGCGCAAGGCCGGGAACGCCGGCCTGCTCGAGGCCATGGCCGCACTCGACCAGCGGCTGCGCACGGCTGCAGCCGAAGAGCGGATCCGCTGGATCAGCGCCACGGCCGGCAACACGATCAAGATTTTCCCAATCGAGGAAGTGCTATTCTTCGAATCGGATTCGCGCTACACGCGCGTGGTCAGCGCCACCGATGAAGGGCTGATCCGCAAGCCGCTGAAGGAACTGCAGGCCGGCCTGGACCCGGACCAGTTCTGGCAGATCCACCGCGGCACGCTGGTCGCGGTGCGCGCCATCGCGCAGGCGCGCCGCGATGAGCTGGGCAACATCATGGTCGAGCTGCGCGGGCATCCCGAACAATTGAAGGTCAGCCAGACTTACGCCTGGCGTTTTCGGGGCGAGGTGTTTTTCCGCTGAATATCAGGCGATGCGCGCGAACACGCGGCGCGCCGCTTCGATGGTCTCGTCGATGACCGCATCGTCGTGCGCTGCCGAAACAAAACCTGCCTCGAACATCGCCGGCGCAAAATACACGCCTTCGTCCAGCATGCCGTGGAAGAAGCGGTTGAAGCGCTCCTTGTCGCCGGCCATCATCTGGCCGTAGGTGGACGGGATGTGATGCGAGAAGTACATGCCGAACATGCCGCCGACGGCATCGCCGCAGAAGGCCACGCCGGCTTCTTTCGCCGCCGCCGTCAGGCCGTCGACCAGCTTCCTGGTCTGGCTCGAGAGCTTGTCGTAGAAGCCCGGTTCCTGCACCAGCTTCAGGGTGGTCATGCCGGCGGCCACCGCCACCGGGTTGCCGGACAGGGTGCCGGCCTGGTAGACCGGGCCGACCGGCGCCATCTTTTCCATCAGGTCGGCGCGGCCGCCGAAGGCCGCCACCGGCAGTCCGCCGCCGATGACCTTGCCCAGCGCGGTCAGGTCCGGCGTGATGCCGTACAGTTCTTGGGCGCCGCCGAGGCCGACGCGGAAGCCCGACATCACTTCGTCGAAGATCAGCACGGCGCCGTATTCGGTGCACAGCTCGCGCATGCGGCGCAGGAAATCGGGCGTGGCGCGGATCAGGTTCATGTTGCCGGCCACGGCTTCCACGATCACGCAGGCGATGGTGTCGCCCATCGATGCGAAGGCGTCTTCCAGCTGCGGGATGTTGTTGTAGTCGAGGACCAGGGTGTGCTTGACGAAGTCTTCCGGCACGCCGGCCGAGGTCGGGTTGCCGAAAGTGAGCAGGCCGGAGCCGGCTTTGACCAGCAGCGAATCGGCGTGGCCGTGGTAGCAGCCTTCGAACTTGACGATCTTGTCGCGGCCGGTGGCGCCGCGCGCCAGGCGCAGCGCGCTCATGGTCGCTTCGGTGCCGGAGGAGACCAGGCGCACCTGCTCGATCGAGGGCACCAGGCGGCAGATCTCTTCGGCGATCTCGATCTCGCCTTCGGTCGGGGCGCCGAAGGACAGGCCGTTCGCGGCCGCGTCCTGCACCGCCTTCACGACCTTCGGATGGGCGTGGCCGACGATGGCCGGGCCCCAGGAGCCGATGTAGTCGATGTAGCGCTTGCCGTCGGCGTCCCAGAAATACGGACCTTCGGCGCGGGTGATGAAGCGCGGCGTGCCGCCCACCGAGCGGAAGGCGCGTACCGGCGAGTTCACGCCGCCCGGCGTGGTCTGCTGGGCGCGTGCGAACAGGGTGTCGTTTTTCGAAGTGTGTTCAGTCATGGTTGTTCTTCTTGCTGGTCGTCGGAAGTGGTGGGCGGGCAGGGCGCCGCGATCCGGTACAGTTTGTTGGGAATGAGCCGGCCCATGCCGAAGCGGCAGGCATGCTGCAGGGCGCCGCTGGTGTAGTCCTGGGCATAGGTCAGGGCCTCGATCGCGTCCAGGCCCTGCGCCATGCGCGCGGCCAGCGCCGCCGACAGCGTGTTGCCGGCGCCGAGGAAGGGGCCGGGCAGGTGCTGCGGCCAGGACAGGCTGACGGCCAGGCCGTCGGGATCGTACAGGTTGTCGGCGCGGACCCCGTCACCGCCGCCGATGCCGGTGACCAGCACGTGGCCGCAGCCGAAGGCGGTCAGCTCGGCCACGTCCTCGGCCACGGTGGCGATCGAACCCGGGTCGCGCCAGCAGTCGGCGAAGCGCGCCAGCTCGGGCTGCGACATCATCAGGACGTGCGCCTGCGGCACCAGCAGCTGGTGGATCAGGGTCAGCATGTCGTCGTCGCGCACGCCGCAATCCGGCAGGCCGGTGGTGAAGGGATCGAGTATCAGCGGCAGCTGGGCGTAGTCGGACACGATCTCGGCGATCGCCGCGACCTGTTCCAGGCTGGCCATGGTGCCGACCTTGATCGCGGCAATCGGCATGTCCTCGAGCAGCATGCGGGCCTGTTCGACCACGCTGCTGGACTCGACCGGCTGGATGTGGTCGACGCGCGCGGAATCGGCCACCAGCAGTCCGGTCACCACCGACAGCCCATGGCAGCCGTGCATGGTGAAGACGGCCACGTCGGACTGGATGCCCAGCGCGCCGACCGGATCGGCCGGCCCGAATGTGAGGATGAGTGGAGACGGTTGGTTTTGCACAGGGGTTAGATTAAGATACCTGACTCGCCATTTTACTAGATAGAAGGAACCGAAACGTGAGCAACGAAACGCAGGCTTTTCAGACCTGGATGTGTTTGATTTGTGGTTGGGTCTACGATGAAGCCGCAGGCGCACCGGAAGACGGCATCGCTCCCGGTACCCGTTGGGCCGATGTGCCGATGAACTGGACTTGCCCGGAGTGTGGCGCCCGCAAGGACGATTTCGAGATGACCGCCATCTGAGTTGTCGTTTTAGTCAGCAAAAATGGGGCATTTGCCGCTTCGGCGATGCCTTCTTGCCAAGCTTCTTGTCGATAGATCATCGCCTTGGTTTTTGCCTAGTTGACGTATAGCAACACTTCGCGCACAAGGCCAGCGCCCTATGCTATCGTGCTGGTTCATGCTGAAGTGAAACTTATATGACGACGCAAGCGACAGGCCTGAAGATCATGGTGATCGACGACAGCAGCACGATCCGCCGTTCCGCCGAAATCTTCCTGACCCAGGCCGGGTACCAGGTGGTGCTGGCCGAGGACGGCTTCGACGCGCTGGCCAAGATCAGCGACCACCAGCCCGCGCTGGTGTTCTGCGACATCCTGATGCCGCGCCTGGATGGTTACCAGACCTGCGCCCTGATCAAGAAGAGCGCGAAGTTCCACGCCACCCCGGTGGTGATGCTGTCCTCGAAGGACGGCCTGTTCGACCGCGCGCGCGGCGCCATGGTCGGCTCCAGCGCCTATCTCACCAAACCGTTTTCCAAAGACAGCCTGCTGGCGGCCGTGCGTGACCATACGGCCACGGCGGCATGAATATTCCGGAGCCCATCGTGGCCATACAAAAGATCCTGATCGTCGACGACTCCCCGACCGAACGCTACTACCTGACCGACATCCTGGTACGCAACGGCTTTACCGTCACCACCGCGGAGAACGGCGAGGAGGCGCTGGCCAAGATCCGTGCCGACCGCCCGCAACTGATCCTGATGGACGTCGTGATGCCGGGCGCGAACGGCTTCCAGATCACGCGCTCGATTTCGCGCGACCCCGAGCTGTCCTCGGTGCCGGTCATTATCTGCAGCAGCAAGAACCAGGAAACCGACCGCATCTGGGGCATGCGCCAGGGCGCGAAGGATTACTTCGTCAAGCCGGTCGACGGGCCGGCGCTGCTGGCCAGGATCGCCACGCTCGGCGCCTGACATGGCCACCCTCGATCCGGCCGCCCGGCGCATCCGCCTGCGCCAGTACCAGGAAGAGCTGCTCGAGCGCATGCAGGCCGCGCGCACCGGCAGCGGCGCCCGCACGCACCAGCTGGGCGTCGAGATCGGCGGCGAACGCTACCTGCTCGACCTGCTCGAAGCCGGCGAGATCGTGCCGGTGCCGCCGCTGACCAGCGTGCCGCTCACCCAGCCCTGGTACCTCGGACTGGCGAACATCCGCGGCAACCTGATCGGCGTGGTCGACCTGGCCCGCTTTTTTGACGCACAGCGCGGCTTGCCGGACAACGCCGGCGCGCCAGGTTCGGCCGCGCGGCTGGTGACCTTTTCGCCCAGCCTCGGCATGCCCTGCGGTTTCCTGGCCGCGCGCGTGCACGGGCTGCGCCAGGCTGCCGACATGACCCCGCAGGATGGCCGCCTGGTCGATGCCGACGGCCAGGCCTGGACGCCGCTGGCGCTGGCGGCGCTGGCGCAGGACGAGCGCTTCCTGCAGGTCGGCCTCTGACAAACACACAACGACAACAGGTTCTGGACTGGAGCTGGTATGGGATTCGCATCTAAACTCACGGTGAATTTTCTCGCCAAGGACAAGGACGACGGCAGCACCGTGCTGGCCTCGCCCGACACCCAGTTCGGGATCGGCCTGGCGCCCGCCGCCGCCAGTGAACTTCCGCAGCACTCGGCCGACGATGCCGCCGAACGGCTCGGCAACCTGGCCGGCCGCAAGCAGCGCGCCGCCGCAGCCTCTGCCGCCGCGGCGACCGGCGCCGACGACGAGCTGCGCCTGCCCCTGATCGGCCACCTGTCGCTGCCGCGCCAGCTGCGCATCCTGCTGGTGGCTTTCGCGGCCGGCATTCTTGTCACCATCTTCTCGCTGTGGCGCAACGCCGACAGCGGCGCGGTGGCGTCCAGCCAGACCCAGATCGCCAGCGAGGCGGTGATGCATTCGCAGCGCGTCGGCAAGGCCGCGCCGAACGCGATGCAGGGCAATCCCGATGCCTTCTCCCAGCTGCAGGACAGCCGCCTGGCGCTGGCCCGCGACCTCGACCTGCTGGCCAGGGGCGGCAGCTTCAACGGCAACGACATCCCGGCCGCATCGGGCGACACCGCGCGCCAGCTGGGCAAGGTCAGCGCCAGGTGGAAGGTCTCGGATGCGGCCGCCGCCAGCATCCTCAAGATGAAGCCGGAGCTGATCGGCTTCGACAACAGCCTGAAACAGCTCGACGTCCTGTCGCCGGAGATGCTGGCGCTGACCGAGGAAATCCTGACCGAGCGCACCGGACACGGCGGCAGCGCACGCGAGCTGGCCGCGCTCGGCCGCCTGATGATGCTGACCCAGCGCCTGTCGCGCAGCGCCAGCGAGTTCCTGAGCTCGGGCGGTATCAGCTCCGAGACCGCGTTCCAGATGGGCCGCGACGTCACGACCTTCCGTGCCACCGTGGACGGCCTGCTGAACGGCAGCCAGGCGCTCGGCCTGGCGCCGCTGAACGACCCGGATCTGCGCAACAAGCTGCTCGAGGTGCAGTCGAAATTCGGCGTCTGCCAGACCATCGTCTCGACCTTCCTGCATAACCTGTCCGACCTGACCGCCGCCAAGGCGGCCGAGCAAAGCATCTTCCGCGACAACGAAGAGCTGCGTGCCCAGCTGTCAAACCTGCAGGGCGAATTCCGCGCCGGCCAGGGCAATACCGGTCCCTGGTTCTGGCTGCTGGTGGTGGCTTCGATCTTCACGCTGGCGATGGCCGGCAGTATCTCGCGCGTGATGCTGCAGGATTCGCGCAACCGCACCCGCGGCGCCGATGCGCGCCGCCAGGAAGCGGAAGCGATGCGCCTGCTGGCCCAGGCCAAGGAAGAGGAGGCGAAGGCCACCAACGACCAGAACCAGGCCGCGATCCTGCGCCTGATGAACGAACTGCAGGAAGTGGCGGACGGCGACCTGACCGTGTATGCCACCGTCTCCGAAGACATCACCGGCGCGATCGCCGACTCGGTCAATTACACGGTCGAGGAATTGCGCGGCCTGGTGGTGCGCGTCATCGACACCGCCGGCAAGGTGACCCAGGCCTCGAACCAGGCGCAGAAGATTTCGAGCGACCTGCTGGTCGCGGCCGGCCAGCAGGCCCGCGAGATCCAGGACACCTCCGCCACCATGCTGCAGATGGCAGGCGAGATCACCGGGGTGTCGCAGTCGGCGAACGAATCGGCCGAGGTGGCGCGCCAGTCGGTGGCCGCGGCGGAGCAGGGCGCGACCGCGGTGCAGAACGCGATCAAGGGCATGGGCGAGATCCGCGAGCAGATCCAGGAAACCAGCAAGCGCATCAAGCGCCTGGGCGAATCCTCGCAGGAGATCGGCGAGATCACCGAGCTGATTTCCGATATTACCGAACAGACCAACGTGCTGGCGCTGAACGCGGCGATCCAGGCCGCATCCGCCGGCGAGGCGGGGCGAGGCTTCTCGGTCGTGGCCGAGGAGGTGCAGCGCCTGGCCGAACGCTCGGGCGATGCGGCCAAGCAGATCGGCGCGCTGGTGCGCACCATCCAGACCGATACCCACGACGCCGTCGCGGCAATGGAAAAATCGACCCAGGGCGTGGTCGAGGGCGCGCGCCTGTCCGATGCCGCCGGCGCCGCACTGGCCGACATCTATCGCGTGTCGAACCGACTGGCGGAGCTGATCCAGGGAATCTCGACCGCGACCGGCTTGCAGGCGACGTCCGCGAACGGGGTGGCGCACAATATGCAGCACATCCTGGCGATCACCGGACAGGCCCAGGACGGCACGCAGCAGACCGCGCAGTCGATCCAGGAACTGTCCCTGCTCGCGCAGGAGCTGAAAAACTCGGTGTCGCGCTTCCGCGTCTCCGCCGCTTAAAATCGATCCATGACCCCCAACTCGTCCCTGCCTTCGTCTTCGTCCAGTTTCACGGCGCCCTTCGATACCGGTCCCCTGTCCTGGGTGCTCGGCGAGATCCGCGACGCCCTCGAGCGGTCGGCCAAGGCGCTGCAGGACGCGGCGGGTCGCAGCCTGGAAGCGCAGCCGACGCTGCTGCTGCACGCCAGGACCCACCTGCACCAGGCCCATGGCGCGCTGCAGATGGTGGACGTCGAGGGCATCGACCGCCTGACCGGCGCCGCCGAGAAGGCGATCGACGGCTTCAAGGACGGTACGCTGGCGTTGACCGCCGAACACGCCGCCGTGGTCGGCGAAGCCTACCAAGCGCTGGTCGAGTACCTGGAAGAGCTGCTGGGCGGCAGCGCGCAGCAGCCGGTGCGCCTGTTCCCCTACTACCGGGCCTTGCAGGAACTGCTGGGCGCCGAGCGGGTACACCCGGGCGAGATGCTGGTGCTGCAGGCCGCGAAGTTGGGAGTGGTGCTGGCGCCGCCGGGCGGTAACGAAGCCGCCCCCGACCTGGCGGCCTGCCGCGCGCGCTTCGAGAAGGCGCTGCTGCCTTTCCTGAAGAGCGGCAGCATCGAGGCCGCCGGCGAGCTGCGCGAAGCCCTGGCGCCGATCGCCCGCGCCCAGAACGAGGTCCGTCCGTACGGCTTCTGGCTGGCGATGCAGACGGTGGCCGACCTGGCCGCCCGCGGCCAGCTCCCTAGCGATAACTACCTCAAGCAGCTGCTCGGCCAGATCAACCTGCAGCTGCGCCGCATGGTCCAGGGGCATACCAGCCTGCCCGAGGCGATGCTGCGCGACGCGCTGTTCTTCGTCGCCCAGGCGTCCGAACCGACGCCTGAGGCGCGCATGCTGCGCGACGCCTATGGCCTCGAAGGGCAGGTGCCGCACGACTACCTGGAGCGCCGCTACGGCCGCATCGACCGCGAGGCGCTGAAGGATGCGAAGGAAGCACTGGCCAAAACCAAGGAAGGCTGGGACCGCATCGCCGGCGAAGGCGCGCCCGAGCAGGAAGCCGACTTCGACGGCGCCCTGGCCCGGCTGGCCGGCGCCAGTGAAAAGCTGGGCGCGCCGCAGCTGGCGCAGCTGCTGCGCGAACTGGGCGACGCCGCGCGCCAGGCCGTGACCGGCGGGCGCAGCGACCAGTTCAGCATGGAGATGGCGGCGGCGATGCTGTTCGTCGAGCACGGGCTGGACCAGGTGCGCCAGTTGCCGGAGGATTTCGGCCGGCATGCCGAGGCCGTCGGCCAGCGCCTGCTGGCGCTGGCGCAGGGCGAGAACCCGCCCGAAGCGCCGGTCTGGCAGGGCGATCTGGCGCGCGAACTGCAGCAGGGCCAGACCGTGGCCGTGCTGGCGGGCGAGATCCGCACCGGCCTGCGCCAGGTCGAAAAACTGATCGATGAATACTACGAGAACCCGGCGCGCACCGACGCGCTGGAACAGGCCGACCCGCTGCTGCACCAGCTGCAGGGCGCGCTGTCCATCCTCGACCAGGACCAGGCCACGCACGCCTGCGCCTACGTGCGCGAACGCGTACGCGAGCTGGCCGCCGGCGGGCAGGACGATGCCACCCGCGCCCGGGTGCTGGAGAACCTGGCCCAGAATGTCGGCGCGCTGGGTTTCTTCATCGACGCGCTGGCGCAGAACACCGATACCGCGCGCCGCCGCTTCCGCTTCGATGCCGCTGAAGGCCTGTTCCGCGAGCTGCCCTTCGATGCCGCCGACCCTGACCTCGAGCATGCGGACGCGCCGGCGGACGAGCTGACGCAGCCGGCCGGGACGCCGGCTGCCGTCACGGCGCCGGCGCCTGCCGCTGCCGATGTGGCGCAGGGCGATGCCGCCATCGAGGCCGAGCTGCTGGAAATCTTCATCAGCGAAGCCGAGGAAGTGCTGGGCGTGGTGGCCGACACGCTGCCGGCCGCGCATGCCCAACCGGACAGCCAGGAAACCCTGACCCGCCTGCGCCGCTCTTTCCATACGCTGAAGGGCAGCGGACGCATGGTCGGGCTGGACCAGTTCGCATCCCTTGCCGCCGCCATCGAAAAGACCATGAACCTGTGGCTGGCCGAATCGCGCGCCGCCACGCCGGACCTGCTGGCGCTGCTGGACCGCGCCCATGCCGAGCTGTCGGCCTGGGTGGCGGAACTGGCTGCGGGTGCGGGCAGCGCGCGCGACGGCGCGGCCTTGATTGCTGCCGCGGCGCGGGTGCAGGAAGGCGAGGCCTTCGTGATGGAAGAGTTGGCGCCGCTTGCGGAACCTGAGCCGGAACCGGAGCCGGCTGCGCCGCCGGCCGCCGAGGAAATCCTTGCCGACCCTGCCGCCGACATCGATGCGTTCGACGCCGCTGCCGTGGAGGCAGAGGAGGCGGAGGAAGCGGCGCTGCCGCCGAACGTCGTCGCCTTCCCGCTGGCCGAAGAGAACATCAAGCGCATCGGCGGGCTCGAGATCCCGCTGCCGCTGTATAACATCTACCTGGGCGAGACCGAGGAGCTGATCGGCACCCTGGCGCGCGACTTCGCCGAGTGGCGCGGGGAACCGCTGCGCGCGGTCTCGGCGCAGGCGCTGAAAGCCTCGCATACGCTGGGCGGCACCTCGGCCACGGTCGGCTTCCATGCGCTGCGCGAAATCGCGTTCGCGCTCGAAGAAGCGCTGCAGGTCGCGACCCCGCCGCTGAGCGAAGAACAGCACCAGCTGCTGGACGAGACCCTGGAGCGGGTACGCATCATGCGCCAGGTGTTCTCGCTGGGCGAGCTGGCGCCGGCGCAGCCGGAGCTGCTGGCGCGCCTGCAGGGACTGCGTGACGAGCTGGGACGCAAGAAAGCAGACAGTGTGTTCGACGGCGCCGACGAGGAGCTGGCGCAGCGCCTGGATGCGCTGTTCGCCGCCACCTACGACAGCATCCTGGCCGACCCGCCGCTGCCGGCCGGCCCGCTGCCGGTGCCGGAACTGGACGCGCCGGCGCCGGGCTTGCGCGCGGCCGAGCCGCAGCCGGTCGACCCGGCGGTCGCCGCCGTCGACGATCTGTTCGACAGCTATTTCGACGACCCGTTCGCGGCGCCGAGCCTGGAGCAGGCTGTGGCGCCGGAACCGGAACCGGAACCGGAACCGGTACAGGAACCGCAGCCGCAAACCGAAGCCGGGCCCGAACCGCAGCCCGAACCGCAGCCGGTAATCGACGCCGCCTCCGATCTCGACGAGCCGCTTGCCGCCGCCGGGCCCGACACGGCGATCACACCGGAGCCTGAACCGGAGACGGTACTGGCCGCCGAACCCGTCTTCACCGACGAGCTGGACGCGGACCTGCTGCCGGTCTTCATGGAAGAAGCGGCCGACCTGCTGCCGCAGATCGGCAAGGACCTGCGCGAATGGCAGCAGGACCCGGCCGCCAACGCCGTCGCCCATGGACTGCTGCGTGCGCTGCACACTGTGAAGGGCAGCGCCCGCATGGCCGGCGCGATGCGCCTGGGCCAGCACACGCACGCGCTGGAAACGCAGATCGAGAACATGCTGCATGCCGGCACCACCAGCCCGGCGGCATTCGACGAACTGCTGGCCAACTACGACCAGGCACTGCTGCTGTTCGAACAGCTGCAACAGCCGGACGGCCAGGCCGCGCCGGGTGCGCCGGCATCCGCATCGCCAGCGGACGCGCCGGCCCAGGCCCAGGCGGAGCAGCAGGCCGTGCGTGCGCCGCTGGTGCGCGTGCGTGCCGACATCCTCGACCGCCTGGTCAACCAGGCCGGCGAAGTGTCGATCACGCGCTCCAAGCTGGAAAACCAGGTCGGCTCGCTGAAGTCGGCGCTGGCCGACTTCTCGGACAACCTGGGGCGCCTGCGCCACCAGTTGCGCGAAGTCGAGATGCAGGCCGAGTCGCAGATCGCCTCGCGCCTGTCGATCGCCGGCGAGCGCGAGTTCGACCCGCTCGAATTCGACCGCTTCACGCGCCTGCAGGAACTGACTCGCATGATGGCCGAGAGCGTGAACGACGTCGCCTCCTTCCACGAAGGACTGAGCCGCACGGTGGAAGCCGCCGTCGAAGACCTGTCGGCGCAGTCGCGCCTGACCCGCGAACTGCAGCGCGACCTGATGCGGGTGCGGATGGTGCCGTTTGCGAGCCTGTCCGAGCGCCTGTTCCGGGTCGCGCGCCAGACCGCGAAGGAGACCGACAAACGCGTCAACCTGGACATCCGCGGCGGCGCGGTCGAGATCGACCGCAGCGTGCTGGAACGGATGGCGGCGCCTTTCGAACACCTGTTGCGCAACGCCATCGTGCACGGTGTCGAAGCGCGTGCGCGCCGCGTCGAGAGCGGCAAGCCTGAAACCGGCGAGCTGCTGGTGCAGGTCAGCCAGCAGGGCAACGAGGTGCAGATCCGCTTTGCCGACGATGGCGCCGGCCTGGACCTGGCACGCATTCGCGCCAAAGGCGAGGCCAACGGCCTGCTCGACCCCGGCGCCGGGGTGTCGGATGCCGAGCTGGCCGAACTGATTTTCGAGCCGGGCTTCTCGACCGCCGATGCGCTGACCGAACTGGCCGGCCGCGGCGTCGGCATGGACGTGGTGCGCTCCGAGGCGCGGGCGCTGGGCGGACGCGTCGAGATCGCCAGCGAAGCGGGCAGGGGCGCGGTGTTCACCATCCACCTGCCGCTGACCCTGGCCGTGAACCAGGTCGTGCTGGTGGCCAGCGGCTCGAGGACCTATGCGCTGCCGGCCAACCTGGTCGGCCAGGTGCTGCAGGTGCGCGAGGCCGAGCTGCTTGCTGCGCGTGCCGCCGGCGCGATCCAGGTGCAGGGCGAGGCCGTGCCGCTGCGGCGTCTAGCGGAACTGCTGAACGAGCCGGGCGGCCCGGGCGGCGCGCGTTCGCTCCCGGTGCTGGTGCTGGGCAGCGGCGCGCACCGTCTGGCGCTGCAGGTCGACGAAGTGCTGGGCAACCGCGAGGTCGTGATCAAGAACGTCGGCCCGCAATTGGCGCGCATGCCGGGCATCGCCGGCGCCACGGTGCTGGGTTCGGGCGAGATCGTGCTGATCCTGAACCCGCTGCTGCTGCCGGACCACGGCCTGCCCGCGGTGGTGCAGGAAGAGGCGCTGGCCGAGCCGGCGCACCGCGCGACCATCATGGTGGTCGACGATTCGCTGACGGTGCGCCGCGTGACCCAGCGCCTGCTGGAGCGCGAGGGCTACCGGGTGCTGCTGGCCAAGGATGGCGTCGAGGCGCTGGAGCAGATCCAGGCGCCCGAGACGCGGCCCGACCTGATGCTGGTCGATATCGAGATGCCGCGCATGGATGGCTTCGACCTGACCCGCAACGTGCGCGACAACGAAGCCACCCGCGGCATCCCGATCATCATGATCACCTCGCGCACGGCCGACAAGCACCGCAACTATGCGCTCGGCCTGGGCGTGGATGCCTACTTCGGCAAGCCTTTCCAGGAAGACGTGCTGCTGGCGGCGATCGGCGGGCTACTCTCTTAAGGCGCCGAAGCGCGCCAGCGTACGCTCGCGCGCCTGCTCGTGGTCGACGATGGGCAGCGGGTAGTCGCGGCCGAGCACCAGTCCCGCGCGTTCGAGCACGGCCGGCCTGGCCAGCCAGGGCGCGTGGATGGCCGTCCCTTCGAGCGCGCCCAGCTGTGGCAGCCACCGGCGAATGAAGGCGCCGTCGGGATCGAAGCGCTTCGACTGCGTGACCGGGTTGAAGATGCGGAACCAGGGCTGGGCGTCGCAGCCGGTCGATGCCGCCCACTGCCAGCCGCCGTTGTTCGACGACAGCTCATAGTCGTTCAGCTTTGCCGCGAAATAGCGTTCGCCGCGCAGCCACGAAATCCCGAGATCCTTGGTCAGGAAGCTGGCCGTCACCATGCGCAGGCGGTTGTGCATGAAGCCGGTGCGGTTCAGCTGCGCCATCGCCGCGTCCACCAGCGGATAGCCGGTGCGGCCCTCGCACCAGGCGGCGAAGGCTTCGTCCGCCTCTTGTCCCTCTTCCCAGCGCACTCTGTCGAAGGCGGCCTTGAAGGATTGTGTCTGCACGCGCGGATGGCGCTGCAGGATCATCATGTAGAACTCGCGCCAGATCAGTTCCGACAGCCAGGTCACGGCGCCGTCCTTGCCTGCATCGGCCCGGTCACAGAGCAGGCGCACCAGGCCGCGCACCGGCAGCGTGCCGAAGCGCAGGTGCACCGATAGCCGCGAGGTGCTGTCCAGCGCCGGGAAGTCGCGTTGCGTGCGGTAGTCGTCGATGCGTTGCAGGAAGCCGTCCAGCAGCTGCCGGGCGCCGGACATGCCGGTAGGCTGGATGGGCGCGTCGTTGGGCATGAACCCGAGCTCTTCCAGCGTCGGCAGCCTGTGTCCGGCGGGGGCAGGAGCGAACGTCTTCACCCAGGGCGCGGTGTCGTACGCATCGATGGCCTCAGGATGCGCTGCCAGCCGCTTGAGCCAGGCATTCTTGTAGGGTGTGAACACGGAGAAGGCGCCGCCGGCCTGGGTCAGCACCTCGTCCTTTTCGAAGATCACCTGGTCCTTGAAGGTCTGCAGGCTGTGCCCGGCCTCGCGCAGGCGCTGCTGGACTTCGCGGTCGCGGGCGATGGCGGCGGGTTCGTAGTCGTGGTTGGCGAACACCGATTCCGCTTCCAGCTCGGCTGCCAGGCGCACGATCTCGTCTGCGGCGCGCCCCTGGCGCACGATCAGGTAAGCTCCCCATGAACGCAGGCGGGCGTCGAGTTCGACCAGGCTGGCGTGGATGAACTGTACGCGGCGGTCGTCGCGCGGCAGGCCGGCCAGGATCCCGGTATCGAACACGAAAACGCAGTGCACGCGATCGGAGGAACGCAGCGCATGGTGCAGGGCGGCATGGTCCTCGACCCGCAGGTCGCGCCGGAACCAGACCAGAGAGTTTCTCAGAGTCATCTTTTGTGTGCGGAGTCAATGCAGTTGGGCATTTTACTGTCTACCATTCCTTCGACTTGGGCGCCCCGCAACGCGCCTTCATGGCCGCGTAAGCAAATGGGTGTAAACTAGCGAAAAACCCAAGCTTATCGTGTGGACCACCCAGCGGTCGTAGAGAGTGAGCCAACAGAGAGTATGCGTATGAAGAAAAGTAAGGTCGGCAAGCCTCTAAGCATGCCCGGGATGCCCCAGGAGGCGCCCGAGAGCCTGATGCAATCGGACTCGGTCCAGTCCGAACTGAACCTGGCAAATCATTTCCTGATCGCCATGCCGTCGATGAATGATCCGATCTTCGGCGGAACGGTCGTGTATATCTGCGAACACAACGACAAGGGCGTGCTCGGCGTCGTCATCAACAAGCCGACCGACATGACCATGGACGTGCTGTTCGACCGCATCGACCTGAAGGTGACCGATACCCTGCGTCCCAACGTGGTCGACGAACCGATCATGTTCGGCGGCCCCGTGCAGGATGACCGCGGCTTCGTGCTGCATTCGCCGGGCGGCCGTTACTCGTCTTCGCTCAGCGTGACCGACGACGTCGCCTTCACCACCTCGATCGACGTGCTGGAAGCCGTTGCCAACGGCACCGGCCCGCAGCGCATGCTGGTCTCGATCGGCTATGCCGGCTGGAGCCCGGGCCAGCTGGAAGAGGAAATCGCCCGCAATGGCTGGCTCACCGTCGGCGCCGACGCCAGGGTCCTGTTCGACCTGCCGATCGAAGAGCGCTATACGGCAGCCATCAAGCTGCTGGGCATCGACCCGCTGATGCTCGCAACGGAAGCCGGCCATGCATAAGGGGATCGTGTCCCTGTAATGGTAGAAATCGTTTTCGGATTCGACTTCGGCGTGAAGCGCATCGGTATCGCGATGGGCAACACGCTGACCGGCCAGGCACAGCCTCTTTCCGTCATCAAGGCCGTCGACAACGCGACCCGCTTCAATGTCATCGGCGAGCTCATCGCGCAGTGGAAGCCGGCCCGGCTCGTGGTCGGCGAGCCGCGCCATCCCGACGGCGCCGAGCACGAGATGACCCTGCGCGCGCGCCGCTTCGCCAATCAACTGCACGGCCGTTTCAACCTGCCCGTCGAGCTGGTCGACGAGCGTTACTCGTCCGCCGTGATCCCCGCCAAGCGCGGCGAGATCATCGACGCCAAGGCCGCCGCCATCATTTTGCAACAATACTTTGACGACCATGCCAACTCCTACTGACCAAGCGGTTTACGACGCCGAGGCGCTGTACCGCACCCTGCTCGAGCAGGTGCGTACCGGGCTCGCCGGCGTGCCGGACGCCGCCATCGTCGGCATCCATTCGGGCGGCGCCTGGCTGGCCGAACGGCTCGCCGCGGACCTCGGCCTGCAAAACCGCCTCGGTTTCATCGACGTGTCTTTCTACCGCGACGACTACGCGAAAAAGGGCCTGCACCCGGACGTGAAGCCGACCCGCATCGAGTTCAACGTCGACAGCGCCACCATCCTGCTGGTCGACGACGTGCTGGAAACCGGCCGCACGGTGCGCGCCGCGATCAACGTGCTGTTCGACTATGGCCGTCCGCAGCGTATCATGCTGGCTGCGCTGGCCGACCGCGGCGGCCGCGAACTGCCGGTCGCGGCGGATTTCGCTGGCGTGCGCACCGAACTCCAGCCGGGCCAGTCGCTGGCCCTGTCGCGCGACCCTGCCGGCCAACTCTCGCTCACGATCGAAGACGACAATGCATAACCCGCAACTCAACAAGAATGGCGAGCTGCAGCACCTTCTGAGCATCGAAGGCCTGCCCAAGTCCATCCTCAACCACATCCTCGACACCGCCTCGAGCTTCGTGAGCATTTCGGACCGCGAAGTCAAGAAGGTGCCGCTCATGCGCGGCAAGAGCGTGTTCAACCTGT
>Ga0265798_10002828_pt1 | contig 25238 bp, 20 predicted proteins | sample P3T30metagenome_FD_192430 | JGI IMG/M metagenome (GOLD analysis project Ga0265798, IMG submission 192430) | Plant litter microbial communities from East Loma Ridge, Irvine, California - P3 T30 | ecosystem: Environmental > Terrestrial > Plant litter > Unclassified | place: USA: California...
ATGTACCCGGTGTAAAGAATACCACCACCTCCTTCAACGGCGGTATGGACGTAAAATATGGTATCAGCAATAGTTTCACACTGGATATGACGCTAATCCCCGACTTCGGCCAGGTACAATCCGATAACCGTATTCTGAACCTCACGCCTTTTGAAGTCAAGTTCAATGAGAACAGGTCCTTCTTTACCGAGGGGACAGAGCTTTTTAACAAGGGCGATCTATTCTACAGCCGCCGCATTGGCGTTTCGCCAACCTATTTCAAAGATCTGAATGGGCAACTCCGTGAAGGGGAAACCATCGTCAAATCACCGCTGGAGAGTAAGGTGATCAATGCCACCAAGGTATCAGGGCGTACTGCAAAGGGGCTGGGTATTGGGATTTTCAATGCCGTAACCAATTCCATGAATGCAGTGGTAGAGGATGAACAGGGCAACAAAAGGGAGATTGAAAGCCAACCCTTAACCAACTACAACGTGTTTGTGCTGGATCAGAATCTGAAAAACAATAGTGCCATAAGCCTGATCAACACCAATGTGCTTCGTCAGGGCAATGCCTATGATGCCAATGTCACAGCAATACTCTTCAATCTTAACGACAAAAAGAACGAATATTATTTCAACGGCGCTGGCAAAATGAGCTACATCACGGCGAACCCGGATAAAGATCAGCGCAGTGGCTACTACTATGACCTGGAAACCGGTAAGCAAAGTGGAAACTTCACCTGGAGCTACCGTCAGCGTTTTGCAGACCGCCTATTTGATCCATCAGACATGGGTTTCTTTACCAATAACAACTTTCTGGATCAAAATGGAACCATCCATTACAACATATACAAGCCAGGAAAGTGGTACTACAAAATCGCTACTTTCATGTCCCTGAACTACTCCAGACGGTATAAACCTGCAGCATACCAGAACATGGTGTTGGAAACAGGCCCTTACGTACAATTCAAGAATCTCTGGTCAGCGGAGATCTATGCCAACTGGACGGCCAAAGGAAACGACTTCTATGAATCCAGGAACGGCGGACTGTATAAAAGCCCTGGTGCTTTCACCGTACAAACGTACCTCAATTCGAATCGTGCTAAAGCCTACAATGCCGGGGGTTATCTTGGCTACGGCACAAGAACCATGTTTAAAGGAAAGGCGTACGATCTCTATTTTTATCAGAATTTCCGCCTTAGCGACCGTTTAAGCTTTGGAACAGACTTCAGTTACTCGCCAAGCTATGATTTCGTAAGCTGGGTGACGTTCAATGGCGATCAGAGTGTTTTCTCCAGGTACGATCGTAACACCATTGAAAATGCCATAGACGCCAAATACAACTTCACAAACAAGATGGGCATCAATCTAAGAGCGAGACATTACTGGTCGGACAGAAGAAATAAAGCCTTTTACAACCTGCAGTCGGATGGTAGCTTAGCAGATTACAACGGGCCGGAACTGCAAAACACTGACCGGAACTACAATGTCTTCAACATAGACCTGATCTATACCTGGCAATTCGCACCTGGAAGTGAGCTTAGCATCACCTACAAGAACCTGTCAGAAACGAACGACAGCTATCTGACCAAGCGGTACTTCAGAAATCTGGATTATATCCTTTCCGGGCCGCAAAACAACAGCCTTTCTATCAAGATGCTCTACTACGTAGACTATCTTGACCTCAGAAAGCATAAGAGGAAGTAATTATCTAGGGAAAACGAAAACCATGCCCAGTGCAAGCGTCTGACTTGCCTGGATCTTATCCGTGGTATTCTTGTCATACAAGCCCACGCCCGTAACGGTTACGTTCATGAACTTGTTTACCTTGGCACGCAGCTCTACATCCAAACGATGATTGGTATAATCCAGCTGATCGTATGGAATGAACACCATGTACCTTGCTTTAAGATTCAGGTTTTTGGCAACCTCCTTATCAAAATTTGATACGACTTGAAATGCCAGTTCATTTTTAAAGGTAGCACCCGCAGGCACACCATAATTGTTAAATCCTGAATTCCCGGCAGCATTGTTTATCCTTACCAAGCTAGTGTCCAGCACGAAGGTTTGCCTTGCCGTTCCGGTACCGATCCTCGTAGAAAAGTACTTGCTGGGTTTGTACTCAAAACCGATAGACTCGGTTAAATAGCCCGGTGACATGAATCTGGAAAGGAGGTTTCGTTGTTCGTTGCCGCTCCCGTCGTCGTAAAAACGGTAACCTTCATCGAATTGGGATTCAAAACTTAGGGAACCAAAGAAGTACCAGTTTTTAGACAACTGAATGGCCGCCTTATTATCCCAGAAAATACGGTCAACGGTCTTCTTTTCCGACTGGTTCTTGTTGCGCACCTTCCCGTAGTTCAGAATCAACTCCGAGATGTAACTGTAACCCTCACGACTGTATTCTGCTCGGTAATTGACCAATCCGGTTAGCGCCAGTGAGTTCACACCACCACCGGTCCAGTTGTTACTAAAAGCCGCTTGGTTCAGGTTGATACCCACTGAAGTGCGGGTATTCCAATAGTTTACTTTAGCATCAACAACTACTGGCGTGAGTTGAACAGGTTTGTATTCAATATTACCCACCCTTGAAGGCAGTGGACTGCGTTTCAAGCGAAGATTTAAATCATTGGTATTAATTGGAACGGTATCGATTTCCTGTGCTTTAAGCCCTGAGGCCAACATAAGTAAGAAGATTAAACCAATATACAAGCCCTTCATTACTACAAAGAAAACCAAAAATGTGGCTTTATAAAAGTTTAAAGCCAATTTTTTACAGCTTGTCTATCTTTATATTGGGTAGAGGTTGTAACCTAAGCGCTTTTGGATTTCGTTTATATGCGGCATAACTGTTCCGCAAGTAAACAATAAAAGCGTACTCTGATGCACTCAGCACGAAGGCATAACTTGGCCGATATTGCTGCATGAAATCGGTGAGTTCAGGTTCCTTGATCCCTAGCACCTGCTTTACAAACTCGGGTTTGAACTTGAAATCAATGAGCTGTTCCTTGTAGTCACGCTCTAAAATTTCCTGCAGATGCCTGGCATTTTTACCCTTTCTACTCAGCAGGTTGTAAATGGCATCTATGCCTAACCCTACGCCAGAAGATCCGAGGTTAAGCAAATCTTTTGAACTGCCACGGGCGGTCGCATATTTATATTCTTCTTGTGTCTTTTTGTACTGCTCTTCTGGGCTGAGGGTCTTGCTGCCCACAATGGAAACTTCCTTCAAGCGGATAAACAGCGGATGCAGCTGGAAGAACACGGCGTTCTGTCCTTTGTAGATCAGTGTATCTACCGCATAGCCCTGCAATGCAGCGAACAATGTATCGCCGATCATGGCTTGTGTAGAAAACTCTCCTTTGGTATTGTTATATAAACCCTGGTCTGTTCTCGAGTTGTAGATGTAAACTTTAGCAAGCCGCTGTTTACTGTCTTTATCTATTACAAAGCCCTGTACAGGTTTTTTTTGAGCGTATAATCCGGAGCACAACAGCAGCAGGAGCAGGGAGCAGTAAAACTTCATTAATACAAAATTACATGTTCCGCCAGATGCCTGCGGCAGTTTAACATTATTTAACGACCTGCAGCTTTTGCCCGATTTTAATACCCTCATCAAGAAGCGTATTCATTGATTGAAGCTCCTCTACGGTCAGGTTAAAACGTTTAGAGATGTTGTACAACGTATCGCCTTTAGTCACCATGTAATACTTACCGTCAATTACCGTAGTAGAAGTATTCACTGGTGCCGTTACGGTCGGTGTTGCTGGCGGCACCGCTGCCGGAGCAACTTTCTCGACAACCTTTGATTCGGTGATCACCTTTTGTGAAGGCGGCACACTAACCGGCGTAAACTTCTTCTTCTCCAATGGAATATTGGCGTTGATCTCCGTAAACACGCGATCCTCACGACTCAACTTCTGCGCTTCGGTTTCTGGTTGATCATACTCATACAGCCTATATTTCTCAATCAGGTTAATCAGCAGGTCCGGATATTTAGGATTAGTAGCATAACCAGCCTGTTTAAGGCCATGTGCCCAGTTCTTGTAGTCGTTCTTGTCCAGCTCAAACAAAGCACTATAACGCTTACGTCTTAAAAATTCTGAATGGTCTTTGTACGACTCTCGTGCATCGTTATACACCCTAAAACAATCATTACGCTGATCATCATCCTTGTAATAACCCTTTCCTTTCCAGTCGGATGTTACCTTAACTCCAAAATGGTTGTTTGCAAACTTCGCCAGGGTGCTATTTCCACTTCCGGACTCCAAAATTCCTTGGGCAAGCGTGATACTTGCAGGAATTCCATAGGCGTTCATTTCTTCGATCGCCACATTTTTATATTTGTCGATATAGCTTAAAGTGGTATAAGACGGGATTTCCCCTTTGCCCTTAGTAGCATTTCGTTCAATCTGGCGGTTGTTGCGGCTGTATTTGGCAGTTTTACAGGCCGAAAAGAATGCCACGGCCAGCAATAATAGTAGAAGTCTATTTTTCATTGATCAATTTCACTTTTCTTACCGGCGCGGGTTTCAGTTTTTTGGTTAGGGGAGCAACGGGACCCAGCATGCGCATGCTGGCGTCGGGGTCATTATCGTACTTAAATAGCTCATACTTTTTGATTAAAGCAATCACCTGTGCAGACCAGACCTTACTATGGGCGTACCCACCCCTTTGTATACCTTTCGCCCAACTTGCATAGTCGCTGCCGCCGTATTTTGCGAACAAATTACTGAATGCCGTACGACTTTGCAAAAAGTCTATGAAATGGTGGTAAGAATCTTCAACGCTGGTGTAACCTCTATAGGAAGAGCGGATCTTTTTGCTGTTGTTTTCCCCTTTAACGCCAAAGTGGTTGTTTAGGTAGCGGGCAATCTTGCTGGTGCCTGCTGCGGATTCATGTATGGCAATGCCCAGGATAATACTGGCTGGAATGTTATTCTCGCGCATCAATTGCTGCGCCAGCGGAAGGTTTTCTTCAATGTAATTGCGAGTCGTCTGGGCAGAAGCCCCAAAGTGTAACAATCCTACACTTAGCAGTACGAACAGGAATTTTTTAACCATAGTTATTTTTTTCTGATGACAAATAAACCATCGCGTACAGGTAATATCAACTTTTCTACCTGTGGGTCTTTAGCAATCTTATCATTAAATGTAACAATATTTCTGGTATCCTTATCCTGTTGATTGCTAAGAACTTTGCCGCTCCATAACACATTGTCAACAATGATAAGTCCACCCGGCCGCACTTTATCGATCACCAGATCGTAGTAGCTGCCGTTATTCTTTTTATCTGCATCGATAAATACCAAATCAAAAACTTCGTCTAGTTGCGGAATGTTTTGCATCGCATCACCAAGAAGGTACACAATCTGCTTCTCATATGCTGAATCCGCGAAGTTCCGGCGCACCATATCTTCCAGTTCCACATTAATATCCAGCGTATATAACTTCCCCTCAGAGTGTAAACCTTCTGCCAGGCACAGTGTAGCATAGCCAGTGAAAGTCCCAACTTCAAGGATGCGTTTAGGATTTACCAGCTTGCTCAGCATACTTAATACTCGCCCCTGGTAGTGGCCCGACAGCATACGTGGCATCAGCACTTTCAGGTTTGTTTCGCGGTTTATCCGTTGCAGCAATTCGCTTTCCGGCTCGCAGTATTGTAGCAGTAAATTTTGCAGGTCTTCGTTGATCATGTGTTTGCTGGTATCTAGATTAACGGCGACTTTCCATGAAATATTGTAATATCAATGTCGCCGAGATGGTATCCACCCGTTCCTTATTCTGCCTGTCGCTCTTTTTAAAGCCACTTTGCAAAATGGCTTGCTGCGCCATCTTGGAGGTAAAACGCTCGTCGACCCAGAACTGAGGAATGTGCGGGAATTGTTTTTTTAGGCTTCTGGAGAAACCCACCACATGCTGCGCGCTTTCAGAAGGTGTGTTGTCCATCTGCTTAGGGTCACCTAGCACAAATGCCTCTACCTGCTCTGTTAACAGGTATTTGCTGATGTAAGCAATGATGTCCTTTGGATGAACAGTGTCCAGCCCGGTAGCGATGATTTGAAGGGGATCGGTAACGGCAATTCCAATTCTTTTGGTGCCATAATCAAAGGCTAGTATTCTGGGCATAGGACTTTTTATGAGCAATAAGCAGCTGTGTTTTAAACCCCAAAGGTAAGGAATTTAAAATTAGCTGCTTTTTACGCCTAAAACATGTGCTGACCACCGTTTATACTGAGGTTGGAACCGGTTATAAATGATGTACTGTCTGAGATGAGGAAGGATACTGCTTCGGCCACTTCCTCGATCATACCAAGCCTTCCGACGGGAATTTGCGAAATGATCTGCGTTCTGATATTCTCCGGTACCGCCATCACCATGTCCGTACCAATATAGCCTGGAGAAACGGTGTTCACGGTAACCCCATATTTGGCAACTTCTAGTGCCAGCGACTTGGTAAAACCATGTATTCCAGCTTTGGCAGCACAATAATTCGTCTGGCCAAACTGCCCTTTCTGCGCATTAATGGATGAAATGTTCACAATCCGGCCGAAACCACGATCTACCATGCCATTGATGACATGTCTTGCGCAATTGAAAACACTGTTCAAGTCCGTATTGATGACTTTATCCCAATCATCCCTCGACATCTTTGCGAACTTGATGTCCTTGGTGATACCGGCATTGTTGATCAACACATCTATGGTTCCAATCTCCTCCTCTACCTGCTGCACCATTTTTCCGACAGCGTCAAAGTCAGTAACATCACCCTCTACGAGGTCAATTTTACAGCCTGCCTCCTGCAAAGTCTGCTGTAAAACCGCTTTTTTATCATGACAACGGAAATTGCCGACTACGCGGAATCCATCTTCATGTAATTTCTTACACAAAGCTGCTCCTATGCCACCAGTACTCCCTGTCACTAGTGCCACTCTCTTGTTGTTCTTATCCATTTCAATATTTCAAATCATTGTTTGTATTCAACCATTAGTGCTCAACTAAGAAGGCCGTTACTTCCTTATTAAATAATTTTGGCCGCTGGTACTGTACAAAATGTCCACAGGGGCTAAACACCACTACTTTATTGCGTTTGATTTTGGAAGCTTCCAGCCGTACTGTTTTTTGGTAAGTTTCACCATGAACAAACTGGTAAGGACTCACGATATCATCTGTTCCAAGAATAATTAAGCATGGTTGACTGATGCTTGTCATCACGTCCACCAAGGCTTCCAACAGCATCGCTTCGATGCACTTGAGCATCATTCTGCCAAATTGTGCAGCATCTTTTTTATAAATCGGGATTCTCTTGGAAAGTTCTCCTGCCTCTTCATAGTTGTTGCAAAAACCCATCAGGTAATTTTGCTTATGCTGCGTAAAAGCTTGCCCCATGCCCATAGCGGCAGCTGAAAGATTAATCAAGTACTGTTTATCTGCCGCGCGGTAAGGTTCAAAACCTGAAGGCGATGCCAGGATTAGCCGGCTAATCCGTTCCGGCTCCTTCAAGGCAGCGATGCAGGCAAGCTGTGCGCCCATGGAGTGTCCGGCTACCGCAACTGATTTCAAGCCTAGGCGTTTTATGAATGCGAGCAGCACATCCGCAAAGAACTCCATGGTGTATGGAAAATTTTCTTTGCTTGAATAGCCGTGACCAGGCAGGTCCAGGGCAATGCAACGGTATTGTCGCTTCAGATCTCTGATGTTTTTGCGCCACACAGGTATTGCACTTGCCATCCCATGCACCAGCAGTAAGGTATCCAGTGTCGGATCACCTTCGTCTACGTAAGCAATTTCAAGACCTCCATTAAGTCTGATTTTCTTAACGTCATACGGATAAGGTACATGTTCCCCTTCTTCTTTCTCGGGTGTAAGCTTATCCGCTTTCCAGCGTTCGAAAAAGTTAAACATGCGTACTCCTTTCTCTAAGCCATGCTCCAATGCCTGGTGCCAGTTCTTTTTGCGACTTTGATCCTACAAATACGCCGATGTGGCCTCCGGAGAATTTTGTTAGTGTCTTATCCGCACTGGCGACCAGGTCATTCAAAGCAATTGATGAATCTGGCGGAACCAAATGATCTGCTTCCGCATATATGTTCAGGAGTGGCATGCCAATGTTTTTAAGGTTTACTGTTCTCCCGCCCAACTCAAAAGTTCCTTTTACCAGCTTATTCTGCTGGTAAAGTTCTTTTATAAACTGCCGGAAACAGGCACCAGCCTGGTCGGGGCTGTCCGCAATCCAGTATTCCATTCTGAGGAAGTTCGTTAACTGTGTCTCTTGATCTGCAGCATTCAGGATGGAAACGTACTTGTTGGTCTTCAACATGGGTTTAAGGTTTTCGAAAGCGATGTTGAGCAGCTTACCCGGAATATTGCCATAATGATCTACCATGGCGTCTACATTCAGGTACTTGGCCCATTTGGAAAGCAGGTCTTTCTCTGTATGAAAGTCAATCGGCGTAACCAAAGTCACCAGGCTCCGCACCTTTTTGGGATGCAGCGCCGAATATATCACGCTGAAAGTGCCACCCTGACAAACGCCCATTAAGGTCACTTGTGGTTCAGCAGTATGACGCCTAATGAAATCTACAGCATCGTTGATATAACCATTGATGTAGTTCTCCATGGTGATGTATTTATCTTCGGGACCTGGATAACTCCAGTTGATTAGATAAAGGTCGAGGCCCTCGGCAACAAGGTTGCGGATAAAACTTTTGTCAGACTGAATATCCATCATGTTGTGGCGGTTAACCATCGCATATACCAGGAGCACCGGACTGGTGCGGGTAGCACCAGTGGCACTGGTATAATGAAAGAGCTCTACCTTATCCTTTCGCCAGACGACCGACTTGGTACTGGTTCCAATTTCCAATGCCTGCACCTTCTTCAAGGCTTCGTACCCTTTAACCAACTTTTCCGTTGTTTGTGAAAGTTCAGTCAGAATAGCTTCTGGCGATAGTTGTATCATTATTGATCCTTGCTGGTTTCCACTACTCGGCCTTGGTTCGTATCTGTTCCTTAAGTTCCTCAATCATGCTTTCCAGCTCATTGATCCTGGTTCTCAGCTCATGATTCATCTTGTAAACATCTTCCATTTGCGAACGCAGTACTACGGGAAAAGGCTGTAAGAAGGTCTCCATCTGCTTTTCGCATGACCGCGTTATTTTAATCTGCAGGTCCAGCAATTCGGCCTGCAAAGCCGCATATTCCTGCGTATTAAACAGATCCAGATATTCTTTTTCATTGATGCTTGACCATTCACTGTAAAAATCTTCGAAGTTGTTTAAGGGTTGCCCAGCTGCTGAGCGTTCGGACAGAGATTTAAGTACCTTTTCCCAGGCAGACATACTTGCCTTGTACAGCATAGCTTGCATCTCGTTCATTTTGCTTACATATTTACCCCAGGTTTCTATTTCTTCCCAGAAAGGAGCTGACGTCGGTCTGCTACCATTGTTGGTTTGGCTAAAGTATGGTGAGAATCCAGCCTGGGCCGAGCGAAACACATCTGTATACCAATTGCTCATACCCGGATTCATCTGCCACATGGAATTAAAAAACTGGCCAGATCGACGGAACTGATCCATGAAGCTGTTCATCATAGCATGTTGGTCAATGCCAAAAAGCTTATCAACGAAGGATCTGAAATGCGCTGGATCGATCATTTTCCAGAGCTCTTCCGGATTCATCGCATTGGCATTGTTCTGCATTTGGCTGAATACCGGTTGCCACAGCTGGAATAACCTGGTGTACACGTCAGTACTACGCAGCATATTAAAAAATGCTTCCCTGCTGGTGTTATCTGTGAAAGGATTAAACTGGTTGGCAAAAGGGTTGTTCATGTTGTTCATCATGGATTGATAATTGTCCATCCATTGTTTCTGCACGTCGCCCATGTTCTGCCACATGTTTTCCTGTCCGCCGTTCCACTGGTCGGCCATTTTCTTCCAATCGTTCATCATCTTATTGGAATTTTTTATCCAGGCATCAAATACATTTTCCGTTGTTTCCATTTTGTCAAAGCTTTGTTGTCCAAAGCGACCATTTTTATGCCATTGCAGACGGAACTGCCTAGATATCCGACATACATTATTATTCAGGTAACCAGCACTTTAATTCGGATTTATGCCGCAACCATTGGCCGGTAATTATACGAATGTTTAATCCGGAGGAACCTGCGTATAAAAGCGGATTGTTCAGGTTAATTACAATCAACGCAAGTAAGATTACCTGCTGTGAGACATGTAAAGAAGCATTTACAATGATAGCCCAGATATAAAGTTTACCCTAAAGATGCTTGCAAATCTTACATAATAACGCAACTTTGCAGATCAGCATGCACAAACTAAGGAACATCCTTTCTGTATTCGTTGCTTACCTGCTATTGTTAACATTTTCAACAATCCAGGTTACCGAGGTCATTCACAACCATGTGGAAGATCATCATGTGCCTAGTCACGAAGGTTTGAAAAAGCAAACGCCAGAAATAACCCTTGCTGATGCCGTGCAGAAATGTAAGTTCTGTAAAGATCTTTCAAGTCAGCAGATTGCTTTCCATCCTCTTGAAATCAATACGTTCGATTTTGAGGTTACAAGGCCGTCAACGGCAGTCGGAGCTGTATATGAGCACAAGCTGTTTGAAACAGCTGTTAACACCTGGACAAACAAGGGCCCACCCATTTCCTAAGCTTTCCTATTTACAGATGCTGCTCTTCTACATCCGTAGAGTCATCTGCCATATTCATTGCCTGTACGCAAGCGTATTTCAGGTCCATTTTAACATACTTTTTTATGCAGATTATTTTAGAAGCCCAAGGCCTCTCCAAGAACTATGGAGAGAAAAAAGCCTTGAACGCGCTCAACCTCCAACTGTCTAAAGGCGAAATATTCAGCCTGCTCGGGCCTAACGGTGCCGGAAAATCTACAACCATCAATTTATTCCTCGGATTCATCAAACCTTCAGCGGGTAGCGCCTGGATAAATGGTATCAACGCAGCTGAAGATCCTGTAGGAATCAAAGAACATCTGGCCTACATTCCTGAACAGGTCATGCTGTACCAGAATCTTAGCGGACGAGAAAACCTGTCTTTACTGACTGCACTTGCCGGATATGAATATGGCTTGCCCGAGTTGGACCAATTCCTTATCGATGCAGGATTGCAACCTGAAGCAATCAATAAACGTGTGGGTAGCTATTCCAAAGGCATGCGACAGAAGGTCGGTATTGCCGCTGCCGTTGCGAAAAATGCTAAAGTGCTGCTCTTAGATGAGCCCACATCAGGACTGGATCCCAAGGCCAGCAACGAATTCTCAGCGCTGCTGCTCCGCCTGAGTAAGGCAGGGACCACCATTTTTATGGCAACACACGACATCTTCCGCGCCCGCGAAGTAAGTCAACGTATCGGCATCATGAAAGCCGGGTCTCTGATTGATCAGCTGAGCGCTGAGAAGTTAAATGCAGGTGAATTGGAACAGTTGTACCTCGACTATATGAAAGGATAGACAATGATCAGAAACATCACTCAAAAAGAACGAATCAGTGCCATCCGAGACAAGCGTTTCATCATTCTGGGTAGCATTATCCTCCTGCTGCTGCTTACCGCTGCAGTAACGGGAATGGTCAATTACAGCGTGCTGACTGCAGAAAGGTCGCTTGCACAATCTACGGCGACAGAAAACTTTAAAAATCAGCCTGACAGGCACCCACACCGTGTTGCACACTACGGCTCTTATGCTTTTCGACCAAAGTCAGTACTTAGCTTCCTGGACTTCGGGCTCGACTCTTATACCGGAACCATGGTCTACCTCGAGGCCCATCAGCAAAACAGCGCTAACTTTAGTCAGGTGCAGCAATCAGGTGCCATGATCCGGTTTGGGGAGATGACCATAGCTTTCGTTATGCAATGGCTCATCCCTTTGCTGATCATATTTTTATGCTTTAATACTTTTACTTTGGAGCATGAGGAGGGTACATTAAAAGTCTTACTTAGTCAGGGCATCAGCATGAAAGCAATTGCGCAGGCGAAGCTGCTGGGCTATATTCAGGTCATCAGCCTGATTGTTTTGCCGGCATTTTTCTTCGTCGTGTTATTTGTGCTCAGTGTGAATGACTTTACCATCGACGTAGAACTGGTGCTTCGAACGTTTGGCTTCATGTTTACCTATCTCCTTTATTTCTTCATTTTCATCGCCGGTTCTATTTTGGTATCCGCACTTAATCAGCATTCCAGAACAGCCCTGGTTACCTTGTTAGGCATTTGGATCGTTTGTATCGTATTGATGCCAAAAGCACTGAGCAATCTCGGCAGCTCGCTGTATGAAGAACCTTCTAAAGCGGCTATGGACGCCAGTGTTCACGAAGAATCTAAAAACGGGATTGATGGACATGACCCCATGGACGAACGCCTGGCACAATTTAAACAGGAACTGTTAAAAAAGTATCAGGTTGATTCGTTGAGCCAGCTACCTGTGAACGTTGACGGACTAGTTATGGCCTTAGGAGAGGAAAGTAGCAGTAAAATTTATCAGGAACATTTCGATGAGCTGGTGGCGATTTACGAATGCCAGAACAGGCTTTCTGTTTGGGGCGGTTTTCTCAATCCATATCTCGCCATCCGAAACATATCCATGTCTATGGCGGGCACAGATTTTCTCCATTATGTCGACTTCTTAAATGCTGCGGAAAAATATAGATACCAGCTTACCCAGCACCTGAATAATCTTCAAGCTACCAAAGTATCCTATAAAGATAAAGCAAGCAGGCTCGACAACGAGGTTTATGCCAGCTACCCACCTTTCTACTACCAGGGGCCGGCATTCATAAAAGCATTAAGCAACGTAGCCGTTTCTATCGCTGCGCTTATTTTTTGGACAGTGCTTGTCTACGCATTAATCATTATCACCATGAATAAAAAGAAAAACTTGATATGAAGCAATTACGCGTCCTACTTCATTTTGAATGGTTGAACTTCAGGGCCGAAAGGAGCCTTGTTGCTTTCTGCTTCCTGATGCTATTATGTGGCTTCTATGGTATCTTCTCAGGACATCATGAGATTGAAAAGCAGCGGAATAAACTCGCCGGACTGGAGCAGATCTACCAAAACAACATCGCTGAAATGGCGGAAAAGTTTCCCGACAGCGCTGATGCCGGCGATATCGGCTACTACCATTCAGCCTTCGCTAAAAACGAGCCCAACAACTGGGCGGCATTGGCAATCGGTCAGCGTGATGTAAGCCCTGCTTACCTTAAGATCCGATTGCTAGCCGTGCAGAATCAACTGTATAATTCTGAAAATACCAATCCATTAAAACTTGCAACCGGCAGCTTTGATCTGTCCTTTGTGATGGTATTTCTCTTGCCACTGTTTATCATTGCAATTAGCTTCAACCTGCTATCTGCAGAAAAGGAACAAGGTACATTGCGTCTTCTTTTGGCACAACCACTCCGGTTATCTACCTTATTTGTGGCCAAGGTCCTTCTTCGGTTTATAATTATTGCGGCAATTGTGTTGATCCTTTCCTTCATCGCTTTATGGTGGACAGCTGCTCAGGTCGACCTCCGGGCATTTTACTGGATTTCAGGTGTGCTGTTGTATGCCATTTTCTGGCTTGGTATGTCCTGTGCAATCGCAGCGATGCAGCGTAGTTCAGCATTTAATGCCATCAGCCTTTTAGGTGTATGGCTGCTTCTTGCAGTTATTGCTCCGGTGCTTATCAACGCCATTGCAGACATCTCTAAACCCGTTCAGGAGGGGCTGGAACTCACCATGGTGCAACGTGAAGCCGTTCATGGTGGCTGGGATAAGCCGAAAACAGAAACCATGCAAAGGTTCTTTGACTATTATCCACAATATAAAAATACAGGCTCCGTAGAAGGTGCGTTCAAGTGGAAGTGGTACTACGCTTTCCAGGAGCTTGGCGACCGATCGGTAGAGGGCTTGTATCAGGCATATCGGCAAAAGATGCTGGATCGTCAGGCACTTACCTCTACACTGAGCGTAGTTAGTCCGCCTGCAAAACTGCAGGAAATTCTTAATGGCATTGCTGGAACTGACCTGCAGCAACACCTTGATTTCATTGCCGGTACCAAGGCATACCATGAAAAATTAAAAGGTTTTTATTACCCATACTTGTATCAAGACCTTGCCTTCCAGCATGCTGATTTCTCCAAGGAACCACAGTATACCTTCGAAGCAGTACCAGATTACGTAAGCGCTAAGACCGGGATACTGGTTTTACTAGCAGCAAATGCAGTCGCTTTATTGCTAACGCTGATCATCTTCAAATCAAACACTCAAGAACTTAAATGATATGCTGAACAGATTTTTATATCTCATTCCCATTTTGATCATGATGATCACCCAGACATTGTCTGCACAGGTGAAACCTTTTGTTATCGCCGGCCAGGAAATAGCCGCCGGTCAAAAACAGTCCTTTTCTATTCCCGTTAGCAGTGGCCAGGATAGCACCACCATACCCATGACCGTACTTCATGGAGCAAAGGCGGGACCTGTCCTGTTGATCACTGCCGGTGTCCACGGATATGAGTACCCGCCTATACTTGCCGCGCAAGCTTTTGCACGAAAGCTTCAGCCCGCACAAATGGCTGGAACGATCATTATTGTTCATCATGCAAACCTGCCATCCTTCCTAAAGAGGAGTATTGCAATCAATCCACAGGATGGAAAGAACCTGAACCGGGTGTTCCCAGGGAAGCAAGATGGTACAATTACGGAGCGCCTGGCCTGGACCATAGGCAATGAAATTATAGCAAAGGCTGACTATATGGTTGATGTACATGCGGGTGATGCGCAAAATGATCTGATGCCCTACTCAGGTTATTACAACTATTTTGATACGCCAGCGCTATCTGAAAAAGGGCGGCAGCTTGCATTGGCGCTCGGATTTGAAACCATCGTGAAGTTTGGTAATGAACAATCCCTGACAGCAGAATCCATTTATTGCTCCAGAGAGGCCATCAAGCGCAATATTCCGGCAGTGGACATTGAATGCGGCCGTTATGGTATGGCCGAGCCTAAGTTCATAGCGCTAATACTGAAAGCACTCGATAATGTTTCCAAGTCATTAAAGATTGTAAGTGGAGCACCTACCATGGTGAAAGCCCAATATATCGAAAAGCGAACAAGTTTAGACAGCAAGTTTACCGGGTTCTTTCATAGTGCTAATAAAGCGGGAGAAAGGATTGCAAAGGGCAGCAAAATTGGTCATATCACAGATTTGTTCGGAAATCATCTGGAAGACATCATCTCACCTGTTGACGGAATTATCTTGTACATGAATGCGACACCGCCAATTTCAGCAGGTGAAAACTTGTTCAGCATCGGACATCTACCACAAGTAAAATCTTAGCGAACAAGCATGCACTATTTTCAACTTAGAGGGCTTGTTAAACAAGCTCTTCTACCTTTGTTGTTGCTGTTGAGCATGATAACGGCTCGGGCGCAAACTTCTAATGGTTCCTTGCAAGGCCGGGTAACAGATGTACAGGGTAAAGCTTTGTCCGACATTAATATTCGGCTCGAAAACAGAAACGAGCGCTTCAGTAGCAATGCCGCAGGGCATTTCAACATACCTCAATTAAAGGCAGGTAAATATGTCCTCTTTCTTTCCAGAGTTGGCTACAAGCGCCTACAGCAAACAATCATGATTGAAGCCGGGAAAGTCAGTGAACTGAGTTTTATGCTTAGTGCCGATGAACTTGGTTTGCAGCAGGTCGAAATTCTTGGTCGTAAAGGTAGTTCTTACAGAAGCGACTACACCTTCGGGGCTACAAAAACAGCTACTTACCTGAAAGATGTTCCACAGGCTGTGAGTATTGTGACAAAGGAGCTTATTGCCGACAGGCAAATGGAAAAAGCCTGGGAGGTAACCAAAATGATGAGTGGTGTAAACCGATATTCCAACTACAATGACCTTGTGATCCGTGGTTTTCGTACGGGTGAGAATCAACCCAGGTTAATTAACGGACTACGTGCTGCATTTGGTTACTTTGACCAACCGGTTACGGCCAACCTGGAGCGGGTGGAAGTAATAAAAGGACCCGCGTCTGCATTGTTCAGTAACGTTGTGCCCGGTGGAACCATAAATTTTGTGACCAAAAAACCACTTGCTGAAAAGCGAAGCAGCTTGACCTTCTCAGGAGGTAGTTTCAACACCATACGCGCAGCGGCAGATGTTACCGGACCACTCCTGGAAGATAGCACCATCCTTTTCCGGGTGAATGCCGCTTATAGCAATGCCGAAAGCTTTCGTAGCCTGCAGTTCAGTGAAAACGTCATCTTGGCCCCATCTTTCAGTTTTATACCCTCTGAAAAGACTTCGATTAATGTGGATCTGGTATTCAGCCAGAACAACAGTAGAATTGACCGCGGACAGCCTGTTTTTGGCGCCAGTGCTGCGGGTGACATCTTCGATACGCCAATCTCGCTGGCCATTGCTGCGCCAAATGACTTCTATAAAGTTCGAAACCTCCAGCTGAATGCTGGTTTATCCCACGACTTCTCCGAGAACCTATCTTTAAACCTGTCTTATATGAAGTTCGGTTGGGATGAAAAGTTGTTGGAACATCGAACCTCCAATATTTTTGCTGTAAATGGACAAGGTCAGGAAGTGCCATCAAAGGTGGCCATGCAGGTGTTTGACAGACTTCAGAAGATCTCCTCTGATAACATCAATGGATTTTTTCGCCAGAAAGTTTCCCATGGAATTTTCAAGCACACCCTTTTGCTAGGCTACGACCATATTCAGCAAATCAGGCCTGAGGGCAGCAGTCAGAATGTTGCCCGAGGTTACCGCAATGCTGACAATGATGGTGTAATCGCTACCTTTGATCCAGCAAATCCGGGGGCCTATCTGCTTGATGAAGCTGGGAATCCAGTGCCAAATGTTGCACATTTCGATTTGAACAATGTAGCGTATCCGATCCGTAACACCGAGGGGTACATATTTAACTCCACCACTTTTGCACCAAGCAAGTACACAATCAATGCATTTTACCTGCAGGATCAGATTGCTTTTAAAAAGTGGCAGGTACTGCTTGGCCTTAGACAGGAGTTTTATACGGATTTTACGAATCACAACCTGCAGGGCGAGTCAAAGGTAACCCAACAAGTCCTGATTCCCAGGGTTGGACTGATTTACAGCCTTACCCCCACAATAAACCTTTATGGCACCTACACGGCCGGATATCAGCCTCAAAGTCCCTCTACTTTCACGAATCCAAACAATGGTGGTCCCTTTGATCCCGCTACAAGCAGTATGATCGAAGCTGGTGCTAAAGGCGGCTTTTTCAACGATAAGCTCGCCTTGAACCTTTCCGTTTACCAGATACGTCAGGTCAATGTACTGGTAACTGCAAATGATCCGGTGAATCCTGATCTACTGCGGCAACGTGGCGCTGAGCAATCACGGGGTTTTGAGCTTGAGGCAGTAGGGAATCTTCTGAGCAATTTCGCTGTAAATGCGAACTATGCCTACAATGAAGCGGTAATTACCAGAGGCTTACCTGCAGAGATTGGCCTTCAAAAAGCGAACGCCCCTAAGCATCTGGCGAACATTTGGCTCAAGTACAGTTTTATCCAAGGGAAGCTATCCGGACTGGGTTTCGGAGGTGGAATGAACTACAGCGCACAACGTAATACAGAGCTATTTAGCCTGCAGCTTCCTTCCTACACCACCGTTGACATGGCAGCATATTACACGATAGATAAACTTCGGTTTGGCATCAACATTAATAATATTTTGAATAAAAAGCATTGGATTGCAGGGTATAATTATACCAGGATCTTCCCGGGAACCCCAAGAAATATGATGATGAGCATAACGAAGCTTTTCTAAGGCCAAATCAACCCTTGCGACGTATTTGCTTCGTCGTTGCAAGGTAGTTGCTTCGTGTTTGCTACGTGTGGATACGTAGCAAACACGTTTCAACCTCCCTGCAAGCGCCTTTGAGATTGCTTTCTGTTGTAAGCTTAATGATAAATGATCGTGACCTGATCCAATCCGGTCGAACTGCATGCTACAGGTTCCTGAAAAATTCACTATTTTGCAGAAAATGCAGTTCAAAGATCTCATAGGTCAGCAGGCCGTTAAGCAACATTTGATTCAAACCGTAAGGGAGAACCGGATCAGTCATGCCCAGCTTTTTTTAAGCTGTGATGGCAGTGGTGCGCTTGGATTGGCAATTGCCTATGCGCAATACATCAACTGCTTAAGCAAAACAGCGACAGATAGTTGTGGTACCTGTTCTTCCTGCAGGAAATATGAACGCTATATTCATCCCGATCTGCATTTCTCCTACCCGTTTTTCGCTTCTAAAGATGTTCGGGTGGCAGTAGATGTGCTTGAAGAATGGCGGACGATGTTGCTTCAGGACCCCTATGTAGACATGAACAGCTGGCGCGCCCGGTTAAATGCAGAGAATAAGCAGGCGAACATCAACATTGCAGAGTGTCACGACATCATCAAAAAATTAAGTTTTAAAGCCTTCGAAGGAGATACTAAAGTGCTGATTATGTGGCTTCCGGAGTATCTGGATCGGGGTGCAAATGCACTATTGAAAATCATCGAAGAACCGCCTGAAAACACGCTGTTTATTTTGGTGGCGAATCATCAAGACCAGATTCTTTCCACGCTTTTATCCAGAACACAAATTACGAAAGTGCCAAAACTTTCAGATGAGGATATTCAGGATTATTTGATGGAAAAGCATCAACTTTCGGCGGAACAGGCTGCAGAATATGGTTTTTTAGCTGACGGAAACCTCATTGAAGCGCGATTGCTGGTCGAAAATGCCGCCAACAACAATGCCGAACTGTTTGCGGACTGGTTGCGTATGGGTTTCAAAGGTGATGTGCCTGGGATGATGAGTTTTGTAGATAAAGCTGCTTCCTGGGGCCGTGAGAACCAGAAGAATTTCCTACGTTATGGCATAAGTTTTCTGAGGGAGTGCAGCCTATTGCTAAGTGGTGCTGATGCACTGGTAAAATTGCCACCACGTACCCTGGACACGGCCAGAAAGCTCAGTACGCACGTGCTCGATCTTAACATGGCAGATGCCATTATTTCGGAGTTGGAGCTGGCGCACTACCACATCGAGCGGAATGCCAACCCGAAAATACTCTTTTTAGATGTATCTTTGCAGTTGGTAAAAACAATAAAATTTAAATCGTTCCCGAAAGGGACTCAATATATATATAATTAACTATGGGATGTGGAAGTTGTTCTACAGGTGGCGGTTGCGCCCCCTCTGGCTGCAAAAGTAATGGCTCCTGCCTTACTGGAGGTTGTCAGAAATTAGAAGTTTACGATTGGCTGTCCAACCTGGACATGCCCTCCAATTATATACCGTTTCAAGTAATCGAAGTCAAATTTAAAGGTGCAAGGAAAGAATTTTTCCTAAATACCGATAACATATATCTTGAAATTGGCGAGCTGGTGGCTGTTGAAGGCCCTACTGGCGGTTACGATATCGGTCACGTATCTTTAACCGGTGAGCTGGTGCGGATGCAGATGAAGCGTCGTAAGACCAACATGGATCAGGTAACGCGAAAAGTGTACCGTAAGGCTACTGAAGCGGACGTTGATAAATGGAAACTGGCCAAAGGTCTAGAGTGGGAAACCATGCATAAGGCCCGTACGCTGGCGCTGGATCTGCGTTTATCGATGAAGATCAGTGATGTGGATTATCAGGGTGACAAGACCAAAGCGACTTTCTTCTATACTGCAGAAGGGCGGGTGGATTTCCGTGAACTGATTAAAAAAATGGCGGAGACTTTCAGAATTCGAATCGAAATGCGTCAGATTGGTATGCGTCAGGAAGCTGGAAGGCTAGGCGGAATTGGCTCTTGTGGCCGTGAGCTTTGCTGCTCTACCTGGCTAACGAATTTCAAAACGGTTTCTACTGCTGCTGCAAGGTATCAGAACCTGTCTTTAAACACTTTAAAACTTGCCGGACAATGTGGTAAGCTGAAGTGCTGCCTTAACTACGAGCTTGACACCTATTTGGATGCCCTGAAGGATATTCCAGATCGTATTGATAGTCTGCAAACGGAAATTGGCGTGGCCCGTCACCAAAAGACTGATATCTTCAAGAAGATCATGTGGTTCAGTTATCCAAATACGGAAGATTGGATTCCGTTGAAGGTAGATCGCGTGAAAGAGATCATGGCCATGAATAAAAAAGGCCAGAAGCCAGTTAACCTGAAAGAGGAAGCATTTGAATTGGCAAGTTCAAAACCGGTTGAGAAGGTATTGGATTATGAGAACGTTGTTGGTCAGGATAGCTTAACCCGATTGGATGACCGTTCGAGAAATAAAAATCAACGCAACAATAACAAGAAACAGGAACGTCCTCCCCGGGCGGTTCAGCAGCGTCATGCAAATGATGGACAGAAGAAGCCTGATCAAGCACGTACTGAGGCTCCAAAAGGTGAAAACAAGCGTCGTGAAGGCCGACCACAGGACGGAAAAAGACCAGAAGGCAAACGTCCGGAACAAAGACGTCCAGATGCGAAAAAGAATCCCGTTGATGTGCCTATCGTAGAACCTGGTCTTGTGATAGTACCAGGTGCTGTAGCCGCTGAAGGTCAGCCTGGCGCAAAACCCGGAGGCAACCGGAACAACAGAAATAGGAATAACCGAAGAAGGAAGCCCGCTCAGGACAAGCCTAAAGATGAATAAGATTAAGTATTTTCTATTAATAGCCATTATTTGTATTGCAGCCAGTGGTTGCGATACAAATAACCTGGCAGATCTGAACGTCTCCATGCCTAAGCGCAACTGGAGTTACGTGAACAAGGTCAAAGCAAGTGTGGAGATCACAGATCATACCAAGCCGTACACGGTGTACTTGAAGCTACGCCATACTGCAGATTACCGCTACGCCAACATTTTTGTACTGCTGCATATCAAGGCGCCTGGACAGAAGAAAACCACCCGCAGGTTTGAGTATAAGCTTGCAGAAAAGGATGGTCAGTGGCTGGGTTCAGGCTCAGGGAATTTGTTCACTTACAAGCTGAACATGTTAACCAATTACCAGTTCCCTGCTAATGGGAAATACGAGTTGGAAATTGAGCAGAACATGCGCGATAATCCGCTTAAGGAAGTTAGTGATGCGGGCATAACAGTTTCTTACTGAAAGTTAAAATAACTTTCTTCAGGTTGTTCTTTCTTCTTTTTAGTACTTATCTTTAAGTATGAGCAAAACTCCTGTGTCCAAAGTAGGCAAGTACATCGACCAAATTGCTAAATTCACCGACATGTCTGCAGAAGAAATTGAGCAGCTTTAGTCTATAATAATGGCAATAGTTGCTCTAGAGCCATTCCCCTTGATCCTTTAAGTAATACCAGGCTGTCTTTAACTGGAGACTGCTCCAGGTAAGTTTTTGCAGCGATGGTATGCTCAAAGAATGTTCCTTTTAGTCCCGCTTTGTTGCTATAAAAATCTTTTCCGACCAGGATAACCTCATCGAAGTTCATGCTTGCGGCTAATTCTGCAATCTTGCGGTGTTGTTCAGGAGCGGCTTCTCCAAGCTCGAACATATCTGCAATAATGGCTACTTTCTTTTCTGCTGTTAGTGCTTTCAAGTTTTTTAAAGCCGCTTCCATACTACTTGGGTTGGCATTATAGAAGTCGCATATGACTTGGTTGCTTACCGTTTTGGTTAGCTGTGAGCGGTTATTATTGGGTTGATAATTTATCAGCCCCTGATTAATTTCCAGTGCAGAGACACCGAAGAAGTCGCCGATGCAGATTGCACCGAGTATATTTTCGAAATTATAGGTACCTGTAAGATTTGTTTTGGTATGGTACTGTTTTGCAGCCGTACTCCATGAAATCTGCAGGTATGGATCTGATTGCTCCAGATTACCTGAAACGCGGTTCACAGGGTCCGTGCCGTAAAAAATCACTTCATTTAATCCCGTTTGTTGAACCAGTTCCATAAGTATGGCATTATCCTTATATATAAAGGTGTATCCTTTAGAATCAGCAAGCCACTTGTATAATTCTGATTTGCCTATTTTCACCCCTTCAAAGCCGCCAAATCCCTCCAGGTGTGCGTGACCAATGTTTGTGATCAAGCCATGAGTAGGCTGGGCAATGCTACATAGCAATTCGATTTCTTTTTTGTGATTAGCGCCCATCTCTACGATGGCTATTTCAACATCGGTATTAATGGATAATATGGTTAAGGGTACCCCGATGTGGTTGTTCAGGTTGCCTTTAGTAGCATAGGTTTTATATTTTGTACGGAGTACAGCGTTGATGAGTTCTTTGGTTGTTGTTTTTCCATTGCTGCCGGTAAGTCCAATCACGGGGATGGTCAGCTGACTGCGGTGATGGCGGGCCAGTTCTTGTAAAGTCGTTAGGACGTCATCTACCAGAATACAGCGTTCGCTGCAGGCATAATCTGGGTTGTCGATCACGGCATAAGCAGCACCAGCTTCAAGGGCGTTTGCAGCAAAAGCATTTGCATCGAACTTATCTCCTTTCAATGCAAAAAAGAGGCAGCCGGGCTGAATAGCCCTGGTATCGGTGCAGATTATCGGATATTGAAGATAGTGGGTATATAGAGAATCGATATCGCTCATAAACATCAGGCTTGGCTGGTAAAATTATATATAATTCTCTATTCATTGATCGGATCTCGCTGGAAAGCTGTCGTTTATTTGAAACACGCTACACTGCAAGAAAAAGCGGGTCGGAAAAGCACTTAAAATTTGTAATTATTAGGCTTTATATTTTGCTTGTAGAAAAGCCACTTTTCCTGCTGTTCTATGTTTTTTAATTATCCCAATATATTGAACTTTATTGATGTAAAAGCCTAGATAATAATGCGTTATGGATTGTTTTTTGACGCATTTCTGCTGATCAATCGACCTAAATACATTCCTATGAAAAAATTAGTACTTAGTTTGTTCCTGATCTTTGCATTTGCGGCAAGTGCAGTCGCGCAAGGAAGAACAATCACTGGAACGGTGACGGATAGTGAGGATGGATCGCCGATTCCAGGGGTGAGCATCAGAATTAGAGGCGCACAGGGCGGAACACAGACAGGTGGGGACGGTAAATACTCTATTTCAGTTCCTGCCGGAGCGACTGGCCTGGATTTTAGTTCCATCGGATACAATACACAGCCGATTACCTTAGGCACTTCAAACGTAATAAATGTACGGCTCACCAGTAGTGCACAGTCGCTCGGTGAAGTGGTTGTTACTGCGAATGCCATCAGACGGGAAAGAAGATCGCTAGGCTACTCTGCACCAGTGATCAACACGGAAGAATTGAACCAGGGGCAACAGCCTAGTGTGATCAATTCGATTAATGGCCGGGTTGCTGGTGTGAACATCACCACGACGTCGAATACGCCAGGAGCGTCTTCCCGTGTGGTACTCAGGGGTGGATCTTCCATCTCTGGAAATAACCAGGCCCTCATTGTGATTGATGGTATACCGATAGACAACTCCAGTGTGATTGGAGGTCCATCCAGCTTAGCCAGTGTTGACTTTGGTAACCGTGGTAATGACATTAATCCGGATGATATTGCTTCTGTTACCGTTTTGAAAGGGCCTGCTGCGGCTGCGCTTTATGGATCAAGAGCATCAAACGGCGCTTTGATCATTACCACAAAGAGCGGTACCAAAGGGGCACAAAAGACGGAGATCACATTCAGTACCTCGAACTCTGCATCTTCTATCTTAAAAATGCCCGACTTCCAGAATCAATATGGACAAGGATATTACGACGAGATCTTACCTGACGGTAAAACGGCTACCTATATCAATGACCCTAAAGAGAACTGGAGCTGGGGTGCGCCATTTACCGGTGAGATGCAGGAGTGGGGACAGATGATTGATGGCGTAAGACAAATGAAGCCATATTCAGCCGTAGAAAACAACATCAAGGATTTCTTCAACACAGGATTCTCAACAGATAATAACTTAAGCTTCTCAGGAGGTAGTGAAAAGACAACCTTCTATTTGGGTCTGAATGCGGTAAACTCCGATGGGATATTTCCAGGAAACAAAGACGTTTATAACCGCTACAGTGTCCGCTTTAATGGCAATACAGAATTTAACAATAAGTTTTACGCAGGTATTTCATTCAACTATTTCAAGATCAACAGCAATCAGGTTGGCGGTGGACAAGGTGGTGGCTCTGTATATAACAACGTCTTGCAGACGCCTCGGGACATCCCATTGAGTGACATGAAGGATCTGAACAATAAATATAACGGCTACGGGATTACAACCGCTGATGGCATTAAGCATGATGATCTTTATGGGTTTTATGGTGCTTATAATATGAATCCATACTGGATCCTGGAGAATTACGACAACTTTAATGATGTAAACCGTTTAACTGGAAATTTCAATATTGGGTATAAGCCAAATGGTTGGTTAGATATCAAAGAACGACTAGGTGTAGACACTTACAGCGATCGGAGGCGATCCATTACGCCCAAATACAACTTTTTTCCTGCTGACGAAGCCGGAAACTACACCGCTGGAAACGTTCAGAACAGCAATGGGGCCTATGAACTTGATCTGATGAATGTAAATGAAGTTATTCATGATCTAATGATCACCGCAAGTCATAAGTTTAATGACGATTTTGAAGGCTCTTTAATGGTTGGTAATAACATCCGGATCCGAAATACGGACCGGAACTTAACATCAACCAACGCCAGCGGTGGATTGATTGTTCCTGGTTACTACAATTTGGCGAATAGCAATGGTCCAGTTAACGTGCAGGTAGACAACCTTACTAGAAGAAGGTTGATTGGCTTTTATGCTGATTTAAACCTGGCCTACAAAAACATGTTGTTCTTTGAAGCAACAGCACGTAATGACTGGTCTTCGACGCTCCCTGATGCCAATAACTCTTTCTTTTATCCGAGTGTAAGTGCATCATTTCTGTTTTCTGAGTTGTTGAAAGAAAGTTCAATAGCGAATTTTCTAGATTATGGTAAAATCAGGTCCAGTTATGCACAAGTAGGTAATGATCCGGAGCCATACCAGTTACAGACGACATTCTCCAGAGCGGAGATCTTAGGTGGATTTGGTAGTACGACCTTTCCGTTTGGAAACGTTGGTGGTCTGATGTGGGGTACAACGATTGGAAATCCAGATCTAAAACCTGAGAAAACCTCGTCTTTTGAGGTGGGTGCAGAGTTGGGGTTCTTTAAAAACCGACTATCAGTAGACGTAAGTTATTATGCAAATAATTCCAAGAATCAAATTTTA
>Ga0265798_10002830_pt1 | contig 25234 bp, 24 predicted proteins | sample P3T30metagenome_FD_192430 | JGI IMG/M metagenome (GOLD analysis project Ga0265798, IMG submission 192430) | Plant litter microbial communities from East Loma Ridge, Irvine, California - P3 T30 | ecosystem: Environmental > Terrestrial > Plant litter > Unclassified | place: USA: California...
GACTTGAACATGGATCTAGATGCGATTGGTGATATGCATTGTGCTAGCGCGCGGATAGTCCCGTGCGGCCAGTGCGCGGAGTGAACAACGCGCACGAGTAGATTCTCTCTTCCACCTCTGAGGTCTAGACACGATCATTCATGTCAGCTGATGACTTCCAGAGACCGATTACCAAATTGCAAACAGGCGCGCTGCGATCCACATCATCAAACAGCGACAACTTCTTTCGGAGATCCATTCGAAACAACTTTACAATTGCCGACCGAATGACGGTGCACCAAACTACCGTAGCTGGCAGCTTGACATGCGTCAACGTCTACATTCCTGGTATACGTCGAGCCCGGAGTTGCGGGCAGGCTCGTAACCAATACCAAAAAACTTCTGGGACGGGACACTGACGAACACGCTGGTATTGCTTCTATTTCCGTGGCCTCATCTCAAGTCAGTGGATGCTGAAGATATTCCCTTCTTGGCTGAGCGCGCGTCACATGCTGTGGACCTCTACAAAACCAGCTTCCGCGAAGGCAGCCTACGAAATTATTGGCGAACCTTGCACCATTTGTATCGTGCGGGCGCCACTCTCGTGTATTGCAACAAGCACACATCTTTGTGCGACACCCCGAAGTGTCCTTGACAGATCTCAGAGCAGCCGTAAACACGTGCTGCGTGGTGCTCTGGGGGATGGTCGAGCGCCATCATTCCGGTCACGCCTGCCGGAATATGTTCGATAGCTTGGCATCAACGCTGGACCAGGTGGACGCGCGTGTATCTTGTCTCCGTCACTACCCTTGAACGAATTTCAAGACTTCGCACCAGATACCTTCGACTTTGGACAGCTAGAGTGAACGCGACCATGGACTATACACTTGTTGAATAAGAGTCTAAGATCGACATAATGTTCATTTGCACGACTTCAGCTGCTTCCACGTCTCTTTGCCCCGCCGCTCAGATTTCGAAGCCCGAAAGTCCCGGTTCCATCAAAAGCTGGGCAAGTTGTCCTCAAATGAACCCTTCAGAGGGTCCGGTGGTGCCGGATCGTTTCTCAAGCTCTTGTCGAACCGTGCTTTCATCGTGAGCATAGGCTGTCTGACCCACGTGTTGTATGCCAACACGTCCTGCTCCTCCTTTGGGTCCCGCACAACGTTGAAGAGATACGGAGACCCCCAACGTCCCGACTAGTCATTGACCTTCGGCTCCCAGACCAGGTGGAGTTTCCAGTGCCTCCACTTGATCGCTCGCAATTCCTCCTTGATGTAAAATAGGAACCCTTCTCTGGGCGATTTGACGGACTCGGGATCGAGGAAGGCGTCTGATCTATCCCATCAATAGGCCGATCTGCAGGGACTTTACCGCCCGCAATAGATACGATGGTTGTGAAGATGTCGGTCACATGAACGATCTCATTAGATGACGTTGCCTGTGGGACCTTTGCAGGCCACCTCACGATGAACGGAACCCGTAAACTGCCCTCCATGGCAGTGTGGTAGGTGCCGGACCATGGCCCTGAGGTGCCACGGTACGGTTGGCGGAACTCAGGCCCGTTGTCGGATGCGAAGATGAAGACCGTGTTGGACCAAGTTCATCTACGTGGTCAATGATCAGCCCCACGCAATAGTCCATTTCAGCCGTGGAATCCGCAAACTCGCCATGGCCTGTCACAGTGTCTTGCCAGCGAAGTCTGCATGTGGCAGGGTGGGGAAATGCAGATGAACCAGAGGGTGGTAGAGGAAGAACGCCTTTTTCCCTTCTGCCTCCAGTCGTCATCCTCAGCTTCCTCATCTCCCTCGCATCAGACAAAACCGGCTGGCGAGGCTTCTGGTGCATCGTCGCCTTCGGTTGGTCAATTATCCTCGCTGGCTCGCTCTGGGGCTCCGTGCAAAGCTCGCAATGGGTCCGGTACGCGCTCTTCACTCTCCTCAGCGGCGGTAATCCGCTGGCTCAGGGACTGAACGACTCGTGGTTGAGTATAAACGATCAGTCCAAGTCTAATCGCAGCATTGGGTTGGCGCTCGTGGTTATGGGAAGTAATCTTGGAGGGCTTGCTGGGCAGCAGCTTTTCCGGTCAAGCGACGCTCCAAAGTACCAGAGCGCCTTTGCGAGTATCTTGGGGTTGTATGGCGCGAGCATTTTGCTTACTGGGGTTATTGTTGGGGTTTACTGGCGAGCGAATAAAAGAGCGAATGATGATGTCGCGAGGTGCCAGCTTTGATTCTGAAGGCAGGTGACCAGAAATAGATGAAATTCACGATCATGTTCGCATCACTCCGAGTGTCCAAACACCAAGCAGCAAATGTGGAAGAAAAGGACGTTGATTTTCAAGGACGTCGCTCGTCGGAGACTTTCCGTTTGGTGTGTATCAGCCGCTGTAAGACCCCAATGCACAAAGTGGTGGGCGACTGGTCAATCAAAGCAATTAGAGATCGAGATAGCTATCAGGTGTAGTCTCGCACAGAGCTGATATCACACAAGTCTTTCGTTCATGTTTCCAACCGCATACTGACTACCCCAATCCTAACCCTGCACATCAGCACCAATGAGAGGTCCGGGTTCGCCGCATCTCACCTCCGCAAATCACGACATCCGCATGAGCAGGTAGACGTGTCGACTTGGAGCGTGTTATCCAACAATTCTCCCTAGTTACCGTCTAACTATCAACCGATGCCCATGGGATCAGTCGCTTGGTGTGGCGCAAAGGACACCATGCAAAACTCGATCGTCTCGTCTTGCTCGCCCTCAATGACTGGATCGGACATATTTGTCGCCCGGGAGTCACTGCTCGCAGTCCGCCGTACCACTGGTATTCGCACCTGAGTATCGTGACTGCAAAGACGACAACTTTGCAGGCGAGAGATCGTTCACTAGAAGCCAGTCTTGACTTCTACTCTGGGCCGCCTGGTCCGTTCATCTATGTCGATCGCATCATTAAATCTCATGCCGAGAGATAACTCAACGCACGTTCGGCAGAAACACTCAACTCCGCGCACGTCACTATCTAAGGGCAAGGACACCGGAAAGTGGTGGTATTTCCTCAAATGGCAGAGATCGGTACTCAGACGACCTGGAAGATCTCGCGATGCTTGGATTAGAGATCGCTGCTAGAGGACACCGCCTTTTGGTGTTACAGGCAGAAAGGTGCCGACTCAGCCCGCATCGGGTCAAGATTGCACTTGAACCGGCATGTGTGCTTCAGTGTCTTGTCGGCGTGTCCTCCGTTGAAGATGTCTTAGAGGCCGCCGAACAGACAGATGACGGTGCTGTACGGGTCGCGGGACCTGTAGTAGCGTAACCTTTGTCGAAGATCTTGGGGTGCAAGATCTTCGGAAGCCCTTGCTGGCTTGTTCTCCAAGCAGTCATGGTCACGCATCTCGTCAGAAACACGTTTCTACTACGAGGAAGAGCCCGGCATGCTGTTAAATGCATGAGGGATCCTAAGCCTAGTGACAAGATGGGGGGCGCCGTGAACTCGATGACGGCCCCGGAGTCGATACTTCACGATACCCTTGGGCACCTTCGCATGGACATGATCAGCTGACACTCGCTTTTTCTTCAGCGTGTAACGAAGCATGTGCAACTGCGGGGCTTATCGTCCAGTCGCTACGCACCCGTCATTTGGTGGAGTGCTGTTACACTGCACGCACTGCGGCGATTTCTTACACGTACGACATGGCAGTGGGCTTGTAAGACGCCTGTTGCAATAATTTTCGGAAGCTTCGAGAGTCGAGGCTATAACTACCCTGGTGAGTTCGAGTCGGGTTCAAACTACACCACCGCCAAGAGTGATATAATTAGCATTCTCCAACAAACTTCTAACTACTCTATAGTGCTTGCTCCAGCAAAATGCACGCTTGATGTCTGGCCAGTTTTACTCAGCCCCATTCCAGGCTGCCTAATTTTGAAATCCGGGGAGTGACAAGACTTCCTGGAATCCTGCCTAACTACCTGTGGGTCACGGATCGCACACGGCTACCAGCTGCGCATTCAGCCTGCAGCTCGCTTTCGCTAGTCAACTCAATCGCGTACGACACGGCCTATCATGTCACGCATACCATGCAGAACTTCCATTGGCCATGTGGTCTTGAAGGTTTGACAGGATTCTATACATGAAACGCAGGATTCCGCGGATCCCGCCAAGCGAAGACGTACGTTGCCCTGCGCCTTTCCACCACATACGACGGATCCAATCAAACGACCGAAACTCCGCCTCTTACATGTACGATTACTGATGCCTACAATGTCGCTCCTAATTGGTCAGGCCGTATACTCGTTCCTATGTCCATTGTATTGGAAGACACCCACCGACAGTATGGAAGAGGATCACATATATGGCGTGTCACCTCTAGTCAACGAGTAATGTTGCTTCTCATTGTCATCACACAGTTTTGTTTCCTTATTCTACACCTCATTCCGCAGCCCACACAAGATGCTGTTCACTCACTATGCGACCCTGTTTGGGTCGTTGATGTTCTCACTACCATCGGTGGCCGCACAGAAAACCGACGACCTGAGCTGGGTCTCCTTCGACCGCCAACAGTTCAACGGAAGCGCTCCCCTCGACGACAAGGGTGATGTTCAACTCTTCTGGAAGACTGGAGACAACTACTCGACATTCGGCATCGCTTCACGATCCAGTGGCTATCTTGCCTTGGGGTTTAGTGAGACTGGTGCGATGACTGGTGCCGACATGGCGATTGGCTACACAGGCGCAGACGGAAAGTTCGTCTTCGAGAACCGACATGCCGGAGGCTTCGTCACCCCACAGGTGTCTGAAGACCAGAAAGACAACATGCGACTCAAGGAAAGTCACCAGGCTAACGGCGTCACATCGTTCGTCTTCGAGAAACGAAACACGGCCGCTTGCATTCAGGAACAGATGAACGTTATGAAAGACGCATGGCAATGGTTCATTTATGCACACTCATCGGTGAATACCTTTGCCCAGCATGCACCCGGCAACATGGGTAAGCAATACATCAAATTGGGCAGTGGCAAGACAGTCAGTGTGAACGAGGTGCGGCCCGTGGCGGACACGAAGAACCTCACCATCACCCAACCGGAGATGACAGTTCCCGTCGACGAAACTACATATTGCTACACCCTCCACAAATTGCCGGCGGGCAAGAAGAATTACATTGTCGGCGAACGACCAATCCAATCAAGTGAGCTCATGCATCACTTGGTCATCTACGCGTGCTACAATCTGGCCGACGAGTATCTGGACATGGTGGGCAAAGAGCCGAACTGCGACTGGAAGACCTTCAGCAATCCTTGCAATGGTTTCGTCACGGAATGTAAGTACCTTCACTTCCTCAAATCGCTCCTTACATGTGCAGTGCACATCTCAAACACCCGCCTCCAACCCGAACACCACCATTTTCTGTTCCAGTAACTTACGCATATCCAGGGGCCCCGGGCATGTCGGGCAAGACGTACGAAGCCGGATATGGCAAGCCATTCGGATCCGACTATTACGAATACGTCATGTTCGAAGTTCACTACAACAATCCTAAGGGGATCGAGGGAACGAAAGACATCGCCACATACGACCTGGTCTACACGGAGAAGCCAGTCGACGTTGAAATCGGATCGTTGACGTTGGGCGATCTCCAAGTCAGCGGATGGTTCCTCGAACCTGGCAAGGAGCTGGTGGCACACTCAACAGTCTGCACACCCGAATGTACTGGAAAGTGGCCCAAGGAGGGCATCACGGCCATTTCCGTCTTCCACCATATGCATTACCGCGGCCGCAACGCGCGAGTCCAGGTCATCCGTGACGGTAAGGAGATTGAACCTTTGTCGTCGCTGTACGACTTCGAATACGGGTATCAGTTCTCCAAGAACCTGAACTCGATCCAGCTACTGCCTGGAGACAAGTTCATCACTACATGCGAGTACAACACCATGAACGACACGGAGCCGGTTCCAGGAGGCCAACCGAGCGAGGACGAGATGTGCTTTGCCTGGGTCGACTATTACCCAGCCAATCAGGTTCTGGCCTGCACGCAGATCGATATGGGTAGTGACCCCAAGAACCCTATCAACGGAACGAATGCGATGTGCTTGGAGAAATCTTCGGAGCAGCCGGACATTTACCCTTCGAAATTCCTCAACTCCACCTTCCAGGCTCTTCCTGCTTCGGGTGACCAGTGCCCTGCTACGTATGGTAACCAGACCGGCACACCTTCAGGCCAGGCAGCTGTCATTAGCACCTGTCCGGAGACTGACGTTTGCTTCGCACTCAATGTACCTGAGGTTTCGGCAAGCTCAGGCTCAGGCCCCATCTACTTCCAACTGACGGCGCCGACATCATACTCCTGGGTCGCTCTCGCGCAAGGCACAATGATGAGCAACGCGAACATGTTCCTTATGTACAGCTCGGCTGACGGTAACAACATCACACTTTCAGCGCGAACCACCACAGGCCATAATATGCCCGCGCACGACGACACCGCGCGATACACTCTCTTAGACGGCTCCGGCGTCTCCAACGGCAAGATGACAGCCAACGTCCGCTGCGACAATTGCGACAAATGGAGCACAGGTTCGATGAACCTCAAGGGCGGCAGCAGCGACTGGATGTACGCCTACCTCCCGGGCGCACCAATCAACTCCGACGACACGAACGCCATGATCCAGCAGCACGCGCAAAAGTCCTCTTTCCAATGGGACCTGTCAAAGGCCACCGGAGGCTCGGAACCAAACCCCTTCACGGCTGCAGCATCGACCACCACGAGCTCCACGTCGAACGCGTCCGGCTGGCAGATGTTGTCCTCATACGTGCAAGACGCGTTCAGATCCGCCCACGGCGCGCTGGCGTCGATTGCCTTCCTCGTCATTTTCCCCTTCGGCGCCATGCTCGTGCGCCTGGCCAACTTCAGGGGTGTGGTCTGGACTCACGGCGGTCTGCAGATCTTTGGCCTGGTTGTCTTCATCGCCGCTGCAGGACTGGGAATCTTCATGGCGGACGGACAGAACTACCTGTCTGAACCCCATGCCGTCATTGGTCTGCTTCTTCTCGGAGTCTTCTGCCTCATGCCTTTCTTCGGAGCGCTGCACCATAAGTTCTACCAGCAAGTTCGCGAACGGACGTGGGTGTCTTATACTCACATTTTCACCGGCAGGGCGGGAGTCATCCTCGGCATGGTCAATGGTGGATTGGGGCTGAGTTTGGCTGATGCTGACAATGGCTACATCATCGGGTACAGTGTTGTTGCTGGTGTGGTCGGGATTGCTTATATTGCTGTGGTTATCTTTGGTGAGATCAAGAGGGGAAGAAATGTCCAGGTGGTGGAGGTTGGGAGGGAGTCGAGGTTGATGTCTGAGCCGAAGCATTCGGATAGGGATTCGTCGAGGTCTCATCGCACGTAGTGGCAGACGGGGTGGACGCTTGTGGAAGTAATCCTGATAGACTTGATGCGTGCTGAGCAGATTGCGGAAGTAGCTGATACGGCCTTTGATATTTTGCTTACGTACTCAATTGGGAATGATGTTCAAGCTATGTTCTCAATTCTTTCTCACTTGACTTACCCTCCCTCTTATTCTTATCCGCCGCCTGCCAGGGACACGTGTAGTTGAATTGTTCATTGTAATTTGTACATCTACGCTTAGCGGTCAATGGTCCGTAGACTCGGCCAAAAGGCGATTAGTCTTGAGACACGGTACGCGAGAAAACTCTCTCCAAATCCGCGTCCTCGCGCTTACATTAACGTTACATATATATACCATCATAAAAGCGAATCAATGTCGTTCCCGCAGTAAGACTCCGGGCATGGAGCCCTCGAACCACAACTTTTCTGCATGTGGATTTCATCCACCCATATAACATCCAAACACATTCTCACGAACTGCAAGAACACTGCATAGCCCTCTGGTACCTGGGCACATCGCCACAGAACCTCTCGTACTCTTCCTTCCCTTCTTCGCCACCAGTTCCATTGTATTCTTCCTCGAAAGGATTGAGAGCCATGTGCATAACGCGATCCAAGACCTCGCGCTCACCCTTTTTCTCCACTCGCTCGATTAGCTCGTCCAGAACCCAAGACCTAGGGATGAATTTGGGGTTGACGGCTTTCATCGCGGCGAAACGCGCCTCGTCGTTGCCCTCGTCCCAGTCTTCGACAACGCGGAGTCGGTACTTCTCTAGCCAGCTGGCGAGCCTCGCGCGCGCTTCGTCTTCGCTACCGGCCATGTTGGTGGTGAGGCCTTCGGCGTGGAAGAATTTGCCGGCGATTTCCTTGCGCTTCTCTTCAGAATCAATTTCCGAGGTCTTGATGTTGCTCAGACGGCGGAACGTGTGGTTGAAGTCCAGCTCCATGGCCTCGAGAGTGTCCAACAGTTCGGAGTAGAGTTCTTCAAAGTCGGACTCTTTGAAGGTCTTCAGTCCGAGACGCGCAGTCATGAGACGCTTGTATTCAGCCATGAAGACGGCGCGGTATTCGTCTCCGACTGCGCCGATGATCGTCTCGGCACGCTTGATGAGCTCGTCGGACCAATTCTCTCGCACGCCTTGCTCGACAAACTCTTTCTCATCACACCTGTCACCAGAGCCGATAAGTTCGCCGAGCGACTCGCCAAGACGGATGAGGTTCCACCAGATGATGCTGGGCTGGTTCTTGTACGCGTATCGGAGCAGGTGGTCGTCGTGGTTTGGAGTGTAACTCGGGTCGAAGTTGTCGAGGAAAGCGAAAGGTCCAAAGTCGATCGATAGGCCGTAGACAGATGTGTTGTCGGTGTTTAGCACTCCGTTTGTGAAAGCGTAGGCTTGCCAGTGGGCGACCATTTTGGCGTTGCGTCGGACGATTTCGCGGTATAAGCGGGCGTAGCGGTTTTCTTGCACCTCACCCTCGCCTTCCAGTGCATCCTTTGCAGCGCCTCGAGAGGGCTCTGTGAGATCTTTGCCTGTCGTGGAAGCTAGTTTTGATGGCAGGTTCTCCCAGCCGCCAAACACGTCTTCTGCAACGTAGTCTGACAGCTTCCTGATCAGGTCTCGATCACCTCTTGATCTCGCGAGATCGAATGTGCCGAGTCTCAACCATGTTTGCGCGAAACGTGCAACAATGGCGGCAGGTTCCATAGTCTCTCGTCTGACTCTTGCTTCCGGAGCAAGTGTGAGACTGAGCGCTCTTGTGGTAGGAATACCCAGCGAGTTCAATGCCTCGCTGACCACAAATTCTCGAATACTGCTCCTTACCACTGCCCGTCCATCGGCAAAGCGAGAGTATGGTGTCTTTCCTGCTCCTTTCAGCTGCAATTCGAACCGTTCGTTGGTGTTGGGGTTCGTCGTCTCGAAAAGCGATATCGCCCGACCGTCGCCGAGTTGACCCGCCCATGAGCCAAACTGATAGCCGCCGTAGCATTGCGCCCAAGGGTATATGTCCTCGTCCTTCGGCTCGCCGTCGATCGTGACAATCTTCTTTCCCGCAACAGTATCCTTGAAGTCTTCATCCTGCACCGACGCCGGATCTACTCCAAGATCCTTCAACGCAGTTTGTGAGACACCAACCAGCTCTGTTTTGTCGAACGACTCGGGCCGGACGTATGTGAAAGCTGCATTCTTAACCAGTCGCGGGCCAAGTTTCAGTCGGTCCTCATTGTGAGATGCTGTTGGAGTCGGGTATTGCGGGTCTGCGGGCAGTTTCTGGGTGAAATTGTTGCTCTTGGGCAGATCTCGGATACTGAACAGCTTGGAGTTTGTGCTGAGGTGGCCTGCCATTTGTGCGATTCGGGTGCGGAATGCCTGAGGTCTGTTCCTTAAGGCGGAGATCATGAGTTGTGTGTGAGGGGTGGGGAAGAGAAGAAGATGGAGAATGGAGGATGGAGGCTGATATCGGTGGTAAATAGACCTCGGCCGAGGCGGATATGCGACTGTATGCCATCGCCACTGACATTCGCATATTTCTGACATCACCGAGATCACTTACAAAATGTAGGGTCTTCGCGGCGCGGTCCGAGCTGCATTAGCGAGGTTTAGCTTGGATGCGGTAATCTTCAATCTTTACGTCAATCTTCAATCTTCAACGAACTGCCGACATAATAATCATTATTTCTCCATCGCTATCACGGGTACAAATGCATACACTGACAGTACACGGGTTTTACTCCTGATGATGCAAATGAGTCTCAACACGACACGCAACAGAAACCCTTTGGCAGCAGGATGAATCTAGGTAACATCCCAGGCTATTACTGGGACGAGGAAAAGAAGAAATACTTCAAAATCACCGCCGACCATGCCGTAGAATCTCGCCAAAAGTACACCAAGTCAAACGTCCGCCACGAAAAGCAAGTGGCTAAGAGGCGCAAAATCGAGCGGCGCGACGAGGAGAAACGACAGGCGCAAACGATCAAACGCTCTCGACTTCTCTCTATCCCGGAATACGCCGGTGTCGGACTTCACCGCGAGACTGGTGCTCGCTCTTCGGTTCGTGATGGATTGCAAGCAGACAATGCCTTCGTCTCGCAATTGCGTTACCAAGACGTGTTCGTGTCGGAGATTGACATACCTATCCTCAACGCACACCCGTGCCCTCTATCGCACAGGACACTTGTGACTCGACTAGACACACATGTCTCCTACGTCTACTCATCACCAGGCGACATAAGCCATACGTCGAGTACTCAGCATCATGATGTGACCGGTCGCCCGTCCCTAAGGCCCCATGTTGCATTGAGCGGACATGCCATGTCAACATCAGTCTGGCCTGCGCACGATCCTCAGAAGCTGCTGGTTTGTGGCAGCGGGCCCTCCGAAAATGTCTTCATCGGCTCAATTGCCGAAGCTGATCTCGTATCACAACCCGACGTCAACATCCGCATCGGAGATGACGAAACTATTTTTTGGGACGGTGCAATCTCTTCCACGGGTGATACAGCGGCAATCGCTGGCTCGGACGGTGTTTTCCATCTATCCATGGACGGGAAAATCCTCGCTAGGCTGCAAGGCGCTTCCAATTCTCGATCGCTCTCTTGGCTGAACCCTACTACAATCGCCGCCGGTAGTGGCAAAACTACCCTCCTCTGGGACACCCGTACCCACGGCTCCTCTTCCCGTTTCAATTGCAAGCACAATATTACCGGCGTCCGCTCTGTTCCATCCAGTAGCGGCACACAGCTTCTACTCTCCACGAACCACGGCCTTTCTCTGCACGATACTCGCATGACGCCTGCTCCATCCTCGAAGCTTTCCCGGCCAATGCTCCACTTTCCTATCCTGCACGAGGAACCGCAGCTAGTTCTCGACGTCTCCGACCGCGATCTCGTCGCGGTATCGACAAAGAACGGTCGGCGTGACGAAGTTCGCATCTTGAGTCTACGTACGGGCCGCGAGGTGAGGACGCTGCAGTTGCCGGAAGGAGTGCGAAAGCGGCCTACACAGCTGGCCTGGCGGGAGGATGAGCGTGGAGTGGAGTTTCTGCAGGCTTGTATTGGGGAAAGGATTGGAAAGTGGTGTTGGAAGGATGAGGAGTAGCGCGGAGAGAGGTATCTAACGCTTCCCTTCCAACCCATCAAGTCGGTGGCTAAAGTCATTCTGACAAATCCGGTACCCCAAGAGAAGTCTTCAAAGCGAGTGCCTATGCTACCGGAGCTAGAGGCCCAACGTCTTGCGCTGGTGATCGCAACGACTCTCGATCGCTCATCTGCTCAACGCGAGGAACAAGGTTGCCAAGGATATCCATTTCGAACACGAAATGACGTTTGCTCCACTTTGGGTATCTCTGTCAGGACTTGTTAGTGAGGGTTTTGATTGAAAATCCGATCAAACCCAACCGCTCACCTTCCACAGCAACAGCATCGTCAGATCTCGCAACGCCACCGCCAGCGAGAAGACGCCAATGATGAACGGGATAAGCTGGCCGGTGGTCCTGATGGTGTGCACGCCGGAAAGGCCAGCTACGAGAATAGTCTTCTCAATGAACAACACAAAGCAAGCCATAGTGGTCAGAGTCAGCACGTGTGCAATGGCGCATAGGAATTTGTCGAGGATCCTACGCAGCGTCAGGACGGACTGATTCGTTCCCAGCACAATGAAGTGCAATAGTCACCTTGCTTCCGTACAGCCGCTACCCGGATCCTCCCTGGTCTCGACGCCACGGCTGAACAACGACATGACGGCCTGGATCAAGTCGCCGAAAGGAGGACAATTTCCGGCCTCGACATTCCAGAACTCGTGGTTGTATGGTGTTGCACTTGGTTCGTTTCCACCCCCAGCGCCGGGCTGCGCAGCTGGATCAAGCGGCTCAGATCGCCATACACTGTCCGACTTTTTGGTCCACGCCCGAAGGACCATGACCAGTGAATGGGCCTGAAACGGGTCATAGGCGCCAAAAGGGTCCGTCACAAACCTGATGAGCGCGCCAACTGCAATCTTCTTCCTTTCCTCGAGACGATCCCAGGCTCCTGGAGAAACCATCTCCGAGGCACGGATGATTCCGTATCGAACAAGCCAGTCTTTGCTGTGGCCAATCAGGCCAATCAGTGACTTTGAAGAGTATAGGCAGAGACCCCCGACTGGGATCAGGAGTATAATCGTCGCGACTCGGAAGAATGCAAACATGCTGCCCGACAAATCGCGGGTACCGAAGAAGTACACGATAGTACCGCATGAGTCCTTCCCATCAGGAGCTGCTCGAGGGCTCGTCGACCAAGTGATCAAGCAGAGCGTCGCGAGAAAGCAGCCGACTGCACTTCTTACCACCACGCCAGCCCAGGACAGAGCATGGTGGCGGATCTCCGAAATGGATCGAAAGCTGATGTGGAAGACTTTCCGCTTCGAGCGAAATTGCCTGTAAAGCAGCAGTCCACACCACATGCTGTTATGGTGATGGGGCTCGGTCAGGGGTGCAGTGACAAAGTCTAGCACCTGGCGAAATGCATCTCGTGATGCGTGACGGAACGCTCTCAGGGCCGAAGGCTGCAGGAAATGCAGTCGCAGCCCTAGGAATGAGAGCACTGTGCAGAAGAAGCCGCTTGACAAGAGCAATAACAAGTACTTCTCAACGAGTTGCAGAGAGCCGTCCGCGAACGCGACTGCCGTTGCTATCAGGATCGCGCAGAGGAACACGGTATTTGTGTCGTGGTTCGTGGCCGCGGCGGATGGGTTGGCGGTGTTGCTGATCCAGGACGAGAACCATTGCAGGTATATACCGACTCGTATCCCTAGGCCGTAGAAGTCGGAGTTTCCTTCGAAACTCGGGCATGTGTCGTTTTCGGAAGGCATGGTGAGGTTGTGCGGAGTGGGCTCATCGTCGTCGGTCTGGGACGCTTGACCAGATGTTTTGTAGTGCTGCTACTTCGCTGTGGACTGTCATGCCATCAGGTGAGGCCGGCATATGTGTGCCACATGGATGGTGTGATGGGAAGCAGCCGGTTCACGCCACTGGAGATAGAAGCTCGCAGCGGATCAGGCGATAAAATGCTCGGTGGCTCCGCGCTTACTGGGATATGGTAATTTAGAGGGAATCAGTTACATGTTACCGAATGTTGTAGTAATGTTGATGATGAACATGGTTCTTTTAATGGAGGAAGTTTATCATTAAACTCTCTAGGATATCAGGATTCACCTAACCTGGTCCATGCGCACCATCTCCATCCGATCTCACAAACGCCTACTATCCTTCGCCGCACTTCACGCCCATCACGCCCTTCGTACTGAGAATGAATTCGGCGTGAACGTGCCATCCGGATCGGCTTTCGTGCGGACCTGTTGCAGATGCTGATACTTGGCCTCGTCTTCGTAGTAAGTGCTCCTGACCTTGTGCAGATCGAAATCACCGTAACTCCCCCAAAGCACCCGTTTGTCCTGCTTGCTGAAGCAACTCTCCGGGCCGATGAACAGCTTGTCGTTCTCAGCTTGCCAGGCGTCGGCTGTACGCTTTGCAAGGGACTCGTGGCAACAGTCCAGGACCTGGCAGACGGTCGAGTCGCGCCAGCTGTACGATGTGCCATTGCTCGCGTTTGTGCGGAACTTGGAATAATTCCCGCCGAAGCACTGGATTTGGACGGCAAGCCAGCAGTGGCGCCAGAGGTCCGATTCGACATTCTCGGCGACGACTTTGTCGATTTGCGAGGACACGGTGTGGACCCAACCGGATTTGTCGAGACTGGTGGAGTTGGTCATCTAGGTGCGCTTTTCGTAGGGGTGTTCGAACTCGCGTGGGTTCTTGAAGATCCACTCGCCGGCCATCTTGGACATTGGCTCGTCGAGGGTCTGGCTTAGGAGGCGCCATTCGCCACAGGCGTGCAGCGCGCCGAACCATTTGGGGTCGTATCTGTCGTCTTTGGTGAACGGAACCCACTGGGAGTAGAGGATGATTGACGCGGGCTAGTGTGCTTGCCCGTCCAAGCCGTAGATCTCGGGGTGGTCGCGTCGCATTACACCGTCCATCTCGGGTACCAGGTCGTCAATTGAGAAGTCTGAACTGAGGACACTGACACATAGGTCGTAGTTGCGTGGGAACTCGGGGTTGTCGGCCATTTCGGCCACTTTGGTAAGCAGTGCTTCGAGCGTGGCTTTGTTGTACCACCATACCGCTCGCAGGCCGTGGGGACCCTGGCCGCCCACTGACTTGAAGTCATGGTCGGAGTCACGGTGCACTTCGAGAGTATAGTGCGTGATGACGCCGAAGTTGCTGGGGCTGCCGCCGAGGATGGCGTTGAAGAGGTCTGGGTCAGAGCTGGCATCGATGGTCCTTAGATCGGCGTTGTGGTCCACGAGTCGGATCTCCCTGACATGGTCACCCAAGAGGCCGAAGCTGCGGCCCAGTTGGCCGTATCCGCCAGTCTGAGCATGTCCGCCAACGTGAACATCAGCGCACTGGCCATGAGGGACGAAGAGGCCATTCATCTTGAGGAAGCCATTCAGTTCTCCAAGACTGAAGCTGACTCTGCAATAGATGAAGGCCTTGTCTGTGGATCGATCCAGGATTTTGAAGTCGTTGCCGACATTCTTGTAAGTCGGCTTCATGTCGATCAAGATGTTGTCACCGGAGGTAGACGAGGCACCGCTGTATTGGTGACCACCACTCTTGACTGCTACGGCTATCTTGTTGTCTTTGGCGTACTTGACTGCTATTTTGCGGTAGATTCTCGAGTCAAGGACGCTCGCACAACAACGTTGTCTTCGTGATACAATGGTCATGGATGAAAGATTCCGGTGGTACGTTGTATGCGGCCAGACAAAGGCGATACGTTGCGTGGACGTATTACAGTAGTATAGTGATGGTATAGTAGTAGTAGCAACTGTCAATGCGCGTGCATTGTGATCCAACAGTGTCAAACCCATCAGGCGATCATTGACCCCCAGTATCCTAAGCCAAACGAACGGAATGCTGAATTCATTAATGTAACACCCCTTTTTTGTCCAACTTTTCCTCAAATGACAGTACCCTTGACCTGCTTGTGATCCTTCAGCTGGTAGTTGCGCCACATGAGCACACACGGGAACAAGAGCGCCAAACTCGCCACAGCAGCCGTAAGCTGCCACTTCTGGCTCTCGCCATAAGCAGCCTGGATGCCAAGGCGTTCCGCACTACCCACGGGGTAGCTCAACTGTTGCACAAGATCCTGGTAAATGAGATCGACGTTCGCGAGCTCAGTTGCCGGCAGGAACCTCAGCAGGTTTTCCCTGAACGTGCCAGTCCAGATAGCGGTGCTGACAGTCTGGCCAATGGCGCCGCCGATCGACGAGAACATGTACTGGACGGCGAGCACAACGGCGACGTACTGGTGGGTGGTGGCGGCCATGACGGCGATTTGCTCGGTGATGACGAGGGTACCGCCGGCGAAGGCGATGAAGATCTGGCACATGACGATGTAGCCGACGTTGACGTCCGGTTGGCGGAATTGGATCATGAGGCCGGCGCCGAGGATTGTGACTGGGACGCCGAACCAGAGGGCTTGAGCCTGAAATTGAGTTAGTTTCGCGTTAATAAGAAAATGATCTCTTTTGGACGTGGCCTACCTTGAAGCGTCCGGTCTTCGCGATGATGCCTCCTGCTATGAAGCTCCACAGACAAGACCCTATGCTGTAAATGTTGCCGATGTACGTGGCCTCGGTGAAGGTCAAGCCCGGCACGACTTGCAGGAAGGAGAAGAACATGCCGTTCCACATGTAAAAGCCGAAGAAGATGACGGCCGCCATCAAGTTTGCACCCATGACGGTGCGGTCTTTGAGCAGGTGGAAGGGGATGAAGGTGACGGTGGCGCCGAAACGCTCCCAGCACGCGAAGCCAATCAAGAAAAGAATGCCGAATACTATCATGCAGATTATCATTGGCGAAGCGAAGCCGTCCGGTTGGTAGGAGTAGATGTTGAAAGGTAGGAGGAACAGAGCAAGACCAGCAATGACGAGAAGAAGACCAAAGGCGTCGAACTCGACAAGGTAGTACTTGACAGACTGCATGAAGGTGCGGTTCGACTCGCGTACAGGCATGAGGCCAGCCTTCTCTGCTTTCTTGTAGTTGTACTGGAAGAGAGCGAAGAGCGGGAGTGCAATGATGGGCGTGATAATGGCGAAGCTGCCATATGCCCACCTCCACCCGATTCCAGCGATCACGGGGACGCCGTCTACCATTTCAATCCCCAAGTATGCTGTAGCGAGAGGTCCAGTAACCCATGAGGTGATGATGTATGGTGAAGCCAGGAAGGCGAACATGAGACCTCTGTTCTTGAGATGCGAGGTGTCGGCGACGAAAACACTGACGACGTAGTCCATGCCGTTTTGTCCGATCCAGTAAAAGACTTGAGCAGCGGCGTAGAGCTCGACACCATTGCAAGCAGCCATCATGATCAGGCCGAGCGTCAGGCATCCTACCATGACCATGTAGCCTTGAGGGCGACCCCAAATGTCGATAAGCTTGGCGAGCGGCAATTTGGTCAAGCCGCCGATAATGCTTGACATGACTCCGGTGGCGGAGGTCAGCGAGTGGAGGCTAAAGTCGCTCGTAACATATGTCGTCAGGCCGAAGCCCATGCCCTGCTCGAGCGCATTTATGAACGCGATGATCCAGATCCTGGTTGTAGATGTCAGTGGTTGCTTGCGCTAGGATTGACTGAAAGTCACTTACATGACATAAGCTGCGATCAAGTGCTTCTTAGTCCAGACTTGGGTCGTGGCTTCCATCTTTTGCACACCAGCTTGAGCATCCCTGTGCACGAGCTCATCGTCGCTATCGTTGTCCTGAGCCGTGACCGATCGTGGCTGGGAGTGTGCGATTGCTTCTTTTGAGTGGTCATGAGAGCTCGCGTTCTCGAGACTGGCATCATTCGAACCTGTCGGGGTTTCACTCTTTTCAGTCTCCAACGCCGTCGGGTTGAGAGAAGGCCGAAGCCTACCGAAGATCTCTCTCATGGCGGGCGGCTGTGGTGGGTTGCGCAATGAGCAGTCAAACCCGGCCGGACCAGCAAGTGAGGAAGTGGGATGAAGTGGAGTGTATGGGAGATCGGTGGGTGAGCGATGCGAAGGATCAGATAAGAGAGGGAAAGCTGCAGGGAAGATATAGGAAACGAGGCGCGGCAATTTACCTCTTGAGCAGGTCGCTAGGCGGGCGAGCCAAGGCGCTGTAGGGCTCAAAGGCTCTAAGCAGACCGAGTCCAGAAGATGAGTGCCCGCCCAGTCGGGAATTACCATTACCATATGTTCCGGGTCTACAGGACCACGACTAATAACGCCGTGACCTTTCGAAGCCTCGAAGCCTTCCCGGGACAATGGTCCAACCCGGTCACTTTGTCACCCTGTGGACATCGGAAACGGATCTCACAGTTGCACCGCGGGTGTGAGTGCGAGGAGGGAGAAGGTCACGCTGATCTGTGCTGTCTTCCTGCAGCAGAGGCGCGTTGGGAGTCAGAATGTTGTTAGCATCGGGCGAGGGGCATGAAAGCGTGAGAGGACCCCTTGGACTGCCGTATGGAACGATAGTGCAAACGCAAGGTCCTGTGCGCATCCAATCACCGTCGTCGGAGCAGCACCGCCAATCTGATTAGATTTTTCATCTTTCCTTTTGTCGTCCTTGGCCGCATGTCCTCGTGCTCGTCGAGTGGACTCGCTAGACCTGATGCCGCGAGCCAAGGACGACGTCTCTTCAAAGCCAAGGAGCGCCGCCGTCTTTTAGCGATCGTCTAGTCCACTCCGGTCTAGACCCTGCCCACTCAACCTCTCTTCACAGACATACCGGCAGGGATCTTGTAGTATTGTTGGTTATTCATTTTGATACCGCATGGTATTGATACTCACCGAGATCGCTGTACATGGAGACAGAATGATTTCGTTGATTGTCACTATTGAAGAACATCAAAGCTGCCGCGACCAACATGCTCAGTCGTCGTTGCTATTATCTCAATCGACTCGGAAGACGGTACGATTTCTACAAACTGTCATCTCGCGACAAAATTGTTCAATCATCAAATCAAAGTTCCTGTGGTATCAACCCGGCCCAGCCCATGAAAACTCCATTCCAACAAAACAATCATGCAAAATCTCACTCCTCCATCTTATCAGCACCTCCCATCGCCTGCACTACACTCTCCAACCCTTGTACCTCTTCCGCAGCCACCCTTCTCCCCCGCCCAGCTTCCGAACTGTGCCCGCCAACATCCACGCCTCTCTTCTCCATAGCACGTCGCGATTGTGCATTAATGTAACCCCGTCGCTTCGCTTCCACCGAGTTCTCGTCCAGTCGCACTTGTCTTGCCGCTGGCAATGATGAGAGAGAGGTCTTGAGCTGCGCGAGAAGCTCTCGTAGGGCAGGCAGCTGTGCGATCGCGTATTGGAGGTTCTGCGAGAGAGGTTGTGTTTCGGTCGAAGTGTGAGGCGAGGTGGTGAGGAAGCTGAAAGGCGAAGGTGCACCCGCACCTGGTGCTTGTTGTGGCGTTTGAGACGGCTGCCCGCCTACTAGCGACTGCAGTTGCGCGATCACTGCTTGGTTTCGCGCCTCCTCCGCTTTGAGCATGGCATTCAGCTTCGCGGTCTCCTGGACCTTGCGCCTTTGTTGTAGTAGCTCTTCGGGCGTGAGTGTGGAAGCGCTGCTGTCAAGCTCCAAGTTCTTGTAGTGTTCCAGCCGCACCCATCGCGCTAAGCTCTCCTCCTCATGTCCGACGGCGAGGATGTTTCGCAATGTGTAGATTTCGAATTTGTCGAAGTCTTTGTCGACGATGTTGTTGAGGAGAGATTCCAATTGAATGATGCCCGTGTCGATTTCTGTTTGTTTTTGCTCAAGAAGGGCTTCGTGACAGGCTTGATCTGAGGGGTAGGAGGCCGTGGGCGATGCGCGGAAGCCGAGGGAATCAGGCGAAGAGTTGGAGAATCCGGATTCGATCGCGTTGATCGCGCGAAAGACAAGCTCGTTGACCGTGTTGATTATGTCGTCTAGCAGAGTCTGTGGATGTTAGTGAGTTCCGCGCTGGTTGGCAAGTGCTACGTACCAAGGGTGTATATCGGAAGTGCTCAGTCAGCAATGCCGTATTCTCCTGATGTGATGTCGCCATACTGTCAGTTTGGAACTGTTTGTTTTGTGGCTGGGTCGTCGCCGGCGCATACAGAGATGCTTCGCGTGTTTGGTGTTGGCGACGCAGCGGGGCCAAAACATTGAGCTGGGCCGGTGATCGGCACAAGACAAGCCAGCCGTCTTCTGCTGCCACCACGCCACTCTCACCTCACCTCACTCTCCACCACCGACATCATCATCAAGGCACAATCACGGGCATCGTCGACATGTTTTGGCCATACCCCTGAGAAGTGAACACAGTAAAGGCCTTCAATTAAGGCGAACACCACCTCATACACGACTGCCATGGACGGCGTCGACACTCCATCAAAGCCTGAGGCAGCTGTGGCAGATGATGAATCAGGCATCACCGATATTGCCGCCAAGAACGGAGACTTGATACTCCAGATCGAGCACGACAACACCGCTCTCAAGACTACAGTCCACTCTTTCCGGGTCACCACTTCAGCTCTCAAGGCAAAGTCGAAATACTTTGCCCGATTGTTGGAGTCTGGCCGTTTTGGCGAGGGCCTACAGCTTGCCTCACAGCACGAGGTTCTTCTGCAAAAGTTTCAGACTCTGGCTCTCGTCCCAGATGAGGAGCTACCGATCATTAAAATTGAGGATCTTGGGCGTATCTCTGCTGTGAAGTCAATACGACCTTTGCTCACCGACTTTCTGCACATTCTACATGAGCAAGATACCCAGGCCACCCCACCTGTGTCCAACCTCGCAAACTTGGCCATTGTCGCCGATCGCTTCGACGCTCTGGAAGCAGTTAGACTTCACGTCCGCCGGAAGAAGGTCATCAAAGCTCTCGATGCGAGAACACAGCCGAAGCAGGATGCCGGGCTGTCCGAAGAACGCGTACGCCAGCGCTTACTTGTAGGCCTCATGCTTGACCACCCGTCCTGGGTTGACAAGTACAGCGCCCGAATGATCACCAAGGGCTGGGTCGGCCAAGAAAGTGATCTGGAAGACCCTTTATGGTGGGATCTCCCCAATCGCATCGAAGAGGAGCTCGTTCTGCGCCGCGACTGCCTTCTCGAGACCATTCAGTCGATGCAAGTCTACTTTCTCGGTCAATATTCCTCACGCGTACGCCAATGCCGCCTTGGCTACGACACCTCGCCCGAGTGTGACTCTTTCCAGTTTGGCGAAATGGTCCGCTTTTTCTTACGCGCCGGCACCCTGCGGCTAGAGAACATGATCATCAGCACAGCAGAGGAGCAACCCGCGCCTTCCTACGATGGTGATCTCCACCTTCTCCTCGACCGTCTGAAGCAAATCCCGGAATACCAAGTTGACCGCAACCACTCGCACTGTGGCATTCGTACACGTCTTGTGCCATTCGCAGACTTGATCACTGCTTCGATGCAGCAGATTGGGATTTGCGGCGACTGTTGGGCTGACGACCGCCACTCTCACGCTTGGCTAAGCGCAAAGCGGCCGCTGAAATGGCGGAGACAGGCTGATGGAGTCAACTTGCGGGTGCAAGATCACGCGCGACGGCATGCTAGTGTCAGGGAGTTTCTAATGGCTGGGGATAAAGACTGGGCGTGATGGACTGGCGTCTATCTTCCATCGGGCTGACGTTTCATCAGGTGGTGTGAGACAGCTGTCTATGAGAGCAGAGTAGCAAATAATCTTGGCCATGTCATACAGAGCGTGGCAAGAAGATTCTCATCTCGCCGTCCGCTCAATTTACAGGCAAAACTATATAAGCCCTACTATCTCTAATATCGTTTCTACAACAGCTCAGCCTTACAAGTGTCCTTACAATCTCCCCTTCGCGCCAACCATCTCTCTCCAACGATCATTGATCCCAACTCGCTCAAGTCGACTAAGACCTTCCAACGCCTCATCGCGCGCCCTCTGTTGAGTCTCCCACCTCCCCAACTCGGCATCAATAAACGAAGCCGTCGCGTCGGCACACTCCCTCGGCCTCTCCATCCCCACCAAATGGCCACAATCCAGCACAACCTCTTGCACTCTCCCGGCTTCTGCCCCTCCACTACCACCCACGCCCGTCCCGGTGGCTTCCATTTTCGCGCGTCGGGCTTCTGGCGACGAAGCTTCTGATTCCTTCCCAAAAACGTACAAAACGCTTGGTTTTAGTTCTGGTAGGAGACGGAACAATCTCTGCGATTCGGGTCTAGAGAGGTTTTGACTCTCATCACGATCTTCGGGATGGATGTCTTGAAGGAGGTCTGAGTCCTGGAGAAGGCGCTTATCGCGGTAGGAGGCGCGGACGTAGAAGTAGACTTCTTGCGCGACGGTTGTGCTCAGCGTGACTGGCACATCCTCATTGCCCTCACCCAGACCATCTTTCGGTCCTTCAGGATACTGCTCAGTAGGCAAATCCCTCAGACCGAACTGGATCCATATCTCGAGGACGCGCGGATCCCAGGTTTGGTAGAATTTGCTCTTCCGGAAACTCGAGGCTGCTGCTTGCCGCGAGGGCCAGATGTCTCGGCGTGCTGTGGAGAGTTTGGCGAGGGTTTTGTGGATTTTGAGGTCGGGTTGGATGATGGGGTCGACGAGGACGAGGGAGTGCAGGAGGTGGGGGTGCAGGTGGGAGAGGTGTGCAAGGTGCGAACCCCCAACGCTATGTCCAACTCCGATGATAGGATGTGGTATGTCGTCTTGGAACTGGTTGATGAGGTAGAGGAGGTCTCGTCCGTGGTCCCACCAGCTCGCTGTTCCTCGTTAGATCGGTTTTGTCAGCCATGGACGAATCCATTCATCACTTCGAGTATTCAAGCGTTCAAGGTGTTCAAAGAAGCCAGAAAAAAAGGATAGTCTTACCATCCGGCCCAAGAATACCCTCATTAATAATCCCACTCTGGCCCTGACTAGCTATGTCTGCAATCCAGATTCCCCGGATCGCCCGGCCTTGAGCTCGTAGTTTCTCATACAAGTCGTCCCAGAATGGCTCGTACAGTTCTTTTGGGAAGCCATTGGCGTGAGCTCCGATGATGGTTACATCGCCGGGGTTGGGAGTTGGGTTGGTTTTGGGGACGTATTGATTTACATGGAGGCGGAGGTCATTTTCGCGTCCTCGTTCGGCTCCCGCGGGTCGGTCGCGGGAATGTTGGGTTCGGGTGGTGTGTGATGTTATGTTGAAGTGGGATATGGGCTGCGAGCGGATTTGGGGGAGTTTTGATCGGATGGTTCGTTTTGCGTGGAGTGTTCGGATCTTGTTCATATTAGGTGGTGTTGTAGGAAGGATTGTCATGTATGTGTGTTTACACTACAGTATGTGGCGATCGACACGCGGCGTTTCTGGGGTTTCTACGTAACCTCGGTACCCACCACAGAAAGAATGTTTTGTTACCTCGACGAAGTCAACAAAGACTTCGACATACTCGTGCTGATGGAACGAACAGACGTAAGGATGTGATACTCGATTGCGACTTGCCGACATCAGTTGCCATCCTCTCAAAGACATCCGATGTTAGTGAAAGTCGATGAGAATCAACAAATTATCATTCCAGTCAGCCAACTATTCACTAAAAGCCCCCTCCAGTTAAACACTCAAGCCAAAACATCAGCTGCGGTCAAAGATATCGTAACTTGGTACCTGGATGAAGTAGATTACGAATGTCTACCCCAACCCTAACCCGGGGCCACGCTTACTTTGCAGACCCGCCATTTCGCCGTATTGCATCCCCGAACTTAGACTTCATGTTCATCACTTCGCCACCAAGTCCAAGTTTCATACATCCCGTCAAGTCTCTCAGACAAACACAATGATTTCTACGTCGCAGGAATCGAGTGTCATCGGCCTACCTTCTCTTCTCCGAGATTCGAGGACAAGAAGTCTTGCTTGCAAATGCCCAAAGAGACACTCACATATGAGGTCGGACCAAAGCAACGGGAAACTGAATCTCACCGAACCTGCACAGGCGCCTCGTGCGAATGCCTGGGGGCTGGAACTCACTGAGATCCCGGAAGTTGAGACTCCGGTCTTCAACGCATACCTGGCTTGCAGATCTGAGTAACGAGATTGACCTTCTCTCACTTAGTCTCCCGGTCGAGAGCCCAGGAAGATGGCGCCCTAGCACCATGAGGCTCTAGCGAACATGCTACCTGCTGAAACGGTAAGAAAAGGCCTTCGCACACGGCTCGCGAGGTCAGAACCCGGACGGCCTAAGGCCGGGACTAGACTCTAGAGCGCCCCTCGGTGGGGGGCTCCGGGGCTACGGACTGCGCTCCGACGAGCGCAGAGCCCCACTGCACCTGGCCATCTGATCCTGTCATTGGTGTGATCCAAAGTCGACCAAGAAGTTGATGCATGATAGTAAAAGACCATGAGCATCGGGCGTCAAATTGTCGGCAGGCGAAGCTAAGCGGCCTTCGCCTGGACTCTTCTTTGAAGGTCGCGGTAGCGACGCAGCCCGGGATGGGTGTTCAGTCGGTTTCCACAGGCCTCCCATCTCGCAAACGACTCAGATTTGACGACTCATCTCATCTCGGTCCCGGAAATTTTCCATGCACTTTTCAGTTGTCTTTGTTATGTCGTTCAGTCTTGACCGCACCCCGTGAGAAACGTCTCACGCACGGCTAATGGTCGATCCAGGAAGCGCCAGTGTTTTGCCAGAACAGAACCGGGCCTCGCAATACCGTACGAGGTCAATCCTGGCGGCACAGGCGTGCCACACATGTCGCACTCGGTAGGTGTGCGATACAGAGTAGAGACAAATATTTCATCGGTGTTTACCTCGTCAAGAAAGTCGCTGATTTGGAGACAGCAAAAGCAAGTGCGACAAGCAAAGGCCGACTTGTATGTTTGACCTGCACAACGATTGTAAGTGACAGTACTGATGTCTACCCAGGCACGCTTTGCATGCGACTCAACGTGGAATGTCAGTATCGGGATCCATCTCCAGTCAGGTGAGTCGCACTCGCATGCTGGCCGGCTGTACCAGTGATTAGAGCGATCGGTGTTGACACGAGCGGCAGGAAAGATGAGACCTTGATGCACATACTGAGCAGCCTCGAGAGGTTAGAGGTCAAGTTCGATGATTTCGCAGTCGACAGAAATATCCTCTCAAGGTCCGTTTCACTTCAGAAACAGCAAACGAAATCGCCAATAGGCTCGCCCTTACACAATTCACAGGCAGCTTTCTCAATCTTGGACAAAGTCGTCGGTGGGACTTCCCGATGAACCTCCAGAGGTTTACCAACGTCTCGCGGTGCCCCACAGGGTTATCGTATGGCCTGAAGTGCAGGATCACCTCATCAACTCGAACCCTCACGCTGTGCCAGCATTGCAAGAAATTCTCCAAAAGGGAACCCCTTGGTTTGTCAATCTAGAGTTGGGAAAACATTCCTCTCCGCTTCCGTGTGCTCCTAGTACCCTTGCACTACCCAGCGTACAGTCAGACACCCAATCTACGTTACCTTGGATCACCATGAAAGACGCGCAAAAGTACACAGAAGCATATTTCGACTCTTTCAACGCCTACCGTCCAATCCTCGATCACGACGCTTTCTCTCGAGACATCCTTGGGAAGATCTTACGGGACGGATTCGTCGACGGCGATCCTCGGTGTGTCCTGGCGTTACTGGTGTTTGCACTCGGACAAGTAGCTATCGAGGACTCAAAGCGGCCCGTGTCTATCCAGCGTGGCAAGTCGAGTGGGTTAAGAGGGGGAACAGTCATAGAGCCACCAGGAACTCGAATGTTCGACGAAGCTAGGCGTCGGCTAGAACTTGTCCGCAACACAGGGACTCTGGAGAATGTCCAGATTTTG
>Ga0265798_10002831_pt1 | contig 25232 bp, 14 predicted proteins | sample P3T30metagenome_FD_192430 | JGI IMG/M metagenome (GOLD analysis project Ga0265798, IMG submission 192430) | Plant litter microbial communities from East Loma Ridge, Irvine, California - P3 T30 | ecosystem: Environmental > Terrestrial > Plant litter > Unclassified | place: USA: California...
TGTTGGTCGGGATTTGCCCCGAGGCGGCGGAGCTTCTCAAAGACCGGCACGTGCCCATCCACGTATTCACCGAGCTTCGTTTCATTAAGCCCGTCCGCCAAGTCGAAGCCGCCATGGCTATGGTCACTATGAACCGGTTCTCGGTAAGCTATGCCCGTTCGCTAGTCGCCTCCACACCCGATGATCAACTCGTCGCCGGCAAGCCGCGGCGCATGCCCGGCCTCACCGAGGATCAGGTGGCGACGATGCAGCGCGAAAGCGAGAACGTCGACCGGCAGCTGCGCGCGATTGAGCAGACGTACAGCTCTGATCAGTTCGACCTGATGCTCGCGGCCGGCTACGTGAACCGGCTGCTCGGTAACGCCCGCATAGTCCGCTACTTGGCGCAGCATCACGCCGATATTCTCGCAGAGTTTCAAAAGTTGAGCGATCTGCAGAAGGCAGCGTAGCCGAAGCCTCGCCTTTCATAGCGGAGTTAAGAGAGGGGGCGACAGCTTCGAGCTGCACCGGCCTTGCATAGGCGAGCGTCATGCCGGGGATGGTAAGGGCGGCACTCGACGCGGCCATCGGGCGACCATCAGGATGATACGGGTCCGTGTCATGCTATCAGCATGCTCCGGCGGACGATCGGAATGGCAAGTGCGATCAGGTGCCGGGCATCAGCTACGGGCTTCAACCTCGGTCAGCCCATGGATCGCGGCGCTGCTATTGTCAGTGAGCGAGAGTACATCGGGGTTCGAAGCCGCCGGGTCGTGTAAGTGCCACCACGCCGCTCGTACCCGGCGCTAACTGCCACTGCTTCGATCCAATAATCCGCCAATCCGGCACGCGGGATGCCGGAGGGCAGGGGCTTAGGTGATTGTCTAGGACAAAACCTTGTCAAAAATTTGCTTGATCGGTCAACAACTCTGTCAGCTGGTTTTGACAGATCACGTTATGTTCTGACGTGAGCGGTCGGGTTTATGTGTCAAAGGACACGATCCCTCTGAAATCGTCGTGAGCTACCGATGGCGTTCTTCGATTGCCGCCTGCTCGCGAGTGGGGGGGGCGTTTCGATTGCGCCGTTGCGAATCTCGCTTGCGGCTGGTCGGCGAACCGCTCCGCGCGAGCCATGACGACATTGTGCTCTTGATCGGGGCGGCGGGCTCCGTGGTTGATATTTGGGCGGGCGATGTCGCACCCGACGATAGCTAGCGCTGACGAGCCGTCAGCCATGCTGGGCGCATGCGAAGCGTCGGCTGCTTGAGTTATTCGCTACGCGTTGAGGTATGGCATTTCGCGTCAAATCTGACGGCGGACCGCGGTCATGATCTATCGGACGCGCTTCGGCGCTGGTTACGTTGAACCACCCGCCGCGCGGGCATGGATGGGCGCTGCTACGCGTTCAGGCTGACGCGTGAGTAATGCGCATCCGCAAACGACCACCCGTGAAAATATCGCTGCCGAATCTCAGATGCGGTGGCCGTGTATCACATTCGGTTTGTCACGGGTCCGAAACGACTCGGCGTGGATCCGTGGATCGATCAATGAAGGACGACGAAGCCGATCGCGATCGCCCAACAGGCGGACGACATCGACAATAGTACCAAGGCGCCCTTTGCCTTGCGCGCGTCCCAGGTCGAGCTCAAATGCATCATCTCTCTCCAGCGGCGATTAGCGCCGTCTTGGTAAAAATGTTCTATTGTGAGACAAACATCAAGATATTTTTGGTCATAAAACCGTAACGGCGCGCGATTGTTCTCGCGCCTCGGTGGCACCCGAGTTCGGCACGCCCGCGGAACGGGCAAAAGATGGTTTCGTGGGCGGAAAAAACCGGCACGGTATCCGCTTCGAAATTCGCGGTGCGGGGCACGCGAAAGGCGCCGAAATACAGGCTAGCCGGTGCGATCGCCGATATCGCGATGCGCGTTTGCGCCAAGCCTAAACAGGTTTCACTCTAGTCCGCGATGGGCAGGCGTCGGCGGCCCTTCGCGGTAACACGACCCGACCACGGGCGTGGCCGGGTCGCTGCAGCGATCAGCGACCGACCGCGATGTATTTGAAGCCGGCGGTCTCGACGACCTCGCGCGGATAGATGTTGCGGAGATCGATCAGGATCGGCTCCGACAGCAATGCCTTGACCCGCTTCAGGTCGAGCGCACGGAACGCGTCCCATTCGGTCACGATCACGAGCGCATCGGCACCTTCGATGGTCGCATAGGTGTCGGGCTTGAAATCGACGTTCTGGAGCAGCTTGGCGGCCTGTTCCATGCCCTCGGGATCGTAGGCCTGGACGCGCGCGCCGGCGTCCTGGAGCAGCTGGATCACCGCGATCGCGGGGCTGTCGCGCATGTCGTCGGTATTCGGCTTGAACGTCAACCCGAGCACCGCGACGGTCTTGCCGCGGACGTCCTCGCCCATCGCGGCGATAACCTTGCGGCCCATCGCGCGCTTGCGGTTCTCGTTCACCGCGACCACCGCCTCGACGATCCGCTGCGGCGCTTCGTAATCCTGGCTGGTCTTGAGCAACGCGAGCGTGTCCTTGGGGAAGCACGAGCCGCCATAGCCCGGCCCCGCATTGAGGAACTTCGACCCGATCCGCTTGTCCAGACCGATGCCGCGCGCGACCTCCTGCACGTCGGCGCCAACCTTTTCGCACAGGTCGGCGATCTCGTTGATGAAGGTGATCTTGGTCGCGAGGAACGCGTTGCCGGCATATTTGGTCAGCTCCGCGCCGCGGCGCGACATCTCGATCACCGGCGAGCTGTTCAGGCTGAGCGGGCGATAGATTTCGCGCATCACGGCCATAGCGCGCTCGTCATGGCCGCCGATGACGACTCGGTCGGGGCGTTTGAAGTCGTCGATAGCGGCGCCCTCGCGGAGGAACTCGGGGTTCGAGACCACTGCGAATTCCGCGTCCGGGTTGTTCTCGCGCAGGATCCGCTCGACCTCGTCGCCGGTGCCGACCGGGACGGTCGACTTGGTGATGACGACGGTGAAGCCGCTCACCGCGGTCGCGACTTCGGCGGCGGCGGCAAAGACATAGCCCAGATCGGCATGGCCATCGCCGCGCCGTGAGGGCGTGCCGACCGCGATGAACACCGCCTCGGCGCCCTTGACGCCTTCGGTCAGGTCGGTGGTGAAGCCGAGGCGACCCGCCTTGACGTTGGTCTCGACCAATGCCTGGAGGCCCGGCTCGAAGATCGGGATGCGACCCGCGTGCAATGCCTCGATCTTGCTCTCGTCCTTGTCGACGCAAATGACGTCATGACCGAAGTCGGCGAAGCAAGCCCCCGACACGAGTCCGACATATCCCGTTCCGATTACTGCGATCCGCATGGTCGTTTACTCACATCTTGCGAAGCCCGCGCGCGGGCGGGCAATCTATGCTGCAAGGCAGCGTGTAGACAGTGCTGGTGCCGCGTCCGGCCGATTTTGGCAAGTGGCGTACAGGGTTCCGTCGTCCGCATGGCGCTGTTCGACGCGTTGCTGCAGCGCGAAACGTTTTTGTAAATATAATACGGTTAATCGGAATTTAACGGCCTTGCTTAGGGTTGGTTGCAGGACTTTCTGCGATTGCACGAGTGACGTCATGGAGATGCAAACCGTGCCCACCACACCCGCTTCCGCTACATCCTTCCTGTCCACGCTGGGCGTCAACGCGCATTCCGGGAACGCCAACAACGCGTACGGCAATGCGAGCTTGACGATCAACAGCCTGAATTATCTCGGTATCGGCACCGTGCGCGACACGTTGCCCGGGTCCGGGATCGGTAACGCCGTCGTCAACGCGATGGCGGCGGCGGGCGTCAAATTCGACTTCGTCACGTCGTCGGCGCTGCCCGCGACGGGCGCGTCGGGGTTGGCGAGCTATGTCGCGACGCTTGCGGATTTCCAGACACGGCATGCCGGCAGCATCGTCGCGGTCGAGGGCTTGAACGAGGTCAACACACAGCCGTTCAGCTATAACGGCAGCGGTTCGCTGGCGGCAGCGGTCGATTACCAGAAGGCGCTGTATACCGCGGTCAAGGGCAGCACCGGCCTGTCCGGCGTGTCGGTCATCAACCTGTCGGTCGCGCTGGAAAGCCCGTCGGCCTATGCGGCGATCGGCGATCTCGGCGCGTATTCCGATTTTGCCAACGCGCATGCCTATACCGCGTCGGGCAGCACCTCCGACAAGGTGATGGAAGCGTCGATGGCGCGCGCGGGCGCGGCGTCGAAGGGTGACAAGGTGGTCATCACCGAAACCGGTTATACCACGCTGTCGAGCGACCCCGGCCTCGGCGTCAACGAAAGCGCGCAGGCCAAGCTGACGGTCAATGCGCTGCTCACCGCGTTCGAGAACGGATCGAGCCAGACGTTCCTGTACGAACTGTTCGACAGCAGCCTCGATCCGAGCGGTGCGGAAAAGGAATTCCACTTCGGTTTGTTCAATGCGGACGGGACGCCCAAGATGGCGGCGACCGCGGTCCACAACCTGACCAGCCTGCTCTCCTATGTCGATGCCGGTACCGGCACGGCGGCGTCTGCCGCGACCGCCTATTCGCTGGGCGGCATGCCCGCGGACGGCCATTCGCTCACGCTGACCAAGGCCAATGGTGCCTATGACATCCTGCTGTGGCGCGATGCCAATCTGTGGAACACCGCGACCCAGTCCGAAACGACGCTGGCGGCGAAGACCGTGACGGTCGATCTCGGCGGCCTGCAGAAGACGGTCTACGTCTATGATCCGCTGAAGGGCAGCACGCCGATCGCGACCTATACCAACGTCAGCCAGATCACGCTGGCGGTCGGCGATCATGCGCTGGTCGTCGAAGTGGGGTCGAAATCGGCCTATACCGATACGGCAACGGCGGTTCCGGCGGCGTTGAGCACGACCGCAGACGGCCTCGTCGCGCAGATCGACAAGCTGGCGGCGTCGACCGGGCTGCAGACGATCGCGTTGAGCGACAGCGCGGTGCTGAGCGTCGCATCGGTATCGACGATGCGGTACATGATCGCGAACTACGGTTCGACGCTCGCGAAGGTGTCGGGCGGCTATTCGTTCCTGGTCACGCAGACCGGCGATGGCTGGAAGGAAGACCAGTCGTTCGACGCGAAGGGCGTCCTCGTGTCGACCGCCGACTATGGCTATGTCGGCGGTGTCGTCTCGAACATCCACACCGAATTCGCGGGCGGCGTGGTCAGCGATCAGAGCTTCACCACCGGCAAGCTGTCGGCGACGATCGTCAACGATCCGAAACTCGGTCGCACGGTCACAAGCTACGACATCACCACCGGCAAGCCGACGACGATGACCGTCACCAACATCGACGGCAGCAGCGCGGCGACGGTGTACAAGAACGGGATCGTCTCCACCTACACGGCGATCGCGGCGAACGGCGCCAGGATCACCGCCACCTTCGATGCGACCGGCGCGCTGGTCAGCGAAGTGCAGGTCGACACCGGCAACGTGTGGACGACGTTGCAATATGACGCGAACGGCGCGGTCGCACGCAAGTTCGTCCAGCGGCCGGACGGCAGCAGCGAGAGCTATGGCTATAATCTGACCGGTCTCGCCTATGTAACCGAGCATCAGGTGATGAACGCCAAGGGCGTGGTGACGCTGGTCGAACGGTCGCGCGCCGACGGCACGCTGGTGACCACTGCGCAGGTCCTGGCCGATGGCGGCAAGGTCTCGAGCAGCTTCGGGCCCAAGGGTCAGTTGCTGACCAAGGTCACGAATGCGGCGGACGGCACGATGACCTCGCTCACCTACGACGCGACCACGGCCAAGCTGGCGTCCAGCGTCGTGCAGACGTCGGCCGGCGCGACGACGACGATCAACTACGTCGCAGGCGTGATGTCCGATCGCACGCTGGTCCGCGCCGATGCCAGCCGCACGGCCGAAACCTTCGACACGACCGGAATGAAGACACGGCAGGTCGATGTCGACACCGCCAAGACCTACACCACGCAGGTCTTCGACGCGACGACCGGCAAGCCGCAGCGCACCTATGTGCAATATGCCGACGGTCGCAGCATCGTCACCAGCTACAACGTCACCGGCAAATCCTACGTCACCGAGACGCAGGCCACCGACAAGGCGGGCAAGGTCGTGTCGGTCGTGCGCAGCCATGCCGACGGCACGCCCGATTATACCGACTCGTACGCGAGCGACGGCGTCCGGACGACGATCGCCTATGACGCCACCGGGCACAGGCTCAACCAGACCATCACCGCGGTCAGCGGCGCGCGGGTGATCACGACCTACGATACGGCGACCGGCGGACTGAAGAGCCGCATCGAACAGGCCGCCAACGGCGCGATCATCAGCAACCAGACTTACAGCGGTGGTGGTCTGGCGAACGAGGAGGTCGCGAGCGATCAGGGCAAGGTCAGCTACACCTATAACAGCGCGGGCGCGAAGCTCTCGCAGGTGCAGACCGCTACCGACGGTACCAAGACCACGACGCTGTACGACGCGACGACCGGGGCGGTCACGAAGGTCTATCTGGCCAATCCGGACGGCAGCAGCGAAACCCGCGCCTACGGCCTGACCGGGCTTGCCTGGACGACGGAAGTCCAGGTCGCCGACGCGGCGGGCAAGCTGGTGTCGCTCACCCGCAGCGCAGACGGCGGACGGCTGGTATCAACCGATATCGTCCAGGGCACGTCGCGGGTGACGACCGCCTACGACTCGCAAGGACGCCGCCAGACCGAGACGACGGCGACGGGCGACGTGACCAAGGACGGTACGCGGACGATACTGACCTATGATCCGGCGAGCGCGACATTGGTGTCTCGCGTGTTTCAGTCGGCGGCCGGCGGGACGGTCACGACCAGCTTCAAGGCAGGGATCGTCGCACAGATCGTCTCGGTCCTGCCCGATGGCAGCCGTTCGACGATGACCTATGACGCCGCCGGCAAGAAGACCAACGAAGTGACGGTCGATGCCGCCGGGACCTGGACCACGACAGTGCTCGACGCCGCGGGGGCTGCGTCGAGGCGCTATATCCAGAACGCGGACGGCAGCGGCGAAACGCAGCTGTTCGGTATCACCGACCAGGCCTGGACCACCCAGCGCAGCGTGTTCGACGCCAAGGGCAAGGTCACGCTGGTGGTGCGCAGCCACGCCGACGGCAGCGCGGCGTATCAGGAGGCGAATGCCGCCGACGGATCGCGTCTGCTCCAGACTTACGACGCGACCGGCAAGCTCGTTCAGTCGGTGACGATCGCGGTCGGTGGCGAAACGCATACGCAACAGTTCGATGCGACCACCGGGCTGATCACGCGCGATATCGGCCAGCTGGTCAATGGCGACGTCGCGACCTCGCTCTACACCGACGGGAAACTCGCCAGCCGTCGTACGCAACTCGCGGCAGGCGGCAGGATCGTCGAGGCGTACAACACCGACGGATCGCGTACCGCGGACACCTATACGGCTGCGGGACTTCGCACGACGGCCGTCATCGTCGATGCGGCGGGCACCTGGAGCACGACCCTGTATGACGCGGCCGGCAAGCAGACGAGCAACTTCGTCGAACGCGCCGACGGCACCGCCGAGAACACGCTATATAACCTCACCGGCAAATCCTACGTCACGCAGACGCAGCAGGTCGATGCGAAGGGCGCGGTCGTTTCGGTCGTGCGCACGCATGGCGACGGCACGCTCGACTACACCGAGACGCGCGATCCCGACGGCACCCGGACGCTGACCTATTACGATGCGAAGGGGCGGAAGACGCAGGCTGCGACTGTCAGTGGGAACACGACGCAGACCAGCGAGTACGACGCGGCGACCGGCAATTTGCTGACTCGCACCGAACAGGGCGGGGGGATCACGCACAGCCGCGGGTTCGACTCCGCCGGGCTGCTCACCAAGGACGTCACCGTCACCGCGACGGGGCAGTGGACGACTCTGCTGTACGATCAGTCGGGGGCGGTTACGCGCCGCTATGTGACGGCGCCGGACGGCTCGGCGGTCAACACCGTCTACATGCCCGCAGGCTCCGACTATGCGGTCGGGGTGATCAAGACCGACGCGACCGGCAAGACGATCTCGGTCGATCGCACCCGCGCCGACGGTAGCCGCGCCTATGCCGAGGTGAGCGACGCGACCGGCCAGACGCAGCAATATTTCGACGTCGCCGGCCGCGAGCAGGGCAAGGTCGTGACCGATGCAGCCGGGCGTACGACGATGACCTTCGATACCGCGAAGGATCAGCTTTACGCGAGCAAGACCGAGTTGGCCGGCGGCGGCAGCATCGCCCGCACCTATACCGCGGGCGTCATGACCGGGCGCACGACGACCACCGCCGCGGGCGTCGCGACGACCGAGAGCTTCGCCACCGCAGGCCACGCGATCGCCGATGTCCGCAGTGCAGCAAGCGGCTATGACGCAATCCTGGTCGGCGGTGCGGGCGGGGTCACCGGCTCGGTGGCGGACGAGCTGCTGCTAGTCGATCGCAGCGGGGCGACCGTCGCGGGCGGCGGTGGCAACGATCGCTTCCTCGTCACGCTCGGCACCTCGGCGAGGATCGCCGACTTCGGTGCGGGTCACGACCTGCTCGATCTCTCGGCGTTCGCCAAATCGGGGTATCAGCCGATGATGGAGATTTCGGGCAGCGACCTGACCGTAAAATACGATCAGGGGGCGACGATCACGCTGACCGGGGCGGCGGCACACAAGCTCGTCCAGACCTCGGCGAGCAGCGGCGTTTACGCCTTCGGCTGACGCTTTGCGGCGCGCGTACCGGTTTAAGCGGTGAAGCGCGCCGCACCGCAACATCCGATTAGGATTTAGGGCTTAACCATAAACATCACCGAATCGGTTTTGTGGAAGATGTTATGACCCCAGTCCGTATTCCCGCCGCCCGTGCGCCGGCCGGCCGTGTTCCCGCTGCGGGCCGGCCTGGCGCATGAAGTATCAGGCGATCCAGGACGATAGCGGGCTGGTGGCGCTGACCGCGCTGCTGGCGATCCACCGCATTGCGGTAGATTCCGATCAGTTGCGGCACGGTCTCGGCCATTTCCATTCGCTCGATGCCGATGCGCTCGTCCGGCTGGCGGGGGGCATCGACGGGGTCCGTGCCAAGACGCGGACCGCCAAGCCCGAGGATCTCGCCCGCCTGCCGCTGCCCGCGCTGGCGGACGGGCCCGAGGGCTGGTTTCTGATCGGCCGGATGCAGGGCGACGAGGTGCTGATCCAGCGCGCGCACCAGCCGGTCGAAAAGATCGATCTCGCGACGCTCGCGACGCTGTGGTCGGGCACGCTCGTGCTCGTGACGACGCGCGAAAGTGCGGCGTTGGCGAGCAAGGGCTTCGACTTCTCGTGGTTCATCCCGCAGATCGTCCGCTATCGCCGGCTGATCGGCGAGGTGCTGCTGATCACGCTCGCGCTCAATCTGCTCGGGCTCGCCGCGCCGCTGTTCTTCCAGAGCGTGGTCGACAAGGTGCTGGTCCACGGCACGCTGTCGACGTTGTCGGTGCTGACGATCGGCTTCGTTGCAGTGTCGTTCTGGGAAACCGCGTTCGGCTGGCTGCGCACCCGGCTCTATTCGGAAACGAGCCAGAAGATCGACGTCGAGCTCGGCGCGCGGCTGTTCCGCCATCTGTTGCGGCTGCCGCTGAGCTATTTCGAATCGCGCCGCGTCGGCGATACCGCGATGCGCGTTCGCCAGCTCGAGACGATCCGCGAATTCCTCACCAACGCCTCGCTGACGGTGCTGATCGACCCGGTGTTCGCGGTCGTCTTCCTCGCGGTGATGGCGCTGTATTCGATCAAGCTGTTCTTCGTCGCGGTGCTCGCGATCCCCGCCTATCTCGCCGTCGCGCTGCTCGTAACCGGCCCGCTGCGCAGCCGCCTCGACGACAAGTTCGAACGCGGCGCGGCCAACAATGCATTGTTGGTCGAGAGCATCGCCGGGATCCAGACGGTCAAGGCTGCCGCGGTCGAACCACAGTGGCAGGACGCGTGGGAACGCCGGCTCGCGGGCTATTCCGCTGCCAACCAGCGCGTCATCGATCTCGGCAACACCGGCAACAACGCGATCCAGCTGATCTCCAAGCTCAACATGGCGGCGATCCTGTATTTCGGCGCGCAGGCGGTGATCGCGCACGACCTGACCGTCGGCGGGCTGGTCGCGTTCAACATGTTCGCGCAGCGCGTCTCGGGGCCTGTGATCCGTATGGCGCAGCTCTGGCAGGAGTTCCAGCAGGTCCGGATCGCGGTCGAGCGGCTTGGCGACGTGCTCAACCACCGCGTCGAGCCGGGCGCCGGCAGCCAGACCGCGCTGCCCGCGATCCGCGGCAGCGTGACGTTCGAGAATGTCCGCTTCCGCTATGCCGACGACGGTCCGTGGACGCTCGACGACATCGACCTGGTCGTCCCGGCCGGCTCGACGCTCGGCATCGTCGGCTCGTCGGGCTCGGGCAAGTCGACGCTGACCAAGCTGCTCCAGCGGCTCTACGTCCCCGCCAACGGCCGCGTGCTGGTCGACGGGGTCGACGTCGCGCAGATCGACCCGGCGTGGCTCCGCCGCCAGATCGGCGTCGTGCTGCAGGAGAACGTGCTGTTCAACCGCACGGTGCGTGAGAACATCGCGCTCGCCAACCCAGCGCTGCCGATCGACAAGGTCATGGCCGCCGCCGAGATGGCGGGCGCACACGAGTTCATCAGCCGGATGCCGCAAGGCTATGACACGATGATCGAGGAGCGCGGCGCCAATCTGTCGGGTGGCCAGCGCCAGCGGCTCGCGATCGCCCGCGCGCTCGTCACCCAGCCGCGCATCCTGATCTTCGACGAGGCGACCTCCGCGCTCGATGCCGAGAGCGAGGAGATCATCCAGACCAACCTCAAGCAGATGGCGGTCGGCCGCACCGTCATCATCATCGCCCACCGCCTGTCCGCGATCCGCCAGTGCGACCGCATCGTCGCGCTCGAGAAGGGGCGTCTGGTCGAACAGGGCTCGCACGACGAGCTGCTCAGCCACAGCGGCCGCTATGCCGACCTCTACCGACGCCAGATGGGCGTCCTGTACGGAATCGCCTCATGACCGCGCTCACCCATCATCTGTCGCTCGTCCGTCGCGCCTGGATCGAGGATCGCGCCACCCGCCGCGACCGTCGCATCCCGCTCGAGACCGCGTTCCTCCCGGCCGCGCTCGAGGTGATCGAGCGCCCGGTGTCGCCGACCGCGCGGATCACCGCGTGGCTGCTGCTCGGCGGGATGGCGGCGAGTGGGCTATGGCTGACGCTCGGCCATGTCGACATCGTCGCGACTGCGGAGGGGCGGACGATCCCCGCCGACAGCGTCAAGCTGGTCCAGTCGGTCAGCGGTGGGCTGGTCCGCCGGATCTGGGTGCATGACGGCGACGTCGTCAAGCGCGGCCAGCCGCTGGTCGATCTCGATCCGACCTTGTCGTCGGCCGACGAAGCACAGGCGCGTCAGGCGTTGCTTACCGCCGAGATCGACGTCGCGCGCAACGCCGCGATCGTCGACGGGCTGAGCGGCGGGCGCGGCGTGTTCACGGCACCGCCCGGTACGCCCGCCGACGTGCTCGACACGCAACGCCGGCTGGTCGCCGCGCAACTCGGCAGCGCCCGCGCCGCGGATGCCGGGCTCGCCGCCGCACGGCGCTCGGCGCTTGCAGATGCGGCAGGGGCGGGCGACCAGATGCGCGCGCTCGATGCCAACCGGCCGTTGATGGAGCGCCAGGTCAAGGCGATCGAGACGCTGGCGGCGCGCGGCTATGCCAGTGGGCTCCGTGTTCTCGACATGCAGCGCCAGCGGCACAGCGAGATGGGCAGCCGCGACGTCGCCGCGCAACAGCGCACGCGCGGGCTGTCGGAAGCGCAGCGGTTTGGCGAGGAACTCAATCATTCGCGTGAAACGGCGCGCCAGACCGCGCTCGGCGATCTCGCCAAGGCGCAGTCGGATGCGATGCAGCGCCGCCAGGATCTCGCCAAGGCGAGCCAGCAGAGCCGGATGCAGCGGCTGGTCGCGCCGGTCGACGGCACCGTCCAGCAATTGGCGATCCACACCGTCGGCGGCGTCGTCGAGCCGGTCCGCGCGCTAATGGTGGTGGTGCCCGACGGCAAGCTGACCGTCGAGGCCAAGCTGCTCAACCGCGACGCGGGCTTCGTCCACGCCGGCCAGCCGGTCGCGCTCAAGCTCGAGGCGTATCCGTTCACGCGGTTCGGCACCGTGCCCGGCCGGATCGTCTCGGTCAGCCGCGACGCGGTGCAGGACGAGAAGGGGCCGTCCTATTACATGGCGCGGATCGCGATGGACCAGCGCACGGTCACCGCTGACGGGCGTCAGATGGTCCTGACCCCCGGCCTCGCGGTCACCGCGGATATCCGCACCGGTCGTCGCCGCCTGCTCGACTACATGCTCGACCCGGTGTCGCGCGATGTCTCCGAAGCGGCGCGAGAGCGGTAGGGGTGGGCGCATCCGAACCGGATGTGCCGCATCATCTTGCGCCCATGCTGCAAGATGACCTAGAGGGCCCGCGGCGCGATATCGCGGGCCAGGCCTCTTGGTCCATCGACCGAACGCGGGTTTCCCACAGTCCGTTTCGATCGACTTCGGATGCGACGGGCGAGGCGGATCGGAACGAATGCAGATGACGGATAAGCCCGGAACGGTAGTTCGGCGAGAGCGCGACGTCGCCGCCGATATCTTGCGCGGGTTGGCGATCGTGCTGGTCGTCTATGGCCATCACGCGCGTGGCGTCATGAAGAATCCCGATGCCTCGGCTATGCTGCGCGTGCTCCAGGCGATCGATTTCGCGATCTACACGACGCACATGCCGGTGTTCTTCCTGGTCGCGGGCTACAACGCGTTCTTCTCGATCCGCAAGGTCGCGGCCGGGCACTATCTCCGGTCGCGGGGATGGGCGATCGTCTATCCCTATGTGCTGTGGTCCGCCCTGTTCTGGGCGAGCATGACGGCGGCGCGGCTAATCATCCACGTCAACGGCGATCTGCCTCTCGATGCGCTGCTGCATATCGCGACGCACCCGATCGGCATCTTCTGGTTCCTGTACGCGCTGCTGCTCATGCAATTGGCGGCCCTGCTGTTCGCCGGGCGCGCCACTGTCGCCGCCGTTGCCGCCGCCCTCGCGTTGCTGGCCTTCACGTTTCTGTCCGACGCGCCGCCGACCGACGTCGTGCCGCAGATGATCGTCCACGCGCCCTATTTCGTGGCGGGTCTATGGCTGGCGCAGCATGGCCGCAAACTGATGCATCCGATCCGTTCGCGGATCGGCATCGCCGTCGCCGCGATCCTGTTCGTTGCGGCCGCGCTGGCGTTGTGGCGGCGTGGCGACGTTGTGGCGGTCAGCCTGTGGACGATCCCGGTGTCGATGCTGGGTCTGTCGCTGATGATGACGCTGGCCTGTGCGCTGGCACCCGCCGGGCGCGCCGGTCGTCATCTGGCATGGCTCGGGATGGTATCGCTGCCGATCTACCTGATGCACGTCATCTTCCTGCCGGCGGCGCCGCGGCTTCTCGCGACGCTGCACCTGCGCAGCGTTCCGGTCGATCTGGCGTTCGGCACGGCCGTCGGGCTGTATGTTCCGGTCGCCGTCTTCATGCTGGCCGAGCGGCTCGGCATGGCGGACTGGGCCGCGCTGACCGGCAAGTCGCCGTTCAAGCGACACCGGCCGGCCCCGTCACCGATCAGGTAGCGACTCAGGTAGAGACTGCGGCGTCGGCATCGGTTTCGGCCGAGCGGCGCGCGCGCCGCTGCCAGGGCTTGCCGCGCAGGAACATGTCCGAAAACGCATAGCCGATCGAGATCGTCGCGAACGACGGACCGTAGCACTGCACGGTGATCGTGTAGATGTTGAGGATGAAGATCATCACCAGCTTCGACCGGATCTTGGTGCGGAACGGCGCGATCGCCATGCCGACCATGAAGACCAGCCACGGAACCCCCATCATCAGGTACGTGCTGAGATAGAAATTATCGACCGGTACGGTGTATCCCGACATATCCGTATAGGCCATCGGATAGGAGAAGCAGCCGAGCCCGCAGCCGACGAACAGGCCGGCAGGAAAGAGATCCGACAGGTAGGTGAAGGGTAGCTGCCAGCTGTTGTTGATTCGGTCCTGGAGACTGAACAGGGACGAACTCATCTCGGACAGGTCGACGCCGCCGAGAACCGCGATCAGCACGAACGGAATCGGCACGCACAGGAACGACCATTTGGCGAGATTGCGCTCGATGTCGTATTTCTTCAACGAGGGCATCAGGATCTCGGTAACGAGATAATAGAGCGCGAAGCACACCGCGACCAGCATCGCCGACCGGCTGGTGCTGATATGGATCGCCCAGTAGATCACCGGCCACAACGCCAGATTGAGCCACTTGGGAATCCGGTGGAACAGCATCAGATACGGAAACACGACCATGTACGCGGCCATCGTGCTGTCGCCGGCCAGTCCGCCGTACCGCACGACGCCGTCGATCCACCAAACGCGGCCGACTTCCTTGCTGTTGCCGAAATTCTCGAACTCCGCGCCCGTCCAGGGATAATCGAAATAGGGCGCGGCGATCAGGCCGACGATCGAGGCGATCATCAGCCCGATCATCATATACCGCACGAACTTGTACTGCGTGATGTCGCTGCCGCAGAGCGCCAGACCGACGTAGAACGGAAAGAACAGCTTGAGCGACGAGATCAGCGCAAACGGCGATTCGGACATGAAGATATAGCCGACCATCGCCGCGGTGATCGTGTTCAGGACCAGCAGAATGGCGAAGGGCGAGCGGTCTCGAAACGCGATATGCCAGGCGAAATAGCCGAAGGCGCCGATCGAGAGCAGGTCGGGGATGAACCACACCGGCGACAGATGCGTCAGTGCAAGCGCCCAGCGCAGCACCGCGGTCAGCGTATCGCGAAACGCGAACATCAGGAACAGACCAGCCAGCAGCTTGTTGGCCAGTTCCTGGTTCATGCTCGTCGACCAGTTCCGCTGGACCGTCGTCCGGGCGGGAAATGCATCGATCATGGTAGCCATCAGCGAGTTTCCGGTTCTTCAGTGACGATGACACCGGCGCGGCCGGGCGCGGGCTGGCCGTCGCCCATACCAGTGCTGCCGAAGCGACTCCAGCGGCGGCTGAGAAAGGCGAGCATCGGCTTTTCGATGAAGCGGTGGACGATCACCGCGCCGATCACCGCACCGACGAACACGAGCGGCAGCAGCAGTTCCGGTGCGCGGTCCAGGATGCCGAGCTTCTGCGCGATCACCTGGGCCAGCTTGATCGCGATCGGATGCGACAGGTACAGTGCGTAGGACGCGTCGCCACCCGCGACCAGCAGACGGGTCAGACCGGTGGGGGCGACCTGGCGTCCGCCGACCGGCTCCAGCCCGAGGACGGCCGCCGCCATGATCAGCGTGGCGGGGATACCGCCGGTGACGATCCGGCCGATCGTGTCGTAGGCGTCGGTCTGATATCCGATCACCGCGAGCACCAGCGCGAACGGGATCGTCGCGAGCGCGATCGGGCGGGGAATGCGGACGCCCTTCAGGAACAGGTGCGCGAGCCCGATCCCCGCAAGGAACTCACCGGTCAGCGGATAGCCCCAGAAATGCAGCATCCGCCAGTCGGCCGGGGCAAGATGCGCGACGGCCATCAGCCCGAGGATCGCGGCGACGATGATCGCGATGCCGGTGGCGCGACGGAACGGCAGCGCGATCGCGAACACGGCGTAGAACATCATTTCGTAGTTCAGCGTCCAGCCGAGCGTGAACACCGGAAAACAATAGTCGCCGCACACCGGCCCCGGCAGGAACAGGTACGAGAACACGATGTTCAGCGCGCCCGGCCGCGGTGCGCCGGTCGCGACTAGTACGGCCAGCGCAAGCGTGGTGAAAACCCAGTAGAGTGGCGCGACCCGGATCAGACGGCGGCGCAGAAAGTCGGCGGCGGCGCCTGCCTTCCCGAACCGGTCGTGCATCATGTAGTACATCACGAAGCCCGAGATCACGAAGAAGACGTCGACGCCCAGTCCCCAGTCGAGCGGAACGAAGCTCCAGTATCCGGCGCGTGCGCCGAGATGATCGACCAGCGCGTGCTGGCTATGCCCGCAGAGTACGAGAAAGGCCGCTAGGAAACGCAGGATTTGGAGGCTGTCTATCCGGCCTAGACGCATCGGGAAAACCTTAGGTTGGGAATCTACTCACTGCTGAATGCACTCTGCAACGTCAATTGCGGAAAATTACGGTGCGGTGCAGCACGCCCCGAAACGAGGCAGGTCGGCCGCCCGAACCGATCGTTTTTCGCGGTCCGCCGGTCGCGAGTAGGGTCGGGTGGGATCGGCGTGGGTGGACGTGCGGGACCGAAATCGCCTAGTGGCATGCTGTAGTGCAGTATGACCCGGCAGTCGGCCGGCGATCGGGTTCTGTGCCGATGTCCTAGCGGAGAGACCGCCCTCGTCATGTCTGTCTTACTGACACGATTGATCCGCGGTGGCGCGCCGAACATGGTTCTGCGTGGCTCGACGCTGTTCCTTCGATTCGCGCTGTCCTTTTACATCGTCAGCCAGCTCGGTCTGGCGGCGGCGGGCGTCTATGGCCTGGCGATCGGTGCGATCGGCATCGTCCCCGCGACGGTCGGCTGGGGCCTGAACTATTTCGTGTCGCGCGAAGTGGTCGGGCATACCCCTGCAACCGCCGCGCCGCTGATCCGCGACCGGCTGATCATCACCTTCGCGTCGTTGCTCGCGGGCACGCTGATCGCGGTGCCGGTGCTGGTCTGGCAGACCGGCGGGATCACGCAGACGCAGGTGTTGATCCTGATCCTGCTGTGGCTCGAGACGGTCGCGCTCGACATCTACATGCCGATGATCGGGCTCGAACTCGCGCTGTTCGCCAACGTCCTCGTGTTCGTCCGCTCGGCCTTGTGGATCCCGATCGTCGTCGCGATCGGGTTCGCGCTGCCGGCGCTGAAGACGCTCGACATGATCTTCATCGGCTGGATCCTCAGCCATGTGCTCGCGATCGCGATGCTGTTCGTCTATCTGCGTCGCTGGCCGATGAAGGCGAGCCTGCGCGAGGAGAAGAAGCTGAGCGTGCTCGTCACGCGGGCCCGCCGCGCCTGGTACATCTATTTCAGCGACCTCGGCATCGTCGGGCTGGGCTATGCCGATCGCTTCATCCTGAACGCGCTGCTGGGGCTGGTCGCGACGGGTATCTACAGCTTCTATTTCTCGATCACCAACGCGCTCCAGACCTTGATCTCGACCGCGGTGGTGCAGCTCGCGCTGCCGCGGATGGTGCGCGCGTTCCGCGGCGGCGATCCGGTCGAGTGGCAGGCCGAACTGCGCCGCCAGATGATGAAGACAATGACCTTCGCCGCGGTGTTCAGCGTCGGTATCTTCCTCGCGACCGAAATGATCTTCTACTTCGCGCCGGCGGGGCGCTTCCCGGTGTTTCGCGTGCTGCTCGCGATCATGCTGCTCGCGGCGACGATCCGCTCAGGCTCGGACCTGCTCAACGTGTCGATCACCAGCATGGGGCGCGACCGGATGTACGCGGTCAACAACGTCGCAGGCGTCATCGTCGCGATCGCGTTCGGCAGCGGGTTCATGTATTTCTTCGGGCTGATCGGGGCGGGGCTGTCGGCCGCGGCCACCGCCAGCACGCTGTTCATCGTCCGTTTGCTCTATCTGCGGCATGTGCTCCGCAAGATGAAGCAGCCCGAGCCTTTCTCGCAAACGGGGGGCGGCTCGGCAACGGAGATGCCCCGCCCATGACCGATACGCTCATGACCGATACGCGCAAGACCGCTGCCTGGGCTACGTTCGCCGAGCATCTTCGCGGCGATCTGGTACGCGTCGCCAAGGTCGGCGGGCAGCGGCCGGGCGGTGCGTTCCTGGTCTATGCGTGGCTGTTCCTGCCGGGCTTCCGCTTCATCCTGCAGCACCGGATCCAGCGCCTGCTCGCGTCGCTGCCGGTGGTCGGACGGGTCGTCGCGCGGCTCTATTGGGCACGGACCTGTCGGCGATCGGGATCCGAGATCGCCGCGATCGCGACTGTCGGCCCCGGCTGCTACATGCCGCACCCCTATGCGATCGTGCTCGGCGACTGCACGCTCGGCCGCAACGTCGCGGTCCTGCAATGCGTGACGATCGGCAAGCGCGGCGACGATGCGCCGCGCGGGCCGATCATCGGCGACGATGTTGAGATCGGCGCAGGCGCGACCATCCTCGGCCCGATCACGATTGGTCGCGGCGCCAAGATCGGCGCGAACTCGGTCGTGCTGAAGGATGTACCCGCGGGCGCGGTCGCCGCCGGATCGCCGGCGCGCATCCTCGGCGGCGCGCGATGACGAAGACTGCGGCGTCCGGTCGCCGAGCGCTGCGCGTCTTCTATATCGGTGCCGGCGATCCGGTCGATCCGCGCTCGGGCATGGACGTCGTCGCACGCGCGCACATCGCCGAACTCGCCGCCTCACCCGCGATCGACCTGACCGGCGTCTTCACGACGTTGCCCGCCGACACCCCGCCGCCCGCGTTCGGCGGCGTCGGCGGCTACCGCGCGGATACGAAGACGCCGTCCAAGGCGCGCAAGTTCGCGCATCTCTTGTCGGGTAAGCTGCTGATGAGCATCGGCTTCGTCTCGACCCCGGCGCGACGTGCGATCCGCGCGGGACTGGCAGCAAAACCCGATCTGATCGTGGTCGACCATATCCAGACGCTGGCGAACGTCTCGCTGTGGCGGCTCGTGCTGGAGCGCACGCCCTTCGTCTTCATCGCACACAACGTCACCCCGGACACGCTGGTCGACGGCGCGCGGCTTCGGAAATCAAAGCTGTCGGCGGCGTTCCTGCGAGTCGAGGCGGTGCAGGCATGGCTGATCGAGGCGCTGCTGTTGCGGCGCGCGGCGCGGACCGTGTTCATTTCCGACAGCGACGCGCGCCACTATCGCAGCCTGACCGGCGCGAAGGGCGTCGCGCTGTGCCCGGTGATCGAGCGCGCGCCGGTTTCGGCGGTAAAGGCGATCGCGCCGGCATCCAACGACATCGACCACCGCCGCGTCCTGTTCATCGGCAGTCCCGGCTTCCCCCCCAATCGCGCCGCGATCGACTGGATCACGCGGTCGCTCGCGCCCGCGTTGCTGGCGCTCGACGCCCCCGCGATCGTGACGTTCATCGGCAAGGGCACGCGCGAGCATATCGGTACGCCTGCCGCCAATGTCGAAACACTGGGCTTCGTCGCCGACGACGAGATGGAGCGGCTGCTCGGCGTGTGCCTGTGCATGCTGAGCCCGGTCGTCCACGGCAGCGGGCTGAAGATCAAGATGCTCGAGGCGTTCGCCGCGGGCGCGCCGGTGATGGCGACGCCGCTGTCGCTCCAGGGCTTCGAATTCATGGACGTGCCCGCGCTGCTCGACCTCGACCGGCCCGAGACCGCCGCCCGCCATATCCTCGGGCTCGCGCAGGACCCGGCAGCGGTCGAGGCGGCACGGACGCATGTCCGCGAGCGCTGGGCCGCGCACAGCCGGCAGCGCGAGGGCGCCCTGGTCGATACGCTGATCGGAGCGCGCGCAGGACGGGCCGGATGATGGCGCCCAAGACGGACAAGGAGCGGACATCGTGAGCGAGCCGCAGACGCGCGCAGAACCGACCGGTCCTTTCGGGACGAAGGTCAGGGTGCTCGATCCCAATTTGTCGATCTACCTCGATCTGCTGCGCCTCGTCGCGGCGTTCGAGGTGGTGCTCGGCCATGCCCGGCATTTCGTCATGCCACGGCTGCCCGGGTTCATCTCGGGCCACACCGGCGAAGCGGTCGCGGTGTTCTTCGTGCTGTCGGGGTTCGTCATCGCCTTCGTCGCCGAGGAGAAGGAGCACAGCCTGCGCGCCTATGCGACCGCGCGTCTGTCGCGGCTCTATTCGGTCTGCCTGATCGCGCTGCTGGCGGGGTTCGTCTGCGACATGATCACGCAGCGATATGGCGTGGTACCACTCAGCGATCACCCGTTCTACGATCCCGCCTACCTCACCAACCTGCCGTTCGCGCTGACCTTCACCAACGAACTCTGGTTCAGCCACCGCGTCTTCGGCAGCAACGAACCCTATTGGTCGCTCGGGTTCGAGGCGGCGTACTACGTCATCTTCGCCGCGTTCTTCTATCTCGGGCGTGTGCGGGGCGCGGTGATCGGCGTCCTGCTGATGCTTGCGTTCGGACCGAAGGTCGTCGCGTACATGCCGATCTGGCTGTTCGGGCTGCTCGCCTACCGCCATGTTCGCGCCGGCCGCGTGACGATACCGAAGCGGCTGGCGCTCGCCGCGTTCGTCGCGACGTTGCTCGCCTATTTCGTCGTCAAGCGGACGTTGGAGCATTGGGCGTGGCCGATGTACGACCAAGCCGACCTGGCGCAGCTGGCGAAGAGTTTCGTCTATTTCGCGCTCGTCGGCGGGCTGATCACCGTCAACATCATCGCGTTCCGGCGCGCGACCGAGGGGCGGACGATCTTCCCCGCCGGCATCGCCCGCGCGATCCGCTGGCTGGCCGGGGCAAGCTTCACGCTGTACCTGGTCCACCAGCCGTTCTTCCTCATGCTGGCGTCGGTGTTCCCGAAGCTGCGCGCGAGTGCGGTGGGTGGACCGGTGGCAATCGTCGCCGCAGTGATCCTCGCGCTGCTGATCGCCGAAGTGTCGGAGCGTCGCAAACGTGTGTTCCAGCGCGCATTCGGCAGGCTGCTCGGCGTCGGGTTGCCGTCCCGATCGACGGTCGGTTTGTAATAATCTTCGGAGCAAAACAAATATTAGTTAAGATCGAAGAAACTATAGAATAACAGCAATTTTTCATTGCATGCCACCTAGATAGAGCGAGGGTTCAGGGTTTCGCCCGCACTAGGGAACAGATGGTGGCAACGGTACACAACGCAGCATTTTTCGCGGATCCAGCCGAACGTCGTGCCGACACGCGAGTGGCGTTGGCACGTACCGGTACGTTGCGCCTGCATGACGAGACGACGTCGCGCGAGATCCGGATCGCCGATCTGAACCGCGACGGGTGCCGGATCGAATCGGTACTGCCGTTGCTGCTCGATCAGAGCGTCGTGGTCGGCATTCCCGGCGTAGGCCAGCGCGAGGCGCAGATCACCTGGGCCGGCGCACGCGACTATGGTTGCCAGTTCGACCTGCCGCTGCCCGCCGGCAGCATCACCGCGGCGATGACCGACAATGTTTATGGTTTGAACACCATCACCGGCGCGATCCGTGCGCCCGCCACGTTCAAATGGCAGCCGCGCGGGCGGTTGTTGCTGCTGGGCGTGATCAGCCTGGCGGGATGGACCGCGATCACCTTGGTGGTCGAGCGTCTGCTGGGCTGACAGTCCGCTAGCTTCGGAGATTTGCGCTGGCCGCCCCCTCCACGCGCAGGAGGGAGGCGGCCAGCTTTTTTTGTGCGTCTACAACATGCGGTAGCGTATTCTCGCACCGCTGCCCGACAGCGACACCACGACAGGCCGCGACCCGACCGGGATCGTCGTGTCGCGCGGGCCGGCGGGCGAACAGATCGGCCGGTAGGGCGTCGGCGCGTCGCCGATTTGCAGCTCGGCCTTCTGAGCGGCACGATCCGTCCACGCGATCAGCGTGCGCGACTGCCCGTCGCTCATCCTCGCCACGGTCAGACCGGGCTGCGGCCGATCGATCCGCCAGCTTTTCGCGCGGCCGATCAAGCGGCTGACATCGCGCATCATGCAGGCGGCGGGCTTGGGTTTGTAATCGTAGGTGAACAGCCCAAAATTGGCCTCGTTGTCAGCGGGGTCCTGGGCCTGGTCCTTCAACTGATAGATCCAGACGCCGCGCATCCACGGCGTCGCCGCGGACCACAGCAGGAACTGGGCGATGTTATTGCCCGAATCGTTGCGCGCGATATCGCACGGCCCGCCCTGCGTGGTCGGCCAGCCGATCTCGGTGACGTAGATCGGCATCGCCCGACCGCCGCGGATCCGCATCTTCGTGGCGAGCGCCTGCATCCGCGTGATCGCTTCGGCAGCGGTTCGGTTATCGGGGCGTTCGCAGTGGTTATAATAATGTACCGACAGGCCGTCGGCGCCCTTCAGCCCGCCGCCGCCGGCCACCGCGTGCACCCACTGCCATCCGTCATCCGTACCCGCCGCACCGGCCAGGACGGTGGCGTTCGGTTGACTCGCGCGAATCGCGGCGGTCGCCTTGGCCGCCAGTCGGGCATAGGCATCGCCGCCGCGCGGATCGCCGGGCGCGGCGCGTCCGATCAGCTTGCCCATCGCTGGCGCGGCGTTGAGGTTCCACTCGTTCCAGATCTCGTAGATCGGGCGTCGGCCTGCGGTCTGGCGCGCGGCCTCGCCGGCAAAGCTCGCAAACGCCGCACGACCCGCATCGGTCACCGGCACGCCGTCACCGCCGATCGCCGGATTGGGATGGTCGAGGATGAACAGCGGCCGCGCCTTGGTCGCGGCGAGGAACGCCGCGAGGCGAGGCCGCATGCTGCCTGGCGCGTTCATGCCCGCGCCCTTGAAGCCCGGCCATGTCAGGTCGTCGCGGAACGACGAGGCACCGACCGTGTCGATCGCTTGCGCGGTCCGGGCGGGATCATAGCCATATTCGCCACCGATCCCGAAATGCACGCCGACGCCGATGATCAACGGCGCGGCGCGTGGCGTCAGCGGTCCATCGGGCAGCGGCCGCAACGGGCCGGGCGACGACGACGGCATCGGCGCCATCGAGGCGAGCGCGACGGCACCCCCGACCAGGCCGGTCAGCACCAGCCCGGTACGGGCCACGATCTTCCCGGCCGTCAGGCGGGATTTCGGGGATCGAATAGATGGCATTGGCTTCTCCTCAACCCCCGGAATCGCGCCCTACCGCTCCCGCGGCGCGGGCTCAATAGGCGTTGCTGTGGACGAGAACGGTCATCGTCCGGAACAGAATCTTGACGTCGCGCATCAGGCTCCAGTCATGGAGATATTCGAGATCGGCCTGCAGCCGGTTCTTCAGGTCGACGTCGCGATGGGTCGCGCCGCGGAACCCGCGAACCTGTGCGAGGCCGGTGATTCCCGGCTTCAGCGCGTGGCGATGCCAATATTCGCGGTCGACTTCCCAGAACAGCTGGTTGCCCGCGAGCGAGCCGAGCGCGTGCGGGCGCGGCCCGACCAGGCTCATGTCGCCGAGCAGGACGTTCAGGAACTGCGGAATTTCGTCGAGGCTGGTCTTGCGGATGAACGCGCCGACGCGGGTGATGCGCTTGTCGTCGCGCTGCGTCGAGGTTGCGCCCTTCGCATCGAGGCTTTCGACTCGCATCGAGCGGAACTTCAGGATGTTGAAGATGCGGTTGCCGCGCCCGATCCGCTCCTGCCGGAACAGCACGGGGCCGGGCGAATCGAGCTTCACCGCGAGCGCGATCAGCACGAGTGCCGGGGAGATCGCGATCAGCACGATCAGCGTCACGATGATGTCGAGCGCGCGCTTCTTGGCCATGTCGGTATAGCTCAGCGGCCCGCGTGCAACGAGCAGCGTCTGGCGGCCCTTGAAGTTCTGCAGGCCCAGCACGCCGAGCTTGCCGAAACCGGCCGACAGGATCTCGCCGTCGACATTGGCGCCGCGCAGGAGCAGCGACCAGTCGAGCTGGCGATCGACCGGGCAGTGCACCACGACCCGCTCGTACTTGCTGACCATCTGGCCGAATCGATTGAGCATGTGCGGATTGCCCATGTCCGGCTCGATCCCGGCCTCGCCGGCGAAGATCGTGTCGCAGAGCTTCGGCTCGTGCCATTGCGCGCGCGGCACGTCGTCGACGATCAGCAGTTCGGCGACCAGCTTCGGCGCGACCGTGCGCCGGACGACGATGACGATGATCATCCGGAACGTCGCCATCAGGATCGTCGTGCCGCCGAAACCGATCGCGAACGCGACGCGCGAGATGTCGTTGCCCGCCTGGACGAAGAAGATCAGCGTCAGCAGCGCGAACCCGGTGATCGCCAGCGGCACGATCGCGCGCATCATCGATTCGGTGCCACTGGTGATCGCGGGCCGGGAATACGCCTTGTTGTTGAAGGCGATAAGGAAATAGATCGGCAGGACCGGATAGGCGAGATCGATCCCGCTCAGCGACAGCCAATTGTCGCCGCGGACGAAGCTGCCGATCGCGAATCCGATTGCGATCGCGAACAGGTCGGTCGCGATCAACAGGCAATATAGCCGCAGGCGCAGGTTCCGTCGGTGGAGGGCGCCGGCCAACGAAACTTCGCCGAGATGGTCCATGGCTACTTCCATCGCGTGACTTTATCCTTAGAAAATCGGCCCCTGGCCACCCGACCGGTTTTCGCTGCGCTGCAACAGTGATAGCGGGTGGGCCATCGTGGAGCAATCACGGCGATATAACCTTACGATGCAGGATCTAACCTGAACGAAACACTCGAATCAGTTTAGATTGCCACCCATGGCGGCGCATAGCAGCCTTGCAACAATATGGCGTCACACCGTGCCTATCCCCGGATGGAATTGGAAAATAGAGACAATGATCGCAGTTAATGGTCGTTTTCTGGGACGTTCGGTCACCGGCGTCGAACGGTTCGCCCGTATGTTGCTGGGGCAGGTTCACGACCGCATCGTGGCGGGCGCCGAGCCGCCCCGCTGGACGCTGTTGCTGCCGCCCGGCGTTGCTGCACCGCCAGAATGGCCGCGGTTTTCGGCGCGCACCGTCGGTCGCGGCGGTGGTCACGCCTGGGAACAGATCCATCTGCCGCGGGCGGCACATGGGTCGACGCTTCTCAACCTGTGCAACTCTGGGCCAATCGCGCCGCGTCGGTCGCTGACCGTGATCCACGACGCGCTGGTCTATGATCTGCCGGAGAATTTCTCGCGGCCGTATCGGACGATGCACCGGACGCTTGGGCATCTCATCGCGCGTCGCTCGCAGATCGCGACCGTGTCAGGTTTTTCGCGCGATCGGCTGGCCGCAGTGCTCAAGCTCGACCCCGCCAGGATCCCGGTGATCCCCAACGCGGCGGACCATGTCGATGCGATCGTCCCCGATACCGACATCGTCGCGCAACTGGGCCTGGTTCCGGGGCGATTCCTGCTGTTCGTCGGATCTTTCGCGCCGAACAAGAACCTGCCGCGCGCGCTCGAGGCGTTCGCGCGGGTCGCGCGGCCCGATGACCGGCTCGTGCTGGTCGGCGCGGCGGTCAAGTCGTTCGCGCAGAACGGCATCGACGACGTGCCGCCCGGCGTGATCCTGCCGGGCCGGATCAGCGACGAGGCGTTGCTGGGG
>Ga0265798_10002832_pt1 | contig 25204 bp, 23 predicted proteins | sample P3T30metagenome_FD_192430 | JGI IMG/M metagenome (GOLD analysis project Ga0265798, IMG submission 192430) | Plant litter microbial communities from East Loma Ridge, Irvine, California - P3 T30 | ecosystem: Environmental > Terrestrial > Plant litter > Unclassified | place: USA: California...
GGCCGCGATCGAGACGGCGCCGTCGCCGCGGAGCGAGGCCAGGATGAGCCTGCGGCGCTGTGCGGCGATCATCCGTTCATCGTAGTGAGCGGCGGCGCCGCGCTGACGTCCCGCCGAAGCGCGGTACGACGGCGACAGCGCGGTAACGGTCTCGGTACCGCGCCGTCGTCGGCGTACTGCCGAGCGGATGCGGGAGCCGGCTCCCGCATCCGCTCGCCGGATGCCGTGCTTCAGTGCTTCGCGACGTGCAGCTCCGGCGCGTCGAGGCCGTACTCGGCGCGGATGCGGCGCGAGATGCCCTCGACGGCGACGAGCGCCTGGACGACGAGGTCGGCGGTGACCGGGAACGGCATGTTGTGGATCGTCTCGCCCTCGACGGTGGCGGCCTCGGCGACGGCGCGCAGCTCCTTCGTGTTCTCGGGCGCGAGGCCGACCTCGGTGAGCGAGTTCGGCAGGCCCACCTGCGTGGTGAAGACGACGAACTCCTCGATCTCCTCGGCCGGGGCGCCCTCGAGCACGAGCTGGGTGATCGAGCCGAGGTTCACCTTCTGGCCGTGGGTGAGGCCGTGGGTCTGCGGCGCGGCGGTCAGACCGTTGTGGATCGCGTGCGCGGCGGCCAGGCCGCCCGACTCGAAGCCGAGGCCCGAGAGCAGCGTGTTCGCCTCGACGACGGCCTCGAGGGCCGGGGTGACGACCTTGGCCCGCACGGCGTCGAGCGCGAGCAGGGCGTTCTCGTGCAGCAGCTTCCAGCTGAGCTCGGCGAGCGCGGTGCCGGCGAAGGTCGGGCGGCCGCCGGCCATCGTGGAGCCCTGGCCGCGGCGCGCGGCGCGGGCCTCGATCCAGGTGGCCAGCGCGTCGCCGATGCCGGCCTGCAGGAACTGCACGGGCGCGTTCGCGACGAGCTGCGTGTCGATGAGCACGAGGTCGGGGTTGTGCGGGAAGAAGCGGTACTCGAGGAACTCGCCCTCCTCCGAGTAGATGACGCTGAGCGCGCTCGTGGGCGCGTCGCTCGAGGCGGCGGTCGGGACGCTCGCCCAGCGGATGCCCGCGAGATGGCCGGCGGCCTTGGCCGCGTCGATGGCCGAGCCGCCGCCGACGCCGACGATGACATCGTGCCCGTCGGCCTCGATCGTCTCCTTGAGCGCGTCGACCGCCTGCGGCGTCGCGAAGCGGCCGAAGCCCACGCGCACCAGCGGCAGGCCGGCCCCGTCGAAGCTCGCGGCGACCTGGTCGCCGACGATGCCCCAGACGGTGTCGTCGCTGACGACGATCGGGGCCTTGCCGAGCTTGGCCAGGTTCTCGCCGAGCTGCGCGAGCGCACCGGCGCCCTGCACGTAGCGGGCGGGAGAGGAGAGGACGTATGCGGTCATCGTGCGACTGCCTTTCGTATCGGCGGCCGCGCTCGGGTCGGGCACGGCGCGCTCCCACGCTACGCCCGGCTCCCCGACAGATGACGAATCGTTGGGAGGACGTGCAGGACGAGCGGATGCGTCGAGAACGCGCCGTTCCTGCGCGCGCGGCTGCCAGCCGCATCCGCTCGGTCATCGGGGCCTCGCGGCAGCGGCCAGGATGGGCGCATGCCCCTGCGCCACACGCTGCTCGCCCTCGCCGTCGTGCTGATCTGGGGCGTCAACTTCGTCGTGATCGACATGGGGCTCGCCGACGTGCCGCCGTTCGTCTTCCTGGCGCTGCGCTTCGCGCTCGTCGCCGTGCCGGCCGTGTTCTTCGTGAAGCCGCCGAAGGTGCCGTGGTGGAAGCTGGCGCTGCTGTCGGTGTTCATGAGCTTCGGCCAGTTCGCGCTGCTCTACCTCGCGATCGCCGTCGGCATGCCCGCGGGTCTCGCCTCGCTCGTGCTGCAGGCCCAGGTGGTGTTCACGATCGTGCTCGGTGCGGTCGTGCTGCGCGAGCGGCCCAGCCCGCGCCAGATCGTCGGCGTGGGCATCGGGGTCGCCGGGCTCGCGATCGTCGGCGCGACGCACGGTCAGGGCGCGCCGCTGCTGCCGCTGCTGCTCACGGTGGCCGCCGGGCTGAGCTGGGGCATCGGCAACATCGTCAGCCGCACGGCCAAGGGCGCGAGCGGCCTCTCGATCGTCGTCTGGGGCGCGCTGTTCGTGCCGATCCCGGCGCTGCTCATGGCGCTGCTCGTCGACGGCCCCGAGGGCGTCGCCGCCGGCATCGCGGCGATCAGCCTGCCGGCGCTCGCGAGCACCGCCTACACCGTCGTGCTCGCCACCCTGGTGGCGTACACGATCTGGAACACCCTGCTCGGGCTGCACGCCCCGGCGAAGGTCGCGCCGTTCACGCTGCTCGTGCCGTTCGTCGGCATCCTCAGCGCCTGGCTGCTGCTCGGCGAGGAGCCCGGCATCGGCGAGCTCGTCGGCGGCGCGGTGATGATCGCGGGGCTCGCGGTGGCGACGCTCAGGCTGCGGCGGCGGCCGGCGCCGGTCGGCTAGGAGCCGGCGCGCAGGTCCTCGACGAGCTCCGGACCGATCGCGAAGACGCCGTGCTCGGTGTGCAGCAGCAGCCCGGCACCCTCGCCGAGCCCGCCGAGCGCCCGGCGCCCGCTGAGCGTGAGCGCGTAGGCGGCCCGGTCGCCGAGCGGCTGCAGCGTCTCGACGGTGGTGCCGAGCACGAGGTGCGGCACCCCGTCGATGTCGGCCCAGGCGCCCGAGAAGCCGTCCACAGAAGGATCGCTCGGGCTCGGGGCAAGCAGCTCGGCCTCGAGCACGGCCGCGAGCAGCTGCTCGAGCTCGGCCCCGCCGGACTGCACCGCGGCGGCCAGCTCGTCGAGGCTGCGGGACGTGTGGTCGTTCGCGGTCATGATGGCTCCTCGGCGGACGGATGGGGACGGTGCAGTGTGGCAGAGGGGACCGCCTCGGCGCGAAACGGGCGGACGCTGCGAGCGGTTCCGCCGCGACCCGCGGCTCGCGGAACTCACCGCCGCGCGTCAGACGCGCCATCGAGCATCTGATGGCCACGATCTCCGTCCGACTGAGCTCGGTGACCGAGTTGCATCAGCATTCGCGCGGCTGGGTCGACTGCCAGATCGACTCCGGTCAGCTTCCCAGCAGCTCGGACCGGTTCGGCACCGCGATCCCCGCTTCCCGGTACGGCCCGACGACGGCTTCGAACTCGGCGTCATCGAGCTTCTTCGCCTGCAGCAGTGCGCGGCTGGCGATCGATGCACCCGACGCCGCCACACTCAGCAGGCCCGGGCTGGTGCGCTCGAAGTCCTCCGCCCGAGGATGCAGGCGCTCGAGGATCGCGTCCCGCAGCACCTGCGTTCGGGCGTCCGAGAGCCGGGTCTTCTTCGACGCCGACATCCCCGTCGCCGCCTGCGCCTTCGTCGATCGGCGCACCGCCGACTGGAGCACCTCGGCCGGAACCGCCGCGAGAGCGTCGATGAACGCGATCACCGGAGGCGTCAGCGGACCGCCGAACAGCACGTCAGAAACGTTCCAGAGCCGTGCGCGTCCCTGCACGGAACGCGCGGACACCGTCTTCGAAACCCACGGCGGAACCCTGATAGAGCAATTCGCGATCTGCCCCGACGAAGATCGTCCCTCCGCCGCGCACCGCACGCACCACTGCGAGACCGTCGTCGAACGGGACGAACCTGAGCTCGTTGTCGAGCGCCTGACCCGCGTTCTCGGCGAGCTTGCGGAACAGACCCTCCCCAACGCCGGCGAGCTCGTCGAGCTCGGCCGACAGCGACGACCGTTCCACCGCCGTCGCGGACGGCACCGGGCGCTCGCCATCGGGAGTGCGCGGGAATCCGCGCAGCTGCGGCAGGCCCACCGTCTGAGCGATCAGCGCGATGTGCTCCCAGAGGTCCATCCGCTGCAGATTCGCAGCCACCGGAGCTCCGCCCAGACCAGGAGCGGCACGAATCCGAGCAGCTCCTCGAGATGCGGAATGCCGGTGCGCTCCACCGCCTCAGGGTACGGAGCCCATTCGAAGGAGATCTCCCGAGCCGCCGGGTCCTCGAGCAGGGCAACGATGTCTTCGAACGACGTGCCGTTCGGCGCGACGTCGATCACACCCCAACGGAACTTGATGACCAGGAAGCGCCCAACCGCATGCACGATCAGATCGCCGAGCGCCGAGGCGAACAGCACCGTCGAGCGGTCCGGCAGCCCGACCACGCCCTCCCGCTGCGCGGCAGCACGCCGCGGGTCGACCAGGCGGAAGTAACCGTCCGCGAAGAAGCCCATGCCGTTGTCGCGCCACGCGGCTACGACCTCGGCGGGTACCTGCTGCACGAACTGATCGATCGAGTGCTCCTCGATCGGCATCAACGTCGTGAAACCCGCGAACTTGGTCATGCCCGGCCTCCCGCCTGCGAGCGCCACGGCGCAGCGGCAAGGTAGTGCTCCGGAATGCGCAGCCTCACGGCGGCCTCCAGCTTGTCGAGCACCGATCCGAGCTCGGCGCGGCCGTCGAGCGCATCGCCTGGCACAGCAACGCCGAGCGGAAGATTGCGCGAACCTGCCGCGACGCTGAAGGCCGCAGGGCCGAGGTCGCGCACAAAGTCGATGACGACGAAGTCGTAGAGCGTGAAGGTCAGCCGGAACTGGGGCCAGGGCTCTTCGAGCACAGCGGCTGCCGCGATATCCCGCACGGCGTCACCGAAGTGATCGCGCAGCGCGTCGATCAAGCGCGTCAGCGATGTCCTCGCCACGGTCTCAGCGTGCATGCCAGCGCTCCCCCATCTGCTCGATCCAACCGAATCCGTGCTCACACTGCAGATACCCCCATTCGATCGAGAGCGAGTAGCCGGGCAGAGCGTCGGAGTCGTGCGAGAAGGCTGACGCCCGCGTCGTCGAGCAGCTCGGCTCAGTCGGAGCTCGGACGGGACCGCTGCTCGTTCCTCGAGCCGCTCTGCGGCGGGTCACAGCCGGGCCGGCCTCGGCGTCACCGCTCCCGCTGCTCCGTGGTGACGACCGAGGGATCCCACGGCTCCCGGTGCGCCGTGACCTCCAGCCGGGGGTCGTCGAGGGTCACCTCGATCTCCCACAGGTACTGATCGACCCGCGGGAAACCGAGCCGCTCCGCCGTCGCTCCGTCCCCGACCGCGACCCGCACCACCTCGCGCGATCCGAACCCGACCGCGACCTCGACGCCGTCCCACCGGCCCGAGTAGTGCAACCGGTACGGCCGCTCCAGCTCATCCGGTACGACCACCCGCTGCAGCACCCCCGTACCGTAGACGTCGACGAACCCGGCCCGCAGCCACGCCGCGTCCCCGGTAGCGATCGTCAACTCACCATCGGCACCCCGGGACACCCGGAACTCGGCACCCTCGAACCGCGCGTACGCGCCCGGGAGCTGTAATGCCATCTCACACGCCCTTCAGCGCAACGAACTCGCCGCCGATCACGACCGCGACCGTTCGGCGAACGACATTCTCCACGATCGACAGCGTCGAGCCGTCGGCGAGCGGCGGGCGCCCGCTCGAGGTCATCTCCGGAACGAAGACGTCCCGATCCGCGCCGGTGAAGGGCGCATCGGTGTTCGTTGGGGCTGCGATTGCGCCTCTGCCTCGGGTCCATCGGTGGGCAGCGTCCCCGGGCGTACCGGTAGCTCGCTCGCGGGCGCCTCGCTGCCAGCACCAGAGTCCGATGCGGCGCTATCACTTCAGACCAAACCGGCGGCGCGTTCCCACGCCTCCCACTCCGGCATCCGCAGACGCGCCTGCTCAGCAGAAACCTCGTGCGGGTTCGAGAACCCCGCTTCCTAGTACGCCCCGCACGCTCTGCAGCGGAAGTACTCGGACATCTGCGCCTCGACCGCTCCGAGCCGTCGTGGCTCGAGGGCTCCGCTGCGCCCGCTCGAACGTGCATGACGATGCGCGATACATCACCGAGCCATTATCGGCGACGAAGACCTTGCTCGGGGTGCTCGGTGCGCTCATACCGGCTCGCCATCCGCGGCTCGATTCGCCGGATGGCGACGCTGCAGTCTGCCAGGAGGATCGCAGAACGAACGAACTGAGGTCCGCTCCGGCGGTGCCACGGCCCACACCTCCCCCGAACAGGCAGGATGGTGCGGTGAGCACTCACTTCGACATGACGTTCCGCGCTGATCCGACGTTCGCACGCAAGCGGGTCGCCTCGGTCACCTGGTTCGGCATCGCGCTCATCGTCGTCGCCGGCGTCGGGGTCGTGCTCACCGCGCAGTACTTCGTCGAGATCGCCGAGTGGGCCCGGGAGGGTACCGAGGACTCGGTGCGCGTGCGCAACCGGGCCGCCGGCATCATGCCGCTCGTCATGATCGTGCTCGGCCTGGGCGCCATCGTCTGGGGGGTGCAGCTGCTCATCGTCGGCGCTCGCCCCTGGCACGTCGCGGCGACCGGCACCCGGCTGCGCAAGCGCTACTACGGTTTCCACCTCAGCGACCAGAGCTTCTTCCACGAGGTGCACCGGCGCTTCGCGACCGGCAACCCAGCGGCGTTCGCCCCGTTCCCACCCGAGGTCAAGGGCGGCCAGACGGTCGTCATGATCTGGACGGCCGACGCCGACCGCACCGCCTACGTCGGCATCAGCTGGGACCAGCACCGCAAGCGCACTCACAACCTGCCGCTCATCACGCACACGGGCGTGCAGTACGAGGCTCTCGAGGCAACGCTGCGCAACAAGCTGCACAAGCCCTTGCCCGACGAGCTCAACCCGCTGCTGCGACCCGGAGCCACCGGACCCGCGGAACGATCGGATGCGCAGGTCGCCGGCGCGTCGGCCGCGGCCCCGCAGGCTGCCGCTGCCCCGATCCGCGGCGCGTTCGCGTCCGCTCAGGTCGCGCTCGCGGCCGATCTGCAGCCTTGGGTCGACTTTCTAGCGGGCGGCGACCGCTTCGACGCGCGCGCGGATGCCGAGCGCCTCGCATCCGCTCGACGGTGGAGCACCGGCGCGCTCGCGATCATGTCGGCGATCGCTGTCGCCGTTGCGGCGCTGCTCTGCGTCGTGCTGCTCGGCGGCCGCGCGCATCCCACGCTCGTGACGGTGAGCATCATCTTTCTGGTCGCGCTGGTGCCCGGCCTGCTCAAGTTCCGCGGCGCGCGACGCCGCAACCTGCGCTGGGCCGAGCGCGACGGCGTCGCCGTCAGCGTCACGCGCGAGGGCATCGCCACGCCGCGCATCCCGTCCCTGCCCTGGAGCGCGATCAAGGGCGTCGTGCTCTTCGACGACAGCGCCCGCAACACCGCGCAGCGCCGCGTGCCGGTCTTCGGCTGGGGCACCGGCCTGGCGCTGCGCGCCGGCGAGGGGGTCGTGGCGATCACCTTCGCGCTGCACGACGGCGAGGCCGTTCGCGCCACCGTGCAGCCGCCGAGCGAGGCGGGTCACATCCGGCTCTGGTCGCGGGATGCGCAGGGACGGCGCCCCGGCGACGTCATGATCACCGCCGACGTCGCGATGAGCCCCGGCACCGTGCGCGAGCTGATCGCCGCCGTCACGGCCGGCGCGCACCTCGGTGGCGTTCCCGTCTACCGTCCGACGGAGACGCGGCAGTGGATCGTGCTGCTCGGCAAGGTCGTCACGGGCGAGCGCTGAGGCGGGGTCGCCGCGGAGACCGCGGCGCCGCGAGAACTCGCCGCGTGGGGCGCGCCGCAGCCGACGGTGAGCTCGGCCGGCTCCGAGGGCTGCGGCCCCACCCGTCCTCGATGTTCGAACGGCAGCAGCGCCTCGGCTCGGATCACGGCGACGCCGCGGTCGGACGGGACGGCGTTGAGCGGATCACACGCACGGCACGAGGGAGCCGCGGCGTCAGCGGGCCAACAGCTCGGAGCGCGACGGCACCTCGATGCCTGCGTCACGGAACGGCGCGACGAGTGCCTCGTACTCGTCATCGTCGAGCTTCCTCGGTTGGAGGATCGCCCGGCAGATGCCCGCAGCGATCGACGTCGCGGCATTCGGCAACCCGGCCCTCACGGCGCGCAGCTCCTCCACCCGCGGCCGAAGACGATCGAACACCGCGTCCTGCAACTGCTCGGTCTTCGACCCCGAGAGCCGGGTAGCCTTCGATGCGGTCTGGCCCGATGCATGCTGTTGCTTGGCCGAAGCTCGAACGGTCCGGTCGAGGGTCGCGGTGTCCAGCGCGACGAACGCATCGATGAAAGCGGTCACCCTCGACGTCAACGGGCTGCCGAAGAACAATTCAGAACCGATCACGCGACGTGCGGGCACCGGCGCGGAAAGCGCGAACGCCCTCCTCGAAGCCGACCAGAAGTCCATCCGCTGCAGATTGGCCGCAACCGGCGCCCCGCCCAGACCGAGCAGCGGCACGAAACACAGCAGCTCCTCGAGATGCGGGATCCCGGTCCGCTCGACCGCCTCGACGGACGGACCCCATTCGAACGAGATTTCACGCGCCACCGGATCATCGAGCAGTTGCACGAGCCCCTCGAACATCGTGCCATTCGGCACAACGTCGATAACCCCCCCCCACCGGAACTTGATCACCAGGAACCGTACTGACGGCTTCGCACTCCGTGCCGCGTCGGCAGGACGACGACACCGAGTAAGTGGAATCAGCCGAACGACTCGATCGGTGTACGGCTCCCCGTCGAAAAATCGGCCAGGGCGCGATCGAACGTGAAGGAGGACGACCGGTACATCACCGATCCATCAGCGGCCACGAAGATCGTCCCGCCTCCGCGAACAGCCTGCATCACCGCGATACCGCCGTCGAACGGCAGCGCTGATACGGGGGCGTCGGCGGAACGCCCGATCTTCGCGTCGAGCGACCGGAACAGGTCGAGTCCACGGTCGGCGAGCTGGCGTTGCTCGGGCGACAGCCGGTCCCACTGCTCGGACGGCAGGATCGTGGGAGCAGTCCGCGCCGGACGCGCAACGGCGTTGTAGACCGGCGCGCCGTCCGGGTCGAGCAGCGCCCGACGTAGGTCCTCGAGTGACACGCTCATCACGAAGCTGAAGGCGATCGCCTCCCACTCCATGCCTCTGAGGAAGTCGACGGAGCGATCCGGCTCCCCCTCGGAGAGGACAACCACTGCTTTCTGTCCGTCGAGGGAGCCGAGCCGGAAGCCGGCAGCGATCGCCGTGTCGGGTGCGAAACCCACCACACCGAGTCCCCGAGCGGACCGTACCGGGCCTTCGCCGATCGTGACCGTCAAGTACCGCTCCGCGTCGTCACGACGCCGTGACCGGAACTCCGGCCGGTAGTCCTCCGCACGATCCGCTGCGTCGACGATGAAACCCTGCGCCGAGGTCCGCAAGCGGTAACGGACCTCACCGCCTGTGCTCCATACCTCGACGGCATCGGCATCGTCGGTCACCGTGTACCCGCCGATGGCAGCGAAAGCTGCGAATTCCGGGCTCAGCAGGCTGCTCATCACGGCACCACCTTAGCGACCTCGACGATCACGCCGACCTGAGGTTTGAGTAGATCAGACATCCTCATAGCTTCTCCGTGCTGATTGAGCACCTGCACTTGGAGCCCGCCACCCGCCTGACCGAAGCCGGGAGCGATTCGGCTGATCTCGATGGACCAGTCTTGAGGCAGTCGTCCCGTGAACTCGTAATCGTGAACGGTCTCACTGAGCGTCGAGACCGGTAGCGCTCGCTGCTCCCACGTTGCGGGAATCCCGTCCGGCCTGAGACCGAGATAACGCCCGCCCTCGCCGCCGATTCGATCGAGTTGTGCCCCGAAATGCGCGATGAACGCAGCCGGATCGGAGAACACCCTCCGCGTGTCGCGAACGGCGCCGCTGTTCGGGGGGTAGTTGTCCCAGTCGTTATGCCGCAGCACGTAGGCAGCCTCGTACTCGGCGCGGCTCAGCCCAGTGTGCCCGTACGACGATGGATCCGGGGACCCGACCAGGTCATGTCCGGAGACGGTCGGCGGTGCCGGCTTGGCCGGTTCCGGCGCCGCGGTGCCGTGGATCGTCATCGGCCGGTTGTACGTCAGGTCCTTCGGAGTCGGTGCAAGGTCGGTGCCATTCGTCCAGGACGCACCAGGCGGCGGCGTGTCGAGGCCCGTCGGATCGGTTCTCGCTGCGATCGAATCCGCGATCCGTCCCGAGCGGTCGAAGGCCCCATCGGGCGAATCGGTCGAAGAGCCCTCAACGGACTGGTCGGTGGCGATGCTCGGCTGGTCGATCTCGATCGACACGTCCCAGCTCGTCGCATCCGGCTCGTCCGGCGGGAATCCGCCGATCTCGTTCGACTGCGCGTCAAGCGTCCAGACTCTGTCGCCATCGAAGTAGACGTTGAACCAGTGGCCGGGCATACCGGGCAAACGGTCGACCCCGACCACGGCATGCGAGCCAGGACCGAGCCGCCGCAGGGCGTCGATCATCTCAGACGTCGTCATCCGTGTCTGAGGCAAGCCGGTCGCCGCCTCCATCTCGGGGATGTCGAGCGTGTTCTGGCCTGCCTCACGAATCGGGCGGCCGTTGAGCATGTCGTTCAAGCTCGATGCCGTGCTGCCGCAGTTGGCGTTAAACGGATTTCCAGGGAGATCCGGGTCGAAGCCCGGGTTGATCCGGCTCATGCCGTTGCGGATCTCGTCCATCGTGAGCGCTGTCGGTTCGTTGCCACGCAGCGTCGGCTCCGGCGCCTCGGTGTCCGCGGAGCTCACTGCGTCACCGGCGTCGTGGCCTGAGTCCGCCGAGCCCTGCGCATCCGGCCGTCCCTCAGCGGAGGCAGCGGGATCGGAAGGCGTGGAGCCGTCGGCATCGGGACGCGGACCGTCAGCGATCGGGCCGCGCGGGTTCATCAGGTTCGGCAGCCGCGAGCCCGTGCCCGCCACGGCCAGCGCTGCGGAACCACCGGCGGCAGCCATCGCCTCCTCCGGGCTCAGCTCGCCATCGAGCAGACCGTTCACGCCGTCACCGGTCGGGGCCTCGCCATCCGGCGTGCCGACATCGGCCGGCGCCTCGCCAGCCGTCGCATCGGCGACCGGTGTGTCGCTACCGGGAGCCGTCGGGGCATCGCCCTCTGCGGCCGGAGCATCGGTCGTCGCGGGAGCATCGGCCGGGGCGAGGTCGTCGGGGCTGAGCGTGCTCGCGTCGGGGACCTTCGCACCCGTCACGCCGGCAGCGACCGCGCCAGCGCCGGTGGTACCGCCGGCGGCCGCCGGGGCAGTGCCGTCGGGCGTGGAGGCCGGGGCGTCGACGGGGAGCGCGTCGGGCAGGTTCGGCAGCTCGACGTCCGGCACCAGAGCGGATGCGTCGGGCCCGGCGCCGTCGGCGACCGCACCGTCGGCGAGCGGCGCGTCAGTTGCGCCGGCCGGCGAGCCGCCTGTGGACGCGGGCGTCTCGACAGCGGGGACGTCGCCGACCGCGGGTGCCTCCGGCGTCGTGCCGTCAGGAGTTGCGCCGTCGGGGGCCGTGCCAGTCGGCGTCGTGCCGTCGGCAGTGGCGCCATCCGGCGTCGCACCGTCGGGCGTCGTACCGTCGGGCGTGGTGCTCGTCGGCGTCGCACCGTCGGGCGTCGTACCGCCCGGCGTCGTGCCGTCCGGGCTCGCGCCATCCGGCGTGGTTCCGGCCGACGTCGGGCCATCGGGCGAGGTTCCATTCGCGACCGGCGGGTCGCCGGCCGGGGTCGTCGGACCGTCTGCCGCAGGCGCGGTGGGCACATCGCTGCCGGTAGGTGCCGAAGGGGCGTCAGCTGCAGGAGCGGTCGGTGCCTCGGCCGCGGGACCGGTCGGCGCCTCCGCTGCGGGTGCCGTCGGTGCGTCGCCGCCCGTGGGTGCGGTCGGGACCTCCGGGGCGCCCGAGCCTGCGGCCTGGGCCGGGGCGTCGCCGCCCGCGCCGGGCTGCGGGGCGTTCGAATCCGTACCCGGTACCGCGCCGCCGGCCGGCGCCGAAGCGCCCTGACCGCCACCGCCGGCACCCGGCTGGGGCGCGTTCGAGTCCGTCGACGGCGTCGCACCGCCCGCAGCCGGAGCCGCGGGAGCGCCGCCGCCGGCAGCCGCCGGGCTCGGCGCCGTCGCCGGAGCCTGCGGCGCCGACGCGGCAGGAGCCGCAGGCGCGGCCGGGGCGTTGCCCGACTGGCCGGGGCTCGCTGGGTTGTCGCCACCGGTGAAGTCGGGCAGATCACCGGCGTTCGGACCCGAAGGCCCATCACCACCGGTGCTCGTCGGAGTCGTGCGCGGAGTGATGCGGTTGCCGATGCCGGTACCGATACCGCCACCACCGGAACCCATCACCGTGCCCATCGCCAAACCGGCCTGCCAATTCCACGGCTGACCGGTCACACCCGCCTCGAACCCGCTGGAAGCGAGACCATCAGCAGCACCGCTGAGTCCGCCCGCGAGAGTCTGCCGGATCACGCTGCGGCTCGTGCCACCCGCGACCGCCGAGAACGGCCCACCCGCAAGACCACCGACTGCGCTCGACCCGGAAGCGAGGAGCACATCTTGAAGATTGAACTGACCGCGCACACCGCTGATCGCAGCTGTGGAGATGCCCGACGCCAACGCCCCAGTCAACGCGCTCTGCAACGCCTCACGCACCATCCGCACCGCGAGCTTCGCCCGCAGCACAGCATCGAGGATCCGGTCCACCCACCGGCCGATCGTGATGAGCATCTTCGCCACACCAGCACCAGCACCGATACCGGCCGTCAAAGCACCCAGCAGCACCGTCAAACCCACGTCCAGCGCGAGCTCGAGCACGAGCTGCCCGATCATCCACGCGAACTCCTCACGGAGGTTGCCGACCGTCTCGACGCTCGTGGTGAGGAACGACGCCACACCGTCGAGCTCCGTGACCGCGTCGCCCAGCATCGACTGCAGTCGCGAGCGGACCTCCTGCATCGTCGACCACTGCGGCAGATCCATCCCCGCCGCCGCCGAGAACGACGAGCCCACCGCGGACTGCGCGGTGTTGACCGCGTCGCTCAACTCGGTCCATGCCGTCGACGCCGCCGTCAGCTGGTCTGTATTCGCGTTCGGATAAACGAATCCGACCGCGGTCAGCGCGTCCTCGATCCACTCCTGCGCAGCACCGAGGTCGATGCCGCCGAAGTTGCCTTCCCAACCACCACCGAGCGCGCTCGGGATGTTCGCCGCCGTCTGCGCTGCTGGGGACGAGACCACGATGCCGCTGGCCGCTCCGCCGGAGCCGACCGACTCGGCGTCCTGATACGCCTTCGCCGTCGCGGCGACCGCAGGATCCATGGTCCGGATCAGATTCGCGACCGCCTGCACGTAATCGATCAGGCCCTGCGCGGCACCGTCGTATCCGCCCGCGATCTCCTCACCGATGTTGTCGTTGCCAGCCATACCGGAATAGCCGCCGAGCGAGCTGCCCGCGCTATCGACCGCGGTCTGCAACGTCTGCGCGATCGCGAACAGATCATCACCATCGCCGACCAACCGTGCGGGATCGACCCGAATCTCAACCATCTCAGTCCCCTCGAAGTCTTCTAGCCCAGCTGCGACAGCGCGGACGACCAGCTGCTGTCGAGCTCGGTGCTCGTCGTGTCATAGGCCGTGCGCACCGCAGCGACCAGCAACTGCAGCTGCTCCGTCTGCGCTCGCAACCCCTCAGCCGAGACCGCCCACGTCTCGAACGCCCCCAGGAACTGCGCCGATGCCGGACCCACCCAATCCGCCGGCAACATGTACGCGAACGCCGCTGACGTGTCACGCAACGCAGCGCTGTACGAGATCAGCTCCTGCAACGACGACGCCAGCTCCCCGAGCTGCGCCGTATCGACCCGCTGCTCACTCACTGGAATCCCCCTCACCGGAGTCCGTAGGACCCCCCGCCTGCGCCGAATCCGGTTTGCCCCCGCCGGACTGCTGCGACTGAGCCGCACCACCGAACCGCACCAGACCCTGCGACGACTCCGCCGCGACCTGCTCTTGCACCTGCTGCCCCGCTCCCGGACGCAGCATCGCAGCACCACCGGAAGCCGTCACCAGCACCGGCGACACCACAGCGGCGGCGAATGCCTGGCCGTCCTCGACGTTCTCCGCCACGTTCATCACCGACTGGACCATCACCCGATCGTTCTGGCGTGTCCGCACCCCGGCGCTCACAAGACCCGACTCCGTCGTCGTGTAGCCGCCCTCTGCAGCCACCAGCTGGCCGGCCAACGTCGTCAACGCGAGGCGCACCACATCAGCCTGCGCCGTCAGCGCCTGCCACTGCTCCGTGAACGCATCAGCGTCCGCACCCTCCCACGACACCCCGACGACATTCGAGACCACCGACTGCGTCGACGCCATATTGCCGTCGAAGACCGCCACCGCCGACTGCAGATGCGCTGCGACCTCACCCAACGACGACGCCCGAACACGGAACTGCACCATGTCGCCCCTCCAACCCGCGGACCATCAGGCCGCGGCAACGCTCAACAACGAAACAGAAGACCAGCCGCAGCCGGCGAAGACCGGCAGACGCCGGCAGACGATCAGGCGCGGAACGTGCCGGCGATCGAGTTCTCGGAGTCCTCGTAACTCAGCGAAGCCTGGTTCAGCAGATCGCTGATGCCGGCGAGGCTCTCCTTGAGCTGCAGCGCCGCGCCATCCCACTGTCCGTACAGCTCGTTGAAGCTCTGCGAGGCCGAGCCGCCCCAGTCGCCGCTCACGAGACCGTCGACGAGCGACTTCAGGTTCTGCAACTGCGACTCGATCGACTGCGCGCCCGACGACAACTGCCCGGCAACACCAGCAAGGGACTCAGAAGTAACGCGAATCTCAGCCATGACCATCCTCCAGGAGGTAATTGAGCCGACGCCCCTCGCGCCGACACCATGAACCTACTGGAGTAGACGAACGCAGCGACATGGGGAGCGCTCCCCATGCTGAATGGGAGCCGTGCGATCAGGCGAAAGCGAGGTCCACTGAGACCTCGCCCAGCCAGATGCGGTCGCCCGGATGCACCTGCGCGGGCTTGCCCTCGCGCAGCGGCACCCGTGCGCCACCCCGCTCGAGACTGGAGCCGTTGCCCGATCCCGCATCCGTCACCGTCACGCCGTGACGATCGACGTCGAGCGTCAGATGTACACGCGAGACCGAGCGGGTGTCGTCGTGGACCTCGATGGCCTGAGCACCGGCGTTCTGGGCGGTCGACTGGGGCTTGCGGCCGATCACGGCGCGACCGGTCACGCTGACCCGCTCCCCCGTACTGAAGGTCAGGGCCACCGAGCTCGGCGGCGGGGTCGCTCCCGGCACCGCGACAACAGGAGCGACGGAAGCCGGAGGACCCGGTTCCGCAGCCGCGGGCTGCCCGTGCAGCGCAGGCGGCGCCGCGGGCTGCCACACAGGTGGCAGCGGCACCTCGCGCGCGGCAGCCGAAGCGCTCGAGGCGACCGGCGGCGGAGAGCCCGGTGGCACCGCGGCCGGCTGCTCGCCGAAGCCCTTGGGCAGTGGCGGGGTCGCTCCGTTGACGAGCTGACCGCACTCGAAGCAGAACATCGAGTTCGGCCGCAGCTCGGCATCGCAGTACGCGCAGCGTGCGGACATCCCACCACTCCCTCACGGCCGCGTGCGGCCAGCTTCGTTCTCGCAAAGTCTAGGGTCGCGCCGACCGGTTGCCGCCGCGACGTCGCACGGCTACTGCCGCACGTCGGGCACGCGCACGGCCTGCCAGCCGCCGTCGCGGTGCAGCACGGCACCGCCGGGCGTCTGCGCGCCGAGCATGTAACGCGGGATCTGCGTGCCGAAGAGCGTCGTGCCGATCATCGCGTTGGTCGGCGCCAGCACCAGCCCGAATCGAGCCTTGCGCGCCACCGAGAGGGCGCCGCCGAAGACGCCCGACGCGGACTCGGACTCCACCGCGACGCAGAAGCTCGCGCCGGCGGCGATACCCGAGAGCGCCATCTCGAGCGGGGTCTGCTTGAGCCCCTCGGCGTCGTCGACGATCACGACGACACGGCCCTGACGACTCGCGACGACGCCGTCGACGATGCCCAGCAGCATGCCCGCATCGGTCTGCGGATCGGAGACCACGGTGAGCCCGTGCCCTTCGGCGACCTCGGTGAGCACGGAGGGCCTGCTCGCGACGACGAGCACCGGATGCTCGGCCCAGGCCAGCTGATGGGCGACCGCGGCGAGCGTGCTCGATCGGCCGGTGCCGCGGGCGCCCGCCACGACGAAGCCCTGCTCGCCGGTCCAGTCGATCGTGACCCGTGAGAGCTCGTCGCCGCCGACGCCGACCGTCGGCAGGGGCGCCGTGCATCCCGGAGCGAGCGGCAGACGGTGCGCGGCCGAGAGCGCGATGTACGACGGCAGCGGGTCGACGCGGAAGGGGCGCGGCAGTTCGCCGAGCTCCGGGAACTCGTCGAAGTGGTCGCGCACGTGCTCGACGATGGAGCGGAACGCGGCCGTCTGCGCTTCGCCGCTCGTGTCGCGGCTGATGACGGCCAGCTGCAGCTCGGCGCCCTGTGCGCCCACGAGCGCACGGCCAGGCGGGAGGTCGCCGGGGATCTCGCGGATGAGGATGCCGGCGGCCCGGTAGTCGTTGACGTCGCGCATCGGCAGCACGTACTGCGTGTCGATGAAGCTCGCCACCTTGTCGCCGGTGATCGCGCGATCGCCCGTCAGCAGCACTCGGATGCCTACCGCCGGGCCCTCGCGCAGCACGCGCATGAACTGGTCGCGGAAAGCCACGAGCTGGTCAGGGTTGAGGCTGGAGGCGAGGCGCTCCCATCCGTCGATCACGACCATCGCATACGGCAGTGCGTCGGCCGGCGACGCGACGCGGCGCTGCTCGGCGATGTTGCCCACAGCAGCTTGGGAGAGCAGCGACTGCCGCCGGCTCAGCTCCTCGAGCAGACGTCCGATGAGCCGCGGGAAGCGCTCCTGGTCGAGCGGGGTCACGACGGCGCCGCAGTGCGGGGCGTCGGCCAACGGCAGCAGCGCGCCGTTGCCGTAGTCGGCGATGTAGAGGTGCAGATCGGCCGGCGAGAAGCGCTGCACTGCCTGGGCGAGCAGCGTGCGCAGCGCGGAGGTCCGGCCCGAGAGCGCGCCGCCCATGAAGAGCAGGTGCGAGTCGTCGACGACGTTCCAGGTGCGGGTGCGCTGCTTCTGCTCGGTCGGCACGTCCTCGAGGCCCAGTACGAGCGCGTCGGCCGGGATCTCCTCGTTGGTGAAGCGGTCGAGGGTGAGGAGGCTCGGCAGCGGCAGCAGCCACGGCGAGGGGTTGCGCTCGATGCCGAGCTGCTGGGTCGTGGCCGAGACGAGGTTGACGAGCGCGCGCAGATCGGTGTCGTCGTGGTCGGTCTTGGCGCTGGCCGCCTGCGATGACGGGAAGCGCGGCGGCAGGCCGAGGCCGTCCCACTCGATCGGCGCCTTCGGCGGCAGCACTCGGGTGACCCGCTGAACGCCCTGGCGCAGGCTAGCGACCCGGGCGGTCTGGAACGGGGCGGGCTGGGCGCCCTGCCCGGCCCGCACGAAGCCGCGACCGGGTGTGCTGGGGCTGATCAGCGCCGCCTCCGGAGAGCCGAGCACGTCGGTGGAGTCGGCGCGGTCGGTGACGCGCAGGGCGATGCGCAGGTTGATGTTCGACTGCATCTCGGGCGTGACGACGCCCGAGGGGCGCTGAGTGGCGAGCACGAGGTTGACGCCGAGCGACCGACCGACGCGCGCGATGCGCACGAGGCCGTTGATGAACTCGGGCAGCTCCGTCTTGAGCTCGGCGAACTCGTCGATGACGATCATGAGACGTGCGAGGCCGAGACGCCCCGCTGCGTCGGGGTCCTTGCTCCACGCCGAGTCCACGTCCTTGGCGCCGAGCTCGCGCAGCACCCTCTCGCGGCGCTTGAGCTCTGCGTCGAGGGAGGCGAGCGCGCGCTCCGTCTCGCGAGCGTCGAGGTTGGTCACCATGCCGACCGTGTGCGGCAGCCGCTCGCAGTCGGCGAAGGCCGAGCCGCCCTTGTAGTCGACGAGCACGAAGTTGAGAGCGTCGGGACGGTTCGCCAGGGCCAGCGAGATGACCAGCGTCTGCAGGAACTCCGACTTGCCCGAACCGGTGGTGCCGGCGACCAGGGCGTGGGGCCCGTCGCTGGCGAGATCGAAGGCGAACTCGCCGTCGGCGTTGGCCCCGACCACGACGAAGGTGCGCCTCGGGTTCGCCCGCCACTTGCCGGCGAGCGCCTCGACGTCGTCGAGGTCGACGTCGAGCAGCTCGGCGAAGCGCACGCTCGAGGGCAGCATGCCCTCGTCACCGACGCCGCTGACGTGCTCGACCGAGCACAGGCTGCGCGCGATCTGCTCGGCCGCGGTGAGCGAGATGCCGTCGACGAGCACGTTCGCGTAGTAGTCGCTCATCGACTCGACGCGGGCGATCGAGTGATCGACGCCGTCGACCGCGACGACCGTGGCCGCCTCCTCAGGCAGACGTGAGCGGTCGGTGTCGATGGCGATGATGCGGATGCCGTACGCGGCGCCCTTGTCGAGCAGCGGCACCATGCCGGGCAGGGTGCGGTAGCGGCGGGCGCCGTCGACGACCACGAGCAGGTCCTGCTCGAAGGCGCCGCCGCGATCGCCGGTGGCGCGGATGCGGGAGCTCAGCAGCGCGGTCAGCTCGCGCAAGCGCTCGCGCCGCGTGTCATCGGTGTTGCCGAAGAGCGAGACGACACCATCGCCGCCCTGCGCGTGCGGCAACCACTGCGCCCACGACCACTGATCGCGGTCCTCATCGTCGCAGAGCACCACGATCTGCAGATCGCGCGGGGAGCGCAGGGTCGCGAGCGAGGCGAGCATCGAGCGCACGACGCTGCGCGCCGCGTCGAGCGGCCCGGCGACACCGACGACGCCGCGCCCGAGATCGGCGGCGACGGGCGCCGGGGCGACACCGACGCGCCGTGCCGAACGCTCCTTCTGCGAACCGCCCTCGAATCGCACATCGAGGTCGACCTCGCCGACCCCGACTCGCGCCTGCAGCGCATCCGCATCGCCCTTGCGCCGCTCCCAGAGCCGGGCGAGCGGCACCGTGGCGATGTCGCGTACGAGCACCGGATCGGGGTTGCGGTACCAGCTGTCGAGTCGCTGGGAGCGCACCAGGGAGGTGACCTTCTTGGCGCCCTCCTTGACCTCGTCCGCCCACTGCACCTGAGTGCGCTCGCCCTTGCGCTTCGCGAGCTTGGCGTTCGTCAGGAAGGAGCCGATCACCATGATCGGCGACGCCGCCGCCATGAGCAGCATGACCGGGCGCTGGAACAGCACGGCCATGGTGACGCCGAGCACGACGGGGATCACGGCGGAGAGCCAGGGCAGCGGCGACCGGTCCTGCTCCTCCGGGCGGTCGCCGGGTAGCTGGAGGACCGGGGCCGACTTCGCCGGGGCGATGCGCGACGGTCGGTTGAAGCCGCGCATGCCGACCCGGTCGGGTGAGAGGTCGGCGTCGCTCGCCGGCGCGAGTCCGAGCCGCAGCACGACGCTGCCGAGCTGCAGCAGATCGGCGGGCACCAGCCGCTGCTCTCCCTCGACCGCCTCGCCGTTGACCAGCAACGGCTGCGAGACGTCGACGGGAACGACCGTCAGCGTCAGCGGAGCAGGACGCCCCTCGGGCGTCTGCAGGGGGTCGAGTGCGAGCGTCGCATGGTGAGCCGCCAGGAAGGGGTCGGCGATCACGATCTCGAGACCCGCTGCGCTGCCGAGGCGCAGGGGCTGACCGGGCTGCAGCGGCACCGACTCGCCCGCGAACGGTCCGCCGACGAACTCGAGGCGAGGAGTGCCGGGTGCATCGACGGCGCCCGGGTCGGCAGGCAGGGCGACGCCGTTGAGCACCCCGGCGGCCGCGAGCGAGCTCGCGGCATCGACGGCGGGCGCGACGTGCCAGGGGTCGGTCTGCAGCACATCCGCCAGCTCGGCGACCGTGGTCGCGTCGTCCGCCCGGAGGAGCCAGGAGCGGCTGGCGTCGTCGCGCGCGTCGCCGAGAGTGAGTCGAAGGGTCATGCGCCGTGCTCTCCTGAGTGGTTCATAGCTGTGGCGGACGGGGTCATGCGCCGATGCGGTCGAGCAGGCCGAGGAACCCGGTCAGCACACCGGCCCCCTCGTCACCCGGCTCGGCCGGCGGGACGCGGACGGGGACGAGGGAAGCCGTCTCCTCTGCTCCGATAGCGCCGGCCAGGGCCGGACCGTCAGCGGTGGCGAGCGTCTCGGCCGCCTCCGAGCCGGCGCGGACGACGGTGACGCTGCCGGTGCTCTGATCGCCCGCGGCGTCGACGATGTGGAAGGAGAATTGGTCGATGTCGACACCGGAGGGCAGGGTGATCGAGGCCGCGCCGCCCTCGCCGCAGCGCACGGTGCCGAGGACCGGGGCGCCGCATCCGATCACGCTCAGCGCTTCGCCGGCTGCGGCCGCGTCGAGCAGGTCGAGCTCGGTCGAGTCGCCGTCCACGGGGGTGACGATGTGCAGGGCGCCGGCGGCGGTCGCGAGCGACGGCACGAGGCGCACCGTGATCGGGGTGACCGCGCCGGATTGGCCGCCGTCATCGCGCACGCTGAGCTGCAGCTCGGCATCGCCCGTGTAGCCCGGCGCGGCGGTGAGCACGAGGTGCGTGGCGGTCGCTTCGAGCGTGCCCGCCTCGGCGGGCGCGACGCCTTCGACGACGATCTGCGCGCCGTGCTCGTCGCAGTCGGTGCAGGAGATGCCGAGGTCGCTGATGGGCAGCAGGATGCGCGCGCCGGCCGGCAGCGGATAGCCGTAGACCGCCTCGGCGAAGGAGGGCGCCTCCGGCGCCTCGAGGCTGACGAAGTAGTCGATGGTGGTGCTGACCGAGCCGTTGCTCATCGCGACGGGCACCCGCACCGTTCCGGCCTCGGGGTCGTAGTCCGGCGCGGCGAAGGAGATGGTGTCGGCGCTGCACGCGGTGGCCAGGGGCGTCGCCGCCAGCACGGCCGCGCAGTCGGTGAGGGTCCAGCCCTCGGCCGGCTTCGCGTCCATGGTGCTCTCGTACGGGATGGCGACCGTGTTGCCGGCGCCCACCGAGCCGCCTTCCGCGGCAGCCTCGGCGAAGGCCGGAGCGGGAACCGCGACGAGGCACAGCAGCAGCGCCGCGAGCACGGCACCGCGACGGCGCGACGGGCGGCGGTGACCCTGCTCACCCATCGCGCAACCTCCCCACCCCGGCATCTCGGCACGTGTGTTAGACAATACCTACCCGGCGCGTCGCTCGACGCCCCATCCGAGCCGGGCCAGGGGGAACGAACGTGACCGACTCGATCCGCGCACCGCGACCGGGCGGCCAGACCGCATCTGCCGGTACGCTCGTCGGCCGCTCGCCGGGCCAGCCGGAGATCGGCGCGGGCGGCGTGGGCGCCAAGCGAGTGATCGTCGCCACCGAGAGCGTGATACCCGAGCTCGACGAGTCGGAGGCCAAGCCGAGGCCGCTCTGGAAGCGGCCCGCATTCCTCGTCTCGATCGGGCTCACCGCAGCGGCGCTCATCGCCGCCGGCGTCTTCCTCGTGCTCGCGCTGCTGAGCGACGGCCCGCCCCGCATCAGCTCGATCGAGCTGACGGTCGGCGAGGGCAACGCGCACCTCGTCTGGGCCGGCACCGACGAGGCCGTCGACGTCTACGTCGTCAACGGCGGCGAGCCCAGTGATCTCTCCCAGCTCGTGCGCGGCGGCAGCGAGATCTGGCTGCCCGTCGGCATCGGCGAGTTCGACGACGACTCCTGCTTCGTCGTCCGGCCCCGCGCGGCAGCCTCCGGCGAGGTCTCGCTCGATGCCGCCGTGCTCGACGAGCAGGGCGCGCGCAGCGCCTGCGTCGCCGCTTCGCGATGAGGTCTCACCCGATCGCCGTCGCACTCGGCGCGGTGCTGCTGCTCGCCGGCTGCTCATCGGCGCCGGAAGAGGAACCAATCCCGGCCCCGGCCGGCGTCGACCTCGGAGCTGTCGACATCGCCGACGAGGCGTCCAACGGCATCTGGTTCCTCGATGGCGACGCTGCCCTCGCCCAGGTGCTCGACGCAGTCGCCACCGCGGGCGGCGCCTCCGTGACCGGTTGGGTGCAGGAGTCCGTGCCCGCCGAGGAGGGGCCGCCGACGCCCGGGCGCCGCATCGAGCTCGACGTCTTCGGCGCCCCGAACGCCTACCGCGCCGCGATCAGCGCGGGCGCGCAGCAGGTGGAGGTCGTCGTCGCGGACGGTGCCGGCTACGTGCGCGGCAATGCCGCCTACGCGCAGCGGATCGGTGAGCCGCGCGCCGCGGAGGGCTTCGTCTGCACAACCCAGGCGGATGCGCTGATCGCCGAGTGGCGCGAGCTGTCGGAGCCGCGGGCACTGCTCGACGGCCTGCTCGCCGGCGGGGCGCTCGGCATCGACGAACCGGCGGAGGGCGCGGCGACCACCAACCTGGTGATCGGCTCGGGCGGCACCCCCGTCGGTGTGCTCACGGTCAGTGCGGAGTACGCGCCGCTGCCCACCGCGCTCGTACTGGGCGACGTCTCCGGCAGCGCCGAGCTGCGCTTCGACGACTGGGGCGGCGCCGATCCGGTGAGCGCACCGACGGACGTCGCTGTGCCCTGCGCCTGAGCGGCTACCAGCCGGGACAGCCCGCGCACGCCTGGCCGAGCAGGTTGATGCCCGTGCGCTGATCGGTGATCGCGGCCCACGCGGCCTTCGCGTCGCCGCGGTCGATCGCCTGCTCGATGACGGTGACGCTCTCATTCGCCGTCGAGACCCACTGCGCGTAAGCCGGCACGTCGATCCCGGCCGAACCCTGCGCGGCGATCGCACGCAGCGCGGTCAGGTGCGGGCGCAGCTCCGGCAGCTTCGCCGGGTTGCCCTGCATCTCGATCATGAGCGGCGTCAATCCCAGCAGCACCGGCCGCAGCTCCGCGCAGCGCTCCTCGCGTGCATCCGTCATCGTCGTTCCCCCGATCCGAGTGGTCGGCTCCCACCCTAGCGAGGTCGAACCGTGCCACGAGCGGGGACTCGCTAGGCTGGGGTTATCCGATAAACGCGCCGTCCCGAAGGCGCGTGGAGCACACCGTGAACCAGCAGCACTCCCGCAGCGTCAGCCTGCGGTGGAGGCAGCGCTCCGACGCCGGCATGCCGCCCCGCGGCTGGGCCGCGGCCTGGAACGAGTTCACGGTGCACGGCGGCGCCGTCACGCCGAACCGCTAGCAGCGTCGCGCGCAGCCGTCTGCGCGGGTCGACGCACGCTCCCGGAGGGGGCCGCGCATCCGCTCGGTCCGTGCTCCGCTCCATCGTCCCGTCGGCGAGCCGCGTGCTGCGGCGGGCGCACCATGCGGCGCCGACGCGCGCCGCGGCAAGGAAACAGCACAGCAATGCACGCACGCACCCGAATGACCCTCGCCGGACTCGCGACGGGAGCCGTCCTGCTCGCCACCGGCTGCGCCTCCGCGGCGCCCGCCGCCACGCTCGAGAACGGCGACGAGCAGACGATCGACCTGGCCGTCTTCGCCGGCTGGCCCGAGGGCATCGCCGTCAGCGAGCTCTGGGCCGCCGTGCTCGAGGAGCAGGGCTACGAGGTGAACATGGAGAACGCCGACGTGGCGCCCGTCTACCTGGGCCTCAGCGACGGCGACTACGACCTCGTGCTCGACACCTGGATGCCCATCACCCACGAGGCCTACTGGGACCAGTACGGCGACGACCTCGTCGACCTCGGCGCCTGGTACACCGACGCCCGCAACACGATCGTGGTGAACGAGGACTCCCCCATCACCTCGCTCGACGAGCTGGCCGAGAACGCCGATCTCTTCGGCAACCGGATCGTGGGCATGGAGCCGGGCGCCGGCCTCACCAAGATCACCGAGGAGCAGGCGATCCCGACCTACGGCCTCGAGGAGATGACGTTCCAGACCTCGTCGACCGCGGCGCTGCTCACCGAGCTGCAGCGGGCGACGGATGCGGGCGAGGACATCGTCGCCACCCTCGCGCGCCCGCACTGGGCCTACGACGCCTTCCCGATCCGCGACCTCGAGGACCCGGAGGGCGCGATGGGCGAGGCCGAGGAGATCCGAACCACGGCGAGCACCGAGTTCGAGGAGTCGCACCCCACCGCCGCCGAGTGGATGCGCGGCTTCGCGATGACCGAGGAGCAGCTGCTGTCGCTGTGCAACCTGCTCTTCAACGAGAACGCGGGCACGGACGACTACCGTCCGCTCGTGGAGCAGTGGATCGGCGAGAACCAGGAGTTCGTCGACGGCCTGACCGCCTGATCGACTTCTGAGCGAGCGGATGCGGGCGATCCCCGCATCCGCTCAGCCCTCGAGCACCGCGGTGAGCGAGCTCGCGAGCCGCTTGGCGTAGGCGACGGGGTCGCGGAGCGACCTGCCGGCGACCGGATGCGCGTCGAGCACGAGGCGCACGGACTGCGCTGCACCCGCGGGGAACAGCACGAGGGTGATGCGCAGCAGCGCCTCGCCGCGACCGCCCGGGCCGGCCGCGGCCTGCACCGAGGAGATGCCTGCGACGGCGCCCTGCGGATGCGGGGACGACCAGGAGCGCACCTCGCGCGCGCCGGCGGCCCGCGCCTCCGTCTCGATGCCGGAGAGGAAGGATGCGGGCGAGTCGATCGCCCCGTCGCCCTCGGCCTGCAGCAGGTCGATGCGCAGGCTCGCCTCGAGGCGCTCCGCGCGACCGTCGGGCACGAAGACGAGGCCGATGAGCGGCTCGTCGAGCGCGAGCCGGGCCTGCTCTGCGGCGAGCGCTCCGGCGAGCGCCGGGGTCGCATCGAGCTGCTGCGCCGTCTCGATCGCCCACTGCCGGCCGGCCGTGAGGTCGCGCTCGACGGGGACGGGCAGCCAGTGCTCGGGCAGGTCGAGGGCGAGGTCGACGATCGCGGAGGTCATGGGGCAAGCCTAGGATCGCCGACCCACGCCGACGCGGCCGACGCTCCGGTCACCCGGCCCAGGGCCGCAGCTCGTCGCCGACCGGGAAGCGCAGGGTGAAGCGGTCGGTGCCGCCGCCGACCACCGAGGCGGCGCCGTAGTCGTCGCCGACCACCACCACGTGCTCGGTGTCGGCCTCGGCGATGCGCACCGGGCCCTCCCCTCCCCCGGGCAGCACCAGGCGGTAGCGGTCGGCGAGGTAGCCGATGCCGAGCTGCTCGAGCGCCTCCTCGGCGTCGAGCCAGTCGAGCGGCTGCGCGCTGCGCGGGCGGCCGAGCAGGTCGTGGGGCACGAACCCGTCCCCCTCGGGTGCGATCCAGCCGACGACCTCGCGGTCGCTGCGGCGGTGCTCGATCCAGTGCGCGGGCAGCGTCACGGGGTCACCAGCGCGGGTGGATGTCGGCGCGCAGCAGGCGGTAGTAGACCTCG